>Ga0097691_1002098_pt1 | contig 13838 bp, 16 predicted proteins | sample NGESurdeep072012_8_FD_72858 | JGI IMG/M metagenome (GOLD analysis project Ga0097691, IMG submission 72858) | Arctic peat soil microbial communities from Barrow, Alaska - NGEE Surface sample 210-1 deep-072012 | ecosystem: Environmental > Terrestrial > Soil > Wetlands > Peat ...
TCTTGGGTTTGTGAGTGATGAACTGAATAAAATAAAAAGCTCTAGGCTACGACTGGCCTAGAGCAATTTAGTGTGAGCAATTATTTGTTACTGAAGATTTACTTTTACGCCGTTACTAAGCGAACTGTCATGAATGGGCTTTGAATTTAACAAAATATTCACTCATCAAGCACCTGCTTACTGTGATAATAGGATAGCGCGTTAATAAGCTTTTGATGAACTTCGAATTCCGTCAAACTAGGGGTGTGAAACAATACCTGTCTACCATCTTTTAACTCTATAACGACTGAAGTGTCTTTAGTAGTGGTTTTTTTAGGAGCCGCTAAAGAAAATATACCTAACGCAAGAATACGAGTGACACTAATACGACTATTAGTTTGTTGCTGACCCGTAATCGTGATATTCGCAACATCAGAACACTCGAATACGAGGTCTTTAGTCATTGTCATAAGGCTCCTGAATATTATTTTATTTTCATAAAAATAAAGCTTTTCCCAAGAACGTTTCTGGTCATCATATCCACCTATATATTGTATTACCACGTAACCAAGTTCCTTGCCAGCCGCTTCAACATTCTTATTTTTGTCTAGCTTCGCTTGAACGGCTGCCGGTCGCTGCCAAGATATACTCATTTTTTCGCCTCTAATTCTAGAATATGAATTTAGTTGATATTTGGCGGCAATCAAAAAGCCTGCCGCTAAGCGATGGCTTTCGCCACCCATACCAGTTTCCCGATATGACCATATACAACAGTGAACCTAACGACAGGCTGTTTGTTGTATATGGATTGGTTGCGACCATGCCAACCTTACGGATGGTTTAGGTCATGGGTGGTAGAACCACTTGCAGGTCATTATATATTCTTTCGTGGTAGAGGTATACAGTGCATTCCTATATAGTTGTTAACATGTCTTTACTTAAGCCACTTGTGTTCGGGCAGCCTAGACTTGAGTATTTGAAATGTGTGCTAAACGACCCTGAATTTAAACAAAGAGCAGTTCAAATCCATGAAAGCTTAAATCTTAAGCGATTTGAAAAATTAGCCTTGAAGCAAGTGAACGATGTAAACGTACCCTACATTTATTCGAAAAAAACGCGGAATATAGATAAGGAAATAATTGGAATAATCGGTGCTATCGAAACCGGTTTTGAGTTAGGGTCTATTGAGACAATCGGTCTATTAAATGGTGAGCTGCCAAAACCAGAGATAGATACAAAGAGCGTGTTTTTTACGTCTTATAAAACTGATAATGACCTACTTCCGGAAGTCCTTTCAATGTGGATTTTAGGCGGTGCAACAAAAAGAGAAATAATTGAATCTTTAGATGGTATAGAAAAGCGAATAGAAGATTTTTACGACATTAAATCTAAAAAGCGTATTAAAGGGCCACAAAATTATAAATTAATATATGCCATTCACCGAGCTAGACGTAAGGGCAAAAAGTTTTCCGAAATATTTATGGATTATGGATTAGGTAATTTGCAGAATTATTCTGGAGCAAGAGGCATTACTAGTGTAAATAAGTTCCGAGAATATTACCGAAAATACGAACCAAAAGAGCCTCGAAAGTCAAAGTTATTATGGAAGCTTGACGCAAATAGTGGGAACTTAGAAACAGATATAAATATTGGCATTGACCAAACAAAATAATCCCTCGTAAGGGGACCCTTTAGTTAGGGTGATTGCTAAGCCAGAAACTGCCTATAGTTATAGGTAGTTTTTTAACGTTGCAACCAAAAAAACTTCACAAGCAAACTTAACGGAAAGGACAAAGGCATGCGGCTAAGCAATAAGCAAATCAGCGAGCTCAAGATCATCTTTGAAGAAATTCATGGTGTAATCCTTTCAAATGAGCAAGCCCAAGCTGAAGGCTTAGCTGTCGTGCGGTTTGTTTCCGCTAAGGAGCTACGAAATATTCAATTAAATGATAAGGAGGATTTACACAATGGGACAGATGAAGAATAAATTTGATGAAGAAGAAATGGATTTAGATAATGCTTTACAGGGAGCGGGCGACTTAGTAACCGAAGACTTTAGATACAAAGTTTCTCAATTAGAAAATAGGGTTCAAAAAATTGGTGCTACCTATGATCGTAGTAGAAGCAGAATTGTAATCGATGAACTAGGCTTAGCATTACTGTTAGCCACAGTTCACAGACAAGATATGGTGGGAGCAGATTGGAATGAGCAACGAGGCGATATGTTTATATTCGCAGACACTCCAACGGTTCGTTCTTGCGTTGGGTTATGGGAAAGCTCAATAAGTGGAAATGACACCATGCCAACCATTGAGCGGTACCTATTCAGTATGCTCGATTACCAAACACACGATTGTTTTCACGAGATAGACCAGATTCTGCATGAAAAGCTAGATGGATTGTCGTAATGGACAATTCTGTAGCTGATAGATGGTCACCTGAAATAATTAGCAAAGGCTTCACGCCAGTACCAAACTTGCTAATTCAATACAGGAAGTACTTGGGCATGTCAGTAACGGAATTCTATGTCTTGCTTGCGATAGAGAAATGGCGCTGGGACAACGACCAAAAGCCCTGGCCATCCATAAAGACACTGGTTAAGCAGACAGGCTTGAGTGCCAGCACTATAGGTAGAGCTACGCAAGGTCTTGAATCTGTAGGGCTAATAGGACGGATACACCGTTACAACGCGTCAAATCTCTACGATATGCAACCTCTTATTGAGGAACTGCATCACATAGCGATAAACGTAGAGGGATCGCAAACTGTAAATCAAATTGACTATACCATTAGTCAAAAGTGATTAGTCAGGATGTCAGGTATGACTATACCCAATGGTCATATCTGACCTATCCCTACAGTCAATACTGACCAACTAATAAGAAACAGTTTAAAGACTCAACTAAATACTAAATTAAAGACCCACTAAGAATACACGTTGTGATTTCTTACGAAACACAACTAGCAAGATTCGGACAAGCATTGACAATATGTACACCAGATAATAAATGTTTACAATATAAATTAGATAAGTCAAGAGCCAATATCATGGCTAGAAAGGACTGCACATGAAACTCAAATCAGATATGCCCATTACCTACGCAATGTATGTGCGTAAGTCTACTGAGGGCGATGATCGACAAGTACACTCAATAGATGACCAGATTGAAGTCTTAACCGACTTAGCGAAACGATACGATATCAATATTAGACCGAGAGACATATATAATGAGTCACGATCTGCTAGGAAGCCAGACAATAGGCCAGAGTTTGACCGTCTAATTGAATCAATTCAATCAGGAAAGATTCAAGGCATCGTGGTTTGGAAACTAGACCGTTTATCACGTAACCCCACAGAAAGTGGTCTCCTGCAGCAGCTATTACAAGATGGCAAGATTCGTCATATTAGAACCCCTGAGCGTGAGTATTATCCCCAAGATAATGCGGTAGTATTTAGCGTAGAAACCAGTATAGGTAATCAGTATGTAAGAGACTTAAGCACCAATGTTAAGCGAGGGATGAGAGCAGCAGCTAGAAATGGCAGAATAGCTGGGGTCGCTCCAGCTGGCTATATCAATAGACAGGTGGACGAGCGTAAATTCATCGAAAAAGACCAAGAACGATGGCTACTCATTCGCAAGGCATTTGATGTCTTTTTATCTGGTAATTATACGGTAATGGAAGTACGTGAGATGCTAGATGAATGGGGCTATATCTCATACAAACGCTCACCGACTAGTAAGCGTGGTGGTAAACCAATATCCAGAAGTTCGCTCTATTCCATTTTTAATAATCGCCGCTACATGGGTAAGGTTCCACAACCTGACTACCCTGATGACCCCGATCACGATGCAGACGGAGATTTTGAGCCAATGATAACTCAACAAGAGTTTGACCGTGTGCAGTCTTTGCTGGGCAATAAAACTCGAGTTAAAAATGTATCGCAAAAGTTTTTTGAGCTTAAAGGACTACTCAGATGCGGTCATTGTGACTGTGCCGTTACGGCGCACGTTGTACCAAAGAAATTAAAAGATGGTACTATCAATTACCATACGTATTATCACTGCACAAGAAAGAAAGGTCCTTGCTCGCAAAAAGGTCTACCTGAAGCCAAATTATTTGCTCAGATAGATGAATTGCTTGGTCAGTACGAGATCAGTCCAAAACTATACGAGTGGGGTTTGACTGCTATTAAAGACATAGCAAAAGGTGAGATAGCTCAACGTGATGATGTTCAGCAGATACAGTTTGCTACCATTGACGAGCTTCAGAAGCAGTTAGACAAGCTTGTTGACCTCGTAACTGATAGTGTAATTAGTTCAGACACTTACAAACGCAAGGCAGAGCCTCTGGAGGCTGAACTAGCAAAACGTCAGCAAGATCAGCAGAATACTGCCGAACGAGTTAAGAACTGGTATGAAATAATCGGATTTACACTTGAAAGACTGAACAATGCTACAGAAAACTTCAAGACAGGTGATCTTAATACACGAAGAGACATATTGCTAGCAATAGGTTATAACCCTACGCTCCTTAACAAGACCATTAGCATTGACCCTAATCCGTGGTTAATTCCAATAAAAGATAGCTTGCCAGAAATTAAGGCAGAACTGAGTAAGGTTGAAACCGTTGGCTCAATCAAGAAAAATAAAAGCTCCCTTGATAGGGAGCAGTCACTAGTGTCACTATGGTGCAGCATATGGAAAAAAGTTTTCACTCCATTAGAGATGAGTACACCCGATGGAGGGCTATACTTGAAGTACCTTACAGAGAGTATCTATCTATCAAGTAAGTGTTGGTACTTACACTAGTAATATATAAGACCGTGTCGCACCGCTTTGTGTATGGTTGATAGATTTATTAAGAGTTCGTGATGAGTGTTTTGTCACCATGTATCTAATCTAATTATAACATTTTGGGCTTTTGCTCTCCTCTATATAATAGGAAGCAGTATGGTACAGATAGCAAAACTCACCGACGTAAACCCAAGCCACCAAGGATCAACACTTTATATCAAACAGGGCGATAAATACTTTCCTGCATTAAGGATTGAAGTACGTGGCAATACTGCTTTCAAGCTGGAAGAAGCTCAAGCGTACAACGCACAGAGTAAGCCTTATATACCCGATTCTGACAAATCGGTGTTCATTAAACCACCTATTCTTGGCGGGCTGTATGAGACAAATGTTGAAGCCAAGAAATTCAGTCGCTTACAAGGACGTGTCACGGTTGATGGTAATGGCGGGACTAAGATTTTTCAGCCGTACCTTTCGTGGCATGGTGGTCAAGGTGGCAAAGACTTGAAGCCATCAAAAGGTGAAATTAGTCTTAGAGGACTGAACCATAAAGGAGATAAAACACGACATACCTTTAATAGCTCAGAAGCCATTGCTAAAGATAGTTTCGCTGGGAACTACAACCCTATCGCATGTGTTACTTTCCCACGTACCACTAATTCTTTTCCAGCGAGTGTTGCACTATCAGACCTCTACAGAGCAGTGGACGGCGTTCCGTATGACGATACAAAATTTACTGTTTCAAATATGCTGGAAGAACGACATGACATAGTGGTCGACTACTCTTCAATAGCAGATGCAGGTATGTCTGTAATCGTTTGCGTACACAATCCATCGCCATTACATAGATCAAGATTTGGTGATAGTGAACGTTCAAAATGGATGTATGAGCCTATAACTTACACACTATTTAACGATATTGCACTTGCTTGCAGCCTCATCTTTGTTAGAACAAATGTAGAGGTTGTATTAGATGATGCACCAATCATATTTACTGGCTACTCGTTGTCAGGACAGGATGATATTGCATTTGCAGCATTTAAGGTTAAGTAGATACTTAACGACTAGCTATTTAATCTATCTTGGAGTTTCTTAATCAAACTAGCTAAATTTTTATCAGCTAGAGACTCAAGGGTGAGTAATTCATCCCCAGAACGCATCACTTGAGTAATGCTTTTGAAGTCAACAATGAAAAGCTTACTTTCCTCAGATAATAAGCCGTGTCTCATACGGTCAGGCATATCGTTAAATGCGGCAAATTTATGTAAAGGAGTGTAAGAAAACTTTGATTCATCATCTACTTTAGTAGCTGCTTTCTGACCTGATAAATATCCCTTTTGTAATTCACTTGCCCGATAGACCATATAAACGTACTTGGACGGTCTAATCTCTCCACTCAAAGCTGTCTCCATAATATGAGACATGGAACTTGCTAACATGTGCACATCTTGGTTTTTCATTAGTATTTGACCGTGAGACTGGATGCTGCGTGTTCCAATCCAGTAATCTAGCTCTTCTTTTACATCTTCAACACTTCGTGCCTCACCATTGCCATCTAGTAAGCCAAACTTTTCCGCAATAACACTTGGCTTATTCTTCTTGTAGGTGTTTGTGGCTGTATCCTTGAGACGTTTTTTACTTTCATCATCTATTAGATTAGCCTGGTCTATAAGTTCATGGACTTCTTTTCGTTTTTGTTTTGTATCCAGCACACGAGGTGGATCGCTGGCATACAATCTTTCAACTGCTCCCCATAATTGTCCTATTTTTTCGCCATCATTTTCTTCGTTGTTGGCAAGCCTACTCAATCGGAGTGCATCTAGCAACTTTTCATTTCTGTCAGCTACCGTTCGTTCATATCTTACTTTGATCTCGTCAAAATCCGTAAAATTTATAGCGTGCCGATTAGTGGAGCGATGAGAGGTCATTTGCCTAGATTGCATCTCTAACGTCTCTGGTAATAATCGCAACCCAGTACCACTTTTCTGGAAAGTAATAACATCTAACAATGTCTGCAAATCTTCTTCTGCTGCTACAAACCTATCCGAATATGAATCATGTCCGTATGAAGTTTCACCATCTTCTTGCCTGATTACTTGGTCCTCATAGGTAAAGCTCACTCTGACAACATCATCTGACACCTTGTTAAAGCTATAAATCCCAATCGAAAAATCCCAACCCTCACCAAAATGATCTTCGTTATCAGTAAGCTCTATATCTATTGAGCAGGTTACATTATCCAATTATTTCCTCTACAAGTTCTGGGAACTCAACCGTATTCAGATTCTCATAACAGAAGTGACCATAATCGTGGAACTCTTTATAGTCGATATTCTTAACCTTGTCTCGGATAATCTGAACGGACTTGTGTATGGTTTCTTGGTCGTTATCAGAATTAAAAATAGTAACGCCAGCCGTTCTACTTACTAGGTCAGGGTCAATTTCGAACTCGAAGAAGTCAGCCGTATCAGAAACAGGATTGTTTTCAGGATTTAGCCAAGGTGCTACTAATACTACCTTGCCAACTTTTTTATCCTTATTCTCACTTAACCAACGGACTAAAAATCCACCGCCACAGCTATGTCCAACCAATACTGTTTCGGGGGTAATATCAAACTTTTCAAACTCTCGCTTCCATACATCGTAACGAGGTGAGTATGGTTTTGGCGGTTCAATGGCAACCGCAAACACATCATTTATCTGTAGCTGCTTAGATAACCAAGGAAACCAATGGTTATTGCTGTTGGTGGGGTATTTTGGATCATAATACTCGTCTTTGTCGGGACGACCAGGGACTAGGATTGCATTTTTCATTTGATAAGTTCCTCGACTATTCTTGCAAAATTATCTGCTAAGTTCTTGTGCGATTGCATATCTAGGTGACAACCGTCATCGCCAGTCTTAGTTATTGGTGCAACGTCAAAGAATGCACAACCAGTTTCTTCGGCTACACGCTTAATCGGAGCTGCAAATTGCTGTGATTTATGTGCAGATATTTCATCGTAAACGCCAGGCTTTGGCATACTCTCAACAAACTTCGGTGCATTATAGTCCATATAAGCAGGACTGACTAAGACGATTTTTGGTCGCTTCAAACTCCTGTCTTGGCAGTACTTATCAACGTATTCTGGGTACTGCCTTAACGCTTGTGCCACGTCTTCGGCAGAACGGTCATACATGGTCTTTAGGTCATTTGTGCCGAGCATAACGATGATAATATCTAGTGGCATATGGCTATCAACACAAGCCTTGAAATAAACCAAACCATTACGACTAGGTTTATCTGGGTTGTAATGCTCTAGGTCTGTTGTGCGACCGCCCAAGCCTTCTTCAATGATGTAATAGCTGTCGCCAAGCTGCTTTTGCAGTAAACCCGTCCAGCGTTCATCTGCTGCAAAACGTCCACTACGGTCTGGTTTAGTGCCGTTTGTATTAGAGTCGCCGTAACAAAGTACTTTTATAGCTTGTGGGTTTGTATTCATTACAGGTTTCCGTCCAAAAACTTCTTTAGTGCGTCCATATCTTCTTTTGTATGGTCATAGAAATATGTAGTAATGCCAACTGATTGAGCATTCTTAGCCGCTTCAGCATTGTGTTCAAAATATACTACGTCTTCAGCACTAAGACCGTACTTCTCAAGTAATATCTTGAAGTATTCTGGGTCTGTTTTTTCGGGGTTATGTTTCAACGTAAACACTTCATAAGGAACTTGGTCTAGCTTGAAATGCTTAAACTGTTCGTCATTAGCACCCGTCAGAACTAGCTTGTTATTTGGATAGCTTTCCAACAACTCATGCATTGGTTGAAGTATACTGCCATCTTCAAGCACATAACCATTTATTGCGTCTACTAGAATTGTTTTCATAGTAATATAATAACAGGGAAAAACAGCAAATTCCACAGGGACAGCATAAATACCCACATCAACCCCGAAACACGCTCTAAACGTCTCTAAATGCGTTACAGAGGGTATATTTAACAGGGATAGTCGTTCACTTTTGTCTGAATAATTTTCGCTAGGTTCTAATCCCAAGAATTTTCCTGATATTTTTACCCCTCAACGCCATTTTCCGCCGTACATTATCCTTACCTTGTCTGACACCTAAACCCTAAAGGAACTGAGTGAAAGCGTGCAAGTTTTCGTTACATTGTCCGATAAGTTCCAGAACATAAATGACACAAAACAAACGAGTTCTGATTTTCGTATGCTGCGATTATCTTCTCAGTAAACAATGGTTCGGTATTTAAGTAGCGATAGAATGTGTCTCTACTTACCTTGGCGTAACGACAAGCGTCAGTTACATTGTAATTATTCTGAATAGCGTCAGCTATTTTATCCATCGTACCGATAGTTATTTTTGGTGGTCTACCATTTGATTTTTTAATCATCATTCCTCCTTTTGTTTTTTCTGCGTTACCTCTCTTTTATTATCTCAAAAACAGCATTTCAACTTGACAATGCTTATGTTAAAGCGTATAATTAGAAGTACGATAGTGAGTGCAGTAGTGCCAGAGTACGTATAGGCATTACGTAAGACCCGTCGCATCGGCTAGTCGATGTTAGTACTCGATAACTTATCGAGACAAGCATTAGGCTACTCGATGAACGATTTATCAAATCTTCATCAAGAATCAAACCCACACCAAGAGGCGGCGGGTAATTTTGTCGTTCCTACAGAAAGGACGGAAGAGTCCTCTCTATTAAGTACGCCTGAAAAATCACAGACTTCAACTTCATTAGAATTAACGCCTGTGCAGCAGAGGAAAAAGGATGCTTTGGAATTAGCAGAACTAATTTATAAAATATATAATGAAGATTGTCCAGCATTAACAAATAAGGAAGATGGAAATGTCTAAAAAAGTACTAGCAATAGCTAATTGTCGTGTGTCATCAGACGAACAACTACTTAATAATAGTCTGAAAAGGCAGAGAGATTCAGTGATAGAAGCCGCAGATCGCCTAAACGCCATTATTCCAGACGATGGATGGTGGTCGGGCAGCGTCAGTAGTAAGGCGGGTACAAACATAACCCGTAAAGACTTGCAGGAAATGTTAGATTACTGCAAAAAGAATAAACACGTGAAGTACGCCATTTTTGATGAGTATGACCGTTACATGAGAAGTGTCAATGAAGGACCCTATTTTGAGGTATTGTTTCAACAACTAGGTGTCAAGGTATGGTATGCATCAGAGTCCGATGCATTTAACGGTGATGATGCTATGGCTAAATTTATGCGTTCAATGAGTGCTTTCAAAGCAGAGGGCAGCAATGAAGAACGTCAGAGGAAGTCTATATCTGGTCAAACAAGTGCCCTAAAAGATGGTCGCTATCCATTCCACCCGAAAGCTGGTTACATGCGTGGTACGAACAAAGCAGTGCCTGATGTCCACCCCGTCAGAGGTCCTGCATTACGTGAAGCGTTAATCCGCATAGTGGAGCATATCGTAACACCAACGGATGGGCTGATTGAGCTAAACAAAGGTGACTACACATTAGAACGTGCACCATTAAAGATGGACAAGTTCCGTAAGATAGCAACTGATCCATTTTATGCTGGAATCGTCGAGATTAACCAACAGGTCAAAGTTCGCAATGAGGGTGGGGTGCATGAACCGCTCATTACACTAGAGCAACACCAGGAACTAATAAGGATATTTGAAGCAAAAAAGAAAACTCAGACTGGTCCACGCAAAAACGGCAATCCAAAATTCCCACTTAACCGCATAACCATGCACGACACCTGCTTAGAATTAAAAAACAAAGGCAAGTTCGTTGGTTTCGATCACGGGAATGGTAAAAACGCTAATCTTGTCTACGAAAAATATCGTTGTCGTTCGTGCGGATTCTATCTTACTCGTGGAGAGTTGCACCCAAAAGTTATTCAACTCTTTAACAGCAACCCTATCACCGATGCTGGCACTAAAGACCTCATTGAAGCACTCGATATTGTCTGGAAAAAGAAAGAAGCTCAAGCCAGACAAGACAGTGTCCGCATCAGTCAGAAAATAAAGCTACTCGGTAATGATATAGACAATCGTGCTATTGCAGCGATTGACCTGTCAAATATCAAAATAAAGCCTGAAATACTCGCAAACATAGAGAAAATGAAGATTCAAGTTGAAGACTTAAAAGAAGAATTGTCTGTTCTAGAGCAAAAGATGGATTCTGACAAAGATAAATTTCTCAAGTTTGCTTTTAACTTTGCTAACAATATGGGTGATAACTTTATGACCATAACAGATGAGAATCGTGAAAAGTGTAAACAAATCGTTTTCCCTGCTGGTTTTTACATGGATGCTGACAAAAATGTTTACACCCCCGAAATAAGCCCTCTCATCACCTTACAGACAAAGAAAAAGGACACCGAAGTGTCCGATAATGCTCGTATGGTGCGGGTGACGGGACTCTAACCCGTGGCCTCATCCTTGGCAAGGATGCGCTCTAAACAACTGAGCTACACCCGCAAACATCATATGATTTTAATCGACATCAGGTCAGAAATCAATTTGGTGGCTCCTCCCAGACTCGAACTGGGGACACAAGGCTCTTCAAGCCTCTGCTCTACCAACTGAGCTAAAGAGCCACACTTATCTTATATAACAGAGGTAATTTTACTTTATATATCTAATTACTGCAAGAAGATATTAGTCATCTCTGTATTGTGAATGTAAAGCTCTACTAATTTTGACTTAATAAGGCTGTAAACAATGTCATTAGTGTTCCAAAGATCTCTGTTGAAACCGCTTAACCTTGCATTGTAGTGGCAGACTACGTGATAATTAATTAACAATAATTTCCAGCAAGGAGGGCCAGCATGGGTGAATTAGTTATCTTGGAAAACGGTGGCGAAAGAACTGCAGATCTAGATGCCACTATGGCAGCGTTAGGTGAAGACGGAAAACTGCAACTCAACTTAACCCTACTGCAAACTTTCAGCTACGGAGACAACCCGCACCAGTCGGGTTATTTTTTTGAAATAGATGGTACAGACTCAAGCCTTGGCTTACAACATTTCGTACAAGTTGAAGGCAAAGCACCTAGCAAGAATAACTATTTTGATATGGCTAGAGGTCGTACAGCACTTACACGTGTAGCAGCAAGCATGGATACTAATCTTCGGACCGTTCCACTTATGGCGATAGCCATGAAACACGGTAATGCATCTGGTGCCGCCTATGGTGATGACCCAGTAGAGGCCACAAAGAAAGCAATTATGGGCTCCAATGAGGACTCTTTCGGCTCTACTTTTATGACCACCTTTCCGATAGATGAAGAGCTTGCCGAAATTATGGTTGACTACGAAAAGGGAGATTCAAAACGGCGGATTATGGATGTAGTGGCCGCCCCTAGCATAACTGAGGATGCCATAGGGATCCTCAGACGTATTAAAGGTGGCATGCGGATGCTAGTCAACCCGACTCTTGGCGAACTCAGTCGTGACACTATGTACCGAGGTCTTGAGTTACTTGGTGACGGTGAGACAATTTCTATTCAGAGCACTAACATCTTCATCCCCAATCCGACTGATCCAGACCAACACATGCAGCTTTGGGACAACCCCCTACCGACTGATTATGAAATCCCGACGGACCTACTATTTGCAGAAGGAATTGGCAGTAGCAGTAGCAGTAATACAACTACACTCGTTAAAGACCGCATGATTATTGGTAACGGTGTTGGCCAGCAAGCAAGGCACCGAGTTACCGAACTAGCTATCCGCCGCGCTTTAGTAAATGGTCACAGCACAGAAGGCGCCTCTTTCTACACAGACTCATTCTTCTTAAAAAGAGATGGTCCTGATATGCTTATCGATGCCGGTGTATTGCAAGGATTCGGTTTGCGTCGCGACGATGAAAAAGTCGGATCTGAGGCTATTTCGGCAATGCAACAAGCTGGACTTATGTTCGTTAATATACCCAACAGTGTTGGACGTGGCTTTAAACATTAGATTTATTAAATATATATAGGAGAAATCATGGCACAATTAGAACTTTCACCATCACAAGAGGCAATCGATATAGGAGCACAACAGCTTGCCGAAAATGAATACCCAGGTCGCGTACTAATTACGGGGCTAAATACAACTGGCGACACAGCGCTTCAACTATATGCCTTGATGGGTCGAAGCCCAGGTTCTAGGCTTAGGGAGTTTGTTCCAGAGGGTGTATCAATTCGAACAACCGCACCAGGCAAAACTGCTGAGGAAATGGCGGCAACAAAAAACTCTGAACTTATTTACTACAGAGCCTTTAATAGTAGGGATGGCGTACATGTGGCGACAAACGGAGCCCAGACTGATCCTATACTAGAAAGTATTCTTGGTGGCATGAGTCTTGATGAGGCTACCAGATCTGCCCCAGACGTTGATGGCGGCGTTGATGGCGGCGGGGAACCTTTACCTCCGATAAAGCTATCTTGGTTTGAACCCGATTTTCCTAATTCTACTGCTAGAATTAACAGCGTTGTAGATAAACATAATAATGGTGCGGCATACATTGGGCTGTCTATTGTCCGAAAAGATCCATTAACTGGTGGCCCAGCTTATTCAACTTATGAAGCTCTAGCTGAGTCATTAAGACCAGGCGTTGGCTATGGTATCCAAACTTATAAAGGCAATGGTGACCCCCTCCCAACTTTCGACCAAGATCCATATGCCTATCCATTGGGCAGAGGTATTGAAGACACGACAGAGGATTTTTGGAATAGGCTTAATCCCGCTACTAGAGTAGCTGCCGTCGTTCGAGGCATCGACCTTATTAGTGGTCAATTAACAGAACCATACATCATAAACTCTCAAGCGGCTTAGTGTCAGTCCTTACTAGCTAGCTAAATCTAGCGTGTAATAGTTCTGCTGCCTTAATACCGCTAGTTATAGCTCCTTCGACATAAGGGCCACCAATATAGTCACCGGCAAAGACCAGTCGCTTACTGCTCTTATTTTCTCCCTCGGTAAATTTCTTTAATTTCTTGAAATAGCTGACTGAAAGTTCTGGTAATGCTTCGTTCCATCTTTGGATATAAACGCTTTGCGGTTTGCTATTGATCCCTAGCTTTTCTATGG
>Ga0097691_1002099_pt1 | contig 13835 bp, 11 predicted proteins | sample NGESurdeep072012_8_FD_72858 | JGI IMG/M metagenome (GOLD analysis project Ga0097691, IMG submission 72858) | Arctic peat soil microbial communities from Barrow, Alaska - NGEE Surface sample 210-1 deep-072012 | ecosystem: Environmental > Terrestrial > Soil > Wetlands > Peat ...
GTCTGGCCCGCACCGATCTCGCTCTGCTGACCGATGGTCTGCGCGCCGAACGCGAACAGGGCATCACCATTGACGTGGCCTACCGCTACTTCGCCACGGCCGACAGGTCGTTCATCTTGGCAGACTGCCCGGGGCACGTGCAGTACACCCGCAACACGGTCACCGGGGCCTCGACGGCTGACGCTGTGGTGCTGCTCGTAGATGCACGTAAGGGGGTCCTGGAGCAGACCCGGCGGCACCTGGCGGTGGCAGCTCTGCTTCGAGTCCCCCACGTCGTCGTTGCCGTCAACAAGATCGACCTCGTCGACTTCGACGAAGACGTCTACACGCGGGTCGCAGCGGCTCTGGCAGCGTTGGCGACCGACCTCGGCCTCCCCGACCTGGTCATCGTCCCGGTGTCGGCCCTCGAGGGCGACAACATCGTGGACCGCTCGTCGCGCACCGACTGGTACACCGGACCGAGCCTGCTGGCAATCCTCGAAGCCCTGCCGGTTGCCGACGACCCGAGCCACGAGGAGTTCCGCTTCCCCGTCCAGCTGACCCTGCGGCCGCAGGAGGCTGCCCGCGACGCGGCCCACCGCGAGTACCGCGGGTATGCCGGCCAGATCGCCTCCGGCGTCGTTCGGGTGGGCGATCAGGTGGTGGTCCTGCCCAGCGGACGCCAAACCACTATTGCCGGCATCGACACCGCCGACGGGCCACTGGCCGAGGCATTCGCCCCCCGCTCGGTATCACTGCGCCTCAGCGATGACATCGACGTGGCGCGTGGGGACCTCATCGCAGCCGCATCCTCGGTTCCCTCCTTGACCCGCGACCTGGTTGCCACGGTTTGCTGGCTCTCCGACGTGCCGTTGAGCAAACACAGCCGGGTGCTGCTCAAACACACCACCCGCACCACCCGGGCAATCGTCAGTGCTGTCGACGGGGTCCTGGATCTGGATGCGGTACAGATCGTGGCGGCGCACGACCTAGGACTGAACGACATCGGGCGCCTGAGGATTCGCACCGCCGAACCGATCGCGGCCGAACCGTACGCCGGGCACCGTCGCACCGGTGCGTTCTTGCTGATCGACGCTCAAAGCGGCCAGACACTTGCCGCTGGGATGGTCGGGGACCCATTGGCCGGCGAGGGTGAGCACGCCGACGAGTGGGACATCTAGGCGCATTCATGACGACAGCCCAGTCGACCGCAGTTCTCCTCCTCAGCCACGGCAGTCGAGACCCGCGTGCTGAACCTGTGGTGTCCGCGCTGGTCGTGGCAGTCTCTGCAGCCACAGGCATCACGGTGCGTGCGGCTTACCTGGGTTTCACGGCCCCTGGTGCGACGGTCGCACTGCGACGGTTGGCTGCCGAAGGCTTCACGTCGGTGCGCGTCGTGCCGCTGCTGTTCGCGCCTGGCTACCACCTGACCCATGACGTTCCAATGGCCGTGGCGGCCAGCGGCGTCACCACCCGGATGGATGTCCGCATGGCGCCGCCGCTGCTCGCCGGCGGGGGTCGCCAACGCGACCTGTTGCTCCTGGCACTGGCTGAACGCCTGTTCGCGGCCGGAGCCGATGGAAAAGCTGACGCTGTGGTCCTGGCCTCGGCGGGGTCGAGCTCCGGGGCGGCGCGTCGGCATATCGACCGGCTCGCCCGCGAGCTGGCGAACGCACACGGCATACCGGTCATGCCCGCCTTCGCGTCCGCCGCGATCCCCTCGCCGGCTCAGGCACTACAAGCTTTGTCGAACAAGGGGATTCACAGACCAGCTGTCGCCTCGCTGTTCGTGGCGCCGGGCAGGCTGCCCGACTCGGTCGTGGCCGCATGCGTGGGTATGCCGGTGGCGGAGCCGTTGGGCGTAAGCCCTGCCTTCGTCGACCTGCTCGTCGCGCGGGCGCAGGTCCCGTGCACAGTCAGCTAGCTCACAGCCTGCCCACCGAACTGTGGTCTGTGGTCGTCGATCGGGCAAACTCCCAGAGCCGGTGAAGATTCTGCGTACACAGGTCACTGGACAGGTTCGCATCCGAGAGAGCCTGGGTTCACCCATCCCTGGTCTCTTCGAGGCGCTGAAACCCCGCGCCCATCACCTGCATTTGACAGGTCAGTCCAACGCTGTCGATGTCGTAATAGGCCCGCTGCTGTAGGTCAATGACGCCAGCTTGAATTGCGAACACGAAGGGGATCCCAGAAACGGCCAGGCGCCATGACGAAGAAGAAATCCTGGCAAAGAGTCCCAGGAGGGTGTCGCTGTCCCTACTTCGAAAATGGGTGCTGAGTGGGCAGGAGCCGCAACGTACTCAGATCCAGTTCAGTCGCACCAACATCTCCTCCCACCCTCGCCATCGGGTCCGGTCAATCCAGCCACCAGGAGGCGTACTCGCTCTCGGCGAATACGCGCTGTTCTGGTACCGGTGATTGACAGGAAGTCGGCCAGGTGCTTCAAAAGCAAACACATGGTGGTGGGCGATCACGGTTGGCACGATGTCTCCCCTCAAGGGGGTCAGGTGGTGGCGCCGGCCCGCCGCGCGGAGCGCGTGTCCTGCTGCCACTCCCCATATGGGTGAGTGACAGCGCGACGCCACCGGGCCCCCCTTGGTGAGAACTCACCGGATCGCGCCACCGAGACCTACGACCGATCACCCAGCCGCACGCAGCTGAGTTGACTCTCCACTCCACGGCCCGCCGACCCCCACGTTGGACATTTTTTTAACTTTCTACAAACCTGTTCTTGACCAACCCCCCACCTTGGTGCGCATGATGTGTAAAGGGCCGAGGGCGCCCTCCTCGGAGTGGCGACTCGGTCCAGACCTCGGTCGCTGCTCCCCCGCATCGGCCGAGGTCGCCCGTACTTTCTGCTGGTCGACCCCCACGACCCGACCGCGTGTTGAGTGCCGCAAGCCTCCGTCCTTCAGGCCTGGGCATGGCCGCCTTAGCTGGATGCCGATGGTCTTCAAGCTGACCGCCTCTGGTCTTCGCGGTATGCCTTGGTGATCAACATCGATGCATCACCACGGGAAGCGGCGAACAACGACGGCGACAGAGATTCCGATGGGTGCGGATGAAGGACCGCGCTTGCAGCCGCATGGCCGAGAAGCTGCTCAGTGAGCTCACCAAACCGTCCACATGGGACGGCGATGACGCCAGGGCATCAGACCTGAACGTGACACGGAGTGGGGCACACGTTTCCGAGGTGATTGCCGGGTCGTGGTGCTCCAAGGTTCCCTGCTGCACCGAGCCGTTAGCGGATTTCTGACGACCGGGAATCTGGCTGACCGCGAGCTTCCGATAACACAGACCAGCCAACACAGGTCAAGACCTCGCCTCGCTGGCTAGCTCAGCCACCCTGAGGTGACGGGGCCCTTGGGGATGATGCCCGTCGGGTTGATGGCCGCGTGGGTTCCGTAGTAGTGCTGTTTGATCTGGTCGAAGTCCACCGAGTCGCCGAAGCCGGGCGTCTGGAAGACGCGTCGCGCGTATGCCCAGAGCGCTGGCATCTCGGTGATCTTGTTCCGGTTGCAGCGGAAGTGGTTGTGGTAGACGGCGTCGAAACGCACGAGTGTCGTAAAAAGTCGCACATCGGCCTCGCTGAGGCAATCGCCGAGAAGGAACCTTCGCCTGTCAGAGAGGCGATCCTCGAGCACGTCCAGGCGTCGGAACACCGCGTCGTAGCCTGCCTCGTACGCCTCCTGACTGGCGGCGAAACCGGCCCGGTAGACGCCGTTGTTGAGGTCGGTGTAAATCTCCAGCATCACCGCGTCGATCTCGGAGCGTCGGGCCATCGGATACAGGTCGGGTGCACCGGCGCGGTGATGCGCTATCCACTCGGTGCTCAGATCAAGGGTGATTTGCGGGTAGTCGTTGGTGACCACGCAGCCCGAGAGCGTGTCGACGATCGCTGGGACGGTCACGCGGTCGGTGAAAGATGGGTCAGCCGCCCGATAGGCCTCCGCAAGGTATTTGATGCCAAGGACCGGGTCCCGTCCACCCGGGTCGAGCGTGAAGCGCCAGCCGTCCTCATCGCGGATCGGGTCGACCGTGGCGAGCGAGATGACTTCCGTGAGGCCGAGCAGGCCCCACACGATCCTGGCACGATGTGCCCATGGGCAGGCCCGGGACCACACCAGGCGGTATCGACCCGGCTCAACCGGCCAGCGCCCGAGGGCGTCGGGACCTTCGCCCGGTGCGGAGTCGCTGTCTCGGGTGATTCGGTCGGTGAACCGATTGGTCTGGCGGACGAATACGCCGGACGGTGTCTCGCGGGCGAACTGCGCGGTAGCCATGGCATCAGAATGCCTGAAGTAGGAGGCCAACGTGAAGCGCGGTTCACCTGTAGGAACGGCGCTGAGGTTGGAAGGGCGCTTCGCGCAGCGGTTCACAGGTCAAGAAGCTTCGCGCACAGCCATGGCTCGAGCAACGTGTTCCGGCCCGTCTCACCGACGCAGTCGCCCTACACCTGCAGGTGGCGTCACATTCACCCCTGAGCGTGCTTCACTGCAGGACCAGAGCCTCCCGGGCGGCCCGCGCCCCCGTGCCACGCCAGGATTGTCGAAGAAGCGTTCAACCACCCGAAGAAACGGTCTTGCCCTCCGCGCAAGAATCACCCACGCGGTCTACCGGGTCAGGGCGTCGTCCTGGCAGCGACCCTGATCTGGCTGTCATGGCCTACAGGACGCCAGAGTGGTGCACCTGGATCAGAACAGCTGTGCGCCTGCACAACAACCGGGGTTCGCTCTTCACGCAGTAGGTAACCTTCGGTCCAGGCGTAAACCCTGGTGTCGAAACACCACCTGTGCTCCGGCCGCAGGGCCTATGCCACGGCGGCCCTCCGGCCGGAGACCCCAATAGGGTCGCACCTCTTGCCTCGGCGATGCAAAGAACTGCACTGCACGTTCGAGGCACGAGCTGCCGCGCTGCGGTCAAAGAGCCCCATCGCGCTGCCGTGCACGGGCGCCGCCGGCCACGAGCGAGCCCGTGCGAAGGTCGCTCGGTCACTGGACTCATGGCCTTGACAGGCTTTCCCAGAACCTCGTGAGCTACCCCCTGGCGTACCGATGATGGCTGTTACCAACGATCGCCCTCTATCACGTCCGCGACCTGTACCAGGTGAACGACAGACTTTGGCTCTCGCCCTACGCTGCTCCCGAAGACTGGCCGGGCCAGCATGCGCCAATCGGGGCGGGGGAGGACCCATGGCGACGGCCAGGATCTGACGATGATCACCTTTGCCGATGGCCTCTATATGAGCATGCTCCTTTAGCGACGGGATATGCACTTCGAGCAGTTAAATCCTGATCCCATGCCGAGGCTGCAGCCTCATCCGCTGCGGATGAACGAAGGCAGACCAGCTTCCTGGAATACCTGCCGGAACGACGGTTTAGGACCAGCGCGTGGGGAGATCCAGGCTCACACGCCCGTCAATGTGATCTCGCAGTTAAGCAGAGCACGTCTTGAGAAGCCGCCCGTGCAGGCCGGTGGGCACCTGCTGCGAGCCCGTCAGGATCTGCTCTTGCACGCTGCCACATCTCACAGACCGCGTCAGCACAAGCCCGGTCCCCGGCGATGCACAGGGCCGCGTCCCGCACCCAGACCGAGCGAGCCTTGTCCCGGCAGAGCTCGCTCCGGCCCAACAGCCAGGCATTGCCGGGCGCATGGCGATGCGTGGTTCTCCCGTCCCGGCCCATCGGCCCGCGTCTGCTCAGTGGAACGTCGCACAAAGCATGGCCAGGATCCCTTACCATGAAGTATGACGGTGAAGGCTCCTCTGTCGCCGGAACCCTCCCCGTACCGAGGGTCCACGGCCACGGCTGGCTGCCGCCCTCGCTTGTATCCTGCAAATGAGGCATGGCGTCCTGGGTCTGCCAGGAAGGGCCGCACCTCCGCGTTGAACACGGCCCGGGCTGACCTTCAGCCGCCGGCAGCCTGGCCACACCATGGCTGTTGAGCAATGTGACTTGAGGTGAACATCCTTAGAGAGCGCCTGACCCGCCTGCTGCGACGCCGCGTCGCCGCCACCCGCGGGATGGCCGGGACCACCTTCATCGGCGTGACAATCCTCGCCGTGGCCGGGATCTCCGTGGCTGTCCTGGTCCTGCTCGGCGTGGCCGGCCCAGTCGCAGCGCCCGGCAAGAGCGCCGTACCCATTTCGATGACCCGCCTAATCGTCGACGCGAAGGCCGGTCAACTGTCCAACGCGGTCGTGGACGAGGCCGCTCTGGTCGTCCAAGCCACCTACGGCCCGGGCGCGCCGGCCTCATCGGTGCCACCGGGCCCGGCCGCGGATGGCGGCAGGCTGGGCCCGGGCGCAGTGGCCGACGCGAACGTTCTGAGCGCCTACCTTCCCAAAGTCGTGGACACCCTCATCGCCGCCGGCGTGCCCGTCCACGCGGGCACCATCACCGGCGCCGCTGTCGCGGTCCCTGCCGCGGCGAACGCGGGCGCTCTCGGCAAGAGCGTCACCGCCACCACGGTAACCACCGCCAGCACCGCTTCGGCCGCTGCTGTAGAGGGGCCGTTCCTTTGGGCTCTGGGGATTGGCCTGATGGGCTTGCTGGCCGGATCGCTCGTGATCGCCCTCGGGAGGCGCTGGCGTAGGCACTACTCACGAGCCGACGAGCCCAGTGAGTCGATGGGCGGCAGTGCCGCCATGACCACCGGCGGGTCAGGAGCCAAGCGGTTCGGGCACAAGAAAGCGGGGGCAGTCGAACCGGCAACCGTCCCAGACACCCGGTTCAGCGATGTCGCGGGCTGCGATGAGGCCAAAGCTGAGCTGCTGGAGCTGGTCATGTTCCTCAAGGAGCCGGAACGCTTCACCCGCACTGGCGCGACCGCACCCAAGGGCGCGCTTCTGACCGGGCCGCCCGGGACAGGCAAGACCCTCCTGGCCCGCGCCGTCGCCGGCGAGTCCGGGGTGCCCATGTTCACCGCTGTCGGCTCAGACTTCGTGGAGAAGTACGTCGGTGTCGGAGCCCAGCGCATCCGGGCCCTGTTCGCCGCCGCCCGCCTGCACGAGCGGGCCATCATCTTCATCGACGAGGTGGACGCCGTCGCGCGCCGTCGTGGCGGGGACGGCGAGGTGGCCCACATCGAGTCCGAGACGACCTTGATCGCGCTTCTGTCCGAGATGGACGGCTTCCACTCCTCCAACGTCATCGTGATCGCGGCCACCAACAGAGCCGACATGCTGGACCCAGCCATCACCCGTCCCGGCCGCCTGGACCGCAAGGTCGAGGTGCCTAACCCAGACCGGCGAGGCCGCCAGCAGATCCTTGCAGTTCACATCGCCGGAAAGCCGATAGCAGACGGCGTGGACTTCACCGCGCTCGCGCGGCGGACCCCCGGCTTCTCCGGCGCACAGTTGCAGGCCTTGGTCAACGAGGCATGCGTGGACGCAGTGCGGCGCGATCTTGCCGAGGTCACCGCCGAGTGCTTCGAGCACGCCGTCGCCACGATCGCCATGGGCCGGGCCCGCACGTCTGCCCTGGTCACCGACCACGACCGCGAGGTCACCGCCTGGCACGAGTCGGGTCACACGCTGGCTGCCTATCTGCAGGAGCAGGCCGACGACCCGGTGCAGGTCACGATCATCCCGCGCGGTCCGGCCGGCGGCGTGACGTGGATGTCCGGCAACGACGATCAGTTCCTGCCGCGACGCAAGGCGCACGCCCAGCTGGTGACCGCCATGGCCGGGCGTGCCGCAGAAGAGATCCTGCTAGATGGCGAGTTCACCCAGGGCGCCGCAGGCGACCTTCATGCAGCCACCGAGCTGGCCACCTCGATGGCGACCCGCTACGGAATGACGCGCCTGGGCTACCAGGTCAGGCGGGGCGGCGCCGCCCCCACCCAGGACGTCAGCGACGTCGTGGAGGAGCTGCTCGGCGGGGCGCACAAAGCGGCCACCAAACTTCTGGGCGAGCACAAGACATTCCTGGGTGCTGTGGCAGCTGAGCTGCTGGCCGAGGAGACGCTGACTCTGGCCGACGTCCAAGAAACAGCCGTCAGGCTTGGTGTGGTCCGCCACGCCCACGTGCCTGCCCCGCTCCTGCCCGTCCAGGTCAGCGTAACCAAGCCGGTGGCGGCCGCGGAGGTCGCATCGATAGTTGTGGCGGCTGCCCCTGAAGCTGTAGGTACATCTCTGCAGGTGCCGGCCGGCGCGGCGCATCGCAAGCCGCTGGCCCTGGTGCGGGCGCTGGTGCCCTGGCGGCGCCGGCGCCACGACGGGCGCATCATCGCCGGAGGCTGACACCTGCGGGTGCGGATTCGGGACAACCGTGGGCACGAGTTCATTGGGTGTGAAGACATATTCCGAATCCGCTTCAGCAAGCGGCGGCCACGTTGCAGCACCGGACACCGTTGGACACGATCCCGTAACGGGCCTACACATCAGGTGTCATGTCCGGGAAGGTCATCGATCAGTGGCCCTTCGCTGAGTGGGTCGTCCGTCCAACGGGACGCCGCGCGGTGGACTCGAGATCGCGCCCGGTTTCCGTCGTCGGTCGAAGCGAGCTATACCTCCATGGGGTGTCTCTGGGTTGCGGCTCCGACCAGAGCGGACCGCTCGGTGTCAGCCGAAGGGAACAGGGCGATATCGATTCCGGCCCCTGCATTGATCAGTCCCCGTCGGAGCGGCGGAAGGATGAGGTCCCATGAGCCGGTCATCGCCCCCCCAAACGCTACGGCAGTGGCTTGGAACCGGGTGAACCATGGTGCCAGCGCGCCCCCAAGAGCCGAGAAGGCGTCATCCAAAACCTGCGTGGCCCAGTCATCGCCTCCTCGGCTGCGGTCGAACACGTCATGGACGTCGAGACCGAGGGCGCGGGTCACGTGCGGTCCTGCCAGGTAGCGGGCGAGGATAGCTCGACGCGATACGACATCCTCAAGGTCCGCATTGCCGATCTTGAGGCGATGGGCCCGACCATGCGGCGGCACGTTCGGGCCACTGGTCACCGGGATCCCGTTGTCGAGAAATGACGAGCCGACGCCGCTGCCGAGGGTGATGCCAACACTGCGCGCCGCAGCAGCCGTGACGCCCTGACGCCATTCGCCGACTGCGAAAGCGTCGGCGTCGTTCACAAAGGTGATGTCGCCGGTCAGTTGGGGTAGAGCGGCATGCAGCCGAGCGGCCAGATTGACGTCGAGCAAGGCGTCGAACTTGCCGACTCCCTTGAACAGTCCGATCCCGCGACGATAGTCAAAGGGGCCGGGGATGGCGACCGCCCAGGGGACGTCCGGTGCAGCATGGGAATCGAGCACGGCCGATGCGAAGCTGTTGAGAAGTTCGTCCGCCGGTGCGTGCGGGTCGATGGCTCGCCGTCGCACACTGCCGGGTACCAGCAGACCAGCGCGCTGGTTCACGAGGGCCGAGGTGACGTGTGTGCCACCTATCTCCAGTGCCCCGACCAGCTGCAGAGACTGCGGGATGGCGCGGCCAGTCACCGCACGTACGCCTTCACAACTCGCACCGTTCTCTGGCTCGCAGCCGGCACTGTGACAGCACCTGCCGAGGCCAAAGCGAACGGTGCGGCGGGTCCCTCGGATCTCTCATTTCTATTCATGCTCTTGCGATCGACGTGTCGTCTTCTTGAGCCCACGTACTCACAGCGCGTCCGAGCCTCCTTGATGCAGTTCCCAACCCTGTCGACAGCGGCACCGATCTCGCCGGTCTCGATGCTGATGCTGTGGTTGTCGAACACCCAGTGCCGCCTGGAGTTCGGCGCTCCGAGGTCTCTTCGCCGGGATGCGGTGATCCGCAGTCCATGGTGAGTGACCATGTGGCGGAGCCTCTTCTCCCGGGCCTTGTTCGGTGATGAAAGCCATGCGGGCAGTATGCCAGTCGCACTGCTCGCAGATCGGAGGTGCTCAGCCGGTCGAGACTGCCCACCAATCTCGACCTGAGGCGGCCAGAGAAACTGAGATCGCGACGGATCACTGCTGGGGTGGGTTTTAGATGCCGAACATGGCGGTGGACTTTCGCACTTCCGCTTGACCTGAGGTAGATCGGTCGCGGGGTTTCTTCGGACGACACGCCGGGCCGAATACATCCCTTCTCCAACGTCTTTGAGACGATCTACCTGCACGCGCTACGCGTGCAGGTAGGAGGATGTTGGTGATGGCTGATTCCGGCTCTGGTGGCTTCCCGCGGATGATCCGCGGGTCGGTCGTCGTGCAACGACGCCGTTGTGGGAAGGGGAGCTGCCGCTGCACCGATGGCGAGTCGCTGCATGAGGCGACGGTGCTCAGCTATTCCGAGGGTGGCCGCAACCACACAGTGATGCTGTCCGCCGATCAGGTCGGCCCGGTGCGCGCCGCGGTGGACAGGTATCGGGCGGCTCAGGCCAAGCTGGAGGCGCGGGCCAACGCCGGGCTCGCCGCGCTGCTGACCCGACGGGCCGCCGCGACCCGGCGTGGCCGGTGACGGCCTGGGCGGCAATGCTGGAACCGGCCCGCCAGGTGTTCCGGGCGCCCAGCTACGCGGTGTTCACTGATCTGCTCACCGGCTGGCTGCTCGCCCCCGGGCGGCGCACGATCACCGCGATGATCGCCGTGGCGGACCCGACCGGCCGCCGTGCGCACGACGCCTACCACCGGTTCCTGCGCGACGGCGGGTGGAGCATGCGCCGGCTCTGGCGGGTGCTGGCGGTGCACGCGGTCGGGGCGTTCGCGCCGACCGGGGTGGTCAGCCTGGACTGCGACGACACGCTGTTCCACAAGACCGGCCGCCAGGTCGCCGGCGCCGGGGTGTTCCGCGACGCGGTGCGTTCCACCGGCCGGCAGGTCGTCTACGCGCTCGGCCTGAACCTGGTGGTGGTCACCCTGCGGGTCACCCCATCCTGGGGTGGCATGCCCATCGCCGTGCCGATCAACGCCCGGCTGCACAAGAAACGGGACGCCACGACCACCGTGGCCCACGCCGCCGCGATGATCCAGGAACTCACCGACTGGCTTCCCGACCGCAGCTTCCACCTGTGTGCCGACGGCGCCTACGCCTGCCTGGCCGGCGCCGACCTGCCCCGCACCCACCTCACCAGCCGGATGCGCCGCGACGCCGCCCTATACCAACCCGCACCGCCGCGTACCGGCCGCCGCGGCCGGCCCCGCACCAAAGGCGACCGGCTACCCACCCCACCCGAGCTCGCCGCCCAGGCCTGCACCCGTGACTGGCGCAAGGTGACCGTGGACGTGCGCGGCCGCACCGTCGACAAGCTCGTGCACACCCGCGACGTGCTCTGGTACGGCGTCTGCCCCAAGCAGCCGGTTCGACTCACCATCGTGCGCGACCCCTGCGGAGCCGAACCCGACGACTTCTTCGTCACCACCGACCTGACCGCCACCGGCACCCAGACCGCCTCCCGCTACGCCGGTCGCTGGTCCATCGAGGTCTGCTTCCGCGACGTCAAACAGGACCTCGGCGGCGAGAACCCGCAGTCCTGGAAACGCCAAGGACCCGAACGCGCAGCCGCCCTGTCGCTCTGGCTGCACGCCATGACCTGGTGCTGGTACCTCGCACAGCACCCGGCCGGCAACACCTGGATCCCCCGACCCTGGTACCACCAAAAGACCACCCCGAGCTTCCTCGACGCACTCGCCTCCCTGCGCCGCGTGCTGTGGTCCCAACGAATTACAGCCATGTCAGCCGCCAGCACGCCCGGTCAAGACAAGACCAGAATTACCGACGCCCTCCTCGACACGCTCGCCTACGCCGCCTGAGAGTGCGAAAGTCCACTTGTACCGCGCCTCGGTATTTGCGGAGACCCGGTTGGACCCGGGCCGGTAGCCCATCCTCAAACGAAGACCCGTTCAGCGCCAGCCTGAGCTGGGAACACGGCCTTCACGTGTGCCCGTAGGCGGTTTGGCTTACGGAACAGCGTCGAGATGCGCTCGACCGACGCGGACGTGGCTACGAGCGGTGGGTAGCTTCACGGCCGTGCAATCGCCGACCCTGGGTAGTCCGCTGCTTGCCCGTCGACACGATCGGTGGCGAGCCTTTGGAAGAGGACTTCGTCTCGCCACTCGCCGGCGAGGAGCAGATACTCCGGGGCGTAGCCGTACTGGCGAAAGCCGTTCTTGACGAGCACTCGTTGTGAAGCGAGGTTGTCGAGCTGCGTGCCGGCCTGGACACGATGCAGCCCGAGTTCACCGAAAGCGATCGAAACCATCTCAGCGGTCGCGCGGCTGGCGAATCCGCGACCGTTGCGACGTCCGTCCACGTAGTAACCCAAGCTCGCGGATTGAAGGGGCCCACGAACGATCTCGTTCAGCGTTGCGCGCCCCACCACACTGCCGTCGTCGTCCAGAATCACATGGGGAAGCCGTATGCCTGCCTGGTGCTCGGTGAGAGCCACTCCGATGATTTGCGACTGGCCTTCGACTGTATAGAAGCTTTCGTCTCGATCAGGTTCCGTTGGCGCCATGAACTCGCGGTTTCTGTTAAGAATCTCGGCAGTGGCAGCAGCGTCGTCGCGTTGGACGAGTCGTGTGAACGGCACTCAGCCATACTTCCATCACCGCCTGGAGCGGCGTTGCCTATACCCGCAGAAGAGGTTCGTTATGCGGCCACTCCGTGCGGTTGGTCCGGGCGCTGAAGCCACCTGCGGCACGCGGCGGTCGACCGCCGCGTTTGGTCGACACCCTTGATCCATCGCCTAACCACCCGTCTGGCCGAGGTTCTCAAATCCCGCATGCGGATCGGTATCCGGGATCGAGTGCCGGAGGTTCACCGCGGACCGGAATATGGTCATCCTTGTCTCGCCTTGGGCGGAGATGGTCGCTTCCAACGAAGTGCGTGTAACCGGCTAGCCTGCTCCGGTGAAGATCACAGATCTACCCGATGACCTGTTCGCGCAAGTTGTCGAGCTCTGTGCGCAAGGCCGCCAGCACGGCTTCGGCCTTGTCATGAGCCTGTTCCGGAGATTTACCGGAAATATAAATATGGATCAGACTGGTCATATCAACCAGCTTCACCATTGGCTTTCCGAACTCGGCAATCTTGAAAGACATCGAACGGGCAGCGCGTTCAATCATGCCGTCGGATTCCAGAATGTTCTTGTAAAGAATTGTCGGGCTGAGAGAAGGGCTCGAATAAGGTGAGTTGGCTGACGTTGTGGCCTGGCCGATTTCAGACAAGTTGACCGATGTCGAAACACCAGTTCCCGGTAGGATCAGCGCGAGCTGTGATGTATAGCGCACTGGCGCCACCTTCAGATAAACCACAATGGGTACCCAGATCCCAGCAAGACCAAGAAGGTAGATAAATCTGTAGCGGGGCAGACGCCTGAGGTCGTTGATCCGGCCACCATGAAACAGGCGCGGCAGGCTCAGCGATGCAATCGCAACGCGATGGACTCTCAGCTTCGCGAACCTCCAAAGCCGCATAATAGTACGGTTATGGCAAAGCGCCTCAATCCGTGACATGCGTTCCGCCAGGCGTCCCCCAGCAGTTGATTCCAAAACAGGGCCATTCGTCAGACCCGCCAAGGGTACATATCCAATCAGACGTCTGATCATGTTGATGCCGAGGCCTATTACCAATTACCCACCGTCCGGTATTTAGTCCGACAAGCGTGCTGGCGGGTGGCGCTAAGAGAGGAACAGGCCGTGCTTTCGAGAGTGCAGCTAACCAAAAGGATAGGACAACACCGGTCCACTGGATAAGCGACGATCACCTGGTTCTGCTTATGCGAACCTTGATTTGAATGGTGCGGTCCTCCATCGGGCTTCAGAACAGCCCGGCGTCCCGGACAAGGATCGCCACGTGGGTTCGGTTGCGCGCGCCCAGCTTGCGGCACAACGTCTTCAGGTGGAGTTTGACAGTCGCCTCGCGCAAATCGAGATCGATTGCGATCTCCTTGTTCGAACGT
>Ga0097691_1002101_pt1 | contig 13831 bp, 11 predicted proteins | sample NGESurdeep072012_8_FD_72858 | JGI IMG/M metagenome (GOLD analysis project Ga0097691, IMG submission 72858) | Arctic peat soil microbial communities from Barrow, Alaska - NGEE Surface sample 210-1 deep-072012 | ecosystem: Environmental > Terrestrial > Soil > Wetlands > Peat ...
GCCGGCTCGCGACTCGTGCGGCCGAACGACGCGTAAACCGTGAGCGGCGCGGCGCTCCCGGCGCCGTGCCAGGTGATGCCGGCCTTCGGATTCAGGAACGTCCAGCTCACCGACTGCCCGCCGATGCCGGCGTTCGCGTCGGGCTGATAGCGGAACTGCGCGTCGCGCAGCTGCAGGTCGACGGAGAACCGGAACGCCCCGCGGTCGAGCGCCGCCTTGGCAAAGGCGCTCTGCTCGTACTTGAAGCCGACGTTGGTGTACTCGCGCGCGGTGAGATCGGGGCGGATCGCGTCGGCGTGCATGCGATGGTAGTTGCTCAGGTGCAGACCGAAGTCGAGCGAGAGGTCGCCTTCACGCACCGCGAGCGCCGAGAGCACGCCGTACCAGACGTGTGCGAGGTAGAAGTTGTGGATCTCGGTGGGATCGTACATCACGTCGAAGGCGCCGGCGGCCGAGTTGCGATACGCCGTGGTGGTGAGCGTCGCGCCGTTGAGGAACGCATGCGAATAGGAGAGGCTCGCCATCTCCTGGTGGAAGCGGTCGCCTTCCGCGTCGCTCAGCGGATTGACGCGCCGGTTCACGGCCAGGTCGGCCTCGGACGCGGCCACGTACGCCTCACGGGTGCCGGAGACGCCGTCGAAGCCGGTGAACTTGACCGCGTCGCGCACGCCGAACCATCCGCCGCTCGCGAACGCGGACTGCGAATCGTTGCCGGAGTGCTCGCGGTAGCCGTCGGTGTGCAGCTTGCTGACGCGCGCGTAGCCGGCCCAGCCGTTGTCGGAAACTCCGGTGGCGTACTGCGCGCTCGCATTCATCGTGTTGTACGAGCCGCCCGTGAGCTCGACATCGCCGCCACGCGGCGTGGCCGCGAGCGGCACCGACTGGAAGTTCATCGAGCCCGCGTACGAGGCGGTGCCGAACGTGCTCGATCCCACGCCGCGCTGGACCTGCACGCTCTGGATGCTGTTGAGGAAATCGGGAACGTTCGAGAAATACAGCACCTGATCCTCGGGATCGTTCAACGGAACGCCGTCGAGCGTGATGTTGATGCGCGTCTGGTCGATTCCGCGGAGACGAAGGTAGCTGTACCCCGAGTAGCCACCGGCGTCGGAGTACGACGTCATCGAGGGCATCGTATTGAGGAAGTTGGGCGCGTCCTGGCCCGTGAAGGTCTTGATGATCTCGTCGCGCGTCATGGTGGATTGCGCGGCGGGGGTGGCGAGCGTCCCGCGCACGGCCTTTACGACGACGGTCTCGAGGGTGTCGCGCGACTTGTGGATGGTGTCGCGCGCCGCGTCGGGCACCTTCTGCGCGTGCGCGAAGGCCGGGATTGCGAGTGCGAGCAGCGCGCTCGCCGTGCTGCTTCGAACGAAACTGAGAACTTTCATTGCCGGGTCGCTCCGCATGGTTTGTGAAGGCGGGTTGTGACGATCCGGAGTGCGCTCGCTCGAAAGGCGCAATAAAAAACGCGCCTCCCGGACGAGCGGGTGGCGCGCACTGAAAACAACCAGGAGCTGCGCGACACGCCGCACTCCCTACGCCGGTTTCAACCGGATCAGGTTCCAAGGGACTTTCTCAGCCGCGGTTTTCACCGCGGCACCCCTGGCGGCTGTCTCCGAATGATTAGCAGGAAGCAGCAGTGCGCGCCAGTCCAGTCACAGCGCCTGCGACGAGGCGGTCAGAATACCTGCAGGTCGCGCGCGAGCACCACGTTCCCGCTGAACTTCGAGCGCACCTCGGCGAGCATCCGCTCCTCCGATGCACCGAAGAAGAGCAGGTGCGTGAGGATCAGCAGCTTGGGCCTCGCGTTGGTGGCGATCGTGCCGAGCTGCGTCGCCGAGGTGTGCGACTGCGCATGGTACTTCTGCCGCACGGCCGGGATCGAGGCGAATCCGGAATCGGAATACACTTCGTGAATCAGCACGTCGCAGCCGTTGCACGCCGCGGCGATGGCCGGGCTCGGCCGCGTGTCGCCGCTGATGACGATCGTGCGGTCCGGCGTCTCGATGCGATAGCCGAACGCGTATTTCCACCCGCTGTGGGGAACAGCGAACGCGCGAATCGTGACTCGTTCATCCTTGTAGACGACGCCCTCGGCGATTTCATGGACGTTCGCCCTCCAGCCGTTGGCCGACGGACCGCCCGACGACGCGAGGCGCTCGCGAATGTCTTCGTCGTTGCCGTCGAGGATGCCGTTGACGAGGCGCTGGGTGCCGGGCGGGCCGTACACCTCGAGCGGAACCGTGCGCCCCTGAATCCACGGCGTGAAGAGCAGGTCCGCGAGGCCGAGCGTGTGGTCGGAGTGGAGGTGCGTGAGGAAGACACGCTGCAGGTTCGGCATCCTGAGACCGGGGACGCCCGCGCGCTGTGCGGCCACTGCGCGACGAACGATTCCGGTGCCGGCGTCGAAGACGTACGGCACGCTGTCGACGATGATGGCGACGGACGGACCCATGCGGTCGGGATCGGGGATGGGAGTGCCGGTGCCGAGCATCACGATCTTGGTTCTTGATGACTGCGCGCCCAGCAAGAGCGGGCAGAGAAGAAATAGAATTGCTCTCTTCATTGGCCTATTGATGCGGGATGCGGAAATTCGACCCGATGCAGGGTGCAGGAGAGGAATCCGGGACTCGGGAGAAGAGGCGAGAGGCGAGAGTAAGGATGACGATGATTGGGCAGAGGCGCCATGAACTGGCCGCCCATCACCGGAGACTCCATACTGTGTTGTTGGTTTCCGGTCCCCGGATTCCTCTCCTGCACTCTGCATCGGTGTGTTGTTGGTTTCCGGTCCCCGCATTCCTCTCCTGCATTCTGCATCGGGTCGAATCTCCCAACTCTTCTCTCTTCTCACATACCGCTGACCGATGTTCCTGGACCGCGACCATTCAATCGCCAAACCCGGTTTCAGCCGCTGGCGAGTCCCGCCCGCCGCCCTCGCCATTCACCTCGCGATCGGCCAGGCCTACGCCTTCAGCGTCTTCAATCTTCCACTCTCCACGCTGGTCGGTGTGGACAAGCCGGCGCCGACCGACTGGAAGCTCTCGACGATCGGCTGGATCTTCAGCACGGCGATCGTCTTCCTCGGCCTCTCGGCCTTCACGTTCGGGCGATGGCTCGAAGAAGCGGGGCCGCGCAAGGCGATGTTCTGCTCGGCGATGTGCTTCGGCGGGGGGTTCCTCGTTGCGGCATTTGGCGTGCACGTCCACCAGATCTGGATCATTTATCTCGGCTACGGCGTGATCGGCGGGATCGGGCTCGGCCTCGGATACATCTCGCCGGTCTCGACGCTCATCAAGTGGTTTCCCGACAGGCCCGGCATGGCGACGGGTCTCGCGATCATGGGATTCGGCGGTGGTGCGATGATCGGGTCGCCGCTCGCGGTCGCCCTGATGGCGCACTTCAAGACGCCAGCCTCGGCTGGAGTCGTGGAGACGTTCCTGGCGATGGGGGCGCTCTATTTCGTCTTCATGATGTTCGGCGTCTTCACCGTGCGGCTCCCCGCCCCGGGATGGGCGCCCGCGGGATGGAATCCGGCCCCGGGGGCCCGGCAGCCCAACGCAGCCAGGCGCGCGCCGCCCGCTCCCGACGTGCACGTCGACGAGGCGATCAAGACGAAACAGTTCTGGCTTCTCTGGGCCGTGCTCTGCCTCAACGTGACCGCGGGGATCGGCGTCCTCGGACAAGCGTCGCCGATGATCCAGGAAATGTTTCCCGGCGTGATCGGTGCCGCCGCCGCGGCGGGATTCGTGGGACTGCTCAGCCTCGCCAACATGCTCGGCCGGTTCGCGTGGAGCTCGTGCTCCGACATCATCGGCCGCCGCACGACATACATGATCTTCTTCCTGCTCGGCGCGGCGCTCTACGCTCTCATTCCCACCACGGGCCGGCTCGGAAGCGTGACCTACTTCGTGGCGTTCTACGCGGTGATCCTCACGATGTACGGCGGCGGCTTCGCGACGATTCCCGCCTACCTCCGCGACCTGTTCGGCGTCATGCATGTCGGCGCGATTCACGGACGGCTGCTCACCGCATGGTCGGTCGCGGGCGTCGCGGGGCCGGTGCTGGTGAATTACATCCGCGAGTACCAGATCGCGCACGGCGTGGCGAGGGCGAACGCGTATTCGGTGACGATGTACTTGATGGCGTCGCTGCTCGTGGTGGGCTTCATCGCAAATGCGATGGTGAGGCCGGTGGATGCTTCACATCATTGGAAGGGGGCACATGACTGAACCGACTGCTTCCGCGGAGAAGGTGAGGGTTTTTCTCGCGTGGATCGTGGTGCTGATTCCGGCGGGGTGGGGAGTGGCCCAAGTGGTCTCGAAGTCGGCGGCGCTGTTCAGATAGGAGTTGGGAGATTTCGACCCGATGCAGAGTCCGGAAGAGGAATGTGGAATTCTGGACAAGATATGAGAGTTGAGTTTGAAATCGGAATGCGCGGCCAAGTCGTGAGTGGCGGTCCCCTCGCCTCTCACGCGTCGCTCTTCGCCAGATCGCCCCTCACCTGTCGCTCGTTGCCGTTCTCACGCCTCGCCCCTCACTTCTGCCGTCCCGCACTGAACCCTATCTTTCCAGAAGTGTAGAGAATCAATCCCCTACGAAGCCCGGAGCCCCCTGTGCGCGTTCGCTTTGCCCCTGCCCTCCTCCTGCTCGCAATGCTGCCCTCCCTCGCCCTCGCACAAGCCGGCAGAGGTGGACGAGGCCAGGGAGGTGGCAAGGGCGACAAGTACATCCCGACGAACGACATGCCGAAATATCCGGCTGCGGCAGAACTGCAGAAATACAATCCGGTCGTCTTTCTCATCGACCAGCGCAAGAAGATGCCGCTGAGCGATTCGCAGGTGACCGTGCTGCGCGGCTTGCAGGCCAGGATCTACGAGCGCAATGCGGATCTGCTCGCGCGGTACGACTCCGTCCAGCGCATCTACAAGCCCGAGAACGCCAACGACGCGTCGAACCTCAAGGCGGACAGCCTGCGCACGCGCTCGCTCCAGCAGACGCTCGTCATGAACGGCGTGCTCGACTCGCTCATGACGCGCCGTCAGAACGACGACCTCGACGCGCTCGCGCTCATCGCCGACGACAACGCAAAGAAGAAAGCGGCGGACCTGCTCGACAAGCAGGATGCCGACTTCGCGAAGTTGATGCCCGCCGGAGCGCCTCGACGGGCACGACGCCGGCCGAACTAGCGCCGTCGTCGTTCGGAGCAGGCGCTAAGCGCCCTCTCCCTCTCCCTCGCCCGTCGCGCTCAGCACGAATCCAATCCCCCGCCGCGACGCGATCGACACCGTCGCGCCCGCGCCCGCGAGCTTCTTCCGCAAGCGCGTGACGTTCACGTCGACGACGTTCGTGCCCGGATCGAACGCCATGTCCATCACTTTCTCGAGCAACTCCGTGCGGGCGACCACCTCGCCCGTGTGCAGGAGAAAGTGCTCGAGGACGGAGAGCTCGCGCGGCGTGAGGTGCAACGGAGCTCCGGCGACCAGTGCCACGCGCGTCAGCCGGTTGAGCACGAGATTCCCCGCGCTCAGCTGCTCCGTGCGTCGCGCACCTCCGCGCCGTACCAGCGCCCGAACGCGCGCCTTGAACTCGTCGAAGTCGATCGGTTTGGTGACGTAGTCGTCCGCGCCCGCGTCGAGCGCCATCACGACGGCGGCCTTGTCGGTGTTTCCCGTGAGCACGAGCACCGGCGTGTCGCGGCTCTTGCGGCGCAGCGCCTGCACGAGCGGAATGCCGTTTCCGTCGGGCAGCACGAGATCGAGGATGATCGCGTCGTAGTCGTTCACCATCGCGAGTACCCGTCCCGACTCGCCCGTGTCGGCCGTGTCGACCGCGAAGCCGCCCTCTTCGAGCAGCTTCGTCACCAGCAACCGGATTGTCGGGTCATCGTCAACGACCAGAGCGCGCACGGCGGCACCGGAAAAAGGGGCGGACATAGGGGCTGGATGCCCCCTCAATTATGACAGAAATGTCATACAAAGCACAACGTCCTGTAATTCGACAGCGACCATCTTCTTTACGCGGTCCTGGACTGGGCGATGTGGACCCAGCCTAAAATCCCCCTCGATTCTCGAGGACGGAAACCGCAGACAAACCCGTCTCGGAGAAACCACACCATGTCGAAGTCCACGACCTTCCTTACCATCGGCGCCCTCGTTGCCTTCGCCGCCGTCAACACCGCCTCGGCCCAGACCGCCACGCAGACCGTGACGTTCCAGGTCAGCGCGATCAATCAGATCTCCGTCGCCGGCGCCCCGTCCCTCGTGATCAACACGGCAACGGCCGGCAGCGCACCGACCAGCGTCACATCGGCCGCCAACTCGTGGTCGGTGACCACCAACCAGACCACGGCCTCGATCACCGCGATCATCGCCAGCGCCATGCCCGCCGGTTTGACTCTTTCCGCCAACCTTACGGCACCTGCCGGCGCGACCAGCACAGGCCTCACCGCACTCGGCACCCTGGCCGTCAACGTCGTCACCGGCATCACGAAGCTCAACTCGGCATTGCTCGGCCTGACGTACCAGCTCGATGCGACCGCAGCCGCCGGCGTCGTCGCCTCAGCGACGCGCGTTGTTACCTATACCATCACCGGCGGAGTCTGAACTCATGAACGCCTCGGCATCGGCGGTGCGTCGAATCTGGCGCACCGTCGCCGTCGCCGGGTTGGCGTTTGGGGCAAGGGAGGCCCGGGCACAGGTCAGCGTGTCCGGCTCCCCGGCCGCGATGAAAGTGACGATGGCGGTGGCAGGATCGGCACCGGCCGCCGTCAGCGACGCGCTCACGACGTATTCGTCCGCCACGAACCCGGCACCCGGTCACTTCTCGATAACGGCGAGCATCAACTCGCCGATGCCTGCGGGGGTCACGCTGACGATCACGCTCGCCGCCAGCCAGGGATCGAGTGCCGGCGCCGTTACGCTCAGCACGGTGGCACAGAACGTCGTTACAGGCATCACGAAGAAGATGAACAGCCAGACCATCACCTACAATCTGAGTGCCACCGCTGCGGCCGGAGTCGTTCCGCTCCAGACGCGGCAAGTAACTTTGACGCAGATTTCGACACCCTAGGAATTCGCTCATGACTCGCCGCCTTTCGACCTGCCTGATCGCCGCGCTCGCCGCCTGCATTGGGCCGGCGGCGGCGCGCGCGCAGATCGCCGTGCTGAGCAGTACCGTCGAAGAGAAGATCGCGGTGCCCGGCGAGAAGTACACGGGAACGATCATCGTTTCCAATCCGGGAGCGCAGCCGCAAGTGGCGCGCATCTATCAGACGGACTACCGGTTCGCGTCGGACGGCACGGCGCACTACGATGATCCCGGCTCGTCGCCGCGCTCGAACGCATCGTGGATCACGCCGCAGGCGACGCGGATCACCGTTCCGCCGAACTCGCAGGTGGCGGTGCCGTATTCCGTCGCGGTGCCACAAGGCGATTCGTTGCGCGGCACCTACTGGAGCCTGATCATGGTGGAGGGCGCGACCACCGAACCGTCGGCCGCCGGAAGCGCCGCGGGAAAACCCGCGATGTCGGTGGGTGCGGTGATGCGCTACGCGATTCAACTCGCGACGCACATTCAGAACTCCGGCACGCGCACGGTGAAGTTCAGCTCGGCCGCCGCGGCCAAGACGGCTGCCGGCGGCGCGGCGCTCGACGTCGACATGCTCAACACCGGCGAGCGCGGGTACCGGCCGACGCTCTGGGTGGAAGTGTACGACGAGAAAGGCGTGCTCCGCGCCAAGGCCAAGCAGTCGCGCGGCCTGCTGTATCCCGGCACGTCGCTCCATCAGCATTTCGACCTGGGCACGCTGCCGAGCGGTACCTACAAAGCGGTGGTCTTCGCCGACACCGGTGAAGACTCGGTGTTCGCCACGCAGTACACGATCAGCTTCTGATCGCTCGCCCATGTCGCTGCGCCGCGCCCTCGCCGCTTCGATCGCCATCGCGTTTCATGCGGTGGCGATCGGCGCGCAAAAGCCGGGCAACGGACTGGAACTCCGCGCCGCGGCCACCGACAGCTCGCGCATCGACGGCGGCAGCGTATTCACCTCGGTCTTCACCGTGAAAAACCTGGGCGCCGATACCGCCCGCGTGCAGCCGACGCTGATCGTGCCCCGCGGCTGGACCATCGTGATGGGGAACACAGCGTTCGCCGTCGCACCCGGCAAGACCGAAACCTGGCTCGTGGGCATCTCGGTGCCGGGCAGCGCGCCGGCCGCGAAGTACACGATGCGCGGCGCGCTCGTCGCCGATGGCAGCACGGTGTCGGATTCGATCGTCGTCCGGGTGAACGAGCACCGTGCGATCGAAATCGTCTCGCTCGACGTTCCCGGCTGGGTCATCGCCGGCTCACGCTACGAAGCGCGCTTCCTCGTTCGCAATCGCGGCAATGTGCCATCCACGGTGGGGTTGTCGGGGTCGACGAGCCGAGGTACGCGCGTTGACGCAGACCCCCTCTCGGCGACCATCGCGCCCGGCACGAGCACGACGGTCACCGTCCGCGTCGCCCTGTCCGGTACCCTGGCTCGCACGACCGACGACGTGCTCGAGCTCACGGCGGTCGACCAGGCCGATGCAAGCGTTCGCGTCACGTCGTCGGCGCGCACGACCATCGTGCCGCGCACTTCGGTCGGGAACCTCGCCACCGTTCCGGCAATGCTGTCGCTTCGCTCGATCGGCGCGGCTTCGGGCGTATCGCCGGTCGCGCTGGCGGGCGCGGGAATGCTGGCGGACAACACGACTGCGGTCGACTTCTTTCTTCAGGCACCCACCGGACGCGACACGCCGTACGGATTCGGTGAGCGCGACGAGTACCGCGTGAACTTCAAGTCCGACCGGTTCTCGCTCAAGCTCGGCGACAACGCGTACGGCTTCTCGCCACTGACGTCGAGCGGCATGATGGGAACGGGTGCCGCGTTTGAAGGCACGGCGGGCCCGCTGTCCGCCGGCGCGTACGCGCAGCAGCTGCGCTGGATTCCAGGATCGATCAGGGAAGAGGGCGTGTTTGTCGGGACCGCGCCGGACTCGGCGCGCCAGCTCTCGACCACGTTCGTCGAGCGGCAGTCCACCGGTGGTCCGGTGAGCGTCGGCAGCGTCGGTGGGCGTGCGCGCCTTCCATGGGGGGCGGAAATTCAGCTCGAGGCCGCCACCAGCGACAGCAGCCACACCTCCGGCCTCGCGGAACGTGCACGGCTTTCGGGCACGCTGAACAACGTGAGCTACAACTTCGGCGTGCTGCACGGAGGCACCGACTTTGCGGGCCCCGCGCGCAGCACGACGGCGCAGGACGGCATGCTGACGACGCGGTTCGGAAAGGAGTTCACGATCACCGCTTCGGGCAGCATCCGCGCCTCGGACTTCTCCACGCCGTTCTCCGGAGTGCCGGCGCAACGCTTCGCGATGGCGAATATCGGTGCGAGCTACGGCGGGCTCGCGCAGCTCGAGTACGGCTGGCTGAGTCGCCGCGACGCCGCGATTCTTTCGGCGTTCGACGGAACGCAGCACGGATTGCGCGCCACCAGTTCACTGCCGCTCGGACCCGCGAGTCTCTCTGTGAGCTACGAGCGCGGCACCGTGAACTCCGACATCGAAACGGCTGGACACCCTTACAGCGTCGTGACCGTCAGCGCACAGACCAAGCTCGGCGAGGCAGGCACCCTTTCGGTATTCGGCGCGCACGACGACGGCAACACGCTGACCGGCGCGATGAGCGGCGTCGCGAATGCCGGCCTCAGCTTGCAGCTTCGGCTTCCCTTCCATTTCGAACTCTCGCTCTCGACATCGGCGCAGCGCGCGACGCTCGGCGTGTTCGACGGATCCGGCTCCTGGTTCAGCCAGTCGGACGCCCGCCTCGACTATCGCTTCGTGGGCGGGCAGTCGCTCTCGCTTCACGGGCGCGTCTGGCAGAATCCGTCCGTGCTGGGATCCGCCGACGCACGCGCGATCTATCTCGAGTTCCGCTCGCCGGTCCGGCTCCCGGTCGGACCGTCGCGAGTCACCGGGCGTGCCGAAGGGTGGATCACTGATGCCGCGACGGGCAAACCGCTCGTGGGCGCGCTGGTGCGAATCGCCGACCAGGCGGCGGTCACGGACAAGGGCGGGCGTGTGGCGTTCAGCGGGCTCGCGCCTGCAAAAGAGCGCGTGTCGATCGACGCAACGGGCGCGGCGGCCGGAGCCATGCTCGTCGGCGACGCGTTCGTCGACACACGCGAGAAGTCGACGCGCCCCGTGCTGTTCGCGCTCTCCGTGGCGCGCGGCGGAAGCGTTCGCGCGCTGGTGCGTATCCTCGGCCCCGCGCTCGGCACCCTCGCCGAGAACACGGACTCGATGGTGACCGTCGGCATGGAGCCCAACGTGCTCGTCGCGCTGGAGAGCGGGCGCGACACTGTTTATCAGTCGAGCGACGAGCGCGGCCGTCTCGACTTCGGCACGGTCGCGCCGGGCACGTGGACGCTCGTCGTCATGCCGAGCGACATCCCTGACCACCACGTGTTCGAGACGGACCGGATCGAGGTCACCGTGAAGTCGGGCGAGCGCCGCGACGTGGAACTGCGGCTCGTGCCGCAGCGGCGCACCGTGACCTTCATCGGCCACGGCAATATTGCGCTCAAGGCGAAGCCGCTGCCGTAGTACGCGGGAAGGAACCAACTACACGCTGTCAACTCACAGCTGCCAGCTTTTTAGCTATCAGACAACAGCCTCTTTACCGATCCGCGCGCGGATCGGTAAAGAGGCTGTTGTCTGACAGGTGCAGTTGTCTGACAGCTGTCAGGTGACGGCGTTGCCGTTGCCGTTTGCTGAGAGGAGTTAGGGCACTACCCCAATGACCTTCTTCCCCTCGGTGTCGTACACCTCGAGCTTGCCGAACTTCCTCAGAATCTCCTCGACCTTTTTCCGGTCGCCCACCGCGACGATCTGCATGCGGGAGGGATCGAGATACTTCCTGGCCGCCGACTGCACCTGCGCGGCCGTCACGCCCATCACGCGCTGAGGATACTTGTCCCAGTAGTCGGCCGGGAGTTTGTAGATCCAGCTGGTGACGTAGTAGTTGAGCACCTGCTGCGGGCTCTCCAGCGAGAGCGCGAATCCCGCGACGAGCGAGCGCTTGCGGTCCTGCAGTTCCTTCGCGGGAACCGTGGTATCGCGAATCGCGACGAGCTCTCCGAGCAGATCTTTCAGCGCGGGCTCGGTGACGTCGGACCGGACGTCCGTTTGCGCCGACCACGTGCCGCGATACCGCCCCGCACTCAGCCCGCTGTACGCGCCGTAGGTATAACCCTTCTCCTCGCGAAGGTGAATGAACAGCCGGCCCGTCGGGCCGCCGCCGACGACCGAGTTCATCACTTCGAGCACATTGTAGTCGGGATTCGTCCGTTCGATCGCCTGCGTGCCGACGATGAAGTTCGTCTGCACCGAACTCGGCCGGTCCACCAGCCACACCTTCGCTGGACCGATCGCCGGCGGGTCCTTCGCGGCGACCATCGCCGCGCCCGACTTCTTCCAGGCGCCGAGTTTCGACTCCACGAGCTGTTTCGCGCGATCGTACGAGATGTCGCCTGCAAACGCGATGGCCGCGTGATCCGGCACGTATTTCGCCTTGTGGAACTCGACCATCGCGGCGCGCGACACTCTGTCGAGCTGTTCGGGCGTCATCAGCAGACGGCTCGCAGGATCGTCGCCGTACATCACTCTCTGGAACAGCTCCTGCACGAGGAATCCGGGGAACGAGCGGTTCTGATTCAGCCCGGTCTTGGTGCGCGTCTTGTATTTCGCGAGCTCCTCATCGGGAAACGTCGGGTGCAGCAGAATGTCCGACGCGAGGTCGAACAGCTTGTCGAGATTCTCGGTGAGTGCGGAGCCCGAAACGGTCGCGTCGAGCGACGTCATTCCGGTGCCGACGTTCACGTTCGACGACATCGTCTCGAGCTGCTCGGAGATCTGCGTCGTGTTGCGCGTCGCCGTTCCCTCGCGCATCATCGCGGCCGTCGCGGATGCGAGACCGACCGAGCCCGGCGCATCGAAGTATCCGCCGGCGCCGGGAATCAGGAGCTGGAAGGTCACCTGGGGCGCGCGATGATCCTCGAGCACGATCAGGTGAATTCCGTTCGCGAGGTCGCCCTCCTTCGGCCGTGGGAGCTTGACCTCGAGAACTCTGTCGTTCACGGGCGCCTTCCCCTTCATCACCACCGCCTTGCTCGACGGTGGCGCCTGCTGTCCGCCCTGCGCGTGGGCCGCGGTCGCTGCGAGCACGAGCGCGAGCGCGAGCATCGCGTGTTGGTTCGGTCGCGAAGACATCAGTTGCCTCCGCGGCCGGCTGCCGCCTTGGGGGTGGTGATGATCACCGAGCGATTCTCGGCATTCAGATATTTTCGGGCGACGCGCTGCACGTCTGCCGGCGTGACCGCTGCGAATCGCGACACGGCAGTGTTGATGCGACCCGGCTCATTGTAGAACAGCGCATCCTGCGACATCACGGCCGCCCGCTGAAGCGAACTCTGGAGCGCCGCGACTGCGCCGCGCTTGGCCGAGGCGCGCGCCTTTTCGACTTCCCAGTCGGCGGGCGGCGCGGCTTTCACCTTCTCGATCTCCGCGTAAATCACCTTCTCGAGTTCAGCGGTCGTCTTTCCGGGGTTGAGCGTCGAACTCACCTGAAACAGGCCGGGGCCTCGCGTCTCCTGCTTGTTCGCGAATACGCCGCTGGCGAGCTGTGCCTGGTGCACGACGGCCTCGTAGAACCGCGAGCTCCGGCCGCTGCCGAGCACGGTCGCGAGCACCTGAAGCGCTGCGTCGTCCGCGTCTGAAGAGGGCGGCACGTTGTAGGCGATGTCGACGCGCGCGAGTCGCGCGAGCGGATCGTCCATCATGAGTCGTCGCTCGGCCGTCCGCGGCTTCTCAGCCATGTCCACCGGCTCGGGGTCGGGCTGCCGCGGGATCGACTCGAAATACTTCTTGACCTTCGCGAGGCAATCCGCCGTCTTCACGTCGCCGGTGATCGCGATGACCGCGTTGTTCGGCGCGTAGTACGTCCGGAAGAACGCCTGCACGTCCTCGACGGACGCCGCGCTCAGGTCCGCCATCGAGCCGATCACCGAGTGCTGGTACGAAAAGTTGTCGTACGCGAGCGAGTCGATCGCCTCGTACGTGTGGCCGTACGGATTGTTGTCGACCGCGAGCCGCCGTTCCTCCTGCACCGCGTTGCGCTGGTTGTCGAGATTCTCCTTGTTGATCACGAGCGAGCGCATGCGGTCGGCTTCGAGGTAGAGACCGAGGTCGAGTTGATTCGTTGGAAGCGATTCGAAGTACAGCGTGCGGTCCTTGTTGGTGGTGCCGTTCATGTTGCCGCCGTTATTGAAGATGAGCATGAAGTGCTCACCCGGCCCGACGTTCTCCGATCCCTTGAACATCATGTGCTCGAAGAGGTGGGCGAATCCCGTGCGGCCGCGCCGTTCGTTGCGCGAGCCGACGTTGTAGCTCACGGCGATCGAGTAGACCGGCGCGTGATGGTCCTCGGCGATGATGACACGCAGGCCGTTCTTGAGCCGCGTGTCGGAGAACGTGATGTCGCGTGACGCCGCGCTCGGATGGCTTGCCGCCCGAGGCGGAGTGGCGGCCACCGCGACGACGACGAGCGCCGCGATCGCGGCGACGGCGCCGAACCGATGTGTGAATTGTGATGCCATGTGGACTCCGGAAACGGGTGTGGCCCTGAAACTCTTGCCGAGCACCCGTCAAGCATATCTCTTTCACCGAATGCGACGCCACCTCCTCGCTTGCACAATTGCGCCATTGCTCGCGCTCTGCGCGTGGGGTTGCCGCGGGCCCGTGACGTTGGCGCG
>Ga0097691_1002102_pt1 | contig 13829 bp, 11 predicted proteins | sample NGESurdeep072012_8_FD_72858 | JGI IMG/M metagenome (GOLD analysis project Ga0097691, IMG submission 72858) | Arctic peat soil microbial communities from Barrow, Alaska - NGEE Surface sample 210-1 deep-072012 | ecosystem: Environmental > Terrestrial > Soil > Wetlands > Peat ...
CAGCAGGGCAACAATGCCCCCAACAAGCGCGACGACGCCACCAACCAGGGCAGCCACGATGCACCCGAAACATGGCAGGACTCGCCCAACATCACCCCACCTCAGAGCACAACCCGGCCATGAGTAGCCTCCTGGACCAGCCCGGTCTGCGCGCCGCTGACACCGAAGTGGGTCGCTGACGCGAGTCTGCCTGAGGGTCGGGATGCGCCGGTCCTTCAGCGCAAGGAATCAACGCGTCGGCGTCAAACTTCAACAAACCTTCACAAAACGATCACCAAACTCCTTGTACTAGGGCGTGAGACTTCTGACAGTGTCGGCCATACGGGCGGGCTCTTACGAAAGGCCACGCCCGCATGCCAGAGCTGTCCCGTCGTCACGTCTTCCTCGGAGCCTTCGGGCTCGCCGGCCTCGCGGCAGTCAGCGCCTGCGGGGGTACGACCTCAGGCTCGGCCACCGCCGCGGCTGTACGCCGTGCCGAAGCGACGCGCCGCAGCGCAGGCCAGCGCGTCGTCACCGCCAAGCTGACGCCACGACCGACCACGGTCGACCTCGGCGGTCCGGTGGTCAACACCTGGGCCTACGGCGACTCGGTGCCAGGACCCCTGCTGCGAGCCCGGGCCGGCGACCTGATGCGGGTTCAGGTGAAGAACCAGCTACCGGCCACAACCAGTGTTCACTGGCACGGCATCGCCTTGCGCAACGACATGGACGGAGTGCCGGGCATCACCCAGGCTCCGATCAAGGCGGGGACGTCGTTCACCTACGACTTCACCGTCCCGGACCCGGGCACCTACTTCTACCACCCCCACTCCGGTGTCCAGATCGACCGCGGCCTGCACGGGGCTCTGCTGGTGGACGAGGTGGCCGACCCCGGCGGCTATGACGTCGAATGGACCGTTGTGCTCGACGACTGGGTCGACGGCACCGGCCGCACCCCCGAGCAGATCCTCAAGGGGCTCACCTCGGCCTCGAGCGGCGGAACGGCCGGCTCAGGAAACGACATGGGCGCTATGGGCGGCATGGACATGGGCAGTGGCATGGGGGAGGGCATGACCTCACCACTGCTGGGCGGTGCCGGCGATATCGCCTATCCGCACTACCTGGCCAATGGACGGGTTCCCGCCGCGCCGGTGACCCTGACCGCCAAGCCCGGACAACGGGCCAGGCTGCGGCTGATCAACGCCGGCTCGGACACCGCCTTCCGGGTCGCGCTCGGCGGTCACCAACTCACCGTTACTCACAGCGATGGTTTCCCGGTCGCGTCCGTGACTACCGACGCGCTGCTGATCGGGATGGGCGAGCGGTATGACGTGTTGGTCACCGTTGGTGACGGCGTCTTCCCGCTCGTCGCGCTAGCCGAGGGCAAGCAGGGCAACGCTGTTGCGTTGGTCCGATCCGCGGCCGGCACACCGCCCAAGGCGTCCGCCCGCCCCGCCGAGCTCGCACGGAAGGTCACTTTGAGCACCGATCTGAGGGCAGCAGACGCCGTCCTGCTCCAGACCAAGGGCGTGGACCGGACCCATGACCTGGTGCTGAGCGGCTCGATGGCCCCCTACCGGTGGACCCTCAACGGCAAGACCTTCCCCGACACTGACCCGTTGCAGGTCGAGGAGGGTCAGCGGGTCCGGCTGCGGTTCCAGAACATGTCGATGATGTTCCATCCGATGCACGTCCACGGTCACACCTTCGGCCTGGTGAAGGGTGGCGCACGCAAGGACACCGTCATCGTGCGCCCGATGCAGACCGTGGAGGTGGACCTCGACGCCAACAACCCCGGTCAGTGGGCGACCCACTGCCACAACGTCTACCACGCCGAGACCGGCATGATGACGACGCTGTCCTACCCGTCCTGAGCGATTGAGATCGCCAAAGCTGAGTCGATCAGCGGGGTGAATCATCACCACCGACGTGGCTCGACGATCAGGGTGTCGTCGAGCTACCGGGTGTCGTCAGTGGGGAGAAGCGGCGCAGCCGAAGGCTGTTGCTCACCACGAACACCGAGCTGAAGGCCATGGCCGCTCCCGCGATGAGGGGATTGAGCAGACCGAGAGCAGCCAGCGGGATGGCAGCAATGTTGTAGGCGAAGGCCCAGAAGAGGTTGCCCTTGATCGTCTTCAGGGTGGACCGGGAGAGGCGTATGGCGTCCGCTGCCGAGCGCAGGTCCCCGCGGACCAGGGTCAGGTCGGAGGCCTCGATGGCCACGTCGCTGCCCGTGCCCATGGCCAGTCCGAGATCGGCCTGTGCCAGGGCGGCGGCGTCGTTGACCCCGTCGCCGACCATCGCGACGATGCTTCCCTTGTCCTGCAGGGCTTTGACTGCGGAGACCTTGTCGGCGGGCAGCACCTCGGCGATGACGTCCTGGGGCTCGACGCCGACCAGGGCGGCAACCGCGTGGGCAGCCCGGGTGTTGTCGCCGGTGAGCAGGATCGGTCGCAACCCGAGGGCGCGGAACTGGGCGATGGCCTGCGCGGACGTGTCCTTGATGGTGTCGGCCACCACGATGACACCGCGAGCCTCTCCATCCCAGGCAACCCATACGGGGGTCCGGCCGTCGGCTTCTGCAGCCTCGGCGGAGGCGATCAGGTCGGCGGGTGCCTGGATGGACCACTCGTGATCCAGCCAGCTTCGACGGCCCACCAGCACTGCGTGACCCTCCACAACCCCGGTCACGCCTAGGCCGTCGTGGTTGCTGAAGCCGTCCACCGCGGGCAGCGTGACCTCGGTGGCCGACGAGCCTGCTGAGCTCGACATGGCCGACATAGCGGCCCTCGCGGCATCGGCGATGGCCTTGGCGATGGGGTGCTCGGAGGCGTCCTCGAGAGCGCCGGCAAGAATCTGGACCTCGGGCGCGGACTCGTCTGCGGTGGCATGGACCGCGGCAACGCTCATCCGCCCGGTCGTGACGGTGCCGGTCTTGTCGAGCACGATCGTGTCGACCCGGCGGGTGGACTCCAGGACCTGCGGCCCCTTGATGAGGATGCCGAGCTGGGCGCCACGGCCGGTGCCGACCAGGAGGGCAGTTGGCGTGGCTAGCCCCAGGGCGCAGGGGCAGGCGATGATCAGGACGGCCACAGCCGCGGTGAACGCCGCGGTGGGGGAGTGTCCGGTCAGCAGCCAGGCCGCCAGCGTGGCCATGGACAGAAGGATCACGACCGGGACGAAGATGGCGGACACCCGGTCGGCCAGGCGCTGGACCTCGGCCTTGCCGTTCTGGGCGTCCTCGACCAGCCTGGCAATCTGTGCCAGCTGGGTGTCGGCCCCGATCCGGGTTGCCCGAACGCTCAGGCGCCCGCCTGCGTTGACGGTGGCGCCGACGACGGTGTCGCCTGGACCGACCTCGACCGGCACCGACTCGCCGGTCAGCATCGAGGCGTCGACGGCGGAAGTTCCCGCGGTGACGATGCCGTCAGTCGCGATCTGCTCGCCGGGGCGGACGCTGAAGACGTCGCCCACCACGAGCTGGTCGGTCGGGATCCTGATCTCGATGCCGCCTCGCAGGATCGCGACGTCCTTGGCACCCAGGTTCAGCAGAGCGCGCAGGGCGGCGCCGGAGCGTTTCTTGGCTTTAGCCTCGAAGTAGCGGCCCGACAGGATGAACACGGTGACCACAGACGCAGCTTCGAGGTAGATGTGCCCGGGGCCGCCGTCGCGTGAGGGCAGAAGCTCGAAGCCCATCCGGGCGCCGGGCATTCCGGCGCCGCCGAGGAACAGCGCCCAGAGCGACCACAGCCACGCAGAGCTGACACCCACCGAGATGAGGGTGTCCATCGTCGCGGCGCGGTGGCGGGCGTTGGTGAGCGCGGCGCGGTGGAATGGCAACGCGCCCCAGACCACGACCGGGGAGGCCAGGGTCAGGGCCAGCCACTGCCAGTTGTCGAACTGCAGCATTGGGATCATCGACATCAACAGCACCGGCAGGCTCAGGACCGCCGAGATCACCAGGCGCTGTCGCAACCTCGAGACCTCGTCATCCTTCTCGTCCTGCTCAAGGTCACCCGATCCCGCGGCCGCGGTGGCGTCGCTGACCTTCGGGACAGGCAGCGCCGCGCTATACCCGGTCGCCTTGATCACCGCGATGAGGTCCTGCGGGGACACGGAACCGGCATACGTCACCTTGGCCTTCTCGGTGGCGTAGTTGACGGTCGCGCTGACACCGTCGAGCTTGTTCAGCTTCTTCTCGATCCGGGCGGCGCAGGAGGCACAGGTCATCCCGCCGATGACGAGTTCGACACTTTGGTCCTCGACGATCTGATCGGCGGTGGCGGTCATGGTTCCCTCTTCTCCTGCGCCCGCTCGGGCGAAGGTTGCGTATCGTCCAGTGGGTGTCGCGGATCGTTCAGCCGCATCTCGGTCAGCTGGTGGGTGTCAGACGGACGCGAGCTTGTATTCGCCGGCTTCATCCAGGGCTGCGGCTACCTGCTCGCCCGTGAGTTCTTTGTCGGTGGTCACGCTCAGTGTTGAGATGCCTTCAACGACAAGGTCGATGTGCACGTCGGTGACCCCGGCCAACGCGTTCAGCTCACTGGTGACGGCTCCAACGCAGTGCCCGCAGGTCAGTCCGGTAACGGGGAAGGTCTGGGTGCTCATGATGTTCTCCTTGGTAATGATGACGCTGGTTGAACGGGGCTTCCGTTTGGTTGGGGTCCATCCGCAACGTTGATTCGTCGCAAACTGTCGCGCCGACTCAGTTGGTGACGAGGGGGCTGAAGGATGCGCCTAAGTCGATGCTCCGCTGAACTCCACTGTCTGTGACCAGGAGGACCTCCAGGGTTCCGCCGTCTGCTCGCGACGCCGAGATCGCCTGTGCGGAGTCGACCCGTGCCGTTCCGGTTGTCCATGTTGCCCCGGCGTTGGTCGTGACCGCCAGGTGCCCGGTCGTAGTAACCCCGGTGGCCGTGGTCTTGTCCGCCCACGCGGCGAGCAGGAGCGGCGGTGCCGCAGGCAAGGGCGCCCACGTGGCGCCTTGGTCGCTGGAGAGCAGGACGCTGGAGGCTGTGGTAGCCAAGATTCGCGACTCGTCGGGTGCGGCTGCCAAAGAGGTCGGCTCGGCGGAGATGGCCAGTTTCGTCCAGGTCTTTCCGTCGGCGGTAGACCGCAGCGTGCCGTCGTAAGCAAGGACTCCCTTGCTGGACGACGTCAGAGCGTGGAAGTCGGACTCCCCGCCGAGGGAACGCACCTTCCAGGTCTTGCCGGCGTCCGTCGTTTCCATCAGGCCCACCGGTGCTGGCAGGTCAACCCCGTCACCCGGATGTCCTGAGGCGTAGAAGTGACCTGGCCCGGCGATGCTGAAACCCATCCAGTCGACGACCGGACCGACCCGGATCGGGGCTCCCTTGTCGTAGCGGAACAGGCCCTCGTGGGTTGCCAGGTAGACGGTGCCGTCACCCGGGTCGCGAGCCACGCCGTGGACATGCTCCCCTGGCAGACCCCCGCTTTGAGCTGCGGCCTTTTGATCAGCGCCGGTTCCTGCGGCCGCTCCAGGGCCGGACCCGCATGCTGCCAAAAGAAGAACGCTGGCTGCAAGCAGGGGTATTGCGAGATTGCGCGGGGTGTGCGACATGGTGAACCTTCCAGAACAAGGCGATGCTGGTCAGTGCGAGGTACGCCGGAGGCGCGGAGGTCACATACGGTGAGCCATCGGGTACATGAACATGACCACGTTCAGTGCCGTCAGGATCCCGATCAGGACGGAGAAGGGGAGCATGGTGAAGCGCCGGCGGGCCGGGGTCAGGTACCTGCGGTGGGTGATCGCCCGGAGGGTGTAGAGGGATCCGGCCAGTCCGAGGGCCAGGAAGGTGTACTGCAGAACCTGGATCGGTCCGTTGCCCACCAGCATCGCGGAGCCGGTGTAGTGCCCCCCGAACAACGTGCCAACGGTGGAGATCACCGAGCCGCCCTCGGCCAGCAAGTGGAACATGTTGTGTGCCAGGTGCGCGGCGACATCAAGGGGGATCAGCGCATACCCGAATCTGGCGAAGTTCTTGAACGTGCTTTCCAGGTTCCCGGCGGAGGCGACCTTGGCTGCGAGGGTGAGCAGCGCAACCGGGATGGACACCCCAACTGCGAACACCGCAGTGAAGATGACCGGGTAACTGGTGATCCCGGTGGTGCGGTTCATCCAGGTCAGCGCGTCGGCCCAGCCGGGCAGCATAGTCACGTTCTGGATGATGACGATGCCCATGATCGCCATCGCCAGGAACGACTCTTCGATCTTCGGATTGCGCAGGAACCACAGCTCTTTGGTGGGCTTGCGGACGGTGATGCTGATCGCGTCGTTGGGGCAGGCCTTGATGCAGTTCGCGCACAGGTTGCAGTTCGCGCTGGAGTCCATGGTGCGGGGGAAGGAGAACAGCGGGCACGCGGCGACCGTGTCGGTGCCGTTGTAGCAGGCGGCTTTTGAGGTGCACGTCGCGCAGACTTCCTGGTCGGCGCGTAGTGCGAGCATCCCGGTTCGGGAGTAGTTGCCGGACAGCCCGCCCAGGAAGCACAGGTACCGGCAGAAGGTGCGCCGCTGGAAGAATGCCCCCGACACGATGACCGCAAACGTGAGCAGGAGCAGCAGGATCCCGGAACCCCAGGGGGATTCGACGATCCCGAAGACGTGGTCGGCCCAGGTGATGGCCAAGAAGGTGGCGTCGATGATCCAGATGCCGTACTTCTTCAGGAAGGGCGGCACCGGACGGTTGACGCCGACGAGCTTCTGGACGAAGTCGGACAACGCCGCGAACGGGCATACCGCGCACCACAGGCGCCCGAAGAGCACATACAGCAGCGGCAGCAGGGGCCACCACAGAACCCACATGAGGGCGGTACCGGCGTTGTCATGGGCGTCCGGAGGACCGGCCAACAACTCATAGGCGACCAAACCGAACACCGCGGCGATCGGGATCTGGAACGCGCCGGGGTACCACCGGCTACGCATCACGGCGGACACGAACCGGTTCTTGAGGATGTCACGCCCCAGCGGTTCGCCCCGCTGCCGGTCGAACCGCGCGTCGTCGGGGTCGGTCCTGGCCTTCATTGCTCGATCCAGGCGCGGCGAGCTCTTCGACCGCGACGGCTGCTTTGGCCGGCTTTGCAGGTCCTGGCTCATTTCCTGCCCCTACCCGAGATGCGAGCGGCTTTCTTGACGAGGTCGGCGGACTGCTCCTTGCGCCGCAACATCCCGGCTGTCAGCAGCACCGCGGCCGTGCCTCCACCGAAAGTGCCCAGTACAGGCGCTAGCGGGCGGTTGGCGGCAGCTCCGTGAGAACTTCCCCCCATGTCCATCCCTGGCATGTCAGGTGGCATGTTGTCGGGGGCGGCGGGCGCCGGCGAGCTCCCGCCCATGTCCATCCCCGGCATGTCCTGCGGCATCGGAGCTTCAGTGGGCGCCGGCGTGGTGCCGCCCATATCCATACCAGGCATGTCCTGCGGCATGGGTGCCTCTGTGGGCGCAGGCGAGCTGCCGGACATATCCATCCCTGGCATATCCGCTGGCATGCTGGCGGTGGGCGCGGGTGGGTTGTCGGACCCGACGGCCACCGGAGCGACAGCAGCACTGCGCGGGGTCGCGGCGGACGCCACCTGCTGCGAGGTGAGCATCAGTGACCCGAGGACGGTGATTCCTCCAACCGTCGCGCCGACCGACGCGACACGGATCCGCCGCCATAGGAGAGCCTCACTTGCGGATCGACTGCAATTGGTCTTGTTGATTCGATCGTCGGTCCTGCTCATGGTGATTTCGGCCCAACCTTCGCGGTGTCATGACACGGGCTTGGGCCGTGTTTACGGCCCAAGTCTTCCCGATGACAATCGGCTCCGGACCCAGTGATTTCCCCAGTGATTTCTATGAAGGTTTCGTGAAGTTCTTCAGGCGTCTCAATCGTCCTGCTGGCGCCGGGCCTTGGTTAGGCGGACCTTTCTTTGGCAAACCTTCACACAAGTCCGGTCCAGATCTTCATCCACCAGGCGGACTGTAAAGGCCATGACCATGACTGAATTGGAGACGATCCCCCACGGGGCAGGCAGGCGCCAAACCCGGTCCGTAGCTGCCTCCCTGCCCCCGGGGTGGGCGTATTGCTTCGCAATAACCCGTATTCACCAGGTGCCGGTCTACGCCCGGCCGCGCTGGTCGGACGTGACATCGAACTGCAGGACTGGAGCCTCGCGCTCCAACGGCTTCGCCCCAACGGCTTAAGAATGCGCGCTGTGCCAAGTCAGTCGTCTTGCATGGCCTGCGTGGTGAAGGACGGACAGTCCTGCTGGGGGAGTTTCACCGCATGGCCGAGGAACGCGACTGGGTAACGGTCATCATCGAAGCCAATACCGTGTGCCCTTTGAGGGACACCCTGGCTCGCGCCCTGTGCCCAGCGGTGCGCGAACTCGTCCGACCAAGCGCTGGTGACAAACTCACGAAGGCATTGGCCACCTTCAAGGCATTCAGCGTCATGCTCGACATAGCCGGCGCATGGTCCTTCGGGCTCGATGTCGCCGCAGAACCGGGGCGCGGCGATTCCGGGCAGCTTGAGGCCGACCTGAGCGAGCTGATCAGAGATCTTTCGGAAGCCGCGCAGGAACAGGGCCACGGGCTAGCCATCCTCATCGACGAAGCCCAAGACCTGACCCGTGATGAGTTGAAGGCGCTCTGCGCGATCTGTCATCGGTCCGGCCAACTTCGATGGCCGCTCCTCGTGGTACTCGCGGGCCTGCCCAGCCTTCCGAGGGCGCTGTCTAAAGCCAACAGCTTTGCCCGAACATCTCTTCAGTTACTGGGAGATCGCTCAACTGCAACCTGGCGCGGCACGGAGGCGTTGACCTGGCCGGCTGCCGGAGAGGGCGTGGCGTGGGATGAGGACGCAGTCCGCTACGTGATGATGGAGACGCGGGGCCATCCTTACCTATTGCAGGCGTGTGGCCAGGCCACGCGGGACGCTGCCGAGGGTGCCACATTGACCTACGACGACGCCCGGGTTGGGGTTGTGTCAGGGCAGGCTCATCTGGATGCCGGGTTTACCGATCCCAGTGGGAACGGGCTACCCGTGCGCAACGTGCTTACCTCCAAGCGATGGCCTTGGACGCCTGCGGCCAGAGCCATTCTGGTGACATCGCCGCCCGGCTAGGAAAGACACTCACGACTACCGGGTCGCTTTGGGACACCCTCATCAAGAGCAGCCTCATCTACTCGCCTCAGCGGGGGACGGTTGCCTATGCCATCCCGGGAATGGCGGATTTCATCGCCCGACAGTCCCGGCCGTAGCCCGGTCCGTGGCCGCCTTGATCACTTAGGTGGAATGTCGTTGGTTAGTAAGGTATTCCACATCTTGAGTTGCGGGTTGATCAGGGCCTAATGGTGCGCGCGAGTACATGGGTTGAGGTCGTAGCCCCTGAAGCTGTTGGCGTCGTACGTACTGAAGTGCCCCGACCACTTAGCTTTGGCTAGCTCCCGCGAATCGGCGGGTGAGTAGAGACGTTTCCATCCCTGAGGCCTCACGGATCTGCGCCGAACTGGACACCGAGGTGACCGCATGCAAGACCCGAGACCTGGGCGAGCAAGCGTTCCCGCACGTGCTCGCCCGGACGCGATGTACTGCACGCTGCATGGGCTGTTGTCGGTGCTTGGTTCTAGAGTGCGGTTGCTTTCATCGAATCGCACGCGTATCGCGTGCCTGGACAGACGAGGCGGCTATCGTTGCGCGTTGGCCAATACATTTCTCTCCGTGCGCTTCGTGCGGGCCCCGGCTCGTCGGCGGGCGCCCAATTATCATGCCTTGTCTGGAGTCCTGACCATTGCGAACCTGGGCTTGCATGCCGTCGCAGCGGGCAGGAAGGCAACGCTGGCCACGCCGGTCAGCCAATCGGGTTGTGGGGGGGCATTTCCGCTTGGATCCCACTATTTGCCGCTGCCTGCCCGAAGATCATCCGGTACCACCATGATCCAAGACACCAGAGCGTGGTAGTGAGGATTGTGCCCCCTGCGACCACCAATCCTCCCAAGATAAACCCCCACACCGATATTCCGTAGTAGAAGGACAAGGCTGAACCCGCCAACAAGACAGCGGAAAGAATGTAGGAAAACTGTCGCGGCTTTGGCGTAGATGGCAGCGGTGGAGCACGAAATAGATGGCGAACACCGAGGTTGTAAACCAGATCAATAATCATGGCACGGGGTAGTAGTGCCCCGCTGAAAGCAACAAGTGCCATTGACCCAAGCCAGATGGGCGACTGCAAAACTAATCCGATCACAATCAGCGTGGTGGCAACTGCGGGGGTGAACCGCAGTGGCAAAGCTACGCGGGATTTAGTGTCCTCATCAAGTTTTCCAAAGCCTTGGTTATTTAGGTTGGTTTCCGTAAAGGCACTGAGTCTTGCCATGTTCAAAGTCCTCTCCGAGTTTGTCTTAGCGTTGGTGAAACGTGCTGAACCGGCGGAGTAGTGGCGGTGGAGGTCGCAGACCAGTTCATATTGCCCGGACGCCAAGGTCACTGTCACCCAGCCTGATGCACCCGGCACGATTCCGTCGCCGGCGTCTGCACCGCCGGATTTGGATGCTTCGCCGAGACTGCCCGCCTCATCGATCTTGGCGTCGCCGCCAATCGGGCGAGCACCGACAGCGTGAGAATTCGGAAGCGGGAGGACAACCAGCTCATGATCGATGCTGCCGCCGTTGGTCACAAAGAATGACACGGTCCCATGGGGCACTGAGGCCTGGTCTGCGCTCAGACTCATGGACCCGCCGTTCATCCTGCCGTTACTTTGGCCCATCATTTGGACCACCCATATTTGTCCAGGGAAACGTTTACCACAGTCCCTGAAAGATTCGGCGCCGCGCGCGGGAGCCGGATAGAAGTCCGCGGTCGCCGAGACTCAGACCTCCTTGAGTATGTGATCGAAATGCCCTGTGACCAGGGCTTTTTCGTTATCATGTACCGTCGTAAATCCCATAAGATACGATAAGGTGTATCCATGGATCAGGGGGAGCTGGAGGGCATGCCGGAACCGGCCGTACTCCGCCTGCACACCAGCGATGGGCAGGTCTTAGTGACCTGGGGCCGCGTGTTGGTCTACCGCTACGAGGCCGATGACATCGGGATGCGCAACCTGGCGATCGTGGCATTGACCGACGCCGGCAGGCGGGTCGACGAGGTCGCGGCGGTGTTCGGGTTGACTGCGACTTACGTGTCGATCCTGCGAGGGCGGGCCCGTACCCACGGCTCAGTGGGGCTGGTGGCCCGCCGCGGCCGACCGCCCAAGCTCAGCGACCGCCAGGTCGCCCGGGCCCGGGTGTGGGCCGGGCAGGGGTGGACCAAGCAGGCGATCTCCGAACGCCTGGGAGTAGCCCGCTCGGTGATCAGCGTTCTGCTCGCCCGGTTAGGGCCGGCCCCCGTGCAGGATGGGCTTCCCGCTACCAGCAGCACCGAGCCCGAGCATGAGTCCACGGTGGCCGAGCCGGACGACACTGAAGCGACCAAGGCCGACCTCGAGCCCGTGGTGGACGAACCGGCGACCGAACTTGTGGCTCCGCCCGCGGGGTCAGCCGCGATCGCGACCGGCTCGTACCCGTGTCGCTACGCCGGGGCGATGATGCTGTACCCCTACCTGCACCTGGTCGGTGCGCAAGCCATCTTCGCGACCTGCACTGGCGGGCCGGCCCGCCGCTACAGCGACCTTGGCGTGCTAACCACCGCGGTCCTTGGTTTCGCGTTGGGCGCAGGGACGGTGGAGGCCACCAAGCACCTGCGCCGGGCCGAGGCCGGCGCCGCGGTCGGCCTAGCGGCCACCCCGGAGCTGTCGACCTTGCGGGTCCGGTTGTCGGCCCTGGCCGAGCACCGCGACCCGCTGGGCCTGCAAAGGGCGTTCGCCGCGGGGATGCTGGCCGCCGACCCCGCCGGCGATGCCGTCTACTTCGTCGACGACCATTTCGTGCCCTACGCCGGCGCGCGCCCGGTCGCCAAAGGGTGGAACACCAAACGCCGCCACGCCCAACCCGGCCGCGACGACACCCTGGTGGTGGACGCCCGCGGCCGGGCCGTGGTCTTCGGCTCGGGCGAGCCGACCGGGCTGGCGTCCAACCTGCCCGGGGTACTGCGGCAGCTACGGCAGGTACTGGGCCCGCACGCCCCGATCCTGCTCGGCTTCGACCGGGGCGGGTCCTACCCGTCGGCATTCACCACCTGCCGCAGCGCAGGCGCGCACTGGGTCAGCTACCGGCGGGCCCCACTGGTCGCCACGACCGCCATCCCCGTGCAGGCAACCATCACCCGCGGCGGCAAGCAGGTGATGGTGATGCTGGCCGACGAGGCCGTGCAGATCAAGGGATACGGCGCTGCCCGCCAGCTCACCTTGTTCGAACACGACGCGCCCGTGCTGCAGGTGTTGACCAGCGACACCACCGCCACCGCGGTAGGGCTGCTGTACTGGCTCCGGGCGCGGTGGCGGATCGAGAACATGTTCAAATACGCCGCCGCGCACAACGGTATCGACGCGTTGGCCGACTACGGGATGGACATCAGCCCCGACACCCGTAAGGTCACCAACCCGGCCCGGACAGCGGCCCGCAAGAGGGTCGCCGACGCCCAGGAGGAACTCGCCACTGCCGAACGGGCACTGCCCCAGCTCCTGAATGGCCAAGGGACCCCCAAACAGAAGAACGCCGCGCTACCGGGAGTACACCGCCGGATCGACTCGGCCATCGCCGCAGCCGAAAGCGCCAAGACCGCGCTGCGGCCCATCCCGGCGAAGGTCCTGGCCACCGACCTGGACCCCGACGCGCAACTAGCCCGCCCACACCTTGGGCGCCGCGGCCTGCAAATGGTGCTGCGACTGCTCGCGTTCAACGCCGAAGCATGGCTGGCCGAACACTTCAACGCCTACCTCGCCGACCCCAACGAGTATCGCGCCATCCTGCGAAGCCTGCTCCACCTCGGCGGACAGGTCGACTACACCATCAACGCGATCACCATCACCTTGGACCGGCCCGACAGCCCACGAGTCGCCCGCGCCCTTCAGCTACTCACCGAAGAGCTCAACGCCACACCAACGGTTATGCCCACCGACTCCCGGCCACTGACCTACCAACTCGCCACGGCGGCGTGAATCTCAACGGTGAACGGGTCACTACTCAAGGAGGTCTGAGGCTGCGCCGGTGACCTTCTTCCGGGACCTCGCCGCGCTGTTGCGGTTCTCCGGATTCCGGCGGCTCTTCGCGGTGAGACTGCTGTCTCAGGGTTCGGATGGCATCTTTCAGGTCGCCCTCGCATCCGCCGTCCTGTTCTCACCCGAGCGAGCCCCCACTGCGGGCGCCATTGCCGTGGCCTTCGCGACGATCCTGCTGCCCTTCACCCTGCTCGGGCCGTTCGTCGGGGTCTTTCTCGACAGGTGGCCTCGACGTCGGATCCTCATGGCCAGCAACGCTATTCGTGCGGTTCTGCTTCTCGTCATCGCCCTGCTCGTTGTCCGCGACGACGTCGGCTGGCTCTTCTACCTACTCGTCCTCGCCGCTTTCTCGGTGAACCGGTTCCTTCTCGCCGGGCTCTCCGCGAGCTTGCCCCACGTCGTCAGCCGCGAGCTCCTGGTCACGGGGAACGGGGTCTCGCCGACCTGCGGCACGCTCGCCTACCTGGCCGGCCTTGCGTTCGGAGGTGCGGTCCACGCGGTTTCGCACAGCGACGGCGTCGTCCTCGTGGTCGGTGCAGTGTCCTACTTCCTGTCCGCGTTCCTCGCCCGGCGGCTTCCGAACCTCGGGCCCGACCTGGAGGGCATCGACGGTGCAGTCCGCGAGGCCCTGGGCAACGTGGTCCGGGGTCTGCAGGACGCAGTCCGGCACCTGCCTCCGCTTGGCCGGCTGGCTC
>Ga0097691_1002103_pt1 | contig 13829 bp, 13 predicted proteins | sample NGESurdeep072012_8_FD_72858 | JGI IMG/M metagenome (GOLD analysis project Ga0097691, IMG submission 72858) | Arctic peat soil microbial communities from Barrow, Alaska - NGEE Surface sample 210-1 deep-072012 | ecosystem: Environmental > Terrestrial > Soil > Wetlands > Peat ...
CAGATCTTCCTGATCGCCGGCCGCAGCGTGCTGATCGAGCGCGAGGTCCGTCTGTCGGACTACGCGCTGAACGCGTCCGACTTCGACCGGGAGCGGAGCGCCGCGCGCGCGAGCGACCGGATCATGTACCGCGACACGGACGAGGGAGTTCGCTACCTCGTCAAGCAGGGCGAGACGCGCGTCGTCAGCAATCGGATGACGGCGTCGGCTCGCGCGTTCGTCATAGGGGCCGACATCGATCCCTCTTTCGACCGCCCGCTGCCGATCGGCGGGCTCGACATCCTCGACTTCAACTTCCTGAACCGGAACCTCCAGCTGGCGTTGCTCTACGGCGGCGTGCTCGCGTTCGGCAACATACAGCACGCGAATCTATGGGGAGGCAGGTTCGACGCCAGCGTCGACTTCTTCGGCGTGGCGCTCAAAGCGAACGACGATGTGTTCGATGCGCAGGGGAAGCGGAGTGGCGAGCGCGTCAACCGGATTCCCGTCGGGGCCGGCCTCAATCTGGGCTACCAGCTCACGCCGTTTCAGAAAGTCACCGTTCACTACGAGGTCAAGTACGACGCGTACTTCCGGGATGCCACGACGGCGTCGAGCTTCGTGATTCCGTCGAGCACGGCGACCGACGGCGCGGGCGCGGGCTACGAGTATCGACAGCGGGGGTATTCGCTGCTCGCGAATGTGGCCGCGTATCGACGGTCGACGTGGGATGCCTGGGGGCAGGGCGACGGGTTCGACGCGCGCGACCGGACGTATACGAAATACGACCTCGGGCTGTCGAAGGATTTCACCTTCGCCACGTTTCACACGATTCACCTGAATGGGACCTATTTCGGCGGGCAGCGGCTCGATCGATTCAGCATGTATCAGTTCGGCCTGTTCGATGCGACGCGGATGCACGGCGTGCCGTCCGCCGTGCGGTTCGGCGATCTCGGGATGTTCCGGGGATCGTATTCGTTCAACCTGTTCGACCAGTACCGGGTGGACCTGTTCGTCGATCACGCGAGCGGACGCGATCCGCAGGGCGACCGCGTCTGGCGGCAGGTGACCGGCACCGGAATTCGGCTGAATCTGCGGGCGCCGCGGAATACCATTCTGCAGGTTGATTTCGGCAAGAGCGTGTTGCCGGACGTCTACCGCGGGGCTGGTTCGATGGTGCTGCAGATTCTGTTACTGAAGCCGCTATGACGGGCGACAACGGGCGAGTCCTGCGCGCCGACCTCCATCTGCACTCCTGCCATTCCGGCTACGCGGGACATCTCAGGTTTCTGCGCGCGCGCGACTGCTATTCCGAGCCGTCGGCGGTGTACGCCGCCGCGAAGGCGCGCGGCATGGATGTCGTGACGATCACGGATCACGACAGCATCGACGGCTGCCTCGAGTTTCTCGAACATCATCCCGATGCCGACGACTTCTTCGTCAGCGAAGAGATCGAGTGCCGCTTTCCCGATGTCGACCTCAAGGTGCACATCGGCGCGTACGACATCACCGAGCGGATCCACCGAGACATCCAGCCGCTCCGAGGCAACGTGTTCGAGGCAGTCGCGTACCTGCGGTCCGAAGGGGTCTTCTACGCGCTGAATCACCCGTTCTTTTTCTTCAACGGGCAGCTGCCGCTCGACGACTACCTTGGCCTCGCGCTCCGGCTGTTTCCGGCGTTCGAGGTGCGCAACGGCACGATGCTGGCCGCGCACAACGAGCTGGCCGAAGGAATCGTGCGTCGGTGGGCGGCGTCGAGCGCCGGGCCGCTGACGGCGATCGGCGGCAGCGACTCGCACACGCTCCGTGGCATCGGGACGACGTACACCGAAGCGCCGGGAACGACGCGCGACGAATTTCTGCAGAGCCTGCGGGCCGGTCGCGCCCGCGCGGGCGGCCGGCACGGCAGCGCCTGGCGCGAGGCGCGCGAGATCTACGGCGTCATCGGCCGATACTGGGCGGCTCTGTTGGGCGCCGGGCGCCAGGAACTGTCGTGGCCGCGACGGACGCTCGGACTTGCGTTTTCAGCTCTCTCGATGCCGTTCGAATTCTCGCCGCTGGTCGTGGCGGCGCTCCACAAGAGGGACGAAGCGCGGCGCGTGACCGCCTATCGTCGCGAATGGGAAATGCAATGAGCGGGCGCCGGGTCGCCGTCACCGGGATCGGGATGATGAGCGCGCTGGGCACCACGCGCGAGGCCGTGTGGAAGGGCCTCGTCAGCGGTCAGTGCGGCATCGCGGACGTGACGCTCTTCGATACGGCCGGATACCGCAGTTCGAAGGCCGCCGAGATCCCAGCCTACGGTCGGGACGCTGCGTTCTCGGAGAAGGCATGGCGGCGGCTGTCGCGGAGCGATCAGATCGCGGTGATCGCGTCGCGCGAAGCGCTGTCCGATTCGGGGATGCTCGACACCGACGTGGCGCGGGATCGGATGGGCGTGATCCTCGGGTCCGGAACGGCCGATCTGATGCGCAACGAGGAGTGGTTCGCGGATATGCGTCGGCGCGGCATCCGCCGCGCGCCGCCCTCGAAGATCTTCGATCACTTTCCGAACACGCCGTGCGACGTCGTGGCGACCTGCTTCGGATTCGAAGGGCTGAAGTCGTCCGTGCTCTCGGCTTGTTCGTCGGGCACCGTGGCGGTCGGCTACGCGGCCGACGCGATCGCCTCGGGGCAGCTCGACGTGGCGCTCGCCGGCGCGAGCGACGTGCTCTGCCGGCTGACGTTCAGCGGCTTCAATGCGCTGCGGTTGGTCGACAAGGAGCCGTGCCGCCCCTTCTGCCGGACCCGCCAGGGCATGAACCTTGGCGAAGCCGCGGCGATACTCGTCCTCGAAGACTTGGCGCACGCGCGGCGGCGAGGCGCCCACGTCTACGCGGAAATCGCCGGCTACGGCGTGCGCTGCGAGGCGTACCACCCGACGGCGCCGGAACCCGAGGGCAAAGCCGTGGCAGCGCTGATCGAGGAGGCGCTCCGGGCGGCGCGGGTTTCCGCCGACGCGGTCGATCACGTGAACGCGCATGGCACGGCGACGCCTCAAAACGATCAGGCGGAGGCGCGCGGAATTCGGCGGGTGTTCGGCGAGCGGGCGAGGCACATCCCCGTGACGTCAATCAAGTCGATGGTCGGCCACTGTCTGGCGGCAGCCGGCGCGATCGAGGCAGCGACGCTCGCGCTCTCGATTGCCCGAGGCGTCGTGCCGCCGACGATCGGCTTCCGCGAGCCGGATCCCGAGTGCGACGTGGACGTCGTCGCGAACGAGGCGCGGCGCGTACCGATCTCGTGCGGGGTGTCGACGTCGCTCGCCTTTGGCGGCAATGACGCGGCGCTCGTCATGCGCCGCGTGGTTTAGCGCCTCTCGTAAATCACGAACCACTTGGTATCGAACAGGTCGAACTCCTCGACAGGCTTCATGCCGGCGGCCGCCATCCATGCGGTCCCTTGTTCCTTGGTGATCTGCAGCTCGGGCTGGTTTTGGTGTCCGCCTTTGCTCGGGATGAACTCGATCACCGCGATGCGCCCAGACGGTTTCAGATAGCCAACCAGATTCTTCAGGTAGCCGGCGCGATCTTCGATGTGATGCAGCACGTCGTCGATGAACGCCAGATCGACGTCGCGGGCCGGCAGGTTTGGATCCGCGAACTTGCCGAGGACCGTCTGCACGTTGGTGATCTGAAATTCTTTCGTTCGCTTGTCGATGTTGTCGAGAAGTCCCTGGTCGATGTCGACCGCGTAGATCTTGCCGCCTGACGTCACCGCTTTGGCCAGCGGCCCTTCGAAAAGCCCCGATCCAGCGCCGATGTCGGCGACGACGTCACCCGGTTTCAGCTTGAGCCTGGCGACGGTCTCGTCGATCTTCAGGCCGGCGACCCTGGCGGGCGACTCGAGGGTCTTGAGCCAATCTTCGGTCGTTCGCGCGGCGAGTTGCGGCGCGGTCCGGGTGGACGCCAGACCCACGGTGAAGAGTGCCGCCGCAACGCACGCCCAAAGTCTCGTCATTCGCATGAGATAGTCCTTTCGTGGAGGGCCGTGTCACTATAGTGATGCGGTACGTGATGAATCGCAACGCAGTATTCCTCGAACGGCACCCCGCGTATGCCGGAACGGCCGCGCTCGACGCGCTGCGCGCGGCCGAGTACGGTCGGCTCGACGCCCAGCAGCACGTCTACCTTGATTACACGGGCGGCAGCCTGTACGCCGCGTCGCAGGTGCAGGATCACGCGGCCCTGCTTGGTCAGCACGTCTTCGGCAACCCGCACTCGGCCAGCCTCTGCTCGACGACGGCGACCAGGCTGGTGGAGCAGGCGCGGCGGACGGTCCTGTCCTACTTCAATGCGCCTCGCGAGGAGTACACCGCCGTCTTCACGCTGAACGCGAGCGCCGCGCTCAAGCTGGTCGGCGAAGCGTACCCGTTCGGGCCGGACAGCCGGTACCTGCTGACCGTCGACAACCACAACTCGGTGAACGGGATCCGCGAGTTCGCACGCGCCGGCGGCGCGGCGATCGAGTACGCGGCGCTCACCGTCCCCGAGCTTCGCATCGACCGCGCGCATCTCGAGGAGCGGCTGGCGGCAGCGGATCGCCGGGCGGCGAACCTGTTCGCCTTCCCGGCCCAGTCGAATTTCTCCGGCGTGAAGCATCCGCTCGACCTCGTCGCGCGCGCGCGCGCGCTGGGGTGGGACGTGCTGCTCGACGCGGCGGCGTTCGTGCCCACCAGCCGGCTCGATCTCGGCGACGTCCAGCCCGACTTCGTCTGCGTGTCGTTCTACAAGATGTTCGGTTATCCGACCGGCGTCGGGTGCCTGATCGCGCGTCATGCGGCGCTCGCGAAGCTGCGGCGGCCGTGGTTTGCGGGCGGCACGGTGAATTTCGCCACCGTCCAGGGACAGAAGCACATCCTCTCGCCGCACGAAGCCGGCTTCGAGGACGGCACGCTGAACTACTTGAGCATCCCGGCCGTCGAAATCGGGCTGCGTCATCTCGAGCGCGTCGGCATCGAGACGATTCAGACGCGGGTGCAGGCGCTGACGGCGTGGCTGCTCCAGGAGCTGTTCGAGTTGCAGCACACCAACGGCCGGCACATGGTGCGCATCTACGGGCCCGTGACGACCGCGATGCGCGGCGGCACGGTCACGCTGAACTTCTACGATCCGGACGGCCATCTCCTCGATTACCGCCGCGTCGAAGAGCTCGCCGGCGAAGAACGCATCTCGGTGCGAACCGGCTGCTTCTGCAATCCCGGCGCTGGCGAAACCGCGGAAGGGCTGACCGAGGCGGACATGGAAGCCGGCGCCGCCGCCGGCGCGGACATCACGCTGCCGCGCTTCTTGCAGATCATCCAGCACCGCGGCGGCAAGAGCGCTGGCGCGATCCGCGTGTCGCTCGGCATCGCGAGCAACTTCGCCGACGTCGAGCGGTTCGTGCGGTTCGCCGCGAGCCTCCGCGATCAGACCAGGCTGACCATGGGCGACGTGGTCTTCGACGTCGAGTCGTGCCGCGTCATCCGCGACGGGTCGTAGCGCGTCGCCTCGCCCTCCGCCCTTATTCCTTGTACGACGGGTGCGAAGGCACGCTGCCCGCTGGCTCGTCGTCTTCACGGACCGTCATCACCGGACACGGCGCGGTCCGGATGAGGTTCTCGGTCACGCTTCCGAGCAGGAGGCGCGACATGCCGCCGCGGCCGTGCGTTCCCATGACGATCAGGTCGATGCCGTGCTGGCGGGCGTAGTTGCCGATCTCGGCGAACGGCTTTCCCTCGCGCAACTCGTGCCGGATGGTCGGCACGCTCGATGTGGACAGCCACTCTTCGAGGTGCTTCTCGGCATGGCGTTTCACGTCCTGCCGATACTCAGGCGGCAGGGGGACGTACGCTTGGGAGGCCAGGGCGTGGGCGCCTGGCAGCTCGAGGACGTGGAGGAGTTCGAGGGAAGCTCCGAGCGCGGTGGCCAACTCGCTGGCGCGCCACAACGCGGCGCGTGAGGCCGCGCTGAAATCCACGGGAACCAATATCCGCTTGATGCTATTGGCCATAACGCTCCTGACGGAGAGGCGTCGATTCGAGACGCGATCACGGGGTCAGAGCAATCGGCGTACCGTATTTGTGCCGAATTTCCGCTGCTCCCTTCTTCGAGGCGAAGGCACCCTATACTGACTGGAACCATGCGTCAGGTGGTCATGACGAAGCACGGCGCCCCGGAGGTCCTTCAGAGCCGGGAGGTCGCCGACCCTGTGCCGCACGCCGGCGAGGTTCGCATCGCTGTTCGAGCTGCCGGCGTCAACTTCGCCGACATCATGGCGCGGCTGGGCCTCTACCCCGATGCGCCTGCGCCGCCGCTCGTCGTCGGATACGAAGTCGCCGGAGTCATCGACGCAGTGGGTCCCGGCGTGACGACGCTTCGAGTTGGCGACCGTGTGCTCGCGCTCACGCGGTTTGGCGGATACGCCAGCGCCGCCGTGACGTCGGCAGAACTCGTTTTTCCGACGCCGCCAGACTTCAGCGATATCGAGGCGGCGGCCGTGCCGGTGAACTATCTCACCGCGCTCATCGCCCTGTACCGGCTCGCCAACGTCGATGCCGGCGAGACCGTCCTGCTCTACGGCGCGGGCGGCGGCGTCGGGATTGCGGCGACGCAACTCGCGAAGCGTCGGGGCGCCATCGTGATCGGGACGGCGTCGACGCCGAAGATCGCGGCCATCAGGTCGCTCGGCGTCGATCATCCGATCGATCATCAACGCGACGATGTGCGCGCGGAAGTCCGGCGGCTGACGTCGGATCGTGGCGTGGACGTGATCCTCGATCCGATCGGGGGACGGAGCTTCGCCGAGAGCTACCGGCTGCTCGCGCCCCTCGGCCGCTTGGTTCTATATGGTGCGTCAAGTCTTGCGTCCGGCGAGCGCCGCCGGCTGTGGCACGCGGCCTGGACGTTGTTCCGGATGCCGGTGTTCAGACCGCTCTCGCTGATGAACCAGAACCGCGCCGTGCTCGGCCTGAATCTCGGGCACCTGTGGGGCCAAACCCGCCAGCTTCACGGCGCGATGGAGCTGCTGCTTCAAGAGATGATTGCAGGCCGGCTACGGCCGGTGATCGCCAAGACGTTCCCACTCGCCCGCGCGGCCGACGCGCACCGCTACATGCAATCGCGCTCCAACGTTGGCAAGGTCGTGCTGGTCGTCGAGGAATGACCGCCTCGGGGGCTACCGGCAGTCGGGGTTACACGCCTTGACGGCGATTTTCCAGGTGACCGTCACCTCGCCGTTCGACACGACTTCCTTCCGATCAAGAGTCTTGACCGCGGTCTTTGCCGCTTCGACGATCTGATCGCAGAAGAGCCGATCGGCCTGGTTGAAATCTGTTCCAAATCGCAACGCCGGCTACTTCGGGTGCTCCCAGAAGTCGATGAAGCCGAGCAGGTCGCCATTGAACTGCTCCGGGTGCTCCCGATACATGAAGTGCCCGCCTTCATTGAAGATGATCATCTGCACCTTCGGGTTCTTCGCGCCAACGGTGTCGAAGAACGCCAGTTCTCCGCGCAGCATCGCCGTCGGCTCGTCCTTTCGCCAGTCGAGCACGTCCTGTTTGCCGGCGACGAGCAGGATGGGCATCTGGACGCCCCCGCTTTTCGCGCGGTCCAACAGCCTGTCCCGGTAGCCGGAGGCCTGCGCCGCCTGCGGATTGGCCTGCGCGGCGGCCGTCACCTGCGCGCGCGCCTCCCGCGACTTCGGCTGCGTAGCCATGAGCTGGTCCGCCTCCCAGTACTCGGGGTCGAATGTGGTCGGCAGCCAGCCGAGCGCTTCCACGCGGCATCTGAGTCCTTCGTACACGTTCTGGTCGGGACACTTCGAGAGGTCCATCTTCGTCGGACCGTTGTTGACTCCCGAACTCTGTGGACCCACGCCGAGGACGGTGAGCGTCTTGACGATCTCCGGATGTTCGGCGGCCAGATAGAAGGCGATCGCCCCGCCGGCGGAATGCCCTACCAGATGCACCCGGCCGAGCTTCATCGTCTGAATGAACTGGTACATGAATTCGACCTGCGCGGCCGTGCCGTACTCGCGATCCGAGGGATTGCCGGTCAGGCCGCAGCCGAGCCGGTCCGGCGCGATCACCCGGAACCGCTTCGCCAGGCCGGGGATGTTCCGCGAGAAGACATTGGCCGTTGAAGATCCGGCGGTGAATCCTCCGTGAATCATGACGATGACGTCGCCCTGTCCGGCGTCGTAGTAGCGCGTCTTGACGCCCTTGACGTCCACGAACTTGACCGTGAGGCCGCCAATCGAGCCGTCGGGTTTGGCCGCCGCCGATGCGACCGCCGGCCGGCCAATGACGAGGATGGACAGCAAGACGAACAATGAGGTTGGCGCCAGGAAGTAGGTGCGGAGTGAGGGACGACCGTCGCAGTGAAGTGTACGCGTCACGTAAGCCTCCAGTTCAAAGCCTGAAACGGAAAACGAAAAACGAAGAATGGAACAGGCGCGCGTCGACTATTTCGAAGAGGTCGTCTTCGGCCGCGCTCCGGATGCTCACGATACATGAAATGCCCGCCCGCGTTGACGATTATCATCTGCACCTTAGCTGGTCACGGGTCCGACCTGACACGGCCGCGGGCACGTTCGCCACAGCATCGCCTGCGTGCAGCCGGAGGTGTGCGCCGTCGGGCGCAGCGTGGCGCCGAACGAGGTCTCTCGCGCTTGACAATCCGTCGGCCGGGGTCATACTCGGGCGCGTCACGTGCCTAATCCGCGCTGTGACACATAGCTGATCGGACTACTGAAAGGAGAATCAGTCATGTCATCAGTGGATTTTGTCCCCACCCCCAAGTTCGAGGAATACAAAGAGCGATTCAAGCAGCATTACAAACTGGAACGCCGCGAGGATGGCGTCATTCTCGTTCAAGCGCACACTGCAGGCGGACCCATTCAGTTGAGCGTCGAAAGTCATCGTTCCGTCGGCCAGCTTTTCAAGACCATCGGCGCGGATCCTGAAAACGAAGTCATGATCTTCACGGGGACGGGTGAAGACTTCATGATGGACGCGGATCCCGAAGGCTTCAAACTAGAAGAAGAGGATCTGCAGCATTGGGCCTACGAGTACGCTTACAAAGACGGCAGGATCAATGTCAGCTCTTTAGTGAACGATCTAGAAATTCCAACCATCGGTGTTCTGAATGGCCCGGGTTTTCATACCGAAATTTGTCTCATGTGCGACATCACCATTTGCAGCGAAGACGCCATCATTTTTGATCTCCACTATGACATCGGCTCCGTTCCCGGAGATGGCATTCATAGCTGTTTCATGGAGTTGCTGGGCGTCAAGCGCGGAGCCTATGCTTTGCTCACGGGTCAGGCGATTGATGCCCAAAAGGCACTAGAGTACGGAATGATCAATGAAGTGGTGCCCCGGGAAAAGCTCCTGGATCGTGCCTGGAAGATTGCCGACCACATCATGACCCAGCCCCGCATCACGCGTCGCCTTACCACGCAAATCATACGGCGTCCTTGGAAAAAGAGGATTACGGACGACCTGGACGGCGGCTTTGGTATCCAGATGTTTGCGCATCTGGCCAAGAAGAAGTCCATCCACAGCAGAAATAATATCGCTTCATCGATCGCTTACGTGAAGGAAGGCAAGGAAAACAAAATTAAATAGCACCAAGTATTACTTCGCCAGCCCCGACATGCGCGCCAGCACCTGGAACACAATCGCGAAATCCTGCTCGGCCATACCCATGCCTCGCGCGGCGGTCAGGAACTCGTTGGCTGCGGCGGCCATCGGCAGCGGGACACCCACGCGGCGCCCCTGCTCGAGCGCCAGCAGCATGTCCTTTTGCATCATGTCCACGTTGAACCAAGCCTTGTTGGGCATCTGGAGGATCATTTCCCCGCGGTATTGCACCATCGGCGACGCGATAGCGCTGTGCGTGAGCACCTGCACCGCGGTCGCGCGGTCGATTCCACTTTTTTCGGCGAGCAGCACACCTTCCGAAAGGGCCAGCATCTGCACGGCGAGCTGCAGGTTCGTCGCCACCTTCATCGCCAGCGCCAGGCCGTTGTCGCCGACGTAGGTGACTCGCGGGCCTTTACCCGATACGGGCGCATCGGAAAGCTCCTCCAGGATCGGCCGGACGCGGTCGAATGTTTCGCGCCGTCCTCCCACCATCACTGAGCATCGTCCGTCGAGCAGAGTCGACACGGTGGCCGACACCGGCGCATCCACCATGTCGGCGCCCTTTTCGCGCGCTTTGGCGGCCACCGCACGGCTCGTGGCCGAGCTGACCGTGCTCATGTCCACGAAGATCTTCCCAGGGCCAAGCCCGGCGAGCAGGCCGTCCGGCCCGTTAACAATGGCCTCCAGCGCCGCGGAGTTAGTGACCATCGCCAAGGTCACATCGGCTGCCTGGCAGACCGCGCGGGGCGAGTCAGCCCATTTCATGCCGCGATCGACCAGCGGCTGCGCCTTCGCGCGCGTGCGATTGTATCCGGTCACCGTGTGACCTTTGTCCAGCAGCCGTCCCGCGAACAGGCTGCCCATCAGGCCGAGGCCGATAAAGCCAAGATTCGCCATCGTCACAGTTTCCAAACTCGGAAGCGGGATTGGAATGGGAAAGTTCCCCACATCATTGCGAATTACGAAGCTCCGGATGCAAGCAACATGATGGCCCGCACCTGAGAAGTTCGTCAACCAGGTTGTTGCAACTGCACCGCTGCTTCGCGCCTCTGCTCCGGCATGCGCGCGATCGCCAACGATGCGAGCGCGGCGAGGGCGAGCGCCGACGCAGTGAAGAACGCGTAGCGATATCCTCCGAATCGATCGAAGACTCGAGCGGCGATTGCGGGACCCAGAACCCCGGCCGCGCCCCACGCGGTGAACAACAGGCCGTAGTTCATCCCGAGATGTTTCGTTCCGTAGAAATCCGCCGTTGTCGAGGCGAACACCGACAACTGCGTGCCATAGCACCAGTAGACCAACGCAACTAGGAGGTAAAAGGGCACAACCTGCTCGCGCCAGATGAACAGCATGGGCATCGCGATCGCCGAAAAGAAGATCATGACGCGCAGCGTAGGCAATCGGCCGAGCGTGTCGGACATCCAACCGGAGAGAATGCGGCCGCCCGCATTCCCGAATGCGCCGACGGTGACCGCGAAGGCCGCCGCCGTGGCTCCGATGCCGGCGGAGCGCGCGAACGGTACGAGCTGGCTGATGATCATCAGGCCGGCGGTCGTCCCGAGGCAGTACGCGATCCAGAGCGCGTAGAAGGTTCGGTTCCTTAGCAGGGCGCGCGCCGGAACGCCTTGGCCATCTGATATTGCCGCCCGCTTCGGCGTCCAATTCGGCGGCCGGTACCCTGGGGGCGGATTCTTCAGCAGCGCCGTCCCGACCATAGTCATCGCGAAAAACACAGCACCAAGGATCTGGAATGTGATGCGCCAGCCGACACGTGCAACAAGCCACGTTGCGAGGGGCCCGATGATGGCCGATCCGGCGCCGTAGCCGCCGACCATGAGACCGACCACGAGGCCCCGCTTATCGGGAAACCATTTCGAACCGACCGGCATCGGTGTCGCGTAGCCGAATCCGTTCCCCAGGCCAACGAGGACGCCGAAGCAGAGATAGAGCGCAAAGAGCGAGGAGGTCCGGCTCGCGAGCACGAAACCTGCGCTGACGAGCACGCCGCCAATCGCCGCGCAAAGGCGTGGCCCCTTCAAGTCCTGCAGTCGGCCGGCGACGACGAACGAGAGCGAGAAGCAGACGATCGCAATCGTGAAGACCCATGATGTCTGCACGCGCGACCAGCCCAACTCTTTTTCAAGCGGCAGCACAAAGACGCTCCAGGCGTACAGCGAGCCAAGCGCCAAGTTCATCAAGATGCCGCCGACGACCGGAAGCCAGCGATTCATTGACCTCACCATTGGTTATGTGCGTTCAGCCGAAAGAGACAGCAGCGACCCTCTTCGTCTGACGATTCGGTCGCCCGCCTCGAACCAGGACATGGCAAGCGAAGTGAGTTGATGCGAGCCGAGAATTATCTCACACTCCGGTAGTCGACCAACTCTGTCGCAGCCGCGAGATCCGCAGCGACACGATCGGGGGACGCGCGGAAACCCGTCCAGGATGAATCCGTTCCGTACGTCGGGCCGGTTCAGCCGCCCTTGTACGATCTCGATCATTACATCGTCGCCGACTAGCGCAAATTTCGCTTGTACGTAGTACGCCGGCATGATACTCCTGTGCGCGAGGAAAGAGACGTTTGGTGGGCACCACCGTCGTGATGCGGTGACACGGATTGAGCGCTGAGAGTGGACATCGAGGACCTGACAGTGATCTCTATTGAGTTAGGAGGACCAGTATGAGTGTTCAGTCGCGATTGTTGAATCGGTTGCTGCTTGCCGCCGCCATGACACTTGTGTCCGCGTCTCTTGCGTTCGCGCACATCAGAATTGCGCCGACCGAATCGAGCCAGGGCGCGCGCGAGAAATACACGATGCGCGTGCCGAACGAGAAGCAGGTGGCGTGCATTCGTGTCGAGGGCGAATTTCCCGCCGGCGTCAGCATCTACGACTTCGAGTTCAAGCCAGGCTGGACGATCGACTTCAAGAAAGACGCCAAGGGCAAGATCGTCGGTGCGATCTGGACCGGCAAGATGGCGCCGTACGAATTCGTCGAGTTCGGCATGCTGGGCCTGAACGCCAAAGACGAGACGAGCCTCGTGTGGAAGTTCGTGCAGTACTACGACGACGGCACGAAAGAAGAGTTCACCGGCCCTCCCGGCTCGCGGCTGCCGTCGCCGGTGACGGCCCTCATACCAGCGAAGTAACCCGCGAAGGGTATTGTCAAGTTGAGGACGTGGTGGCACAGTAGGCCGATGGACAGCCATGCCCGCAGCTACCACAGATACGGGGTTTCGCCGTTGATCATCAGTCACGCCGTCTGGCTCTACCACCGCTTCTGTCTGAGTTTCCGAGACGCTGAGAATCTCCTGGCGCAGCGGGGCATCACGGTCTCTTACGAGACGATTCGCCAGTGGGGCCTGACGTTCGGTCCGGAGTACGCGCGGACGCTCAGGCGCCGACGTAGCCTGTCAGTGCGCGCTTGGGGCTTCAACGGCGCATCACTCGAATCGCCGGTTTTGCGGGAAGTACATAGCGTCCGAGGCCAGGATCTGCGGCGTCCGGTGTGACGGTGACACTCAGGCGGGTTCAAGTCGGACGGCAGGGCGAAACGCGCAGAATTCTCGGCGATTTCGACGCGGAGGGATAGCCGAGTGGTCGATGGCGGTGGTGGAGAGTCGAGGAGATCTACTAGTCATGTTGCCACGCTTGCGACTCGCGCGATACGCGTTCGTTGTCGGCGCTGCCATGGCGTGGTGCGCGTGTGGCTCCAATCCGTCCACTCCCTCCTCGATTGTGCTGACTGGCACGTGGGGAGGCGATCACATTCGATTGACCGTCGCTGACAGCGGCAGCGATCTCGAGTTCGACTGTGCCCAGGGGGAGATCCCAGGGCGCGTGATGGCCAACGCGCGTAACGAGTTCAACGTCGCTGGCACATTTGTCCGAGAACACGGCGGACCAATTCGCGTTGGTGACTTGCCAGATTCTCATCCGGCGGCCTATGTGGGACTCGTGACCGCTACGACGATGACCCTGACCCTACGGTTGACAGACACGAACGAGGTGGTCGGTAGCTTCACTTTGCTCCGAGACACGCCGGGGCGGGTCGTGAAATGCGTCTTGCCGTTGGTATACGTGCTGAGTTGACCACGGCATCGTCAGGTACCCGAGCAGCAGGTACGACGCTTGCCTAAGTAGCCGCCCTCGCGGCGGGCTTCGCTCAAACCGATCGCAATCGCCTG
>Ga0097691_1002104_pt1 | contig 13828 bp, 13 predicted proteins | sample NGESurdeep072012_8_FD_72858 | JGI IMG/M metagenome (GOLD analysis project Ga0097691, IMG submission 72858) | Arctic peat soil microbial communities from Barrow, Alaska - NGEE Surface sample 210-1 deep-072012 | ecosystem: Environmental > Terrestrial > Soil > Wetlands > Peat ...
GAACTCGGCTTGCCTCAGCCCTTTACTGAACCGAAAGAGGGCACCTAGAGCTACTGGCCAGCGACTCACGAGCTCTCGACGCAGCATTGGGGACACTTCTCAGGGCGGTCCAGGCTATCAATCGTGGGTCTTGTGGCTCGACCGGAACGTGTCAATCTCCTGATGGACGACTGCGCACGTGGGCGGAATCAGATCAGAAGCATGATCCAGGCCTCTGAATCGCGACCCGTCGTCATCCGTCCGGCGGCCCGCGGCATAGGGGGCCCCACACCTGGCCGCCTGGGTCTTGGTGGTTCTGATACCGGGGTAGAGCCAGGGTCCCGAACGATGGAGGACTAACGGCCCTACTGGTTCCTCTGTTCCGTCGCGCATAAACGGCATGGAGGAGGTGTTCGATGCTGAGGCGAGTGATCAGGCTGCTGGAAGGGTGGCTCCCACTCTTTGCCTGTCTCTCCGGTGGGGTGCTACCGGTCACCCAGGTGACTGGAGATGGCGCTGCCTCGGACGCTGACGCTCTTCCCGATCTTGATGCCCAGCTGCGTGAGATTCTCGGTTTTGTCGTGCTGCAGGAGCAGCGGTGGCGGCCCGAAAGCCGCATCAAGGGTCCTTCCGGTCACTAGTCGCGCAAGCCTGTGCTCCAACAGGTCGTCGAGTGACCGCTGACGACTTCCCCGCACGGATCGGTAAGCGATTCGGGCCGAGGGGGTGGCACGCGAGCCCTTGCCGGTACCATTGGGCCCCGTAATGCTGGGCTGCCAGGGCGCCTGGATCGCTCGATCGACATGACGACGCCGGACTCCTTCAGGACGATCATCGAGCCGTTCAAGATCAAGACGGTTGAGCCGATACGTTTGACATCTCGCGATGAGCGGGCGGGCTTCCTGAAGAAGGCGGGGTACAACCTCTTCCGACTCGCGTCCGCCAACGTGCTCATCGATCTCCTCACCGATTCGGGGACGGGCGCTATGAGCTCTGAGCAGTGGGCCGGGATGATGCGCGGTGACGAGGCCTATGCCGGCTCCAGCAGCTTCTTCCGTTTCGAGGAGGTCGTCAGGAAGCTGACGGGATTCCACCATGTGATACCGACGCATCAAGGCCGGGCGGCAGAGAGGATCCTGTTTTCGGTCACATCGGGTCCCGGCAAGATCATCCCGGGCAACCACCATTTCGACACCACTCGGGCAAACATCGAAGTTACGGGGGCCGAGGCAATCGATCTTCCGTGCCTCGAGGCTGCAGACCCGTCGCTGCCGGCGCCGTTCAAAGGAAACATCGACCTGGAGCGCTTGGAATCTCTGCTTCGACAACGGTCCTCACAGGTGCCCATGTGCATCATCACCCTCACGGACAACACCGGTGGAGGCCAGCCGGTGTCGCTGCGCAACCTTCGCGATGCTCGCGCATTGCTCAATCGACACGGAGTTCCGCTGATTCTGGACGCGGCCCGCTTCGCCGAGAACGCGATGTTCGTCAAGATGCGAGAGCCGGGGAATGCCGACAGGACACCTCGAGAGATCGCGCGGGAGCAGTTCTCCTACGCCGACGGCTGCATGATGAGCGCGAAGAAAGATGGCATAGCCAACATCGGCGGCTTTCTGGCCTTGAACAACGACAGCTGGGCCGAAAAGGCCCGCCAGCTTCTGATCCTGACTGAAGGCTTCACCACCTATGGCGGCCTGGCGGGACGAGATCTGGAAGCGATCGCACAGGGACTCGACGAAGTCCTCCATGAGGACTACCTGCGCTACCGGCTGCGCAGTGCCGAGTATCTAGGCGATGGCATCCGAAACGCAGGCATCCCAATCGTCGAACCTCCAGGTGGCCACGCTGTGTACATCGACGCTCGCGCGATGCTCCCTCACGTTCCACCCGATCTGCTGCCCGGACAGGCGTTGAGCTGCGCCCTCTATGTTGAAGGCGGCGTGCGCTCGATTGAGGTGGGGACTGTGATGTTCGGCCACACCGATCCCACAACCGGGAAACAGGCGCCCGCAGACAAGGACCTGGTCCGTCTCGCCCTGCCGCGGCGCGTCTACACCCAGAGCCACGTCGACTATGTCATCGAAGTGGCGGAATCCCTGGCCGCCAACCGGGCGGCGATCGGAGGCTACCGGATCGTGTCCGAACCGGCTGCGTTGCGCCATTTTACAGCCGTCTTCGAGCCCGTCGACCCGGTGCCCGGGTAGCAACCCTCCGCCTGCCTCCTACCGGCGGGTAGGAGATCCCCTCGCGTCCTCTATGTGTAGCGAGGGGCAAGAGGGTCCCCCCGTCGGCAGGACTGTCGGCCCTCACGAATCCGTATGCGGCGAGAGAGAATCCGCTCGGCATGGAGGTGACCATCCACGATCGGACGCACACCGTCGGACCGGAGTTGCACAGCTATGCCGCCAAGAAGGTCGCCTCACTCGCAGATCATTTCGACCTGATCAGGTCGGCCGAGGTTGAGTTCGACCGCGACCTGAAGAAGCGGAGGCAACCGCTGGAGGTCGTCAAGATCACACTGCATCTGTTGGGTCACCGGCTGGCCGACCTGCGTGCCCACGAGACCGGCCGCCAGCAGCGCGCCACTTTTGATCTGGCGATCGATAAGCTCGACGATGAGCTCGCGCAGCTGAAAGAGCAGGTCAAGTCCCATCCCTAAACGAAGTCGAATCTCCGGCACCTGGAGGGCCAAGCAGCGAGTCGATGATGCGCCGGGTTTCGGCGATATTGATCCAGTACGCAACTAAGCTTCATCACGTGCACCGGCGATTAATTCAACCGCAACTGCTGCAAAGCGGTCCTGCTCATCGTCGAAGCCAGCTGAGTAGGCGTCCCGGCGTGACCGTTGGTGGCCTCGCGGCAGACCTGCGGATCGCCTTCGTTTCTTCGAACCTGCCTCGTCGGTGCGGGATTGCAACGTTCTCGGCGGACTTGATGGCTGCCGTCAAGGCGGCCGATCCACGCGTGACGTGCCGCATCGCGGCGATCGATGAGCCAAATGCGATCCGGCTGTATGGCGACGAGGTCCGCTGGCGCATCAGGCAGGGGGACGCGAGCAGCTACCGCGCTGCAGCTGAGGCGATCAATCGCTCAAGCGTCAATATTGTCAACGTGCAGCACGAATTCGGCCTCTACGGGACATGGAACGACGGCGTGTATGAGGATCACCTGCGGCCCTTCCTCGAGGCTCTGCGGAAACCGGTTGTCACAACACTGCATACCGTTCCGCCCGAGCCGACGGCCTCGATGCGAGATGTGGTCCGCGCCGCTGCCCGAATGAGCGACGCGATCGTCGTGATGGCCGACGTGGCGGTTGGTCTCCTGGCGGACCGGTATGGCATCGCCGAGGTGCCGGTGGTGATACCGCACGGCATGCCGGCAATCCAGCCTCACGGCCGCGGCCGGATGAAGAAGAAGCTGGGCGTGCCCGGCCGGACGATCATTTCAACCTTTGGCCTCGTGGACCCTCGCAAGGGCATCGAGTACATGATCGAGGCGATGCCGGCGATCGTCGCCAGCCATCCAGCGACCCTATACGTGATCGCGGGCCAGACTCACCCGGAGTTGCGCCGCAACGATGGCGAGAAGTACCGCAATCAACTGGTCGAGACGGTCAAGCGCCTCGGAGTTCAGGATCACGTCTCCTTCATCGATGAATACATGGCGCAGCGGGACATCATCGAGCTGCTGCTCGCGAGCGATGTCTACGTCACGCCGTACCTCGACCCGCAACAGATAACGAGCGGCACCCTGGCATATGCGCTTGGAGCCGGTAAGGCGATCGTCTCCACCGCCTACCTGCATGCAACGGAAGCGCTGGCCGACGGGCGCGGAATTCTCGTTCCGTTTCGAGATCCGGCGGCCCTGGCCGAGGCCGTCATCTCACTGCTCGACCACCCAGACCGCAGGCAGGCACTCGAGCGCGCCTCGTTCGCCTACGCCAGCGACATGTCGTGGCCGCGGACTGGGGAGCACTGGCTGGCGCTGATGCGCTTGATCGCCTTCCCGTTGCCGACCACCTCACGCCGACTGGCCACGTGAGAGCCGTCCCAGCCGACGCTCTCGCGCACCGCCTCGCCACCAACCCGATCTTGACCAGCGCGGATGTGGCTCCATCGCAGGCCGCCCTCGAGGTGGTCTCGGTGTTCAACGCCGCCGCGGCGCAAGTGGGCAAGGAGACGATCCTGCTGCTGCGGGTTGGAGAGTATCCCCGCCGCATGACAGGTCTCATGTCCCCGACCGCGAGGACCCTCGACCTGGCCGCTCCACACGAGGCGCTTCAACCTCTCCCGCCTGGGACGCTTGGTGAGGACGTGATCGGGATCGCCTACCTGGATCCGGCCACTGAACCTCAGCGCGTGGTCGTAGCCTATGTTCGCAAAGATCTCCCTGGGCTCGACCTGAGTGATCCCCGGGCGGTCCGGGTCACCGTGCCTCCTGCCAAGCCGGGTGGCCGGGCCGAGGTCAGGGACTATCTCACACAGATATCGCATCTGCGAGTGGCCCGCAGCACCGACGGAGCTCACTTCGTGGTCGATCCGCTTCCCGCGGTAGTCCCCATCGATTCATTCGAGGAGTACGGATGCGAGGATCCTCGCGCGACAATGATCGATAACGCCTGGCACATCACCTATGTCTCGGTGGGCTCCGTGGGAATCACGACCAGCAGGCTGACTACGACCGACTTCAAGGCCTTCGAGCGCCGCGGACTCATGTTCCTGCCCGACCACAAGGATGTGGCGCTGTTCCCGGGCCGCGTGAGGGGTCGTTACGTCGCCCTGACCCGGCCCATGCCCTCGTCATTCAACCGCGTGCTTGGGATTTGGATCGCGTTTTCCGACGACCTGGTGGGTTGGGGCGCGCATCGACCCTTGGCGTTGCCGCGCCGGGGGATGTGGGACAGTGTTCGCACTGGCGCGGGCGCGGTTCCATTCCGCGTACCTGAGGGCTGGCTCGAGCTCTACCATGGCGTGAACTCCGACGGCCACTATGCGATGGGTGGGCTGCTTCTGGACGCCGAGGATCCAGCTCGGGTCATCGGCCGCTCGCCGGAACCGATCCTCACGGCGACCGAGGAGTACGAGCGGTCGGGCTTTTACAACAACACCGTTTTCTCGTGCGGCGTCGTCCCGCTGGACGAACGGGGCGAACGGATCCGGATGTATTACGGCGCCGCGGACTGTCGGATGGCCGCGGCCGACTTCGACGTCAGAGCGATCGTAGCCTCCCTGGCACCGTGCTGAGGCAGCTCGCCGCACTGACGCGGCGCTTGCCGGCAGCCGGGCCACACGCCCTGGCGCTCGCTGTCTATTCCGGCTCGAGGGGCGAGCACTTCGAAGCCCGTGAGCGCGGGGTGGAAGGCGTCGCCTGCGTGGACGACGCTGCGCGTGCATGTGTCCTTCTGTGCAAGCTCTGGGCCGCCACCGGGAATGACGCACTTAGGCGGTGGGCTGACGGGCTCTTTGATTTCGTGCTCTGGATGCACGCCGGCGACGGCCGCTGGAACAACTTCGTCTATGACTGGCAGGGCACTCGAAACACCGACGGTCCGACGTCGGCAGCCGGGATCAACTTCTGGCAGGCACGCGCCACGTGTGCGCTCGCAGAAATGAACCTGCACGTGGTCCACGACTGCGCACGAGCCATCCTGACCGAGGCTCTCGCCACAGCTGCGTCTTCATCGCCCCCATCAGATGTTCGCGCCATCCACGCACTGGGCGCGTTGGCCCTTCTCCAGCGAGCACCCGACCCCTGGCTCTCCCTGCACCTCACCGCCTGGTGCGAGGAGCTCGCCGATTGCCGCCGTGACGGGATGCTGATGAACTCACCCGACGAGCGTGACCGGCCCCACCTCTGGGGACACGTGCAGGAAGCGGTGCTGGCCGATGCCTCCGTTGTGCTGGACAGGAAGGATCTACGCGCTCTCGCGGTCGCCAGCGCCGAAGCAGTGTTTGCGGAGGTCATCGAGTCTGGTTTCGACCTCCCGCACGTCCACGGCTACGACGTGCAGTCGGCGGTGTTCGTCATGGACCGGCTTGCGGCGGTCACCGGCGAACCACGGTATGGGGAGTTGGCCCGAAAGGCCCGGAGCTGGTTTGACGGCCGCAACCCCGCCGGCGCCGTGATTTTTGACCGAGCTGCCGGTCGCGTCGCCGACGGGCTCGACTATGGCCGCCTGAACGATCGTTCAGGGGCGGAGGCGAACATCTCAGCGGGCCTTGCGCTGCTGGACGATCCGGTGGCACTTTCCAGGGCTAAAAGCTGGTCGGGCGTCTGGTAGCCGGCGCCTACCAACACTTGAGCGTCCTGCAGCCCAACGCACCGCGACAGGTGCCAAAGGTCCCGATTTGCGCAGGCCGTTTGCACCTCGATCGGATTACCTCGCGGTGCATCCTGTAAGGATGGACAGGCGCGTGCCACTGGATCAGTCGGTCGAGGTGCTGTCGCCGGATGAATGCGATCTTCTGCTTAGATCTCGCGACCTGGGTCGGATCGCGTTCGACGTCGAGGGCCAGCCTGAGGTTTTTCCGATCAACTACGCGATGGAGGGCCAGATTGTGGTTTTCCGCACCGCTCCGGGGACCAAGCTCGACTTTGTCCCAAAGGCCAGGCTCGCCTTCGAAGTGGACGACTGGGACCCCAAGCTGGGCATAGGCTGGAGCGTCGTGGTCAAAGGCCTCGCCGAAGAGGTCACCGGAAATCTGGGGCGCACCGCGGAGCATCTTCGAGAAGTGCCAGTGCATCCGGTCGCGCCCGGCGAGCGCTGGCACTGGCTGGCCATCCGGCCCTTGGAGGTGTCGGGTCGGCGCTTCCAGGTGCGGGCGGGGCTGCAACGCCGAGCTCGGGACTGGCATCGCCCCCCTCGTGGAGACTACAGGCGACTCTGAGGTCCATCGATCCACGCCACCGGTGGTCCGCGCCCAGGTCGGGTGCGTCGCGAATCGGGTGCCTGGCCCTTGTCCAACCCGGTTGCACGGGCCGTTAGGACCCTAGAAGGTCGGACATCAGACCCTGGCGGGTCGGCGGGATGGCCGGTAGGCTGAGGTTGGTTCCGGGAGCCGATGGGCAAGGGCCGGGGCGAACCCCTGCAAGGGAGGGATGCTTGAGCCTCAAACCCACGACTACCCGGGACTTACCGCGAATCCGAGGCGATTCGCCATTTCGTGGTGCGAAGGGATCGGCGGAACGGTCCGTATAGGAACTCGGCCTCGGGCGCGAGTTCGAGAGTGCCACAGCCTTCCCCGGTGCGGCGCCGCCGCAACCAAACCCCGAACGGACCAAGGAGGTGTTGACCGCGTGGTTAAACTACGGTCAATGCCCAAGACCGCTCCTTCGGCCGCGCCTGCCGGCGCCCCGGATCGCAGGGTCGACTTGATCCGTACCGCCTACCGGCTGTTCAGCGAAAAAGGAGTGCATCGCGTACCGCTGGACGAAATCGCGGCCGGGACCGGCCTCAGCAAAGGGCTGGTGCTCTACTACTTCAAGACCAAGGAGAACCTGGTCCTGGCGACCATGCGCTGGGCGCTTGACATCACCGCCGAACGGGTCCGGCAGGCGATGGCGAAGGCCACCACGCCGCAAGGGAAAGTGCTGGCGATGATCGATGGGATCTGGTCCGGCCCCGAGACCAACCGCCGCTTCTATCTCCTCTATCTCGATCTCGCGGGTCACGCCGCCAGGGTCAAGCACTTCACCGAGCTCAGCGCCACTTTCCATTCTGTCGTCAACGCTCTGTACGCCGAGGTCATCGTGCAGGGCGTCGCGGAAGGGGCCTTCGCCGTCGCGGATCCGGAGGAAGGGGCGGTGGCGTTGCGGGCGATCATCGACGGGCTCTTCTTGCAGTGGCTGCAAGAGGCCGACTGGGAGCGCCTCCACCCGTGGTACCGCGACACCTGCAAGCGCGCCGCGCTCGCGTACCTGGCCCGGACGCCCGGCTCCCCGGCAGCCTGAGCAGCCTTCCCGCACGGCCAGGCTGGCCTCGTTCTGGCACTTGACTTGACTGACCAGTCAGTCTAAGCTCCAGGTGTCGCCGGAGCGCCTGGCAACCAAACGGTCACAAAAGGAGCGCTGTCCATGGCGGTCGCGGTCCGGTCCGAGTTCGGGGCGATCCTCGAGGAGTGCTCAACTCTGGCGGAGGACGTTACCTACCCCAGCGTGAAGCGTTGGCGCGAGGAACACCCCGGCGGACATGCCGTGGGCCACTTCCAGGTCTACTTCCCGGAGGAGCTCATTCACGCCGCCGGGATGCTGCCGGTCACTCTGATGGGCGCCGGCTCCCGGCTCGAAGCAAAGCAGGCCGACTCACACATCGGCTCGTTCATCTGCTCGATCTGCCGCACCTCGCTCGAGCTCGGCTTCAGCGGTCGGGTCGGCTTCCTGGACGCTTTCTACACGACGCCGATCTGCGACGTCGCGCGCAACCTCGCCGGCATCTGGGGCCGCAACTTCAAGGGGATGACCGCGGAGATTCTTTACCTGCCGCAGAACGCCAACGCCAAGCAGGCGGTCCCTTACCTCCGCAACGAGTACGCACGAGTGTTGGCTGAGCTGGAGCGCATTGCCGGCCGGCCCATCGAGGAGGCCGACCTTCGGCGCAGCATCGGTATCTACAACGAGAACCGGCGCCTGTTGCGCGAGCTCTATCGCTTCAAGCGGGAGACGCCGTGGCTGCTTTCCACCACTGAGGCCTATGTGCTTGCCAAGGCGGGCACCGTCATGCCTCGGGAAGAGCACAACGAGATCCTTCGGAAGGCGCTGGCCGAGATCCCGAACCGGGACGGTCGCCGCCAGGACCGGGTCCGCGTGGTGTTCGAGGGCGGCTTCTGCGAACAGCCTCCGCTGGACATGCTGCAGTTGATCGAGGAGGCCTGCTACATCGTCGATGACGACCTCCTCATCGGGATGCGCTGGATCGTCGAGGACGTCCCCGAGACCGGCGATCCGCTCTTCGCCCTTGCGGAGAGCTACCTGGAGCGCTCCAGCTACAGCTGCGTGCAGCACGACGACCGCAAGCCCAAAGAGGAGATGCTCCTGCGCCGCCTCGCCGAGTCCGGCGCACAGGCCGTCATCCTCGCCGCGGCCAAGATGTGCGAACCCGGGCTCGACGAGCAGGTCGCCTACTCAAAGGCCCTCGAGGAAAAGAAGATCCCGTTCCTGCTGCTCGACTTCGAGGAGAAGATGACCGCTTTCGAGCGGATGCGAATGGAGGTCGAGACCTTCGTGGAATCGATCCTGTTCGACTGAAAGGAGAAACCAAGAAATGTCCGTCAAACAGGCTCATGCGCCGCAGCTGGAAGGCGAGCTCGTCGGCCGTGGCCGGCGCGACGGCAATCGCCTCTTCAAGGAGTGGTACGCGGAGCTCGACGCGGCCGCCGCCGCCGGCGATCCCACGGCCTATGTGTTCGTGATGGGCTCGGCGGCCGAGGTTCTCAAGGCTTTCGACCTGAATCTCGTCTTCCCCGAGATCAACTCGCTCCAGATGGCTGTCCGCAAGGTGTCTCTCGACTACCTCAACAAGGCCGAGGACTACGGCTATTCGACTGATGTCTGCGGCTATGTCAAGGCCGATGTCGGCATGCACCTCGACGCTCGCAAGCATCCGAACGGCCGGATCCCAAAGCCCTCGATCGTGGTCGCGACCAACATGTGCAACACCTATGTCAAATGGGTTGAGATCTGGCAGCGGATGTACGGCTGTAAGGTCTTCGTCCTCGACATCCCCGGCCAGCGCGGCCTCGGCTGGAGCACAGAGCCGGGCAGCGAGCAGTTCGAGAACGACCGCCGCTACGTGCAGAGCCAGCTCGAGGAGCTGATCGAAGCCTGCGTCGCGGTCACGGGCAGACCGTTCAGGATCGAGCGACTCCAGGAGAACCTCGCCCACGTCAACCGGATGGCCGCCGACTGGAAGGCTGTCCTCGAGCTCAACCAGAACATCCCGGCGCCTTTCAACGCGATGGCCGACGGCCTGACCTACATGGGCGTGCTCAGCGCTTACCGAGGCACCGAGACCGGGGCCCGCTACATGGCCGAGCTGCGTGAGGAGATGGAGCACAAGGTGCGGCTCGGGATCGGCACCATCGCGGAGGAGCGCTTCCGCCTTCACGGGGTCGGCCCGGCCTGTTACCCCTACTTCCGCCGCTTCCTCGAGCTGTTCCAGGACTGGGGCGCTGTATTCGTCAGCACCGAATACCTCGCCTACGCCGGCGGCGGACTGGACCTTGGCATCCAGTTCGACGTTGAGCGGCCCCTGGAGAGCCTGGCCGAGCAGCTGCTGATAACCGGCCGGCGCTCGATGTCGAACATGTTCTTCAGCCAGGACCAGCTCGCCGACACCGTCCGCGATTGGAAAGCGGACGGCATCGTCTACCACTCCGTCAAGAGCTGCCGGACCGTGAGCACGGGGATGGCCGACAGCCGCGAGTACCTCACCCGCATCAAGGACGTTCCGTCGCTCTTCGTCGAATCCGACCTCGTCGACCCGCGGATCTGGTCGGAGGCTCAGTTCAAGAACCGGATCGACGCGTACTTCGAGGCGCTCGGAGCCCGTAAGGCGGCCGCACTGAATGCCCACGAGCTCGGAGGCCTCGCCGCGAGCTCGCGGGGGCCCCGGCAAGTGGCGGCGAAGGGGTGAAGCGATGCTGGTAGGGGGCGTTGACGTCGGATCCACCCAGACCAAGGCGGTCGTCATGGACGACCAGCGCCGCGTGCTGGGCCGCTCGTTGATCGACACCGGGGGCATCGTCACGGCCGCCGCCGAGAACGCGTTCGAGCTGGCCTGCGCGGACGCCCGCGTGCGGCGCTCCGATGTGGTCTACGTCGTCGGAACCGGCTACGGGCGCTACAAGGTCACCTTCGGCGACACGCAAGTCACCGAGATCAGCTGCCACGCGCGCGGCGGGCAGTACCTGTTCCCGAAAACCCGCACCGTCCTCGACATCGGCGGCCAGGACACGAAGGCGATCAAGATCGGGCCGGAGGGCCAGGTCCTCGACTTCTCCATGAACGACAAGTGCGCCGCGGGGACGGGGCGGTTCCTCGGCGCAGCCGCGATGGCGCTTGACATCCCGCTCGGCGAGCTGGGTCCTCTGGCGCTGGCCGCGAAGAACCCGGTCAAGATCACGACCACCTGCACCGTCTTTGCCGAGACGGAGATCATCAACTGGCTCGCGCGCGGCAAGAAGGTCGAGGACGTGCTGATGGGAGTCCACCAGGCGATCGCGACGCGCAGCATCTCGCTGTTGCGACGGGTTGGCGTCGAGGACGAGCTCACCTTCACGGGCGGCGTCACACGGAACATCGCGATGGTGCAGATCCTCGGGGAGATGCTGGAGACCCACCTGAACGTCAGCGAGGAGGCGCACTACATGGGCGCCATCGGCGCATCGCTTTTTGCTCTGGAGAAGGCGCTGTCCGGAGCCGCCGGGGCCGTCGAGGCGATGACGGTCGGTGCCCGGCTCGACGCCACCCGCGCGGCCGGAGGCGACTGCGAGATCTGCCCCGAGCTGCCCGATCGAAAGTTCAACGACGCCCAGGAACGCCTGGCCAAGCCTCCCCAGCTGATCCAGATCGGCCGGATGGGGGAGGTGGCGAAGACATGATCAGGGTTGTCGGCATCGATGTCGGTGCGACCTACACCAAGGCCCTCGCGCTCGATGAGGAGAGGAACGTCGTCGGCCGCTCGATGGTCAAGACGGGCTTCAACCTGGCCGGGGCCGCCGAGCGCGGCTACGCCGAGGTGCTTGCGTCGGCGGGCCTGGTCGAAGAGGAGGTCGATTATGTCGCCTCGACGGGCTACGGTCGATACGTCGTTCCCATGCGGGACCTCCAGATCACGGAGCTGACCTGTCACGCAAAGGGCGCTTGGTTCCAGTTTCCGAACACCAGGACTGTGCTCGACGTCGGCGGTCAGACGGTCAAAGCGATCAAGCTCGACGAGCGCGGCAAGGTTCGCTCCTTCCGCCTCAACGACAAGTGCGCTGCCGGCACCGGCGCGTTTCTCGAGAAGACCGCCCGCTACATGGGCCTCGACCCAGCCGAGATCGGCTCGCTGGCGATGGTCTCCACGCAGCCCGTGACCATCTCGAGCGTCTGCGCAGTTTTCGCCGAGTCCGAGGTCATCAACCACCTGACGAGCGGCACGAAGCCGGAGGACATCATGTACGGCGCGGTGCTCTCGCTGGCCGGCCGCGCGCACCAGCTGATGAAGCGTGTCGGTATGGAACCCGAGTTCACATTCTGTGGCGGGATGAGCCGCAACGAGGCCTTCGTCAAGGCGATCAAGCACGAGCTGGGAGCTCCCGTCAACGTGCCCGACGGCGACAAAGGGCACTTCAACGGTGCCCTCGGCGCCGGCCTGCTCGCCCTCGACCGGGTACATAAGCTGCAGGCGGCCGGGGAATGGACAAATCGCAGCCACCGAGCTGCACAAGGAGTTTCCGCATGAGCACGTTCAAGCCTCGGCCGGCAGCCGATTTTGGTTTCGAACAGATCCTGTACGAGAAGGGCGATTGGGTCGCCCGCGTCACGATCAACCGGCCCGAGGTCTACAACTGCTACTCGGCAAAGACGCTCCAGGAGATGACGCTGGCGTTCCGCGATGCCGCGTGGGACGACTCTGTCGCGGTGGTCGTGTTGACTGGGGCGGGCGAAAAGGCCTTCTGCACCGGCGGCGATGTCGCCGAGTACCAGTCGAAATACCTGAAGCGGCCCCGCGACTACTGGAAGTACATGGGGCTGTTCCACGATTGCCACGACCAGCTCCGCAAGATCGGCAAACCTGTCATAGCGCGCATCAATGGGATCGTGGCAGGCGGAGGCAACGAGTTCAACATGGGATGCGATCTCGCCGTGATGGCGGACCACGCGACGATCCGTCAGGTCGGCACAAAGGTCGGCAGCGTCGCCGCGGGCGGCGCGACACAGTGGCTTCCCCTCATGGTCGGCGACCGCCGGGCTCGGGAGATGCTGTTCACCTGTGACCCGATCGACGCCGCGACCGCGCTCGACTGGGGCCTGGTCAACCGCGTCGTGCCCTATGCAGAACTGGACGCGGCCGTCGACGCCCTGGCGCAGAAGCTGATCGACAAATTCCCCGAGTGCACCCGCTACACGAAGGAGTCGGTCAACTACTGGAAGGACCAGGCATGGTCGGCCACGATCGGACATGCCCGCGACTGGCTGAGCCTGCACTTCGCGACTCTGGAGCCCTGGGAAGGCATGACCGCTTTCGTCGAAAAGCGGCAGCCGGACTATCGAGGCATCCGCCGGAAGGCGGCCCAAGGTGGCTCGAGCGAGTTCGTCTGGGGTCCTTACGTCGGGGCTTGCGGCGCGTGCGGAGCCAAGGGAATCCCGGGCGACTTCGAATTCTGCGGCAAATGTGGCGCGCCCCTGCAGAAGGTTCCCGTGGGCGCCGCGGCCGGCGCATCCAACGGGCGCTAGGCGAATCATGTTTCTCAGCTCGGCCGAGGCGATCGAGAGACTGGTGCCGGAGGGTACCGGTCTCCTCGCCGTCGGTGGCATGCACATGCACAACAATCCGATGGAACTTGTTCGCGAGCTGGTGCGGCGGCGCCATCGCGCGCGACGCCTCATCACCAGCCCCTCCGCCTCGTTGGCCGCCGACCTTTTGATCGGCGCGGGCCTGGTCGACGAAGTGGCAACTGCCTACATCGGGTTCGAGCATCTCGGCCTGGCCCCGGCTTACCGCCGCGCAGCCGAGTCGGGAACGGTCACGGTGCTCGAGCTCTGTGAGGCGGCCATCGTCCACGGCCTTTACGCCGGAGCCGGCGGGCTTCCGTTCACGGCCTTGCCGGCGGGGCTCGAGCTGTCCGACGTCAGCAGCGCCAAC
>Ga0097691_1002106_pt1 | contig 13822 bp, 11 predicted proteins | sample NGESurdeep072012_8_FD_72858 | JGI IMG/M metagenome (GOLD analysis project Ga0097691, IMG submission 72858) | Arctic peat soil microbial communities from Barrow, Alaska - NGEE Surface sample 210-1 deep-072012 | ecosystem: Environmental > Terrestrial > Soil > Wetlands > Peat ...
CGGGATTATAGAACGGCGCGAGCGCGGCGACGACGGCTAATTTGAAGGCGTCGCGCCGGCCGATGAGATCCAGCGTGAGCAGGCCCCACGCCCCGCGCGTACCGCGGATCGGCGTGCCGGCCAGCGCGTCCACCACGTCGCCGAGCTCTCGGCCGCCGACGACCGCTCGTGCCACCGCGCGCGGCAGCAGCACCGCGCCGCCCGCGCCGTAGCTCCAGCGCGACCCGTCGGTGATCGCGGCCCACGTTTTCAGGGCATAGTGATCACCCCCGGCGCCCACGGGATCGACGCCGCCTTCGAGGCCGATCGCCAGGATGGTGTCCGGCCCCGTGCGCGTGTGGCGGTTCATCACGGCCGTCGCGCGGGCACGAGCGCCTTCGACGATGGCCGCTTCCGTCATCGGCATGACGGGCGCCACATCGCCGACGTCCACCGCCTCGACGACCGCCTCACGAAAGCGCGCGTCGCGATCGGCCACCGCCGCGAGCGCCGCGCGCACGCCGTCCACCTTCGCGGCGCGAGTGGATCCCACGAGAATGATCACACGCGCGACTGATATTCGCCGGTTTCGGTGTTGACGCGGATCTTGTCGCCCTCGTTGACGAAGGACGGGACGGACACGACGAACCCGGTCTCGAGCGTCGCCGGCTTGACCTGCGCGCTCGCCGTCGCGCCTCTGATGCCGGGCACGGTCTCCTTGACGACGAGATCGACGGTCGGCGGCAGCTCGATGCCGACCGGCTCGACGTCGTAGAACTCCACCCGGATCACCGCGTCGGGGATGATGTAATTCTTCGATTCGCCCATCGCCTCGTGCGAGATGTGGATCTGCTCGTAGTTGGACGTGTCCATGAAGTAGTAATGGTCGCCGTCGTTGTACAGATACTGCATCTCGCGCTCGTCCAGCATCGCGCGCTCGATGTCTTCTTCGGCGCGGAACTTCTCGTCGGCGAGCATGCCGCTGCGGATGTTGCGCATCCGCACCTGGATGTGGGCGCGCTTGTTGCCGGGCGTGAGGTGATGCAGTTCGAGGATGCGAAACAGGTCGTTGCCGACCTTGATGAGCATCCCTTTCCGAAGGCGCGTCGCTTGAATGGATGAGGCCATCTATCCCTGTATATCCTTGCAATCGTAGCACATATGGCCGAGCCCGACCAAACATGCTACGATGAAAATCGTGGCCTTCACGCGGTGGGATCCGCTGCGCGATCTGCTCGCGCTCCACGAACATCTCGGGCAGCTGGTCGGCACCGACGCGCCCGGCTGGACGCCGTCCGTCGATCTGTACGAGACGCCCGCCGAGTTCGTCCTGATCGCGGAGCTGCCGGGGCTGACGCGCGATCAGATCGAGATCCACGCCGAAGACAATCGCATCGTCATTCGCGGCCAGCGCGGCGGGCAGGTGCCGTGCGACCACTATCACCGCGTCGAACGCGGCCATGGGCACTTCTCGCGCGCCTTCGCGCTGCCCGAGGTGATCGACGTCGAGGCGGTCACCGCCGACCTCAAGGACGGTCTGCTCACCGTCACCATCCCGAAGGCCGCCGACCGCGGCGTTCGCCGCGTCAACGTCACCTAGGTGAGTAAACGCTTTCTCCTTTCGCTGACGCTGGTGCTCGCCGCCAGTGCCTTCGTCGCGGGGCGGCTGACCTCCGGCCGGATCCGCGCCGCCGCAGACGCGCGCGCGGACGAGGTTCCGGCCGCGACGCCGACCTCGACGCTCGAACTCCAGCGCGCGCCGACGCCCGCGGTGGCGATGGCGGCCGGTCCCGATTTCACGCGCGTCGCCGGCCAGGCGGTGAAAGGCGTCGCCAACATCTCGTCGCTCCAGGTCGTGCGCACGCCGAACTCGCCGTTCGCGAATGATCCGTTCTTCCAGTATTTTTTCGGCAACGACGAGCAGGCGTTCGGCTCGCGCGATCGCCGGTCGCTCAGCCTCGGCTCCGGCGTCATCATCTCGTCGGACGGCTACGTCGTCACCAACAACCACGTCGTCGGCGAGCACGTGCGCGCCTCGACTGAGGTGACGGTGTCGCTACCCGACAAGCGCGAGGTCCGCGCCAAAGTGATCGGCACCGACGCGAAAACTGACATCGCGCTGTTGAAAATCAACGTCACCGGCCTCGCAGTCGTGCCGTGGGGCGATTCGAGCCAGTTGAAGCTCGGCGAGTGGGTGCTGGCGATCGGCAGTCCGTTCCAGCTCAATCAGACGGTGACGGCCGGCATCGTGAGCGCCACGGGGCGCACCAATCTCGGCTTCGCCGACTACGAGGACTTCATTCAGACCGACGCCGCGATCAATCCGGGAAATTCCGGCGGCGCGTTGATCAACACGCGCGGCGAGCTCGTGGGGATCAATACCGGCATCTTCAGCCAGAGCGGCGGCTATCAGGGCATCGGCTTCGCGATCCCGAGCAAGCTCGCGCGCCATGTCGTCGACGAGCTGATGAAAAACGGAGAGGTCCGCCGCGGAGCGATTGGCTATCTGAAGGTCGACAACCTGACGACCCAGCTGGCGGAGGACGTCCGCGCACCGAATACGCAGGGCGCGATCATCGTGGAGATGCAGCGCAACTCGCCGACCTACGACGCGGGTTTGCGGCCGGGCGACGTCATCGTCGCCTTCAACGGGCTACCGGTGACGGATAAGTCGCAATTCAGCCGCATGGTCGGCGACGCGAGGATTGGGACGACGGCCACGATGAAAGTGATGCGGGAAGGCCGTCCGATCGAGATCAACATCTCCGTCGTGTCGAGCGGACGCTAGGCGATCGCCTCGCGGGTTTCGAACCAGCTCTCGAATTCCTTGAACGCGCGGCTCAACCGCACCGGCTCGCGCAGCCGCCCCTGCAGCACCTCTCCCGTCTTGTAGCCGTTGCCGGTCACGCAGACGACGACCGATTCATCGCGCCCGATGACGCCGCGCTTCACCAGCTCGATCGTGGCGCCGAGCGTCGTGCCGCCGGCCGGCTCGGTGAAGATCCCTTCGGTTTCCGCCAGCAGCTGAATCGCGTCGACGATCTGCGCGTCGCTGACCGCCGCGCCGGTGCCGCCCGTTTCGCGGATCGTCTGGATCACCTGATAGCCGTCGGCGGGGTTGCCGATCGCAATCGACTTCGCGATCGTGTCCGGCCGCACCGGCTCCGGATGTTCGAGCCCGGCCTCGAGCGCGTTGATGACCGGCGCGCAGCCGGCCGCCTGCGCCGCGTGGACGCGCGGCAGATCGCCGTCGACCAGCCCCACCTGACGCAGCTCGCGGAACCCGCGCACGATGCGCGGCAGCAGCGTGCCGCCGGCGACCGGCGACACCACGTGATCCGGATAGCGCCAACCCAGCTGCTCGACGATCTCGAATCCGTACGTCTTCGCGCCTTCCGCGTAGTACGAACGGAGGTTGATGTTCACGAAGCCCCACGCGTGGCGATCCGCCACCTGCGTGCACAGCCGGTTCACATCGTCGTAATTGCCCGCGATGGCGAGAATGGTGGGGTTGAAGATGGCCGAGCCGAGCAGCTTCCCCGCTTCGAGATTGTCAGGGATGAAGACGACGCACTCGACGCCGAGCCGCGCGGCGTGTGCGGCGACGCTGTTGGCGAGGTTGCCGGTGGACGCGCACGCGAGCACCTTGAAGCCGAGCTCGAGCGCGCGCGTCGCGGCGACCGAGACGACGCGGTCCTTGTAGGACAAGGTCGGATGATTCACCGAGTCGTCTTTGATGTACAACTCGCGCAGGCCGAGACGCTCGGCCAGACGATCGCAGCGGACGAGCGGCGTGAATCCCGAGTTGAAGCCGGTGCGCGGCTCGCCGGTGATCGGCAGCAATTCCCGGTAGCGCCAGAGGTTCTTCGGCCGGCTGGCGATCAGCTCGCGCGTCAGCCGAATGGCGTCGTAGTCGTAGACCGGTTCGAGCGGCCCGAGGCAGCGGTCGCAGACATACAACGCCTCCGCGGGAAACGGCGTGTGGCACAGATGGCACTGCAGTCCGATGAACGCGCTCATACCGCCTCCGCGAGCCGCCGGCCCGTCTGACGATCGGCGGACCGGTTGTCGAAATCGACGATGTGCGTGCCGCGGTCGAGGCCCTTGACGAGCGAGGGCGCCGACCACACGGGCGCCGGCACGATCGCCGAGCGATCGCGCGCGATGGCCAGCAGATCGCCGATCGCGGCGACGGCCGTCGCCGCGCCGCCCGCGCCGGCGCCGAACACGCCGATCTCGCCGGCGTGCTCGCCGGTGATGAGCGCCGCGTTTTGCGGGCCGCAGGTGCGCGCGAAAATCGACGAGCGCGGGACGATCGCCGGGGCGACCCAGGCCGTCAGCGCGGCGCGCGCACGATCATACTCGGCAAACGCGAGCTGACGGATCGTCGCGCCGCGCCGGCGGACTTCCTCGAATTTCGCCGGCTGCAGCCGCGCGATCGAACGCGTGTCGATGCGCGCCGGCTCCACCCGAAGCCGGAACCCCACGCCGCAGAGAATCGCGAGCTTCGCACGCGCGTCGATGCCGTCCACGTCCGCCGAGGGGTCCGCTTCGGCCCACCCGCGATGGCGCGCCTCGACGAGCGCTTCGGCGACCGTGCAGCCGGTCGCTTCCATGCGCGACAACACGGCGTTACTCGTGCCGTTCAAAATCGCCACGATGCGCGTGAGCCGATCGCCGGCGAGCCCGTCGCTCACCGCGCGCACGATCGGCATCGCGCCGCCCACGGCCCCCTCGAAGCGCAGCTGCCGCCCCTGCCGTTCGGCGAGCTGGAGCAGCGCCGGCCCATGATGCGCAATGACCTGCTTGTTGGCGGTGACCACCGACTTGCCGGCCATCAGCGCCGCGCGAATCCATTCGGCGGCCGGCTCGATGCCGCCAATCGCTTCCACGATGACGTCGACGTCGCTGGCCAGGACATCCTCGAAGCGCGTCGTCCAGACGATGTTGGCGCGAAAGGCGGGCGCGTGGCCGTTCACGGCGTCGCGTTTCGCGAACGCGCGGCGGTCGAGAATGTGTGTGAGGTCGAGGCCGTCAACCGTCCCAGGGGAGCCAGGCGCGCCAGCCGCGCCCGTGGGGTCGGCGCCGCCCAGACGCCGGGCGATCGCGGAACCGACGGTCCCGAAGCCGAGGATGCCGACGCGACAGCGCTGCGCCGCCGCCACGAGGGCGGCCGGACGGGTGAAGTCGCCTGGGCTGTTGCCGGATGCGAGAAAGGAATCGACGCTCATGAACACGCTCCTCAGGATATGAAGCCGTACGCGATACGCCTTCTCCGAGGAGAAGGCGTCGCACGGGGCTTCACCTCCCCTCATCTCCCCTCCCGGGTCCGGCGTCAGCCGGACCGTCGAGGCAGGAATTGGCACCTGAACCGCGAAGCCTGTCGTACTGGACATCACGTGGTTGCCGTGGCGTCGTCGGGCCTGTCCCTCAGCCACTCTGGATAAGAAGAGCGTATTCAGTTGTCCCGGGGACTATAACAAAGCGGCGCGCCCCGGCGCAAGTACTGCCATCGATATATCTACATTGGTTGATTTAGGCTGAGCACTCGCCTTCCAGCACCTCGGGCGCGAAGTCGGCCGCCTCGCCCAAATCGACGAAGTCGTCGGGCGTCGCGTCCGAGGCGGCGAGCCCTTCGAGATCGGCCAGGACCGCCTTCACCCGCGCCAGATCCACCCGCACGAAGAACGAGGTCGCCGATTCGCCCGCCGCCTTGTCGCTCGCGTACAGCGCGATCAGCCGATCGACGGCTACCGGAATGCGGCGCGCCGGGATCTTCGCCGCCAGCCGCGCGAAGCTGGCGCCGCGATCGGTCACGCCGCCGCCCACCATGACGAAATAATGCGGCACGGCGCGCGAGCCGACGCGCCGCACGCTGCCCTGGAACCCAATCGTCGCGATGTGATGCTGGCCGCAGCCGTTCGGGCAGCCGCTGATCTTGATGCGCGCGTCGTCGGCCGCGGCGACGAGACCGGGACGGGCGCGCAGGTGATCCTCGAGCAGCCGGCCGAGGCCGCGCGATTGCGTCACCGCGATGCGGCACGTTTCCGCGCCCGGGCAGCTCGTCACGTCGGCCAGCGTCCCCGCCTCCGCCAACCCGAGCCCGGCGGCCGCGAGGCGGCGATAGAGCTGGCGCACGTCGCTCGCATTCACCCAGCGGAACACCAGATCCTGTTCGGTCGTCACGCGGATGGTGCCGTCGCCGTAGGCGCGCGCGAGCTCGGCGAGCACCCGCATCTGCTCGCTCGTGAGGTCGCCGAGCGGCACCGCCGCGACCGCCATGACGTACCCGAATTGCTTCTGCGGTCTGACGTTGGTCGCGCGCCACCGCGCGTAGGCTTCGTCGCCGGCATGGAACACCGGAACGACGATCGGCACAAGCCCCGGCCCGCTGACCGATTCGGCGCCGACGCGCGCCGTGATGTGTCCGATCGAAGGCGATGGGCCGGGCGCCCAGTCCGGCCGCGGCTCCGAGGCCGGCGGCGCGATATCGAACGTCGGCACGGTGCCCTGCAGGCGGCAGGCCGTCAGCTCGCGGTCGTACTCCTCGCGCCATCTGGTCCAGCCGAGCGTCCGAATGAGGAACTTCATCCGGTTCCGCTGCTTGTGCTCGTAGTCGCCGAGTCGATGGAACACGCGCAAGACCGCTTCCGCCACGCGGAACATTTCGGACGCCGGCAGGAACTCGTGCAGGAGCCCGCCCGACGCGGTGAGGATCGACGTGCCGCCGCCCGCCGTCACGCGAAAACCGCGGCCGCGGCCGTCCGGCGTGACGACCGCGCGGAACCCGAGATCGTTGATCGCCGTCGCGACGTGATCGCCCGGGCACCCTTCGAACGCGATCTTGAATTTCCGCGGCAGCGTCGAGCTGAGCGGATGCCGGAGCAGATACCGCGTGAGCGCTTCGGCGTACGGCGTCACGTCGAACCGCTCATCGGCGGCGACGCCCGCGTACGGACACGCGGTGATGTTGCGCACCGAGTTGCCGCACGCTTCACGCGTGGTCAGACCCGCGTCGGCCAGCCGCCGCATCGCCGGCTCGACGTCGTGCAGCTTGACGAAATGGAACTGCACGTTCTGGCGCGTCGTGATGTGGCCGAAGCCGCGCGAGTAGCGCTCGCCGACGTCGGCGAGCGCCGACAGCGCGCCGGCCGTCAACACGCCCTGCGGAACCTTCACGCGCAGCATCTGCGCATCCTCGGTCTGCCGTTGGCCGTACGTGCCGCGCACCAGACGGAATCGGCGCCACGCGTCCGGCGAGATCTCGCCGCGCTCGAAGCGTCCGAGCATGGCGACGAAGTCGTCGATCTCGGCCTGGTCGGCGAAGGAGAGACGCGCGCGGCCGAACGTGGTGGTGTCGTCAACGACCGACATAGCGTTCCTCATTTCTCATGGCCGCAGGCGCCTCTTCGTTGTCGCTGGCGCCGTCGTCGCTGGCGCCGATCCGCGCGGCGATCGTCACCACGTCGCCGATGATGAGCGTGCCGGGATCGTCGCCGCCGTCGACCACGGCGGCCAGCGTGTCCGAGGCGAGATCGCCGAGACGGCCGTACCACGCCTGCTGTCGCGGTGTCGACGCGGCAAAGACCATGGCCGCCGGCGTGCCGCGCGCCCACCCGCGCTCGACGAGGAGCGCGGCCAGCGCCGCCGCGCGGCCGACGCCCATCAGCACGACGACCGTCACGCCGTTGGGCTGCAGCTGGCCGATCGCGGACGCAAACGCCGCCTCGTCGTGGCCGCTGACGACGAGAAAGGCCGACGAGAGACCGCGGTGCGTCACCGGAATCCCGGCGAGCGCCGGCGCCGCGACGGCGCTGGTGACCCCGGGCACGACGTCGAACGGCACCCCCGCCGCGCGCAGCGCGAGCGCTTCCTCGCCGCCGCGGCCGAAGACGAACGGATCGCCGCCCTTCAGCCGCACGACGCGGCGCCCCTTCCGCGCGGCGCGGATCATGAGCGCGTGAATCCCCGTCTGGCTGATCGCGTGGCGGCCGGCGCGCTTCCCGACGAAGAAACGCTGCGCGCGCCTGGCGAAATCGAGCACGCGGACGTCGACGAGCGCGTCGTAGAGCACGAGGTCCGCGGCGCGCAGGCGCGCAACCGCCTTGCGCGTCAGCAGTTCAGGGTCGCCCGGGCCGGCCCCCACGATCGAAACATGTCCTGTCATATGTCCTTCGGCACGCCGGATTTTCCGGATCTTTCGTACAGGGCGTTCAACGCCTCGAGCAGCAGCGGCCGCCGCTTCTCCATCGGCACGAGCGTGCGGCGCCAGACCGCGCGCTCGCGGCGCGCCTGGTCGATCCACGCGTCGAGCTCGGCCGGCAGCACCGCGTCGAGCGCTTCCCGCAGCAGCGCCGTCAGCGCCGGCGCGTCCCCGCTCGTCGAGATCGCGATCGTCACGCCATCGCGCCTGACCACGCCGCCCAGAAACGCCGTCGCGTTCGCCGGGTCGTCGACGGCGTTGACGAAGATGCGCCGTGCGTCGGCCGCAGCCGCGACCTCGCGGTTCGCCTCGGGCGTCGCCGCCGCGACCACGAGCCACGTCTCGTCGAGATCGGCCGGCTCGAATCGCCGGCGCGCAATCGTCACGCCCGCACGCTCGATTTCCGCATCGACCCGGGGCGCGACCACGTGGACGTCGGCGCCAACGGCGAGCAGCTGCCGCAGCTTGGCGGCCGCCACGGATCCGCCACCGACGAGCAACACCCGTCGCCCGGTGAGCGTGAGAAAGAGCGGCAGCAGTTCGGTCATAAAAGGCGCACAAAATAAAAAAGGCCCGGGAAGTTATGAGCTTCCCGGGCCTTCGGTCTTCAGCAGTGCTGAGTTAGATCACGTCGTGGTCGCCGACACGCACGGAGCTAAACCGTTGGCCAAGGGGCTCATGGAGCCCTTGCAACAACAGCAGCAACAGATGCAGGTCGACATGCCGATCACGATGGGTCTATTAGTACTTCGGGCAGCGGCCCTGGGTCAAGTGCGGCGCAATTTCCCAGTAAACTGGCGGCATGTCTACACGCGCCTGGCCTTTGGCGGCGTCCGCCGCACTGACGTTCGTGCTCGCCTTACCGGCAGCCGCCCAGCGGCTGCCGACCACCGTCGCCCCGGAACATTACGTTCTGACGTTCACCGTGGACCTCGCCCACGCAACCTTCGAAGGGGCTGAATCGATTCGCGTGCAGGTCGCCGAGCCGACGACGCGCATCGTGCTGCACGCGGTCGAGATCCAGTTTCACGACGTGACGATCGGCGCGGGTGCCGCGGCGCAGAAGGCGACCGTGTCGCTGAATGCGGACGACCAGACGGCGACGCTCATCGTACCCAAGGCGATCGCGAAAGGCGCCGCGGACGTGCGCATCGCCTACACCGGCATGCTCAACGACAAGCTGCGCGGCTTCTACTTGAGCAAGACCAAGGTGCGAAGCTATGCCGTCACGCAGTTTGAATCGACCGACGCGCGCCGCGCGTTTCCGTGCTTCGACGAGCCGGCCTTCAAGGCCACGTTCGCCCTCACCCTCGTGATCAACCGCGGCGACATGGCGATCTCCAACGGTAAGGTCCTCTCCGACACGCCCGGGCCTGGCGCGACCCGCCACACCGTGAAGTTCGCGGAGTCGCCGAAGATGTCGTCGTACCTGGTGGCCATGGCCGTCGGCGATTTTCAATGCGTCGAAGGCGGCCAGGACGGCATTCCGATCCGGATTTGCGCGACGCCCGAGAACAAGGCGCTCCTGAGCGTGGCGCTCGAGTCGGCGCAGCAGGTCCTCAAGTTTTACGACAGCTACTTCGCCATCAAATACCCCTTCACCAAGCTCGACGTCGTCGCCGTTCCCGACTTCGCAGCGGGCGCGATGGAGAACACAGCGGCCATCTTCTACCGCGAAACCGATCTGCTCGCCGATCCGAAGCACGCGTCGGTCGGCACGCGCAAGAACATCGCGTCGATTCTGGCGCATGAGATGGCGCACCAGTGGTTCGGCGATCTCGTGACGATGGCGTGGTGGGACGATATCTGGCTGAACGAGGGGTTCGCCACCTGGATGGCCAACCATCCGCTCGCCGCGTGGCGGCCCGACTGGAACGTCGCCGTCGACGATGCGCTCGAGAATCAGACGGCGCTCAGTCTCGACTCGCTCACGTCCACGCGTCCGATCCATGCCCGCGTCGACACGCCCGCGCAGATCGAGGAGGCGTTTGACGCGATCGCGTATCAGAAAGGCGCGGCGGTCCTGCGCATGATGGAGAGCTACGTCGGCGCGGACGCGTTCAAGAAGGGCGTCAACGCCTATCTGCAGGCCCACGCGTACGGCAATGCCACGGCGAGCGATTTCTGGAGCGCGATCGCGGCGTCCACGGGCAAGCCGGTCGACCTGGTGATGCCGACCTTCGTCAATCAGCCGGGCGCGCCGCTCATCGGCGTCTCGGGGCTGACCTGCGACGCGCAGCAGACCGAGACCCGCGCCACGATCGCGCAGAGCCGCTTCGTGCTCGATCCGGCGCAGCCGACCCGCAATCAGCTCTGGGAAGTCCCGGTGTGCTTCACGGTCAGGCCCGGCTCGCCCGCGGGCTGTCTTCTGCTGAAGCAGGCGGCCGAGGCGCCGCCGGTCGCGCACCCCTGCGTGCCGTGGGTGTTCGCCAACGCCGGCGCGCACGGCTACTACCGGACGGAGTATCCGCCCGACATGCTGCGCGCGATGGCGCCGCACGTCGAGGACGCGCTGAGCGCGCCGGAGCGGGTGTCGCTCGTCGGCGACGAATGGGCGCTGATGCGCGCGCATCATCACAGCATCGCGGATTACCTGACGCTGGCGTCCGGCTTCGGACGCGAGCAGACGAGCGGCGTGCTCGCGATGGTCACCCAGCGGCTCGACTATGCGCGGGAGTACTTGACCACAGAGAGTTCGCGTCCGCGGTTCGAAGCGTTCACGCGGACACTGGTCCGGCCGCTGTTCGAACAGCTCGGCTTCGCGCCGAAGGCCGCGGACACCGACGAGCAGCGGCAGCTGCGCGCGGTGGTCATCGAGACCCTGGGCACGACCGGCGAGGACGCCGACGTCATCGCCAGGTCGCGCGCCGCGCTCGACCGCGCGCTGGGCGGCGGCGCGCCGCTCGACGCGACGCTCGCGGGGCCGATCGTGGCGGTCGCCTCCGAGCACGGCGATGCGACGCTGTACGCGGCGCTCAAGGCGGCCTCCGATCGCGCGACGGCGCCAGACGAGCACTACCGCTATCTCTATGCCCTGACCAATTTCCGCGACCCGGCGCTTGTCGATCGCGGCCTCGAGTACGCGCTGTCGCCAGAGCTGCGCCGCCAGGACGCGGCGATCTACATGGGGCAGTTCTTCGGCAATTCCGCGGCCCGCACGCGCGCGTGGTCGTTCGTCAACGCGCACTGGGCGGAGCTCGAGCCGAAGCTCGCGATCGCCGGCAGCGACACCAACTTCGTCGGGTCGCTGAGCGCCTTCTGCAACGCCGGCGCGCGTGACGACATCCGGACGTTCTTCGCCGCGCACCCGCTGCCCGGGACGGCGCGGACGCTCGACCAGACGATCGAGCGGATCAACAACTGCATCGACCTGCGGGAGCGGCAGACCGACACGCTCGCCAAGTGGGTGACTAGTCGCTAGCGGCTAGTCGCCAGTCGCCCAGCGCTCGAATCAACGCGTTTGCCAGACACTGCGCGCTGCCCCACGACGTACGCTCGCCACGGTTGTTCGGTGCCCACGCGGATGCCGACGCGCGGCCCCCACGCGATCGGACCGGCGTCGATCCGGCGATCCTCGACGAACAGCCGATCGCCGGTGAGATCGAGTCGATTCTCGGCCAGCGTGATGCCCATGGCCCTCGTCACATTGCCCGGGCCCCGACAGAGATCATCGTCGTGCACGGCCGGCTTTCCAGGCCGGCCGCGCCGCCGGCGCATCACGTCCACGCCCTCGAGCGGACCGAGCGCACGAATGAGGATCGCCGCAGGCGACCCATGCGCTTCGGTGACGACGTTCACGAGATAGTGGATGCCGTAATTGAGATAGACGTACGCGTGGCCCGGTGCGCCGTAGAGCGGTTGGTTGCGTGGCGTGGGGCCGGGCGCGGCGTGGCAGGCCGGATCCGACTCGCCGATGTAGGCCTCGACTTCGACGATGACGCCGCTCGTGCGGACGCCGCGGCGCTGGTGGACGAGCACTTTGCCGATGAGATCGCCGGCGACCTCGAGCGTCGGCCGATCGTAGAACGCGCGCGCGAGCACAGGGTGTCGGGAACCTTTTGCAGCACCTGCCTGCCGTGATCGCAGATCCTGCAAAAGGTTCCCGACACCCTATCGGAGACGCGCGACGGCGCGCTCGGCGGCGAGCGCCACCACCGGATTCTGATCGTTCATCAGCGGCTCGACGAGCGGCAGCGCCGCCCGATCGCCCGAGAGACCGAGGATATCGACCACTTGGCCGCGCAGGCGGGCATCCGGATCCTGCAGCTGCCGCGCGAAGTCGCTGGTGCGCCCCGGCGCGATCTCGATCAAATACTCGCGCACCCGATCGTGCGCGCGGGGCTGCGAGAGCGCCTCGATGAGCGGATCGATCGGCGCGTGGCTCAACAGGACGGCCGCGAACGTCCCGGCCAGCAAGACGCTGTCGCCGCGCTCGCCGGCGAGCACCGCCTCAATGGCCGCGAGGTTCGTCGCATCGCGGGTCCGCGCCAACCCCTCGATCGCGATGGCCTTGAACGCGCTGTCCTTGCCGGTCAGCGCCGCCGTGAAGAGCGGCACGCTCGAGGGGTGCCCGATGCGCGCAAGCGCGTCGAGCGTCGTCCCGGCGAGATCGCCTCGACGAAAATACTGATACAGATCGGTCAGCGCCTGAACCGCGCGCTCGTACCGCATGGCACCGAGCGTCTGAATGGCCGCCTCCCGCATGGGCCGATCCTTCTCGTTGAGCGCGGTGATGACCGCATCCCCCACCGTCGTCTCGATCGGATCGTCCTGCGGACGCTTCTCGAAGAGCCGTCCGAGGACGCGGATGGCCGCGAAACGGACGCCCTGGTCCGGCGCGCCGAGCATGGCGGCCAGGTCCGGGCCGCTCGCGCGCAACAGCTCGCGGCGCTCGGCGCCGCCCGATTGAGGCGCCAACGTCCCGAAGGCGTACAGCGCTTCGAGCGCGACACGGGGCGTCGTGTCGCGCGATGCGGCCCGCAGCGCCGTCAGCACGTCCATCGGCACCGATCGCGGGCCGACCGCCGAGGGCCCGCGCGAGAACGCCGCGTCGGCGGCAATCTGGCTGCGGACCTCGATGACCAGGCCGATGCGCTTGCGCGGCACGATCTTCTCGGCCAGAAAGATGTTCAGCTCGGCGGCGATCGCCTCGAGCTGGACGGCGTCTTCCGGATCGGTCACCAGTTTGGCGAGCGGCACGGCCGCTTCCGGGTACGCCGCTTCCTTGAGGAGCTGAACCGCACGCATCCGGACGTTCGCGTCAGGGCTCGCGAGATCGCGGGTGGTTTGCTCGAAGGAGGCTTGCGAAGCGGCGGCCGACGCCCCGAGCGCTACACAGAGTGTTGCCGCTAGAAAGTTTGTCGTCATGATTTAGTCAGCGCCCCGCCGCATACGCGTGCGAGCGCCCCTCGGCGAGCACGGTTCTCAGGTATCGGCCCGTGTAAGACGACTCTATCTGGGCCACCTGCTCCGGCGTGCCGGTCGCCACGACCATGCCGCCTTCGTCGCCGCCTTCGGGGCCGAGATCGATGATGTAGTCGGCCGTCTTGATGACATCGAGGTTGTGCTCGATCACGAGGAGCGTGTGGCCGGCCTCGAGCAGTTTCCTGAACGCGGTCAGCAGCTTCGCGATATCGTCGA
>Ga0097691_1002108_pt1 | contig 13817 bp, 13 predicted proteins | sample NGESurdeep072012_8_FD_72858 | JGI IMG/M metagenome (GOLD analysis project Ga0097691, IMG submission 72858) | Arctic peat soil microbial communities from Barrow, Alaska - NGEE Surface sample 210-1 deep-072012 | ecosystem: Environmental > Terrestrial > Soil > Wetlands > Peat ...
GGCGTGAAGTTGAAGCCCGCGCAGGTGTCGTGGGCGAACGAGAACCAGCTGCGCTTCGCGTTGCGCGAGGGACGCAAGCGCCAGATCCGCCGCATGTGCGAGATGGTCGGCCTCGTTGTGACCGGATTGAAGCGCGTCCGCAGCCGCGGTGTCCCGCTGGGCCCGTTGCCCGTGGGCCAGTGGCGCTACCTTCGCAAGGGCGAGAAGTTCTGAGCGCGCACGCACACAGGGGACAACCATGACGGATCTTGAAGGCCTGCGCACGAAGCTGCGGGATTTCGCGGCGGCGCGCGACTGGGACCAGTTCCACTCGCCCAAGAACCTCTCGATGGCGTTGTCGGGCGAGGCCGGCGAGCTGCTCGAAATCTTCCAATGGCTCACCGAAGAGCAGAGCCGCAATCTCGCGCCCGAGGCGCGCCTGGCGGCGAGCGACGAGATCGCGGACGTGCTCCTGTATCTCATCCGCCTGGCCGACCAGCTGGGCATCGATCCCGTGGCCGAAGCCCATCGCAAGATCGTCGAGAACGAGCGGAAGTACCCGGCGGACAAGGCGCGCGGCAGCGCCAGGAAATACACCGAGCTCTAGTGCAAGAGCCGCCGGTCGTCCACTGGAGCGAGGACGGCGAGGCATGCTCGGCACGCTGGCGCTTCGAACGCGGCGCGCCGCTCCTCAACGTCGTGGACAAGAGCGCCGGCTATTAGTGATCAATAATGGCTGCCATGATCCTGCGACTGCTCCTCCTCTCGTCAGTGGTCATCTTCGCCGCGGCCGCGATTCAGCTGCCGCCGAGGGCGCCGCGCTCGTCGTACACGGTCGTGCGCGTGTATCCGCACGATCGCTCGGCCTTCACCCAGGGCCTGGAATACGTTGGCGGCTTTTTCTACGAGGGCACGGGCCTGAACGGGCAGTCGTCGATCCGCAAGGTGAAGCTCGAGACCGGCGAGGTCGTGCAGCGGCACGACGTCCCGGCCGAATACTTCGGCGAGGGCATCACCATCTGGAAATCGAACTTGATCGAGCTGACGTGGCGATCGCAGATCGCCCTGGTCTACGACCTCGCCACGCTCAGCCAGAAGCGGACGTTTTCTTATCTCGGCGAAGGATGGGGCCTCACGCACGACGACACGTCGCTCATCATGAGCGACGGCTCCGCGGCGCTCCGCTTCCTCGATCCCGTCACCTTTGCCGAGAAGCGCCGTCTCATGGTCACCGACGGCGGCCTGCCGGTGCCGCATCTGAACGAGCTCGAGGTCGTGAGGGGCGAGGTGTACGCGAATATCTGGCAGACGAACTTCATCGCGCGCATCGACCCGGGCTCGGGTGTCGTGATCGGCTGGATCGATCTCACGGGCCTCTTGTCGGCCGCCGACAGCGGGGGCGTCGAGGTCATGAACGGGATCGCCTACGACGCCGCTCACGATCGGCTGTTTGTCACCGGCAAGCTCTGGCCCAAGCTGTTCGAAATCAAAGTCAAATAATCAAACACCACGCCTGATTCTTCGCCCGTCCCGTGCTTCCGGGTGACCAGCCGTGCGTCGAGCGGCCGCGGATACATCGGCGTGTGCGGATCGCCGCCCGGCCGCGGCGATGTCGTCAGGAATACATCCTGCACGAGCCCGGCATCGATGAGCGCTGTCGCGATCGTGCGTCCGCCGACGGCCGAAATGCGTTCGATGCCCATGCGTCTCATCTCGCGAAACGCCGGCACGAACGCGGTCTTGTGCGGCATCGCGATCGCCGTGATCCACGGCCTCGAGCGAAGGGCCTCACGCATCGCGTCGAGACCGGCGTCAACGGTCAGCACGACGACGGGCAGGTCCGGGATGTTGAAGAGGAGCTGGCCGTCGAGCGCCAGGCCTGCGAGTGTCGCGACGATCTGCACCGGATGGCGCGGCTTGCCGAGGGATGCCCGCAGCTCCACCAGCTCTTCGCGCCAGACGGAAAACACCGCTTCGGCGCCGCGGATGGTTTCGGCACCCGCCAGGACCGCGTCGGCCGCGACGCGTGAGAGGCCTTCGTAGATGAGATGCGTGTCGGTGGCGCCGCCCCCAAGGGTGGCCGGATCGGCGGCGCCGGTGTTGCCGTCAAGAGATTGAACAAAAACGAGGCTGACCGCCGGGAGGTCCGCCGACGGAGCCGGCGACAGCTGGAACGGGCCGTCCCACACACGGCGCGACCATGCGTCGCTAATCGACAGGAGCCCTGTTATCGCTGTCCGGCTCGCGTCCATCTCGGTCATGAACGGCGACAGCCGCGCGTCCCGTGCCTCGCGCTCCTTGCGCTCCGCGAACGCAAGAAAACGCTCCCTCCAATCTCTTTGTAAATTCCGCTCTGTCAATTGTGAATTGGTGGTGGCTCGATGTGGATGATCGCGTCGGCGATCTGCGGATAGCGCGCCATCAGCCGGTCTTTGACGATGTGTGAGAGCTCGTGGGCGTCGGTGAGCCGCATCTCGGGCGGCAGCCAGATGTGCAGATCGAGAAAGACGTGGTCGGCCGATCCGCGCGTCCGTATGTGATGGCAGCCCAGCACGCCTGGGACGTCCATCACGACACGCTCGAGGTCCGCGTCGGAGATGACGATCCGATCGCTCAGGATGCCGGTCGTGGCGCGCGCGATCTGGTAGCCGGCGTAGCCGATGAAGCCGGCGACGACGAGCGCCGCGAGCGGATCGAGGATGGGCATGCCCGCCCGCGCCCCGGCGAGCGCCGCGATGACGGTGAGCGAGGTCCAGACGTCGCCGCGCGTCTGCATCGCGTCGGCGAGCAGCACTTCGCTCGCGAGCCGCGCCGCTTCGCGCGATTCGTACCGGATCACGAAGAGGTTGATCGCCACGGTGATCACCATCACCACGAAGCTCGCAGGCGAGATCGCGTGCGGCGCCGCGCGTCCGGTCAGGTGGTTGAAGGCGTTGCGCAGCACCTCGACCATCACGAAGAGGAGGAACAGCGTCACGGCGGCTGCGGCCACCGTCTCGTACTTCCGGTGCCCGTAGGGATGATCGACGTCGGGCGGGCGTCCCGCCGCGCGGACGCCGACGAGCCCGACCACATTCGACGCCGCGTCGGTGAGCGAGTGGAAGCCGTCGGAGAGGATGCTGATGGCGCCGCTGGCGTAGCCGAATACAATCTTCGCGAGCGCCACGGCGAGATTGAGCGCGAGCACGCGCAGCAGCACGCGGGAGACCGCGGAGTACCGGGCTCGAGAGATGGCTGGTGCCTGGTGCCTGGCGGCTGGAGAAGCAGGCACCATCAAAACACGCGCGCCGTCGACACCGGCCACCAGCGCAGCTGCACTTTCCCGATGATGTACTTCTTCGGCACGAAGCCCCAGTGCCGGCTGTCGGAGCTGTTGTTGCGGTGATCGCCCATGACGAAGTACATGCCTTCCGTAATCACCTGCGGCCCCCAGTCGTCGTGGCTGCGGAAGTCGGCCGGTACGTAGTCGTCTTTCAGCGGGATGTCGTTCACATACACATGGCCGTCGATGATGCGGACCGTGTCGCCTTCCTCCGCGATGACGCGCTTCACGAACGACTTGTCCGGATTGAGCGGGTAATAGAGCATCACGATATCGTTGCGGCGCGGCTCGCCGATGCGATAGGCCAGCTTGTTGACGATCAGGCGATCCTGATCCGCGAGCGTCGGTGCCATGCTCTGGCCCTCGACGCGCGCGACCTGAAAGCCGAAGGTGACGATGAGCGTCGCGTAGACGGCCGCCGACACGAGCGTCTTCACCCATGCGACGATCTCGTCCTTCACCTGCGCCCACCGGATGCCCGGGCTCGTCAGACGCTGGTCCGGACCGCCCGGAGGCGGCGACGGCGGCGCGGGCGGAGGCGGCGGACCGCCCCACGCTAGAGCTTCAGATACTCCCGCAGCCGACGCGTCTGCGTCCGGCTCACCGGAATTTCCGTCGCCTTTTCGTCTTTCATCCGCAGAATGTAGTTCCGACTGAACCAAGGGACGATCTCCTTGATCTTGTTGATGTTGACCAAATGCGATCGATGCACGCGCCAGAAGACGCTCGGGTCGAGCCGCGCCTGCAGCTCGTCGAGCGTGCGGTAGTTCGACGTGCCCGCGTGCTTCGGCGTCACGACGGTGATGCTGTCGTCGGCGAGCGACGCATAGATGATCTCCTCGGCCTGGACGAGGAGAAACCGCTCACCGACCTTGATGGCGAGCCGATCGCGCCGGCTCTGCTTCTCCGCGACCAGCTGCACGATCTTCTCGAGCTGATCGGTGTCGACGCCGGTCGCGCCGCGGTGGACCGGCAGGTCCGCCGAGATGCGCCGCCGCGCGCGCTGCACGGCCACTTCGAGCCGGGACGGATCGACCGGCTTCAGCAGATAGTCGACCGCGTTGACCTCGAACGCTTCGATGGCGTGCTGATCGAAGGCCGTCACGAAGATGATATGCGACGAGGCGCGCGCGTCCACCATCCGGCGCGCCACCTCGAACCCGGTCAGCCCCGGCATCTGCACGTCCAGAAAGACGATATCGGGACGGAGGCGCTCGATCGTCGTCAGCGCTTCCAGTCCGTTGCCGGCCTCCCCGATCACCTCGACGCCGCCGACCTGCCCGAGGAGATATCCGAGCTCGTCGCGCGCCAGCTGCTCATCGTCGACGAGAACCGCTCGTAAGTCCATGGCTACGCGGTCACGCGCTCGGGAATCGAGAGCTCGGGAATCTCGAGGCTCACGCAGGTGCCCTGGCCGGGGACGCTCTTCAGCTTGAGCTGATAGTTCACACCGTAAATCGTCCGCAGCCGTTCGTTGACGTTGCTCAGCCCGATGCCGCCGCCCAGCGCGTGCTCCAGCCCTTCTTCGGTCATCCCGAGCCCATCGTCTTCCACCTGGATGATCGTGAGGCGCTCCCGCGGAATGCTGCGGATCGTGATCCGCCCCTCGCCGATTTTCCGAGCCAGGCCGTGCTTGATCGAGTTCTCGACGAGCGGCTGCAGGATCATGCTCGGCACGATGACGTCCAGGGTATCCGCGCTGATCTCTTTGATGACCTTCAACTGCGGACCGAAGCGTACCACTTCGATGTCCAGATATTCGTCGATCGAGGCCAGCTCCTCGCGAAGCGTGACGAAGTGGTCGGTGCTGCTCATCAGACGCCGCAAGAGGCCCGAGAGCTTGGTGATGAGCATGCGCGCCGTCTCCGGCTGCGTGCGGATGAGCGAGGAGATGGAGGTCAGCGTGTTGAACAGGAAATGCGGGTTGATCTGATTCGCCAGCGCCTCGATCTTCGCCGCGAGCAGCAGCTTCTCCTGCTCCTGCAGGCGGTGTTCGATGCGCGCGTTGTTCCAGATCTTGATCGGCGTCGCCACGGCCAGCACCGTCGCCAGCAGCACGACGATCATCATCCAGGGCGAGCTCGACCCCAGATACGGCTTCCAGTAATAGAACAGCCGGTGGTTGACGCTCCACCGGAAGCCGAGGCTCTGGCGCAGCACTTCGAGGGCAATCGGCGCCAGCAGCAGCAGGACCTGCCAGTCGACCTGGAAGCTGCGCAGCATCTGCCAGACGCGGCGGGGGAGGCTGGTGAACACGAAGGGCGAGAAATGCCAGATCGCCTCCTTCGGGCACAGCTCGCGCAGGCCTCCGCCCGCGAAGCCGCAGCCGACCGCAAAGGGGAGCGCGATCCACTCGCCGTTGCCGAGCGGCGGAATGCCGACCATCAGGCCGACCGTCGCGCCGGCGTACGGGCCGGCGATGAGCCCTGCCAGGAACGCGCCTTCAAGGGTGAGATCGGCCGCTTCGTATTTGAGCAGCAGCCGCGCGACGACGCCGGCGGTCAACGGGATGCCGAAGCTGAGGGCGAACACCAGGCGATCGGGCCAGTCGCGGCGCTCGAAGATCAGGATGTGCCGGAACCGCCGGTACCGCACCAGCATCGTCGCCAGCGCGGCCATGACCGCCAGCTTGGCGACGAGCGTCGTCAGCAGCAGCTGCTCGGCGGAGAGCCCGGAGATGAACGTCTGGTCCTGCACGGATTTACATGATCTTAGCGGGCCGGGTAAACTGAGAGCAAATGGCTGTGATCCGTCCCTTCATTATCGGCTTTGCGACGACGCTGAAGTACATGTTCAAGAAGCCGGTGACGGTGAACTATCCGGCGCAAAAAGTGCCGATGTTCCCGAAATACCGCGGCAAGCAGGTGCTGATGCGCGACGAGAACGGCCTCGAGAAGTGCGTGGCCTGCGGGCTCTGCTCGGTCGCGTGCCCGTCCGACGCCATCTACCTCGAAGCGGCCGAGAACGACGGCACGGTCCAGGCGGGTCCGCGCTACGCGTCGGTCTACCAGATTCACAAGACGCGCTGCATCTTCTGCGGCTACTGCGAAGAGGCCTGTCCGGTCGGCGCGATCTTCATGGGCAAGGACTACGAGTTGGCGGTGTACAAGAAAGCCGACTTCATCTGGGACAAACAGGACCTGCTGGTGCCCGCCGCGACCACGCCAGCCGCGCGCTAACTTGCAGATCGGCGCTCTCGGCGATATCCACGGCGCGTTCGACACGGTTGACGACCTCATGAAGCGCCACGCCGACGTGCCGCTGTGGGTCTCGGTCGGCGACGTCGCCAGCAACGCCGGCGAGTACTTCACGCCGCTCGCGCCGCTCTACTGGATCAAAGGCAACAACGAGGACTTCGATGTGATCGCCGCGGCGCTCGCCGGGCGGCCGCCGGCGCCGACGCTGCACTATCTGGCCAACGGCGGCCCGCATCAGGTCGGTCCGTGGCGGGTCGCCGCGCTCGGCGGCACGTTCGCGCCCAGCTGGTATCACTCGCCGGCCGCCGCGCTGCCGCCGTCGAAGGGGCGCAAGACGATGGCGTCGCTCAAGCTGGGGAAGAGCCGCGACGACAAGCGGCGCCACTTCGTCCGCGACGAAGTCGTCGTCTGCAAGGGGCTCCGGAACATCGACCTCTTCCTGACGCACGAAGCGCCGCGTCCGTTCTATCCGGCCGGGCGGCGGATCGATTCCGGCAAGACGGTCATCAACGAAGCGCTGACGGCGATGCGGCCGCGGCTGCACCTCTTCGGCCACCACCACGAGTTCACCGACACGGTCCGTCAGGGGATCCGCTCAATCGGTCTCGACGTGGTGACGCGGTCGTATCTGGTCATCGACGCCGAAACCCTCAAGTGCGAGAGGCTGGACACTTGAAATGGGGTAATGGGGTAATCTGGTGATGGGGTGATGGACGCGGTTTCCCCATCATTCCACCATCACATCACCACATCACGCCTTCACCACATGCTGCAACCCTTCCTCGAAGCCCTTGACGACCGTGTGCTCGTGTGTGACGGCGCGATGGGGACGATGCTGTACGCGAAGGGCGTCTTCATCAACAAGAGCTTCGACGCGCTGAACGTGACGCAGCCGGATCTGGTCGCCGAAGTGCACCAGGAATACGTCCGCGCCGGCGCCGACATCATCGAGACCAATACCTTCGGCGCCAACCGCATCAAGCTCGGATCGTTCGGCATCGCCGACCAGCTGCACGCGATCAACGAACAAGGGGCGCGCATCGCGCGCCATGCCGCGCGGGAGAGCGCGTATGTCGCCGGCTCGATCGGACCGCTCGGCATCCGCATCGAGCCGTGGGGCAAGACCGGCGTGGACGAGGCGCAGCTGTACTTTCGCGAGCAGGCGCAGGCGCTCGAAGAGGGCGGCGTCGATCTCTTCATTCTCGAGACCTTCCGCGATTTGAACGAGATGGGTGCGGCCATCGACGCCGTGCGCAGCGTCTCCGGCAAGCCGATCATCGCGCAGATGACGACCGAAGAGGACGGGAACACGCTCGACGGCACGCCGCCCGAGCGCTTCGCGCCCGAGCTCGAGCGCCGCGGCGCGACGCTCATCGGCGTCAACTGCAGCGTCGGCCCGGCGCCGATGCTCGAGACGATCGAGCGGATGACGGCGGTCACCAAGCTGCGCCTCTCGGCGCAGCCCAACGCCGGCAAGCCGCGCGACGTCGAAGGGCGCAATATTTATCTGTGTTCGCCCGAGTACATGGCGTCGTACGCGCGCCGCTTCATCCTGCACAACGTCCGCGTCGTCGGCGGCTGCTGCGGGACGACGCCCGAGCACATTCGGCAGATCAAGGCGGCCGTGCGGACGCTCGCGCCCGGCGCGCCGGCCCCGCGATCGGCCGCGGCGTCCGCCGCAGGGGCCGCGGTGCGTCCGGCGGCCAGCGCCCGGCCTGTGCCGCGCGAGGAGAAGTCGAAGCTCGCCCATGCGTTGGCGCACGGCAGGTTCGTTGTCGGCGTCGAGCTCCTGCCGCCGCGCGGCTATCAGGTGGATCAGATCATCGCGCGGGCGCGGACGCTCAAAGCGCGCGGCGTGGACGTCGTCAACATCCCGGACGGGCTCCGCGCCGGCGCGCGGATCAGCGCGCTCGCGCTCGCCGTGCTCGTCGAACAGCAGGCGGGGATCGAGACCGTGCTGCACTACTCCTGCCGCGACCGCAACCTGCTCGGCATCCAGTCGGATCTGCTGGGCGCGCACGCGATGGGGCTGCGCAACCTGCTGCTCATCACCGGCGATCCCGGGCGCGTCGGCGATTATCCGGACGCGACCGCCGTCTTCGACGTCGATTCGATCGGCCTGACCAACCTCGTCTCGCGCCTGAATGAAGGCTGCGACCTCGGCGGACAGGCGATCGGCCCGCCGACGGCGTATCACATCGGCGTGTCGGTCAATCCCGCGGCGTCCAATCTCGACGAAGAGTTGCGGCGCTTCGAGTACAAGGTGGCGGCGGGCGCCGAGTTCGTCGTCACGCGGCCCGTGTTCGACGTGCGCGGGTTCGAGCAGTTCCTGAAACGCATCGCACCGGCGAAGCTGCCGGTCGTGGCGGGCCTCTTCCCGTTCGAGAGCGCGCGAAACGCCGAGTTCATGGCCAACGAGGTGCCGGGCGTCCGCGTGCCCGACGCGCTGCTCGATCGGATGCGTTCCGCCGACGGCCCGAAGGGGGGTGCGGCGGAAGGCATCGCCATCGCGCGCGAGATTTTGGCGGAGATACGGGGGGCGGTGCAGGGGATTCAGGTGTCGACCGCCTCGGGCAACATCGACGCGGCCCTCGCGGTCCTCGATGGACTTCGCTGATAGACCAGATGTGATGTATAGTCGCAGGGCTGCCGATGCGGCCGCGAGTTGGCACCTGTAACTCGCTGGCCGATCACGACATCGCGGTAGAGGCAATTTGATGGCTTTATTTGAGCCGCACGACGAAGGCGACGCCGCCACCCGAGCACTGTCGGTGACGGCGGTTGAGAACGACTTCGTCGAGCGCGTCTACGAGAAGATCTCGACCGTCTACGATCTGACGTTCGGCCCAACTCTTCACCCCGGCCGCGTCGATGCGATTCGGCGAATGGCGGTCAAGGCTGGCGATCGCGTGCTCGAGGTTGGCGTAGGCACCGGCATCAATGCGGCGTTGTATCCCGTCGACTGCACCGTGACCGGCGTCGATTTTTCAGCGCCGATGCTCGAAAAGGCGCGCAAGCGCATCGCGCACAAAGGCGTCCGCAACATGCGGCTGCTCGAAATGGACGCAGCCGACCTCAAGTTCGCCGACGATTCATTCGACATCGTTTACGCACCCTACGTCATCAGCGTCGTCGCCGACCCGGTCACCGTGGCGCGCGAGATGTACCGCGTGTGTAAGCCGGGCGGACGCATCGTCATCCTGAACCATTTCCGGAGCGCCAGCCGGATCGGCTCGTGGCTCGAGCGCATCATCGCGCCGTTCACGCTCTTTATCGGCTTCAAGTCGGACGTCGATCTGCCGGCCTTCCTGGTTCAGGCCGACCTGCACCCCATCTCGATCGAGAAGGTCAACGTCCCGCGCATCTGGTCGCTCGTCACTTGCGTAAAGAAGTGACATTGCGGATTGCGGATCTCAGATTGCGGACTGGACTGACGACTAGCGACTGACAGCTAGAACGGCTGCTCGATGGACGGACTCTGCGGCGTGAAGAGCTCCGCGCCCGATTCCGTGATGTGCATGTCGTCCTCGAGCCGCACGCCGAACTCCCCGCGAATGTAGATCCCCGGTTCGTCGCTGAAGACCATCCCTGGTTGAAGCGTCAGCGCTTTCGTCCACCCGAACATGTTGTTCTTCACCAGGTACGGCCACTCGTGGCCATCCATGCCAATGCCGTGTCCGAGCCGGTGGCTGAAATACTTGAAACCCGGGCCGTAGCCGGCGTCGACGATCACCGTGCGCGCGGCGGCGTCGATGGCGTCGAGCGCGACGCCCGGCTTCGCCGTCTTGAGCGCCGTCGCCTGCGCGAGATGGACGATGTCGAAGACCTTCTTCATCTTGTCGGTCGCCTTGCCGAGGACGAACGTGCGGGTGAGATCCGACTGATAGCCTTCCACCGTGCACCCGTCGTCGATCATGATGATCGTGCCTTCGCGGATCGTCTGCGGTTGAATCGATCCGTGCGGCAGCGCCGTGTATTCGCCGACCTGCACGCTCGCGCCGCCCGGGAATCCCAGGCGTCCGTACGCGGCGCTGATCAGGCCGCCGACCTGATTCTGTGTCATCCCGTCTGACAGCGCGTGATAGACCGCTTCGTACGCCTTGAGCGTCACCTGACACGCGAGACGCATCAGGTCGACTTCGTGGCTGTCCTTGATCATGCGGCAGCCGGCGGTGACCGGCGTGGCGCTCGTCACGTGCAGCGCCGGCGCGGCGCTCGCGATGCTGTCGGCGAACACGAACTTCGTCGTCTCCTCGATGCCGATGCGGCCCGAGGTGACGCCGCGGTCCTTGATGCCCTGCGCGACGCGCTCGAACGGGCTCTCGTCCTCCTGCCACGTCCGCACGTCGGAGGAGGCGAACGGTCCGGTCGCGAGCAGCTCGCGCGCGCGATCTTCCTCGAACGCCGGGCAGACGGTGAACGGCTCGCCCTTCGCGGGCAGCACGATCGCGAACAGCCGCTCGCTGCCGCCCCAGCGCATGCCGCTGAAATAATTGAGCGACGTCCCGCCTGTGAGGACGATGGCGTCGAGCGTGTTCTCCGTCATCAGGCGGCGCGCCCGCTCGACGCGCGCGCGGCGCTCGTCGTTGGTGATCGGCTTGGCCTGGTCCCGCATCGACGCGAGCGCGGCGATGCTCGGAGGCAACGGCCCGGTCTGGCCGCCGCCGCGGCCGCCGCGTTGCGCGGAGAGGCGGATGGTCGGAAACACGGCGCCGGCTGCGCCGGCGAGCGAGAGAAACGTGCGGCGAGTCAGCATGGACTTACCTTACCAGATTCAGGATCGCTTCCGCCGCGACGTGGGCGCCGTCGATGCGCGGGCGGTCCGGCGGCGCCGGCTGCGCCAGCAGCGCCTCGACCGCCGGTTCCCATCGGCCCGCCAGCAGATCGTCTTGCGGAAGGTAGCGGCAGCGCAGCACGCGCGGCATCTCGGCGACGAGGACGTCGTATTCGACGAAGCGGCCGCGCGAGGTGTAGAGCAGCGGCGTTCCGTTCGCGAGGCACTCGGAGATGATGCCGTAGCCCGGTTTGCCGACGACGAGGTCTGCGGCGGCGACGAGATCCGGATAGCGCAGACCGTCTGGCAGCGTGTCTCCTCCGATGACGGCCAAACGGCCCGACCGAGTGACGTCGTCGATCGGCAGCCGCGTCGTCCCGTAGCCGCCGAACGCGGTGAGGACGATGGGGCGATCGCCGGCGACGCCAAGCGTGCGCCGCGTCTCCGCCGGATCGCGGACCGATCGCCGCGCGATGAACGGAATATCGCGCGTCACCGTCTTCATCGTCTCGAAGCCGCCGTGCATCGGCAGGCGCAGCGCCAGATCCGCTGACGCGTACGCCTCCCCGATCCGCGGGATGACGTCAGGGGCCAGCCGCGCGAACGCCGGATAGCCGGCGTAAATCCAGTCCCACGTGAAATTGCCGACCGCCACCGACGTGACGCCCGCGCGCGCCGCGGCGGCGAAGGCGAGCGGCGGAATGTCACCGACGACGACCGACGCGCCGGTGGCGCCGAGGATCGCGGCCTCGTCGGCGACGCGGCGATCGAAATCGCGGTAGAACGCCGCCGCGCGGCGCGCGGTGTCGTCTTCGTCGAGATGCAGGCTGTCGATTTGCGCGACACCGGTGTCGGTGTCGATGGGCTGCACGTCGAGGCGGACATCCGCGGAGCGTTCGAACAGCGCGCGCGCGACCGCCGTGCGGACGACGATGCGTGCGTCCGGCGCGAGGCGGCCGATCGTGTTCATCAGTTCAATCGTTCTGGAGGCGTGTCCGAAGCCGTGGCCGGAAATGTAGACGACGAGGGTCATCGGTCCCGGGTCATTGCGGCAGCGCGACTTTCAACACGTCCATCAGCGTTTCTGCTGGAACGAACGTCATCCCGTTGCGCACTTCGGGCGGAAGCTCGGCGAGGTCTCTCACGTTGTCCGCCGGCAGGATGAGCGTCTTGATCCCGTGCCGCCGCGCCGCGAGCGCCTTCTCGCGGATGCCGCCGACCGGGAGGACGAGCCCGGTCAACGTGATCTCGCCCATCATCGCGACATCCTCGCGCACCGCCTGGTTCCGCAGCGCCGACACAATCGCCGTCGCCATCGTCACGCCCGCCGACGGCCCGTCTTTCGGGATCGCCCCGGCCGGGACGTGGACGTGCAGATCGTGTGTGTCGAGAAAATCCGGCGAGACGCCGAGCTCTTTCGCCTGCGCGCGGATGTGGCTCACGGCGGCGCGGGCGGATTCCTGCATCACGCTGCCGAGCTGTCCGGTGAGGATCAGTTCGTGGCGGCCGGCCGGCAGCAGGCTCGCTTCGACGAACAACACCTCGCCGCCCGCTTCGGTCCACGCCAGACCGGTCGCGACGCCCGGACGCGAGACGCGGAACGGCACGTCGTGATGAAACCGCGGCGGCCCGAGATAGTCGGGCACGGCGTCGGCGGCGACGACGACCCCCGGCAAAGATGTCGGGGGCGCCGTCTCTGGCGCCGTCGCCACGCGCGCGGCGATCTTGCGCGCGATGGCGCCGAGCTGGCGCTCGAGATGGCGCACGCCGGCCTCGCGCGTGTACTCAGCGATCACGCGCCGCACCGCGCTGTCGTCGAAGGTCACCAAGGCGGGCGTCAGTCCGTTCTCGTCGAGCTGGCGCGGAATGAGATAGCGGCGCGCGATGTGGAGCTTTTCGTCCTCGCTGTAGCCGGCGAGCGGGATGATCTCCATGCGGTCGAGCAGCGCCGGATGGATCGTTCCGAGCTGGTTGGCCGTGGCGATGAACAGCACGCGCGAGAGATCGATGTTGATCTCGAGGTAATGATCGCGGAACGCGTGATTCTGCGACGGATCGAGCACCTCGAGGAGCGCCGCCGCCGGATCGCCCTGAAAGCCGCCGGCGGTAATCTTGTCGATCTCGTCCAGCATGAACACCGGGTTCATCGCGCCCGCCTGCTTGAGCGCCTGCACGATCCGCCCGGGGATTGCCCCGATGTAGGTGCGGCGGTGGCCCCGGATTTCCGCCTCGTCGCGGATGCCGCCGAGCGAGATGCGCACGAACTTGCGGTTCATGGCGCGCGCGATCGACTGGCCGAGCGAGGTCTTGCCCACGCCCGGCGGCCCGACCAGGCACAGGATCGGGCCTTTCATCTTCTTGACCCGCTGCTGCACCGCCAGATATTCCACGATGCGCTCCTTGACCTTTTCCAGGCCGAAGTGATCGGCGTCGAGCACGTCCTCAGCGGCTTTGAGATTCCTGCGTACCTTGCTGCGCTTTTTCCACGGCGCGCCGACCAACGAGTCGATGTAGTTGCGCACGACGGTCGCCTCGGCCGACATCG
>Ga0097691_1002110_pt1 | contig 13804 bp, 9 predicted proteins | sample NGESurdeep072012_8_FD_72858 | JGI IMG/M metagenome (GOLD analysis project Ga0097691, IMG submission 72858) | Arctic peat soil microbial communities from Barrow, Alaska - NGEE Surface sample 210-1 deep-072012 | ecosystem: Environmental > Terrestrial > Soil > Wetlands > Peat ...
AGCCCGGCACCCCGGAGATCGCCGACATCCAGATGATGCAGACGCGCTCTCTGACCTACACGTTCGACGGCCCCGGGCCGTATGCATTCGCCTGCGCATCGCGTCGCACCGCAGTCGCCGGGTGGATGCCGAGGCGGGCTGATCGTCGCCCATCGGGCTGTCGGCGGTCGGGTTAGGCGAGTCCCGATGGTCGATGCGTCGATCAGCCCCACAACGTCGAGATCGGTACGGCAAGCAGACGATCGCCGAGGCGATATGCGCGCGGTCCTGTGTGAAGCACGACCCCGGCCAGGAACGCCTCCGGGTACCGGTCGCGAAGCGTGGCGAGATGCCGCGCGCTGTCGGCGTTCGGGGCCGCTTCGGCTTTGATCTCGAGCCCGATCAGCCGGCCACCGGCCAGTTCAGCGAGGAGGTCTACTTCGAACCGGCCTTGCTGCTGACGCACGTGATAGAGGCGCGGTCGCGAAGCGGTGATCGCGAGCTCGGCGCGGAGTTGGGCGACGACGAAGGTGTCGAGGAGTCGGCCGAGGAGGTCGCCGTTGCGCATCACGAGGTCGACATCGAGGCCCAACACGGCAGCGGCGAGCCCGGGATCGACCACGTAGCGCTTCGGTGACAGGACGAGCCGCTTGAGCCGGTTCGAGGTCCAGGCGGGCACCGCCTCGACCACGAGCAGATTGCGGAGCAGCCGCTCGTAGGCGAGCGCCGTCTTGCGGTTGATCCCCGCTGCCTCGAAGAGGGTCTGGTCTTCCACGATACCGGCTGTGTTGAGCGCGAACGCCTCGAGATAGCGGCGCAGGCGGACGGGGTCCCGGCCACCTTCAATCTGCTCGGCGTCGCGGGTCAGCAGGTGCTCCACGTAGCTCTCCAGCCAGCGACGGCGGGCAGCGATCCCGAGGTGCAGGGCGGGCTCCGGGAACCCACTGCGCAGGAGGAGCTCGACGTAACCGCGTAGGTCGGGCGTATCGCGCGCGGGTTCCACGTCACCCGTCAGCACTCGATCAAAGAACGTCACGAAGGATTCGAGTCCGAGCTGTTCTCGCACCGTCATCCCGAACAGCGGAATGCGCGTCAGCCGACCGGTCCCGGGCCAAACCTCGCCCTCGAGATCACCGCGAACCGACCCGGCGACGATGAAGCGACCCGGATCCGGTCGTGCATCGACGGCACGCTTCACCGCGCCCAGGACTCCGGGCACGACCTGCCATTCGTCGAGGAGGACCGGCTCGGGCAAACCGCGCAGCGCCGCGTCGGGGTCCGCGCGGAAGGCGACGGCCTCCGCCTCGCGGTCGAGACGGACGACGGTCCTCGCGAGGCGAGCTGCGGTCGTGGTCTTGCCCGTCGCCCGCGGGCCAGTGATGAAGAGCGCGGGCAGCTCGGTCAGCAAGTCTGCGAGCAGACCGTCGACGAGACGCGGTCGGTAGGCCACCATGATGGAAGACTACCACTTCCCCGCGCTCCAGAATACCACTCTACCGCGCGTCCTGATGCAGCTCTACCGCACCGCCGAGTCTCGAGCGACTTCGCTGGCTGCCCGAATGCGCTGATGGTACGCAGGGGCCGCCTGCCGCCTCGCCCGCCTCCTAGCGGCTGTGCGGGGCACGAGGTTCGCCAAGGAGCAGGTAACTTTGAGGGTCAGAATTGGAGCTGTGCCTCGCTCAATGGATGACGGCCCCGTCCGGCCGGCGTGCCTCGATCGCCATCCCGAGGGCGTTCGTGACTAGAGCGGCCGTCCGCGTCGCATCGATCGACCCGACGACCCGGCGGCTGAACACGTCGAGGACCACCGCGCAATACAGCTTGCCCTCACGAGTCGGAAGCTCGGAATCTCGGTGACCCACAGTCGGTCGGGTTCGTCATCGCGCCGATCAGGTCAGGTACCGAGCGCCAGTAAGTACTAGCCGACCTCGGCCTCCGGCCCTGACGGCGCAATAACGGGTTGCGGTCGCCGTCCGGGCAGCAGCAGCGAGAACGCGAACCCGAGCAGGACGAACCCGGCGGCCACCAAGCCGGCGAGACGCGTCGCGGCGACGAATGCGTCCTCGATCGGCCCGACCGTCCGGGGCAGCGCGGCCAGGAACGTGGGGTCGCGGAAACAGGCGGCCTGATCTGGCGGGAGGGCGCCCGAGCCACCACCGAAGCCCGCCGCAGCGGCCTGGGCTGGATCCCGCAGTGCCGGCAAGACCTGCCCCGCCGAGTCGTCGACGAGACCGCTGACGAGCTGCACGCACGTCGGCGCGACACCAGGCAGGGCGGCTGTCATGTTGTCCGCGCTGCCCGACACCAGGGTCGAGAAGAGCACCGTCCCCAGGATCGCAATGCCCAGGGCCGAGCCAACCTGGCGCAGGGTGGAGTTGGCGCCTGAGGCAATCCCCGACCGCTCCACGGGCACGTCCGACAGGACGATGCTGGTCAGCTGGGCGGTCGCGAAGCCGACCCCGATGCCGTACACGAACAGGGGGATCGCCAGCGTCCAGCCGCTGACCGAGGTGGAGATCAGCAGCGTCGTGGCGATGATCCCGACCGCCTCCAGGGTCATCCCGGTGGTCACAACCCAGCGCGGACCGTAGCGCCGGGCAAACGTCACGGCCCCCGGCGCCGCGAAGAACGCACCCACTGCCAGGGCCAGGAACACGAGGCCCGTCTGAAAGGCCGAGTAGCCCAGGACGGACTGCAGGAAGAGGGGCAGCGCAAACAGCAGGCCAAACTCGCCCAGGGACACGATCGTCCCAGCGAGATTGCCGTACCGGAAACCCCGATAGCCCCACAGCGTGAAATCGAACAGGTAGAACTTGCCGGCGTTCCTGCGGCGGGTTTCGACCAGGGCGAAGATCCCCAGGGCCAGGAGGCCGGATGCCAGCGCGAACGGGATGATCGAGACGTCGGCCAACGGCCAGGCCCAGCCGAAGACACTGAAGGCATGCCGGACGTTGGGCGTCCACCAGCCGTATTGACGGCCTTCGATCAGGCCGAAGATGAAGGCGCCCAGCCCGAACGTGATCAGCAGGAAGCCCGGCACGTCGAATCCGGGCCGGGCATGCTCGTCCTTCGACTCGCCGATGTAGTGGAGGGTTCCCGCAATCGCGAGCAGGCCAACCGGCAGGTTGATGAAGAATGCCCAGCGCCACGAGAAATAGGTGGTCAGGAAGCCGCCCAGGAGCGGTCCGACGGCAGCCACACCGCCGATCACCGAGCCCCAGATCCCGAAGGCGATCGCGCGATCGCGGCCCTGGAAGTTGGCATTGAGGATCGCCTGGGTCGAGGGCAGGATCATCGCGCCACCCACGCCCTGGAGGACCCGGGCGAGGATCAGCGTGTCGCCCGTCGGAGCGAGGCCGGCGAGGACCGAGGCCACGATGAACAGCCCCAGGCCGCCGACATACAGGCGCCGCCGCCCGAGCACATCGCCGAGGCGGCCGAGGGTGATCAGCAGGGCAGCGAAGACCAGCGCGTACGTCGTGTTGATCCACTCGGCCTGGGTCGAATCGAGCTTTAGCTCGCGGATGATCGACGGCACGGCGACGTTCACGATCGTCGCGTCGACGATGATCATGGCCACGCCCACGCTGAGCATCGCCAGGCCGACCCACCGGCCGCGACCCGAGGCAGCCATTGAGGCGCCGCCTGGCTGGCCGGTCATCGGATCCCACGCCCTTTCTCGAACACGATCTGGAGGTCCTGGGTGATGCCGGTGGCGAAACCGGCCTCGCACAGGGCCAGGTAGTACTCCCACATCCGGACGAACCGATCGTCAAAGCCCTGGCGCCGGACCGATTCGAGCTGAGCCATGAATCGGGTCCGCCACTCGCGCAGCGTACGGGCGTAGTCGGGACCGATGTCGGCCACCGAGCGGATCAGCAGCCGGGTGCTCCGGCTGGCTCGCTCGATCACCGCCAGTGACGGGCACAGGCCACCCCGAAAGATGTACGTCTGGATCCAGTTGGCGCCGCGACGCTGGGTTTCGTAGGTGGCATCCGGGAAGGTGATCGACTGGAGGCTCAGCCGGCCGCCCGGCACGAGGGCCCGGTCACAGGCCTGGAAGAACGTCTCGTGGTACTCGGCACCCACGGCTTCCAGCATCTCGATGGAGACGAGCGCATCGTAGGTTCCCGTGATCTCCCGGTAGTCGCGCAGCTGGATGTCGACGAGGTGCTCCAGGCCGGCCGCCTTGACGCGCTCCGTTGCCAGGTCGTGCTGCTCCTTCGAGATGGTGATCGATGTGACCCGGCAGCCCAGCTCGCCGGCGGCGTACAGGGCGAACCCACCCCAGCCCGAGCCGATCTCCAGGACGTGCTGGCCGGCCGCGGATCCGGCGACGAGCCCGGCACCTTCCGCGATCAGCCGGTACTTGTTGCGTTGGGCGTCGGCCAGGGACTGCTCGGGCGACGCGAAGACGGCGCTCGAATAGGTCATCGTCTCGTCCAGGAACAGGCGGTAGAAGTCATTGCCCAGGTCGTAGTGGGCGGCGATGTTGCGCCGGCTCTGCGACCGGGTGTTGCGCCGGAAGCGGTGGGCCACGATCCGGCGGAGCTCGGCCGGGAAGCGCCACCAGCCGGCCGACAGGGCCAGCGAGGCGCGGTTCAGGGCCGCCACCCGAATCAGGCCGGCCAGGTCGGGGCTGGACCACTGGCCGTCCATGTAGGCCTCGCCGGCGGCGGTCTCGCCGCCCAGAAGGATCCGGACCAGGGCCGCGCTGTCATGGATGTGGATCTCGGCCCGGTCGTCCGAGTCGCCGTCGCCGAAGGCCCGGCGCGTGCCGTCGGGCAGGACGACGGTCAGGCTCCCGACCCGGATCCGCTGGACGGCGGCCAGTCCCACCCGCCAGGCGAGCCTGGCCAGGATCGAGTCGGCCGTGGTGGACGCGCGCCCTGGCGCAGTTCGGGTGGTCATCGGGTTGCCGCTCCATGTCGATGAAATTGGGCGCCGCGTCGCCACAGGCGGAGTGCGTGCCAGTGGATGAGGCCGATCGTGCGCTGGGTGGCGAACGGATGCCGGACGAGCATCCGGGCAACCGTCCGGTCGGTCAGCGGCCGGCGGCTCAGGTCAAGGCTGGTGTGGATCAGGAGGTCCCCGGCCTGGTCTTCATTGATCGAGATGCGCAGGCGCCCGGGCTCATCCCGGACCCGGACCGTGTACCGCCCGACCATCTCGATGAACGGCGAGACGTAGAAGTCCTTGTCCATCGAGGCCACGAAGTCGCTCCCCTGTTCCGGTCGGCGGAGCGTGTACAGGTGCCGTTCGAGATGGGTGTTGTGGACCTCGACGATGACCAGCTCGAGCGTCCCGGAAGGGTCGCGGCAGAGGTAGAAGCTGGCTGGATTGAAGACATAGCCAAAGACCCGCAGATTGGTGATCAGGGTCAGCCGCCAGCCCTCGGGATCGAATCCCTCGGTGCGCAGGTGGGCCCGGACGGATTCGCGCAGGTCGGCCGCAGGCGGCGCGAGATGGTCGTCGTCTCGGAAGGACAGCAGGTTCGGGCGGTTGCGACTGACCAGCCGCAGGCTCCGCCCGACCAGGTCCAGCTCGTCCAGGTCCAGGGCCACGTAGAAGACGTCGTGCTCCAGGGCATAGACAAACGGCCGGGCCCGACGGTGCCGGACCTTGCCCTCCAGCAGGTGCGATCTCATGCCGCACGGTCCTCGTCGGCAGCCGTTCGCCGACAGGCCGAAGACAGGAGCTCCGCCACGTCGTAGCCGGATCGACAACCGTCCTCGTGGAACCCGTAGCCAAGATGGGCTCCGGCGTACCAGGTTTGACGGTGCCCCTGGAGGCCGCCCAGGGCAACCTGCGCAGCAAGCGTCCGGAACGTGTACATGGGGTGGCTGAATGCCCGTTCCACGATCCGCTGAGCGGGTGCCACGCGGTCCCCGGCATTCATCGACACCTGGTACTGCATCGGACCGGGCAGCGCCTGGAGGCGGTTCATGTGGTAGGTCATCGTGAGTGCCTCGCCGGGCTTCCGGCAGTCCGCCTGGTCCACGTTCCACGACGCCCAGGCCGCGCGCTGCCGAGGCAGCATCTGCCGGTCGGTGTGGAGCAACACCTGGTTCGTCGAGTATTCAAATGAGCCGAGGACGGCTCGCTCAGTGTCGTCGGCGTCGCGCAACATAACCAGCGCCTGGTCGGCATGGGTTGCCACGACGACTGCGTCAAACCGCTCGGCCAAACCGGCCCCGGTCCGGATCGTGACCCCCAGGTCGTCCCGGCTCACCTCGACCACCGGATCGCCGGATCGCAGCGTCCCGTCGGGCAGGGCGGCAACGATCCGGCGCACGTACTCCATCGAGCCGCCCTGGATGGTCCGCCACTGGGGTGCGTTGCCGACCCCGATCAGGCCGTGTTGATCCAGGAATCGGAGGAGGTAGTCGATCGGGAAGTCGAGGATCCGATCGGGCGCCGTGGACCACACGGCGGACGTGATCGGCATCAGGAAGTGGTTGCGGAATGCCGGGCCGAACGCGTTGTCGGCCAGGTAGTCGCCCAGCGTGGAGCGCGAGGGACTCCCCTGATCCAGGCGCCGTCGGGCGTCGCGATAGAAGCGCAGCGTGTCGGCCAGCATCCGCCAGTGGGCGGGCCGGCCCACCGAATCCGGGCGAGCGAACAGGCCCCGGATCCCGCGCGAGCTGAACTCGGTTCCGTGGGCCCGGCAGGTGGAGCCCAGGGACATGTCGCTGGGCTGGGTCGCCACCCCGAGCTCGGCCAGGAGCGCCACGAACCGGGGATAGGTGCGCTCGTTGTAGACGATGAAGCCGGTGTCGATCCCGGTGGGTCCGGCGGGCGTGTCAACGACGACGGTTCGGGCGTGACCACCGGCCGCGGCATCGCCTTCGAACAGCCGCACCTGGTGGTCCCGGCGGAGGGCATACGCGGCGGTCAGGCCACTGACCCCGGCGCCCACGATCGCGACCTTCATGACGGTTCAACCGGGGCGCTTGCCAGGGCCTCCGCGCGCGCGTCCAGGGTCCGCTTCATGCCTCCCAGCGCCTCGCGCCCGATCCGGGCGAACTGGCCACCCAGGAATGGCTGGACCAGGCGGAGCACGCCACCCAGCCGGATGTCGGCCGTGTAGTCGATCCGGGTCCCGCTGCCGGCCGGCGTGAACCGAATCTCATCGACCGCCGAAACCCCCGAGCCGGCGCCCGCCAGCACAACCCGCCGGGACGGCTCCCGGACCGTGATGCGGTACTCCATCGGGGCAACCCGGCCGGCAAGGCGGACGCCCAGGCGGTAGCGCGAACCAACCCGCGGCGTGCCGTCGTCGATCTGCTCCGAGGTGGCAACGCCCGGATCCCACTCCATCGAGTTGGCAAAGTCGGCCACGAAGGCGAAGGCCGCTTCGGGCGGCAGGGCCGTTTCGATCTGTTCGATGAGCTTTGTCACGAGTTGCTCCGATCCGGGTGATACTCGACGGCATGGATGCCAGGATGGTGGTGGACGCGCTGCTCGAGCAATCGATCGTGGGCAGCTTCACCCGGCTCGGGATTGGGCTGCGCCGACAGGTATTCGCGTGGCCGCCCATTCCGGATGGCGCGCTCGCCGGCCGGACGGTCCTGATCACCGGCCCCACGTCGGGACTGGGCAAGGCGGCCACCGAGTTGCTGGCTGGCCTCGGCGCCCGGGTGATCCTGGTCGGCCGCAGCCCGGAGCGGCTCGCCGCGGTTCGCGACGGGCTGGTCACGACGCACGGCGTCGACCGCTTCCCGATCGTCGTGGCGGACATGGGCTCGCTCGCGTCGATTCGGGCGGCGGTAACCAGGATCCTTGAGACGGAGTCCCGGCTGGACGTCCTGATCGACAACGCTGGGGCGATCTTCCCTGAGCGGATCGACGGGCCGGACGGCATCGAAGCCACGTTCGCGACGCTCGTCGTTGGCCCATTCGTGCTCGTGTCGGACCTGCTCCAGCTCCTCCAGCGGACGCCCGGCTCGCGGGTCATCTGCGTCACTTCGGGCGGGATGTATTCGCAGCGACTTGATCTGGATGACCTTGAGTCGACGTCCGGGCCGTTCTCCGGTTCGCGGGCCTACGCTCGAGCCAAGCGTGCCCAGGTCGCCCTGGTCCGCGAGTGGGCGCGCCGCCTTGGGCCACGCGGCGTGGCCATCAATGCGATGCATCCGGGCTGGGCCGATACGCCCGGGCTGGCCGAATCTTTGCCGGGTTTCCACGAGCTGATGCGTCCCCTGCTCCGGACGCCGGCCGAGGGTGCCGACACGATCGCCTGGCTGGCGGCCACCACGGACGGCCGGTCGCGCAGCGGGGCCCTGTACCTGGACCGCCGGCCTCGGCCGTTCGATCGTATTCCCACGACCCGGCTGTCGGCCGGCGACCGCCGCCGGCTGTGGGACATGGTGGTCGCGCTGTCGGGCATGCCCGATCCCTTGCCGGAGCGCTGACCAACCCGTCGCCGATTCGATTCGTGGAGCCTGCTGGCCCGGATTCATTCGATGTTCACCCTTTGTTTAAGGTAGGACGAACAGTACCCACCGAGCCGGGGGCTTGTCAAGGCTTTGTCTAGTGTTATATTGGACAGACCATGTACACGATCAAGCAAGCAGCCGCCCGCACCGGCCTGAGCGTCGCGCTGATCCGGGTCTGGGAGCGCCGCTATGGCGTGGTCCAGCCGAACCGGACGCCGGCCGGCTACCGGCTCTACGACGATGCGGCGATCGCCCGCCTGGCGGCCATGCAGCAGCTGGTAGCCCAGGGCTGGGCACCCAGCCAGGCCGCCCAGCGATTGCTCGAGCCGGACGTGGATCTGAGCGGGCTGGCCGGGGCCACGACCGTCAACCCGCGCCCCATGGTGTCGAGCGGCCGTGGCTTCGATCAGTTCGGCGCGACGCCCACCTTGCCGTCGTCGGCCGGCCACGGTGAACGCGACCTGTCCCTGGTGTCAGGGCTCGTCTCCGCGGCGCGTGAGCTGGACGTCCCGGCCATGGAGCGGATCCTGGACGAGTGCTTTGCCGCCCAGCGCTTTGAGCTGGCGATTGAGGGTGTCGTCTCACCGGCCTTGCGGGCGATCGGCAGCTCGTGGGCCGAAGGCACGATCGACGTCGCCGCCGAGCACGCCGCCAGCGAGACGATCCGGCGCCGGCTGGCCCGCTTCTTCGATGCCGCCGGCCTGGGCGATCGGGTACCCACCGTGATCGTGGGGCTGCCGCCTGCCGCCCATCACGAGATCGGGGCCTTTGCCTTTGCCGTGGCGGCCCGGCGGGCCGGCCTGGATGTGCTCTACCTCGGTGCCAATGTGCCGGTGGCGAGCTGGGCGCGAACGGTCAACGAGACCGGCGCGTCGGTCATCGTCCTGGGCGTGGCCGCGCCCTCGGACGTGGACGCGGCGGCCGAGGTCATCGAGGCGTTGCGCTTGACGGAGCGCCCGCCGGCCTGCCTGATCGGCGGCCCATTTGCGGCCGATGCGCCGGACGCCATCGGCACGGTCCGTTTGCCGGCGCCCCTGGATGCGGCGGTCGCGGTCGTCGTCGAGATCCTCGAATCGGGTCGACGACCGACAGCCTGATGGACGCGGCGCGGTCGGTCAGGCCCCGAGGCCCGCAAAGATCTCGTTGCACTGAGCCCCGAACGGCGGCGGTCAGCTCGCAGGTGGCCTGACGCTTGATTGCTCCGACACGCGGGAAGTGGCCGGCGAGGAGCTCCCACCGGGCTGCGTCCCCCACCCGCTGAGCGGCTGCACCGCGGACGGCCCCGACGCCCCGAGCGACGGCAGGCCAATGTCGTTGGCCAGCGCCTGCTGCCCGTGTATTCGTCCGGTCCGCTTGGGTCACGTCTTCCCACGAACACGAGCGCTGCCGCCGGTCAGACCGAGGATAGCAGTCGACCCAGCGTGGGTCGCGTTGCAAAGCCACCTCGAGTGGGCCCGGGGGTGCGGAGTGCAGTCCGTCTACGCGATGGGGTCACCGAGCTTGCCGTGTTCGGGCGCGAGCACCGGCTGAGCTGCGCGGGCGGGCCCCTGGACCGTCGGGATCGGATGCGTGGATCGGATGAGGTTCCCCGGGTCGTACTGGGCCTTGACGCGGCCGAGCCGTTCGCAGGTCGTGGGCGAGAAGAGATCCGACACGTTGAAGGATCGCTCGGCGAAGTTGGGATAGTTCCGCTCCGCCTCCCACGGTGCCAGCGCGGACCGCACGATCGCGGCGTGGCGCTCCAGGGCGGCCTCGTTCTCGTTCATCGCCATGCTGATCGTGGCGGTCGCGAACCCGGCGTCGAGCGAGGCGAGCGCCCCGTGTTCCGGCGCAGGATCGGCCAGCGCACCTCCCAGGTGCCGCAGCTCGACTGAGAGCAGCGGCGACCCCGACCCGGGACCTGCGGCCTCGACAAGGGCATCGATAGCCGCCGGCGGCAGGTCCCCAAGGAGCCACCCGTCGATGTGGGCCGGCACCGGGTCCACCGGGTCCATGTGCAGCGCGCCGAGCTCTGTCGGCGGCAGCATGGCGAAGGTGTCGATTTCCGGCCCGAGCTCCCGGAGTGGCCGCAGCAGCTCGATGCCCTCGCCCTCAGCCACCAGGCAGGCCGCTTCGACGAGCACGAACGAGCGGCCCCGCAGCCGCTCGGGGATCTCCGCGACGGGCGGCAAGTTCAACAGGCGGCCGACCGAGGTGACGGAATCTGGGACGCCGGCGGTCCACGCCTGCCAAGCGTCCAGGATCTCGGCCGCGCGCTCCTGCGGCCAGTACAGCACGCCGGCATACAGCGTGCGCACGGGGTAGAGGGCGAACTCGAGCGCAGTGACGATCCCGAAGCTGCCCCCACCGCCGCGGAGCGCCCAGAAGAGGTCCGGCTCGTGCTCGCGGTCGACGTGCAGCAGCCGGCCATCGGCGGTGACGACATCCGCGGCGAGAACACTGTTGCAGGCCAGGCCGTGGCGCCGCGACAGCCACCCCAGGCCACCGCCCAGGGTGTACCCGACAACGCCGATCTCGGGCGAGAAGCCGGACAGGCCCGCCAGGCCGTGCACCGCTGCGGCACTCTGCACCTCGCGCCACAGCGCCCCCGCCCCGACCCTGACGCGACGCCGACTCGCGTCGATCGCGATGTCCCGCATCTGGGATGGTTTCAGGAGCAAGGCGTCCTCGATCGCGCCCAGCGGTGCCGCTCCGTGTCCCGTCCCCTGGGGTGCCACCCGCAGTCCCTGGCTGCGAGCGAACGCCACGAGCTCGACGATGTCGCGGGTCGTCTCCGGGAAGGCGACCACCGGAGGACGCTGGGCTGCGGAGAGATTCCACGCCTGGCGGGCAGTGTCCCATCCTTCTTCGGTCTTCGACACGATTCGCCCGGCGACCAGCGCACGGATATGCTCGAGACGCCGCTCGCGCCGCGCGACCTCCGGTGCGGCGATGATGCGACGCACCCAGTAGTCAGGGGGGAGCACAACGACCTCCTTGCGGATGCATGTGATGTGCGGCGTCGTGGCCGCGCTTCGCAATCTCGAATGTCAGCGGTGACGAAGCAGGGGACCGTATTAGACGTCGCCAGGCACGCCTCCTGTCATGGGTGCCGGGAGGTTGGGACGTGACCGTCGGTTAGCCGGCCTCGGTCGTCAGTAATACGTCGCCGGCCCACACGTTGGGCGGCGAGGCGGGCCGGAATGTGGGGACGTAGCGTCGGGTCCAGGCGACGAATCGACGGCCCGCCTCGACGAGCGCTGGTTCGTCGTGCTCGACCATCGCGACGATCAGTCCGTCGCGGGCGATCAGCCGCCCGCCGGCCAAAGTCCGGGATGCCGATGAGCAGGGCTCCGATATCAGCGGCACGGGCGACTACGGCGTCGACGGCGGACGCCGTGGGGAAGCAGCGCCGGACGGTCGCAAACACAGTGCCTCTGTAGGTGCTGGTGCGTCCGCCTCTGTCGACGCACCGGGACGCGTCACCGGGATCAGAGGTGCGTAACGCTACCAGATCCTCAGCCGCGGTGGTTCCTCCGTCACGTCACCCGAGCGGTCCCCTGTCTGCCAGCCTCGGCGCCTGCCGCCTTCGTGCTCGCCCACGGCGCAATCCATGCCGGGTTCGTCTCGCCGCGCCAGCCGGCTCGACGATCGGTGGCCTCTGGTCAGGTGCCGGCGCGCTCCTCTGCCGCGAGCTCCGCCGCCGCTTCGGACGGGAGCCAGAACCAGCGGAGGTGCTCGAAGTCGGCGCCCACGTGCAGCGGGACCCCGGGCCCGTCGGGCGTCGTCGGAGGGTCGGCCAGGATTCGCCGCGCCTCGGCGAGGTAGTCGGCCAGGCGCTCCTCCGGCTCGCGATGGCGGTGCGCCGCGTAGCGCATCACGCCCTCGTCGTAGCGGATCGCGCCCAGCGACAGCGGCGGCTCCACGGCCCCGCCGCGGTGGCCCCACAACCCGCTGACCGGGTCGAAACGGTACTGCGGCAGGAGGCGCCAGCCGTCGGACGCCACCAGGTCAACCGCGTCGAGGATGTAAGCGAAGACGGTCTCGCTGATGAAGTAGTTGAAGTTGACGCGCACCCAGCCCGGCTTGATCCCCTCGCAGCCGCGCGCGATCTCACGCTCGAATGCGTGGGAATGCTCCAGGTCGATCCCCAGCAGCCGGTGGCCGTACGGCCCGGCACAGGAGCAGCCGCCGCGGGCCTGGATCCCGAAGAGGTCGTTGAGCAGCGCCACGACGTAGTTGTGGTGGAGATAGCGGGCCGGCTGGTCGCCCTGCCGATGGCGCACGACGAACGAGACGATCGAGAGCCGCTCCGCGTGTGGGTTGCCCAGGATCTCCACGTTCGGGTTTGCCGACCACCGGGCGATGGCCCGGTGGATGAACGACTCCTCGCGCTCGCGGATCGCCTCGACGCCCACCGCCTCCTTCAGCCCGAAGACAAGGCCGGCCCGGATGGACTCGACGATCGCCGGCGTCCCGCCCTCCTCGCGCTGCTCGATGTCGGCGAGGTAGAGATGCTCGGCCGGGTTGACGTAGGCGACCGTGCCCCCGCCCGGCACGGACGGGACGCGGTTGCGGAAGAGCGCCTTCCGGGCCACGAGCAGCCCGGGCGTGCCCGGTCCGCCGATGAACTTGTGCGGCGAGAGGAAGATCGCGTCCAGGTCGTCCCCGGTCATGTCGATCGCGACATACGGCGCCGCCGCGGCGTAGTCCCAGCACGCCAGCGCGCCGTGTGCATGGAGGAGCGCGCTGATCCCGCGCACGTCGGACAGGATCCCGGTGACGTTTGATGCGGCCGAGAAGGAGCCGATCTTCAGCGCGCGATCCGCGTGGCGCTCCAGTTCTGCGGCCAGGTGGCCGGCGTCGATCTGCCCGTCGTGGTCCTCGTGGATCACCACGACGTCCGCCAGGGATTCGCGCCACGGCAGCTCGTTCGAGTGGTGCTCGTACGGGCCCACCAGGACCAGCGGCCGCTCGGCCGGCGGGATCATCGCGCGGAGCCCGTATCGATCGTCGAGGTCCGCCGGGAGGCGGATCTGGAGGACGTCGACCAGCCGGTTGATTGCGCCGGTGGAGCCCGAGCCCACGAAGATGACCGCGTGCTCGTTGGTGGCCCCGACGGCCCGCCGGATCAGCTCGCGCGCCTCTGCCCGGAAGCGGGTCGTCTGGAGGCCGGTCCCGCTGGACTCCGTGTGCGTGTTCGCGTAGAGCGGCAGGACCGCGTCGCGGAGGTAGTCCTCGAGGAACGTGAGCGACCGGCCGGACGCCGTGTAGTCGGCGTAGGTGACCCGCCGGATCCCGAACGGCCCGGCCACGGCCTCGTCGTCGCCGATGACCGAGCGCCGGATCGTCTGGATGAGCGCCTCCGCGGGGTCCATTGCCGCGATCGTACGCGCCCGGCGGGCAGG
>Ga0097691_1002112_pt1 | contig 13786 bp, 11 predicted proteins | sample NGESurdeep072012_8_FD_72858 | JGI IMG/M metagenome (GOLD analysis project Ga0097691, IMG submission 72858) | Arctic peat soil microbial communities from Barrow, Alaska - NGEE Surface sample 210-1 deep-072012 | ecosystem: Environmental > Terrestrial > Soil > Wetlands > Peat ...
AATTTTTACAGTTGAAATTATATATCAAAAATATGGTTTGCAGCCGTTGCAAAATGGTTGTTAAAGATGAACTTATTAAATTTGGCCTTCATCCAAAAAATATAGAATTAGGAGAAGTTGAAGTTGAAGAAGATATAACTAATGAAAATAAAAATCAACTCAATGCAATTTTACAATCTTTCGGTTTTGAATTAATTGATGATAAAAAAAGCAGGCTCATAGAAAAAATAAAAAATACAATTGTTGATTTAGTTCATTATTCTGAGAATCAACTCAACACTACATTTTCCGAACACATAAGCAAGAAGCTTCATCATGATTACAATTATCTAAGCAATCTCTTTTCAGAAGTAGAAGGAACAACAATTGAAAAATATTTTATTGCTCAAAAAATTGAGAAGGTAAAAGAGCTATTAAAATATGACGAGCTTTCTCTTTCAGAAATTGCTGATCGTTTGGGATATAGCAGTGTTGCCTATTTATCTAACCAGTTTAAAAAGCAAACAGGCCTTACACCTACTTTTTATAAGTCTTTAAAGCAAAATAAAAGAAAGAACATCGACGACCTGTAAATGTTATAACTCTTATACAGAATCCTGTAATGATAAAGCTTTCTATACCAGCTAACTTTACATGTAAAATTATAATGACACATACATATAGTGTAACAGGAATGAGTTGTACAGGATGCCAGGCAAAAGTTCAGCAATTATTATCAGGTGTAAATGGAGTAGAAAAAGTTTCTGTTGATTTGCCCAATGGCGAAGCAGTTATTGATATGAAGGAACATATCCCAACTGACCAATTAAAATCAGCATTAAAGGACTATCCAAAATATCAGTTGAACGAAAAAAATAATTCACATAACGGACACACACACACGCACACAGAAATAAAACATATCACTTCAGATCATTCGCAGAAAGATGATGATGGCAAATATTATTGCCCGATGCACTGCGAAGGAGATAAGCTATATAATAAGCCGGGCAATTGCCCCGTTTGTGGAATGAATTTGGAAAAGCTGCCTGAAGTTTCTGCAAAAAAAGTACAATACACTTGCCCTATGCATCCTGAAATTATAAGAGATGCTCCGGGCTCTTGTCCTATTTGTGGAATGGACTTAGTTCCTAAAGAACCTGCTTTGGATGAAGAAAATAAAACTTACAAAGAGCTACTGAAAAAGTTTAAAGTCGCTGTGCTGTTCACCATTCCTGTTTTAATTATTGCAATGTCTGATATGCTTTCTAACAATCCTCTTATTAAAATAATGAGCCAGGAAAAATGGAATTGGATACAATTTGCTTTGTCAATAGCTGTAGTATTTTATGCAGGTTGGATGTTTTTTCAGCGGGCATGGAAATCTATTATTACATGGAACCTGAATATGTTTACGCTAATCGGAATTGGTACAGGAGTAGCCTTTGTGTTTAGTGTTATTGCGATGTTGTTTCCTTATATTTTTCCGGCGCAATTCAGAACTGAAAGCGGGACTGTGTTTGTTTATTTTGAAGCCACCACCGTTATACTCACTTTAGTTTTATTAGGGCAACTTCTTGAAGCAAGAGCGCATAGCAAAACAAGCGGAGCTATAAAAGAATTATTAAAGTTAGTGCCTGCCGAAGCCACTTTAATTGTAGATGGAGAAGAAAAAATTATTCCAATTGATGACATAAAAAAAGGAGATTTGTTGAGAGTAAAACCCGGAGAAAAAATTCCGGTGGATGGAAAATTAGTGGAAGGTCAGGGTAGTATTGATGAATCTATGATAACAGGAGAACCTATTCCGGTAGATAAAAATGTAGATGATAAAATAACTTCTGGAACAATAAATACTACAAAATCTTTTGTGATGGAAGCTGAAAAGGTTGGTGCGGAAACCTTGCTTTCGCACATTATAAAAATGGTGAATGACGCAAGCCGTTCCAAAGCACCGATTCAGAAATTAGCTGATAAAATATCCAAATACTTTGTGCCTGTTGTTGTCGGGATTTCTATTCTCACTTTTATTGCATGGGTAATGTTTGGTCCGGAGCCAAAATATGTTTATGCTTTTGTAAATGCAATTGCTGTATTGATTATTGCCTGTCCCTGTGCTTTAGGTTTGGCTACACCAATGTCTGTAATGGTTGGTGTGGGAAGAGGAGCACAATCAGGTGTTTTAATAAAGAATGCTGAGGCTCTTGAAAAAATGAATAAAATTGACACGTTAATAATTGACAAAACAGGAACGCTTACCGAAGGAAAACCATCTGTAGAAAAAGTGATTGCCGTCCCGCAAGGCGGGATTAGTGAAGATGATTTATTGCAAAAAATTGCTTCGCTAAATAAATATAGCGAGCATCCTTTAGCAGAAGCAATCGTGAAATATGGTAAAGAGAAAAAAATCTCATTCTCTGACGTTAAAGATTTTGAAGCGATAGCAGGCAAAGGTGTCACGGGAATAATTGATGGTAAAAAAATAGCATTAGGAAACAAAAAACTAATGATAGAAAGTAATTCAACGATCTCTGAAAACTTAGAAGCCCAGGTAAACAATGAACAAAAGTTAGGGAAAACGGTTTCTTATATTTCGAGAGATGGAGTAGCTGTTGGATACATAACCATTACAGATAAAATAAAAAATACCAGCAAAGAAGCAATTGAAAGTTTGCTTAAAAATCATATTGAAGTCATTATGCTTACAGGCGATAATGCCAGCACTGCCAAAGCAGTTGCCGAAGAATTAAACTTAACCGGCTTTAAGGCTGAATATCTACCGGAGGATAAATTAAAAGAAATACAAAGGTTACAAAGCGAAGGTAAAAAAGTAGCAATGGCAGGTGATGGCATCAACGATTCTCCGGCATTAGCACAGGCAGATGTAGGCATTGCAATGGGTACAGGTACTGATGTAGCAATAGAAAGTGCAGAAATTACTTTGGTAAAAGGAGACTTACAGGGAATTGTAAAGGCGAAAAAATTAAGTAAAGAGGTGATGAAAAACATACACCAAAATTTACTTTTTGCTTTTATTTATAATGTACTTGGTGTTCCGGTAGCAGCAGGTATTTTGTATCCTGTTTTTGGGATCTTATTATCGCCAATGATAGCAGCAGTGGCAATGAGTTTTAGCTCTGTCTCTGTGATTGTAAATTCACTTAGGTTAAGAAATTTAAAATTGTAAATCAAAATCCAATGGTTCAAAAATTAATTGAGCTTTCATTACGCAACAGGCTTGTAGTGCTGATCATCGCAGCAGGTCTGTTTGCCTGGGGCTTTTACTCCGTGAAGCAAAATCCCATAGATGCTATTCCTGATTTATCAGAGAACCAGGTGATTGTTTTTACAGAGTGGATGGGACGCAGCCCGCAGGTAATAGAGGATCAAATCACTTATCCTCTGGTGAGCAACCTGCAGGGCATTCCCAAAATAAAAAACATTCGTGCTACGTCTATGTTCGGGATGAGTTTTGTGTATGTGATATTTGAAGATAATGTAGATACATACTGGGCAAGAACAAGAGTGCTGGAAAGATTGAATTATGCGCAGCGTTTATTACCACCGGGTATCACACCAACACTTGGTCCCGATGGAACAGGTGTGGGACATATTTTCTGGTATCATCTCGATGCACCCAAAATGGATCTGGGTGAGCAACGTGCTTTACAGGATTGGTATATAAAATTGGGTTTGCAAACAGTTCCCGGTGTGGCAGAGGTCGCTTCATTTGGTGGCTTTGAAAAACAATACCAGTTGGTGATTGATCCTGTTAAGCTACAGTTCTACAACATTTCCATGATAGATGTGATGAATAAAGTTAAAGCTAACAACAACGATGTGGGAGGAAGAAAATTTGAAATGAGTGATATGGCATACATCATACGTGGTTTAGGCTACATCAAAAACAAAGACGACATAGAAAACATTGCAGTGGGTAATTACAATAGCATCCCTGTAAGAGTGAAAGATATTGGTTCTGTACAAATGGGCGGCGATTTGCGTCTTGGCATTTTCGATGCAAACGGTGAAGGAGAAGTAGTCGGCGGGATTGTTGTAATGCGTTATGGAGAGAATGCAGATAAAGTAATCAATGATGTAAAAAAGAAAATGGGTGATATACAAAAAGGATTGCCCGAAGGTGTAAGCTTTAAAATAGATTACGACAGAAGCACATTGATTGAAGCTGCTATGGCAAACATCAAAAGTAAATTAATTGAAGAAATTTCAATAGTGTGCATTATTGTTATCGTCTTCTTGTTTCATTGGCGTAGCGCTTTAAGCATCATTATACAAATTCCTATAACAATCGCTGTAAGTTTTATTTTTCTGAATGCTTTCGGGCTATCATCAAATCTTATGTCATTAACAGGTATTGCATTGGCAATAGGTGTAATTGTAGATAACGGAATTATTATGAGTGAGAATTCCTATCGTAATTTATCAGAATGGCAAAACAATCCTGCCAACAAAAAATAATAAGAGCAAAAGTTAGCAAAGATTATTTATTAAACCCAACAAAATAATAAACATGAAACATCCGTTGCGTCGCTCTCTTGTGCTGAATACTATTACTCATCAATCCCGTTTAATACGTATAGGTATTAGTAACAAATAAATTTTACCAATGAAAAAAATATTTAAAAAAATAAGCAGTTGGAAATTGTTTCCGAAAAGGAACTATGTGAAGATACCCGAAGATGTACGGATGAGTATTATTGAAAGTTCCTGCAAAATGGTATCGCGGGGTGTGTTCTTTTCAACAGTTATTATCATCGCCTCATTCCTTCCTGTATTTTTATTAACAGGGCAGGAAGGAAAATTATTTGGTCCTCTTGCATACACCAAAACATTTATCATGGCTGTGGATGCAATACTGGTAGTTACGCTGGCTCCTGTGTTGTTATCCTTTTTCATGCGTGGCAGGTTTCTTCCTGAAACAGCAAATCCTGTAAATCGTTTTCTTGAAAACATGTATGAGCCTGTAGTCAGGGCTTGCCTAAAGTGGCGTAAAACAACCATTGGTATCAATATTATTGCATTGCTTGTTTCTATTCCTCTGATAATGAGTTTAGGTAAGGAGTTTATGCCACCACTCGATGAAGGTTCAATCCTATTTATGCCGGTAACGCTACCCGATGTATCCAACTCAGAAGTGAAGCGCATTTTGCAGGTGCAGGATAAGATCATCAAATCAGTTCCTGAAGTTGTAAATGTATTGGGCAAGGCAGGTCGTGCCAATACTGCGACAGACAATTCCCCCATCAGCATGGTTGAAACAATTCTTATGCTGAAACCCAAAGACCAATGGAGACCTGGTATAACAAAAGACAGCATTATTAATGAACTCAATGCAAAGCTGCAAATACCCGGCGTTGTTAACGGATGGACACAACCGATTATTAATCGTATCAACATGCTTTCAACAGGCATTCGTACAGATGTTGGCGTAAAAGTATATGGACAAAACCTTGATACTATTTATGCGTTCGCACAACAAATAAAAAAAGCATTGGAAGGAATAGATGGGGTAAAGGATTTGTATGTAGAACCCATCACAGGAGGCAAGTATATTGATGTGAATATTAAACGTGAAGAAATTGCACGCTATGGATTGAGTGTAGATGATGTGAATGATATAGTGGAAAGCGCATTGGGTGGAATAAAGCTAACTACTACCATCGAAGGTAGACAGCGCTTTTCGGTGAATGCAAGATTTGGACAGGATTTCAGGAACAATATGGAAGCACTAAAAAGCTTGCAGGTGCAAACAATGAATTTTGGTCCCATTCCCTTGCAAGCCGTTGCAGATATAAAAATTTCAGAAGGTCCGCCGATGATACAATCAGAGAATGCTTTGTTGCGTGGCACAGTTTTATTCAATGTTCGTGAAAGAGATCTTGGCAGCACGGTGCAGGAAGCACAGCAAAAGCTCAACAGCATGGTTACCAAACTTCCGAAAGGTTATTTCTTTGATTGGAGTGGTCAGTATGAAAACCTGATACGCAGTGAACAAACACTCAAGTTTGTTTTGCCTGTAGTTTTAGTTATCATTTTTCTCTTCTTGTATTTCGCGTTTCACTCAGCACGTGAAGCTATTTTAAGCTTGATAACACTTCCTTTTGCACTCATTGGCGGCGCATACATGATTTGGTTCTGGGGTGTAAATTTATCTGTTGCGGTTGCCGTTGGTTTCATTGCATTGTTTGGTTTGGCGGTTGAAACAAATATTGTAATGGTCATCTATCTCAACGATGCCATGCAGCAACTCATCGCAAAAAAAGGTAACAGCAAAGAGACAATCACAAAAGAAGATTTGAGGGAATACACGATATATGGTGCAGCAAAGCGTTTGCGTCCAAAATTAATGACGGTAAGCGTTTCCCTTTTTGCTCTCATTCCCATTCTCTGGAGCAGTGGCGTGGGCAGCGATGTAATGAAGCCAATCGTGTTGCCTATGGTTGGTGGTGTAATAACATCTGCTATATTCATTCTTTTGGTAACGCCTTTAATATTCCTGATGAATAAAGAACATGAACTGAAAAAATATGGAAAGATTGAGGTGCACGAAGTAAAACATTAAAATATGAAAAGAAAAAATTTATTGATATTATTTGCAATAGTAAGTGCAGTAAAATTACATGCACAAACAATGCAGTTGGATGAAATTACAAACACCATTCAGCAGCAGCATCCGTCTGTAAAAATGTATGATGCAGAAATACGCTCTTTGGATGAAGCAGCAAAAGGCGCACGAAGCTGGGAAGCTCCTGAACTCAGTACAGGTTTCTGGATGACGCCCTACAATCCAAACTTTTGGAAAAAAAATACAGATGGAACACCCGGCATGGGTCAATACATGATTGGTGTGCAGCAAATGTTTCCCAACAAAAAAGCACAGGATGCAAAGGCTGCCTACATGCAGGCAATGTCATCAGTGAATAAAGAAAAAAAGAATGCCACATTGAATGATTTATATGCAGCAGCAAAGAGAAATTATTACGAATGGGTGGTTATAAAAAAGAAATTATCCATTCTTGACCAGGATAAAAAGCTGCTGCAATTCATGATACAAAATGCTGAAATACGATACAAAAACGGATTGGGAAAGATCAGCGCTTATTACAAAGCAAAAGCAGCATTGGGAAACATTGAAAATATTCAACTCATGCTCAACAATGATATTCTGCAGAAAAAAATTGCGTTGAATACTTTGATGAACCGTGATAAGACTACAGACTTTGATGTTGATACAATTTATTCAATAAAAGATTTCAGTGGTTACATTTTCGACAGCACAACCTTCATCAATGCAAGAAGCGATATTAAAGCCGTTGATAAAGATATAAGCCTTACCTGGTTGCAGCAAAAGGTAGAAAGTACAAAGCTTAAACCGCAGTTTGGGATTTCTTATGACCACATGTTTGGTTTTGGCGGTCTGCCTGCACAATACAACTTAATGGCAACAGTAAAATTACCGATGGCTAAATGGGCATCGAAAGAATATAAAGCTAATATTGAAAGTCTAACATGGAAAGCCGTTTCACTTGGTGAGCAAAAGCAGGCAATCATAAATCAATTGAGTGGCGATGCTTACAGCAGGCGTAATGATATTGAGTTAAAGAAGAAACAACTTAAACTGTATGAAGGAAACATTCTTCCAGCTTTAGAGAATAATTATAAAACCATGCAGTTGGGATATGAGCAAAATACAGAAGAATTATTTCAACTATTTGATGCCTGGGAAACTTTGAATATGACACAGCTCGAATACCTTGACCAATTACAACAGTTATTAATCATGCAGGTTGAACTGGAACAAGTTTTGGAAATAAAATAATAATCACTATGTATGTATAGATTTAAAAATATAAAGACGGTTTGGTTTGCTTTGCTTGCAATAGTTCTCATAGCAGCATCCTGCAAAGAAAGCACGCAGCAGCATCAGCATGCAACAGCTTCGCAGGGCGAAGTGTACACCTGCCCTATGCACCCGCAAATCATTCGCGATAAACCCGGCAATTGCCCTATATGCGGAATGAAATTAGTAAAGAAGGAAAGCAGTAATGCGAAGCTCAACGATATACAACTGCAAAGTTTATTAAAACCTACCAATGAGTTTGTAGTATCAACTGTTCCGGTAACAACTATGCACAAAAAAGATGTATCAACAGAATTGCAGGCGCTGGGAAGGGTTAGTTATGACACACGCTATACAAATACAATTTCTTCACGAGTATCAGGAAGAATTGAAAAATTATTTGTGAAGTTCCGTTATGAGCACATCCATAAGGGAGATGCGGTAATGAATATTTACAGCCCTGAGTTAAACACCGCACAGCAGAATTTAATTTTTCTTTTAAAGAATGACCCCAATAACACAATCCTTATTAGTGCAACAAAAGAAAAATTATCGCTGCTGGGAATGAGTAGTTATCAGTTGGATGAACTAATGCGTACGCAAAAGATTGCTTACACAATTACTGTGTACAGTCCTTATACCGGTCATGTGCATGAAGCAGGTAATATGAATAACTTAGATAACACCAGCGGCTTGAGAACAGATGCATCACAGTCTTCAGAACAATTATCACTTAAGGAAGGTATGTATTTACAAAAAGGACAACCCATCATTTCTGTTTTTAGTACAGAACATGCATGGGCATTATTAAATATTTATACAAACGATCAAAACCTTGTGAAAGCAGGTGATGCTGTAACCATTATACCGGAAACCGCACCGGGCAATGCTTTCAAATCAACTATCAGTTTCATTGAGCCATTTTACAGAAGCGGAAGTAAAACTTTAACTGCACGTGTGTACTTCAATAACACAGATCTTAAATTACCAATAGGCAGCCAGGTAAAGGCATTAATTTCAACCAGTATAAAAAATACAGAATGGTTACCCGAAGATGCTGTGCTTTCTCTTGGGATAGACAAAATTGTTTTTCTTAAAGAAGACGGTGGTTTCAGAGCACATAAAATAACTACAGGCATCACAAATGAAAATAATATACAGGTATTGTTGGGCTTGTCTGCAAACGATGAAGTGGCAGCCAATGCGCAATTCCTTATGGACAGCGAAAGTTTTATAAAAATAAATCAATAAATGATGAAAATTTTTTTTGATAATAATGAGCCCAGTGGGATTGCTACGATTAAGCGTCCGTTGCGCTACGACCGACAACCGGCGGTTCGCACTCTTCAACTTTTGTTTCTCTTTTTTGCGATGCTCGCGATAACGTCTTTGTTTTTAGCATCATGCAAAGGCAGGATTAAAGAAGTAGCGGCAACAACAGATCCGGATGTTTATTATACCTGTTCCATGCATCCACAAGTAATGCAGGATCATCCCGGCAACTGCCCCATCTGCGGAATGAAACTGATTGAAGCAAAAAAAAGCCAGTCACAAAAAGCAGATGAGATACAGCTCAGTAATGTGCAAATGCAATTAGGCAATATACAAGTAGATACTATCAGAAATGGTTCCATCGGTGATAACATGGTACTTACTGCAACACTCAATTTTGATCAGCGTAAGATCACTGCACTCAGTGCAAGAATTGCCGGAAGAGTTGACAAGCTGTATTTTAAAAATATTGGTGATTATATTCACAAAGGCGATAAACTTTTTGATTTGTATAGTGAAGAACTCAATAATGCAAAACAGGAATACATACTTACATTGCAAAATCAACACGAGTTGAGTAATTCCTTAATTGATTATAAACAGTTAGCAGAAAGCGCAAAAAACAAATTGTTATTGTGGGGCATAACTGAAAGCCAAATTAGTGATCTTGCAAATACACGAAAAGTTTCTCCTCTCACTTCTTTTTACAGCACGGCTAATGGCTATATCACAACACTTGATATAAAAGAAGGAGACTATGTAACGGAAGGAGGTACAATAGTGCAGCTTGCAGATTTATCAACCCTTTGGGCAGAAGCTCAGGTATACACTTCTCAGTTATCAGAGATAGATAGCAGGGGTTCTGCAACAGTACAAATTCCCGACTTAAATAATCTTGAAATTAACGGAACAATCGGGTTTGTAAATCCCGAAATAAATCCTGATACAAGAATAAATTTAATACGCATCACCATACCTAATAACAATAATCAATTACACCCGGGTATGCCAGCGTATGTGTATATAAAGAACAGGCAGCATAAAGGTTTAACCCTGCCTGCCGGTGCTGTTTTACGGGATGGTAAAAGCACATCGGTATGGATAAAGACAGGAGAACATTCTTTCAAAGTGAAAATGGTGGAAACAGGAATAGAAGATGATAACAATATTGAAATAACATCCGGTTTACATGAAGGTGATGTAGTGGTTGTTTCAGGTGCTTATTTATTGAACAGTGAATATATTTTTAAGAAAGGGGCTAATCCAATGGAGGGAATGAAAATGTAGCAATATGAAAATGTAGCAGGCTGGCTTATGATTACAATGAGTGCAATAATGATTATAACACTGATATAATTGTTGAAGTATTCGCATTTTTAAGAATAATTCTATTTTTCTATAGGTTTTTAACGTAAACTTTTAAAATTAAATTCAAGCAATGAAAAGAATATTAACTACAGTCTTATTTTTCACAGCTTTATTATTGATTGCCTGCAATAGTGCACCAGAGAAAAAACAGCAGACCGATATGGCAAAAGTTCATCAGAAAGCAATTCATGATACTTCTATTGCAAGGCAAAATATAAAAGAAGTTTCACCATCATTTACCAACACAGATGCAAAAGCAATTGCTGCATTTAAAGTTATGGTTGATAAATACCTGGATTTAAAAAATGCCCTGGCAAATAATGACGAAGGAGAAGCAAAAAAGAAAGGCAAAGAACTGTTTGAGGCAATATCAAAAGTTGACATATCATTATTAAACGATGAACAGAGAAAGGTATATATGCAGGAAGAAGAAGATCTAAAAGAAAATGCAGAACATATTGGTAAAAGTGAGATCGAACATCAGCGTATGCATTTCTCTATATTAAGCCAGGGTATATATGCAATTGTAAAGGCATTTGGTGGAGGACGTTCGCTCTATCATATTTATTGTTCAAAAGCTGAAAATGGTGAAGGCGCTATGTGGCTAAGCGATGCAATAGATAGTAAAGATCCTTATAACGTGAAAGACACTTCATGTTTTAATATTATAGAAAAAATAAAATAGAAATTTCAATAGAAGAAAAATGAAAAAAGAATACAAGACTCAAACATATAATAATTCTTATTCAGCAATCATTTTTTAGGAAATGTATTTAATCTTACATTTACTTTGTAGATGAATAAATTATAGGTTAAACCTAAAATCTCATTTGTTGACGATGATAAAAATTGTGCTGGAGGCAACCTGGTTATTATGAGCTTCCGCTTGCTCCACTTACTTACTAAAAATAGGTTTGAATCAGATCAGATATCTTTAAACTACGTTTAGCCTTATTCGTTATATAGTTCAATTTGGAAGAAATACTTAAATAATTTAATTTCTAAAAAATAAATATCATGCAACGAATATCAATTAAAGATATTGAACCCAATGCTTACAAAGCCATGCTTGGGATGGAGCAATACATTAGAAACTCTCAACTTCTGCCGCTGCTTCGTGAAATGATAAAAATAAGGGCTTCGCAAATAAATGGTTGCGCTTATTGCATAGATATGCATACACAGGAAGCGCTGAAGATTGGTGAAAATCAACGGCGGATTTTTGCTTTGTCCGCATGGAAAGAATCACCGTTATTTACTGAAGAAGAAAGAGCAGTACTACAGTTAACCGAAGAAGTAACCCTTATTTCGGAAGATGGTGTCAGCGATAAAACCTATTATAAAGTTTTAAAATTTTATGGTGAAAATGGATTGGCGCAAATTATTATGCAGGTCATTATTATTAATTCCTGGAACAGGATAGCAGTTTCTACCAGGCAAATTTTTGAACAAATTATATAATCCGGAAATATTTTAAGCTCATGGTGGTGTAATAAGAAAAGATGAGTTGTCTTTTTTATATCGCAGTCTCGCTTACAGTTAGCTAAGGAAAGGTAAATACTTCCAATTCTTAGTGGTGATATCTTTTACTATAAATGAATTACAAAATAAGAAATGGTATGGGCATTTACTTCTATGGTGCATTTTTTGAAGTAAAAGTCTGGTAACATAATTGAAAACCATTCACATTAAATAGAACATCCATGAAATCATTACAAGTTTTAATGGTAACAACATCCCATAAAAGCCTTGGTGATACAAGTCCTGACACAGGTATATGGCTGCAAGAATTAGCTGGTCCTTATTATGTATTTAAGGATGCTGGTGAATGGATTACTATTGCTTCTCCCAATGGCATTATCACAAAATAAAAATATGGAAGCAATAAAAAGTGTATTGAAACAATCTAATAGTGCAGTTGAAAAACTCGATGTAACAGATATAGAAAAGCTCTTTACTGCTGATTCTAAAATTTATGAATCAGGTGGCAGTGAAGGAAACTCTGCTCAAGTAAATAGTAAAATTTGAAGACAATAACACTTGACTTTTTTTCGTTGGTTTATTAATGTTCTGGGCAGAGTTGTTAAAACTGTTCGTTAAGTTACAGTCAAAGTGGAACGGCATTATTGGTACGCTGACAATGGGCGGGATTTTGAGCAATGACTATCAATAACTTGCTGAAAAACGCTAAAAACACCTATAGAAACTATCTGTCGCAAAAACAGAATAAAAGAATTATTTAAAAACGTGAAATTATGGCTATGAAACACCTTGAAAAGTGGTTGAAAACCAACCTGGTGACCCACATTTTTGAAGCAAAAGTGGGGCTCACTTCGCAAAAATCCACAGGTGCGAAGCTGAAGCGTAAATTTTCTGTGATGTAATTTTCAATTTAGAATTTTAAGTTTAAAGTCAAAACCCGTTTTAAAAAACCGAAAACCATGCAAGTAGCTGTGACCAGAAAAAAGTTTATATTTTCTCCTGATCCTACCAGGGTAATCGCCCGTTTTCTATATATGAATGATGAGAGGTCGGCTGATATAATCAGGAAGGTATTGGCAATGCCAGAAAAAGAAGTAAATATTGCCATGAGCCAGTTGCTGAGAGGGTATTCCCGGCGTCACAGGAATATTTCACGAATATTTGAGAAACATTTTGCCAAACTGGCTCCGATATTTAATAAGATTGAAGTTAATGAAGATGATCTTAGTGTATCCCAGAAAGCGCTGATAGGTTCGTATTTTACAATGGAATATTCCATTGAATCAGCTGCTTTTTTTAATCCATCCATTGTAGAAAATCCGGATCAGACAGAAACAAAATCAGATGAAAAAAGGGTGATTTTTAGTTTCCGGGCTACCGGTGAAGGGCATATCTCATCTATCGTTTTTCGATCAGGAATTCTTGACAAAAATAATAACCTGACTATAGAACCTGTTGGTAATATGTTGGCCGAAGCGGATGTAATTAAACGGAATGTATACGATAAAAAAACTTTTCAAAAGAAACTGGATGAAATGCAGGACCAGGCAAATGTTATTTCTCCTGTTATCATAGATAAACTTGATAAGATGCAAGACAAAGGAAATGTTATTTCTTCTGCTTTTATCTTAGATAAACTTGGAGATGAATTTACATATGGCGAATTGATGAAGAACCTTGAAATAGCAAGAAAGGATACTAATCTTTCGGATAATCATAAAAAATTAATAAATCAAATGATGTGGCTGGCTCCCTCACACTATGAGATTAATTTTTCAATTGATTCAGCCATTTCCGAAAGGGTTATTTTCCCTATATCGGCAA
>Ga0097691_1002113_pt1 | contig 13773 bp, 14 predicted proteins | sample NGESurdeep072012_8_FD_72858 | JGI IMG/M metagenome (GOLD analysis project Ga0097691, IMG submission 72858) | Arctic peat soil microbial communities from Barrow, Alaska - NGEE Surface sample 210-1 deep-072012 | ecosystem: Environmental > Terrestrial > Soil > Wetlands > Peat ...
CGCCATCGCCAGTGTCTGCTGTTGCATCGCTCTACCAGCCCTCCGCCAAATTTCCTCTCAATCTAAACCGCAGATCGGTGGAAATCGAAGTACTTGTTCAGAGTCTCCCTAAGACTTGTCGTTAGCTATCAGTGTTTCCTCCGAGCGGGGCCAGATGGCTTCGGCGCGCGTGCAACGACCCGCGACGCATGCGCCTGCTGCAGGTCGTAAAACTTGCGCGTACCTGCGCCCAGAATCCGGCCCCCTGTATGTCGCCCTTCTCGTAAATGCAATCGAAGGGCTCGCCGCAAAAGATTTCTCCAAACAAAAGAGCGCTCGGCACCGTTCGGGGCCGCCGGGCGCTTCTAGTACGTAGTGCTACTTCGATGCCTTGGTGATCGCGTCCGCAGCGTTGCCAGCAACGACCCAGCTTGCCGACCCGGCCACGACGGCTTCATCCTCGAACCAAAGGAATCCGAAGTCGTCGATGCACTCCGGAAAATCAGGCTTGATGATGATGTATCCCGGAATGACGGCGCCCGGAATGTAAGCGTTGTCGGCGCGGTTGTTGCTGTACGTCTTCGTCTTCGAGACCGTACCGACGCCGGCTACATACGAAGTGCTCGATACGGGGTGCGTGCCGAGAATGTAATTGACGGCGCGAAGGGTATATTCGGAGCTCACAAGATCCGGAAACGCCTTGTGCAGGAAGTACATCCGGATGGCCATGTCAACCACCGCGCCCGATCCGCCCCAGGCACCCAGGCTCGGGGGTACGCCGAACGGGCTGACGTCCAGTTCCTTGCCCAGACCCGCCATGTAGGTCTTCACCGCTTCGCGCATTTGATCTTTCGCGCCCGCGTCCATGTAAGGCAATGCTCGGACTGCCGTCCAACCACGGGACTCCATCTGCTGCGGGGTGATCACTTGAGGGAACAACTCCTTTAGACGGGACTTGTAGGGCTCGGCGCCATTTGTGGCAATGGTCAATTCCAGGGCCGCAGCCCAGTCCTGTCCAATGCCAGAACCGCGACGGCCGATGCCGGCTGGAGGAGCTGTTGGTGCGCTAGTCGTCCCAGAACTTGTCGGAGCTCCCGAGCTACCCCGTCCGTTACGACCGCCTGGAGCGCCGGACACCACACCCTGAGATGCAGCCAGCACGCCCCCTCCGAGGTCACCTGTCGGCGCAGCATCGTCGAAGCCGCGCCCCGCCTGACTCGGTGTCGGGTGGGCCTTCTCGTCGTTCCATGCTTTGATCGCGGTCTCGAGGCAGTCTTTCGCTAATGCATCGTCCCAGCCTTTCAGCACATCGGACGCTGCCGCCAGCGCTGCGATGGCGTTCCATTGGAAAAACGGGTTCGTGGTGGAGAAAATCCAGCGGTCGTCCGGCTTGCCGGAGTAGTCGCCCTTCACTTCGTTCGGACCGAGCTTCGGGTCATAGATGCGGCCGTCAGTTTTCGACGCTCCATCCCCCAAGTGCGTGTATTGGCGTAAGTCTGGTTCGTGAGTGCCCCGGATTGCGTGCCCTATATTGTGGAACTGCGCCAGGATGAGCAGTGCGCCGTGCTTGACTTGCTGCACCGTATCGGGCACGCCATCGGGACGGTGCATCTCAACCTCACGCGCGACTTCATCCACCGTAAGCTCGTCGTACTTGAGATCGAATTCGCGATACGCCAGAGCCAGACTCTGAATCACGCTCAGCTGCGCAGGCTCCTCGAGGTCGAAATCGCCGGCATCATACCAGCCGCCCACGTTCATCCCAGGAATGTGATCGCCGCCCTTGTACTTCCCGTCCGTCGCCGTAGCCTGGTTCCAGCCGTCGAATTGCTCCCCGACCACGGGCGCCAGACGGCCATCATCCAGGTGCGAAGCGCCGTGCCACACGCGGTAGGCTTCGCGAACCGAAACGTGATCCATCTGCACCGCGAGGTGATGGTCCAGGCTGTCCTGCCAAATGTTGGCGTAAGCGTCCTTGGAGATGGGGAAGGGCGCCGTACGCTGGTCTGCGTACTCGATCACATAAAGGCCGGGGTCCGTGACCGGTGTGAAGTCGAATTTCGAATACACGTAACGCAGCCAGGGCGCTGAAGGCGTGATGGGGCCCTCGAACGCCTGCTTGTAAGATCCGTCCTCCATCAGGCGCAGCACTTTGGCCGTTTTCGGGCCGTTGTACTTCGGGTCTAGTTCGAGTACCGCCACGTTGGAGAAACCCGGCGCATAACCGACCTGGCTGTGCGCGATCATTGGCGGCCGCGTCCAGTTCGGAATCACGTCCGGCCTGATGTGCCACACGATCGCGCCGGTAGTCTTGCCGGAAGGGATCAGCGAACGCAACACGAACCAGCCGTTCTGCGCGCGGTCGCGGCCATCGAACAGCATGAGGTCGGCCGTGTCCGACGTAACGTTGACCCGGGCCAACGCGTCGTCGACTCCCAGGGTGATGCTTTTACCCTCGGCGAACGGCAGCGGCTGCGTGTATCCCTTGGCCTTCTCCCAGTCCTCCAGGTAGTACGCCTTCTTCGGTTCATCAGGCAGCGGCAACGCCTTGTCCATTGGATCGTTAGGCGTTCGCGGGAAGATGCCGGCTTTGGTTCCGTCCACCAGGTAAGTCTTGCCCATGTAGATCGAGGGCAGGAACTCCAGGTTGAAGCCTGCTCGCCCGGCCAGTTGCTGCGGTAGCGGCTTGTCGAGATTGATGCTGACCTTCACGCCGCCTGGTTCCGCTGCGACTTCCAGTGTGTAGCTCAAATCGAAGGTTGGAAAAGCGAGGTCGGCGGTGAGCCGGTTGTTCGCCTTATCGGCGTGGCGCCCTTTGAGGGTCGCCACCAGGTCCCACTGCTCGGGCGTTGGCATCAGGCGCACGTCGCCGTTCGTGGCGATGCGCTGGCCGTGGAAAATCAGCTCCATGGCCGTGTTCTTCTGGTCTACGAAAACGGGATGGTACGTGCTGTCGTAGAGAAATACGCTAAAACCTTGGGTATCGAGGTAATTCTTGTCATTCACCCTCATAGCGAAATCGGTGCCGAACAGACTTGGGCCGAAGATCAGGACTAAGAGGAGACACACTCTGTTTAGGGTGAGCATAGTTTGGGGTCAACTGCTTCTTTGCCTCACCATAACATGACATGCACACCGTCTGGGCGACGTTTGTTCCCAGGATTGCTCCCGGTAAACGTTAGGTCTCTATCGGGACTGCCCCGGCAGACGAGGCAGGATTGAGCCGGGCTGTTTCGACCGGGGCAGTTTCGATAGAGGCGTTTGAACTGAGCCGCCGGCGTTTGCGGCGGATGCGGTGGTCTACCTATGGGTTTTCAATGGCGTCGACTGGCTGATTGGGATTGTTTTGGGCGGAAAGCTCGACCGACGGAGCGGTGGGAGTGGCATGGATGAGCAGAATTGCCTTCTGCCATGGGTAAGCAGGCGTCGTATGGAGAGGATTTGAACGGCTTTTGGGCGAACGACGCCATTGCATGTGCGAGCATGCTCTCGAGCGACCGGCGCAGAGACGTGGGCTTGGACTACCGCGGCTTCGATGGCACCTATACCGACAGCGTTGGTTTAAGCTGATTTGTCCTGACAATTACGTGCAGGAAGAGGCAATCAACGTCATGGCGCCGCCACTCTTAGCCAATGGCCTATGGAATGCCAGCCGACACTGGATCAACGTCTTCCCCGGTAACGTACTTTCTACGGCGTTCGATTACTTCGGTGCAAACAAGGTCTTTCCACTTGTGCTTGTTCCGGCGGTGCCGCCATGGCGGCGAGCACGGACAGAACAAGGGCGAAGTATCCTGTCACTTTCACCGATGCGGACGAAGCGCTGTTCGCGCTTTATTACCTGCATTCGCTTGGATGCGGCAATGCAACGGGTTAGTCTGCTATTCGTAGCTCTCTTGCTTCTTACCTGCCCCGGGTTCCCGGAAAGCGGTGGGGATGCTTGGCTACGATATGCGCGACTTGATCCCGGCATGGCCAGTCAATATGCTCACTTTCCTGCTGTGACCGTCACCCTTGGTCACTCGGCGGTGTTGCAATCCGCACAAATGGAGCTACTACGCGGAATTCGGGGATTGCTCGGACGCGCATTGCGGATCGATGCCGTAGTACCGAAGGAAGCCGCCATTGTCGTAGGAACGGTGGAGCAGGTCCGAACCCTCGATGCAAACTTCGGTCCTCGTAGCGACTTGCAGGCTGACGCCTATTGGCTAATTTCCACGCGCATCAAGGGACAGAACGTACTCGTTATCACGGGTGCAACCGAGCGAGCCGTTCTTTACGGGGCGTTTGCATTGCTGAGAAAGATCGCGGAGGGAGAAAGCACTGCTGCTCTCAACGAAGTGCAACGGCCGTCGGCACCGGTACGCTGGGTCAACCAGTGGGACGACCTTGATGGCTCGATCGAGCGTGGCTACGCTGGACGGTCGATCTTCTTCGAGAACCGCAGTGTGCGCCCGGACCTGACGCGTGCGGCGGAATACGCGAGATTACTGGCGTCGGTCGGCATCAATGGGTGCAACGTCAGTAACCTAAACGCAGACCTCCACATTCTCGACCCGGATTTCATTCCACAACTCGCACGCATTGCTGATGTGTTTCGACCATACGGCGTGCAGTTGGGGGTAGCGGTGAACATCAGCATGCCAAAACAGGTGGGTGGCCTGGACACCTTCGATCCGCTCGATCCGAAGGTGGCTGGCTGGTGGAAAAAGAAATTCAACGAGGTCTACCTGCAGATTCCTGATTTCGGCGGCGTGGTTGTGAAGGCCGACTCCGAGGGACAGTTGGGGCCGTCGGTGTATGGGCGTACTGCCGCGGAAGCGGCGAATGTAATTGCGAGGGCACTGAAGCCGCATGGAGGGATCGTCTTCTATCGCGCGTTTGTTTACGACCATCACTTGGACTGGAACAACCTGAAAGCCGACCGGGCGCGGGCTGCCTACGACATTTTCCATCCGCTAGATCGGCAGTTCGACGACAACGGGATCGTGCAGATCAAGTACGGCCCGATTGACTTTCAGGTGCGTGAGCCGGCATCGCCGTTGTTTGGGGGACTCGTAAAGACGAACGAAGCTATCGAAGTACAAATCACTCAGGAATACACCGGCCAGCAACGGCATACGGTCTTTTTGATACCACTATGGAAGGAAGTCCTGGAGTTTGACATGGCGATCGGTGGGCACCTTACACCGGTGAAGGACATCATCGCGGGACAAAGTTTTCATCGGCCGCTGGGCGGATACGGTGGCGTTGCAAATGTTGCAATGAGCACGGACTGGCTGGCAAACCACCTGGCCTTGGCGAATCTGTACGGATTTGGCCGGTTGGCATGGAATCCAGATCTGACGGCGCAGGCGATCGCGGAGGAATGGACGAAACTAACGTTCGGTGATGAACCGGTAGTTGTAAAAACGATAACGACTATCCTGTTGGACTCGTGGCCCGCGTACGAGAGCTATACAGGTCCGCTCGGGTTGCAGACGCTGACCAACATCACGGGACCGCATTATGGGCCGGTACCGGAATCTCAAGAGCACAATGGTTGGGGCCAGTGGATCCGGGCCGATCATGACGGGGTCGGAATGGACCGGACCGTAGCGACAGGGACGGGATTTGTCGGACAGTATTCGCCGAGCGTCCAGAGGATATATGAGCCGCTGGCCGATACACCGGATAATATCGTTTTGTTTTTTCATCATGTGCCGTATACCTACCGGCTACACTCCGGCAAGACGGTCATTCAGACAATCTACGACTCTCACTATGAAGGCGCCGAGAAGGTGGGCAATTTCGTGAGGGAATGGAAGTCGCTAGAAGGGCACGTCGATGACAAGCGCTATGAAGCTGTGCTGGCGCAGCTGAAATATCAGGCAGGGCACGCAATCGTTTGGCGCGACGCAGTCGATGACTGGTTCCATCAAATGTCTGGCATCGACGACCAGAACAAACGAGTAGGGCACCACCCGAATCGTGTGGAAGCGGAGGCGATGGAGTTGCAGGGCTACCAGACCTTTGAACCAGCGTCGTGGGAAGGCGCATCGGGCGGAAAGGGGGTGGCCTGCGCAGCAGAGTCGACAACCTGTTCCGCACAAACGAAGTTCAATGGGGTTCCCGGCTGGTACGAGATCGATATCGAATACTTCGACCTGAGTAATGGGACATCAGACTTTAAGATCTCAGTGAATGATCAGGTTGTCGACGAATGGCGGGCCGACATGCTGCTGCCGGGCAAAGAGCCAAGCGCGGATTCCTCAGTCCGGCATCGCACTAAAGGGTTGGTTCTGCGTACAGGTGATGTAATTCGTATCGAAGGGACGCCCGATGGCGCCGAACGTGCACCTCTGGACTACATGGAAGTGCTGCCGCTGGAGCACTGAGAGAGGTTGATTCCCAATAAACTGACAAGATGCCTTGTGGTAGTCGGAGTGGTGGTGGCAGCACGCAACCTATATCGATGTGGTAACCGCAGGGGGAAAGGTGGAGCATCCGCAGCGGATACTCCCGAATCTAGTTGATGAGACTTGCCAGAAGTATTCGACGACTGGTCGTTGTTTCCGTCATCCTTAGTGCTGTCGGCATAGCCGTCCAACCGCAACAGAACTGGGTTGGTTCCTGGGCAGCATCGCAGCAACTGGTTGAACCCGGGAATTCCATTTCTGCGGAAGATCTTACCGACGCGACTCTGCGACAGATCGTTCATCTCACAATTGGTGGCGGGGAACTGCGGTTGCACCTGTCCAACCGATACGGTTCGGCTCCGCTGCATATCGCGTCCGTGCACATTGCTCGGCCAGTATCTCCCGATTCAAGCAAGATCAGCCCGGGTTCGGACCAGGCTCTAGCTTTCTCCGGGCGCCGGAATGTCACCATTCCTGCAGGAGCAGACTACCTTTCCGATCCGGTGAAGTATTCGATGGCGCCTTTGTCTGATCTGACCATTACAATCCATCTTGAGACAGTGCCGGCCGACCAGACTGGGCACCCCGGCTCGCGCTCAACTTCGTACCTGGTTCACGGAGATCTGGTACCGGCCGTCGAACTGCAGGGCGCCAAACAAATTGAGCATTGGTATTTCATCGCGGGAATTGATGTTTTGGCGCCTTCCTCCGCGGTATCGACGGTCGCGTTGGGAGATTCAATCACTGACGGGCACGGTGCCACAACCAACGGGAACGATCGCTGGCCGGACTTTCTCGCCCGGAGATTACAGGCGGTTGTGCAGGGTCGAACAATCGCGGTATTGAATCAAGGAATCGGCGGTAATCGCCTTCTGCTGGACGGCTTAGGACCCAATGCGCTGGCGCGCTTTAACGACGACGTGATAGCCCAGGCCGGAGTTCGTTCCTTGATCGTGCTGGAAGGTATTAATGATATCGGTATGTTAGGCCGAACCGAAGAGGCCATATGGGCCGAACACGAGCAACTGGTCAATGACATCATCGGCGCGTACCAGCAGATCATCGAGCGCGCTCACACTCACGGCATAAACGTGGCCGGCTGTACGATCCTGCCGTTCTTGGGATCGAGCTTCTATCATCCGGGACCGGCAAGCGAAGCGGACCGGCAGATGCTCAACAAATGGATTCGGACGCCGGGTCACTTTGATGCTGTGATTGATTTCGACCAAGTGATGCGCGATCCAGCGAGTCCCGACCACATGCTGCCGAAATTCGACTCCGGCGACCACTTGCATCCTTCGCCGGCAGGCTATGCCGCGATGGCCGATGCGGTTCCACTCGCCTTCCTGATGCCGGCCAAGGTTCCGGGACCAATGCTACGGGCGTCCACTCGAAGTGCTGCGAGTCATCGGTGAGAAATGATCGAAGAGCTTCTACGCTCTTTGAGGTCTCCGCTGACTCGGACGGTCAATCCGCGGTGCCGTCGCTGACGAAGTCGCTTGCGGGACAGAAGGCAGTGGTGGTGGCCACAAAATGGCTCGTGTAAAGTTCGTTCCCCTACGCGAAGCAGCCCCAAGTTGAAGCTCCTCCCCTCTGGTAGCGGGTACGTACCTGCCGCTCGCATTATCGATATCTGCAACGGCGATTTAGCTTCGCAGCGTGTAAAGCTGCGACGCGCGCGCCCGTAGATAAACTAATTATGCGCGGGCTGAACGCTCGTCCCCGTCATAAAGGGTGGGGACGATGGATGCTGGCTAGTGCAGCAAGTCAATTCGACCAGCGCAAGACAATAGAATCGACCCTGTATGCTGGCGCAAAAGAACAAAGTTAAGTTTACGGGAGCACATACTAATGAACTGGAAAAAGATTCGCTACGCCAGGCAACATTCAAGGTTCGTCTGATCATGTGGCAATGCCGCTTTCCACACCGGTTGTGGCGCGTCGGAAGCAGTATCCAAGAAGCGCGGTTCTTCGGTTCTTCGGAGATGGGTGCTCGTCCGAGTTTGTCACGGAATCTCCTCCGCGGCCCGTTGGTTGAAAAAGTGTGTTTCAGGATTGAGCGGGAGATATTGTCTTATGTTCCTTCCGACGTCGAAGCGTGCCATCATTGTTGTTTGTGGCAGTCTTAAGTCTTCAATCGCACCGTTCGGCGCAGTCCAGTTGTCTTCGCATAGGTGACGCAGCGACTCGATCGGATCTCGCAAACGTGGGTAAGAAGGATGCTTTAGAATCAATAGCCGGTCACCCTGATGATTCCCTGATGATTCCATGGCATGGAAGGGAACTGGCCACTTAACGTTATCGATTCTCGGATTCTGTTTCAGTTGGCGCACATACTTTTCCAGTTTCCGCATGGTCAGAACCGCAATTGGCCTTTGCGCAAGTGGGAAATAGCGTCTAACGTCTAATTATTGCGGGTGTCGAAGGGCGCGTACCAATTCGTGATGCTTGCTACACATCCTACGGGAGCCAGCACGCTTACACCAACAGCGGCAAGGGTATCTCAGATGGGGAGCCCAAAGCGACCGGGAGGTGGGGGTATTGCAGCCGACCTTCCGGCCGATGTGCGGCATTCGTTCCGATGCAAATGCGCCATTCGCGCTCGGTTTCCGGACCTATGGGTGCAGGTGGATAAACTGTAGAGCAGTTTGTCGAGCCAAACCCCCCAGGTACAGCGGTTGTGACGCCCTTGAACCGCTAGAAAAGCCTTTAGAATCAATGAGCAGCTCGCACATTGCCCGGCTGTTAACCGGAGGGTTGTAGGTTCGAGTCCTACCTGAGGAGCCAAATTTTGCAACAACTTAGCAGGGCCGCCAACTGGGCGGCCCTCTGGTTTTACCGCTAACTTACCGTGTTCACTGCACACACGCCGTTGCTGTGTGCTGGGCCGCAAGCTGCTGCTGCAGGTACGTTGCGCGTTGCTGCAGGGCACGCTCCATGTCGCCCAAGTCAACAATGTTGTAGCGGCTAAACATGGCCCGCGTTCTGTGCCCCGTTATTTGCATGGCCACGTCCTCCGGGGACGCCTGCGCGGCGCAACTCCGTGGCGGCCACGCGGCGCAGGTCGTGGAACAGCAACGTGGCAGGCAGCCCCGCGCGTCGCAGCGCAGCGCGCCACGCCGTTTTGTAGCTGCCAATGGGCGCGCCGTTGGGGTAGCTAAACACGTACGGCCCAGCGCACAGGGCACGGCGGCGCTCCACAATCTCGCGCAGCGGGCTTACCAGTGGTATTACGTGGCTGGTGCGGTCCTTGCTGTACTGGGCCTGTACACGCAGCCTGTCGTCCTCTACGTCGTCCCAGCGCAGGCTACGGATACTGCCTGCGCGCCAGCCCGTACAGCGTGCCCAACTAGCAAAGTCCTGCAAGTAGGCGGGCAGCTCTGCGATCAGGCGGTCAAACTGCGCGCTGGTAAACAGGCCCGTGCGCACGTTGTCGGTTTCGCTCAGCCGCTTAATTACGGGCGCTACAACAATCAGCCCGTTCTCACGGCCCAGCCGGTAAGCCTGCGCCAGCAGTTGCGTAAAACGGTTAATGCTGGCGGGGCGGTACCCCTGCGCGGCCAGTTGGTCAGTCCACGCGGCAACGTCCGGCCCCGTAACCGTAAGGGCCAGCCGCGTGCCCCACACGCGGGCCAGCATGTGCATTTCGCTGGCTGGGTCACGGCGGCCACGGCGCAGCTTGTCGGCCCGCAGGGCCTCCAGCAGCGCTGCCACAGTTATGCGCTCTGCTTTTGGGCCTGCAAAGGCCCGCGCCCCAAGCTGCGCGGCCCCTACTTCTTTCAGCCTGCGCCGTAGCAGGCGCACTGCCACGGCGCGGTCGGTGCTTTTGCCGCTTTCACGGTGTTCTTTGCCGTGCAGATAGTACGCGCACCACCAGTAGCTGCTGCCCTTTTGTCTAAAGATTCGGCCATCGCCTCTCATTGTTTGCCTCCCGCCGTGCGCAAGTACGCCTCCAGCGCGCGGGCAAGTATGTCGCGGGCGCTGCAGCTGCTGCGCACGGCCTCGGCACGTGTGCGCGCCCACAGCTCGCGCGGTACAAATGCCGTGATCTTTACCTGCTCCAACGGTTGTTTCTTGGCCATCGCAAACACCTCCATAACCGTATTATCGGCGTTTACGGCTTTGCCGTAAAGGAGTTTTTTGGCGGTCTAGCCTGCCACTTGTGAGGGCGCGGCTCAGCCTGCGCCAAGAACAGTTTCTTCAGTGTGGCGGGCTGCAATTTGTTCAGTTCGTCAAAATCTTCTTGCGTGCGTACCCACAAACGTATTTTGTTGTAGTCAGTGTTGTGCACATGTATGGTCGCGCCGCCGTGCAGTTGCAGCCAGCCGCCTTCGCGCATCCACCGAGCCATGGTGGGTGGCGTCACGTCTTGGTAGTTCCGGTTATCACTATACGAATGCTGCCGGTTTAAAAGGCATCCTCGGCGGTGGGAAGCTCTGGCTTAGCGACATGACAAAGCCTGAACGACCCTTCCGAGATGGTTTACGGGTTTACTCGTGCGCTTCCCATTCTCCGAGAGCATGTTGCCAATATCCACCGCGCCGGCCAGAAGTTCACCGAAAACATCACGGCCTTTGCTGAAAGCGGATTAGTGCAAAGAGTCGCCCATTTGTTCGTTTGCTCTTTCAGCTCAAGACCAGACGATCTTGGGCAATGGCGCGCCTATGCGGACGGAGCCAAGGGATATGTGCTCGGTTTTGATGGCAAGCTCTTGGAGGAGGCTTTCATCCGTAACTACGACGGATCTCTCATCCGTAATCGGAGCACCTTCCACATCCGCTACGACGACAACCAGCTCAGAGAGGTTCACAACGAAATCGTCAAACGGATGAGCCACCTCATCCTCTTGCCCGAGGGACGCCGCGATCTGCCGAACGGCGCGATTAACGCCTACATGAACGAACTTATGCTTTCAACGCTACTCCATCTTCTGCAGGTCGTCCTATCCTTCAAGCACAGCGCCTACCTTCATGAGGACGAATTTCGCTTCTTGGAGACGCACCGGATGGATCAGCCGCCAGAGGTTAAGAGTCGCACGCGATCGGGTGTTGACGTGAGATATCGTGACTACGACTGGCGCTCACGTGCGCCGGAGGCTCTTGTTGAGATCCGCGTCGGCCCTGCAGCCGATTTCGAAGCCGCGGCTCAATTCGCGAATGATTGCCTCGCGGCGGTTCCGGAGCTGAACCCAGAAATCACACGCTCGGAGATTCCGTATCGCGGCATATGAGCTGATACTGCCGGAGCGGCGTAAAATCTCTGTGGTTACAGGAAAACAGTTCTCGGCAGATCGGCCCCGAAACAGCCCCTGTGGGCGGCTAAGACTCTGGACCGTAGAGGGTTAGAGCGGCGCTCCGGTTTAGAAATCCTCGGCGTTTTCCTCCCCGTCCTCCTTCTCCGCCTTCTTCCGTCCAAAATTGCCAAGGCCGAACCGCTCCGACAAGAGGCACGCGCCGACTGCGGAGAGACAAGGACTCGGGCCGCTGGACCTGGGCTAGACCAAGGCTGCAGCGTGGCTCGTGCTCTTCTGCCAGATAAAGCTGTAAACCCTATCCGTTACTTCTTCAATTTCCTCTTCCGTAAATGGCGGTCGAGGCAGGGAGCGATAGAGAGTGTCAAGAATAAAGATCTTTACTTCCGCTTGCGTTGTGCTCTTTTCTGTCCAATCTTCCATGGGCCGTAACAGATCCTCCAAAGACGAAAGCAACTTCTTACTAGCCTGCTTCAACCGTTCACGGTCGCTCTTGCTGACATTGTCTTTGAACAACAGATCGAAAAGCGCCAGTTCATCATCACTCAGTCCCTCCTCAGCCGCCCGCCGCTGCTCAACGTCGAGACTGGCGGCGAGAGCGACCAACTGCGCGAATGTCGCTTCGACGGTCGCCCGGTCCTTCTCGCGGTTATAGTCGGCGATGATCTCTTGGTATTTCTTGTAGTAGTCCATCCGCAACGGGTTGGAGGCCAGCATTTGCGCGAGCCTCTTACCGTCAACACACTCGCGCGTCTTTTGCTGCCGTTCGACATCGAACCGCGAACGATTCGCTTTGATACAGACACGTTCAAGGGCTATCGCCGTGACTTCTTCGAGGACGCCTGGTCGCGCTACCTAGACCCTATCCCCTGCAATCCGGCATGTTCAACCGTCACATCGTCACAACCCGCGCAAACATTGAAGGAAGCACAATTTTACGAAACGTCACACGTAACTCCCGTTACGGTTTCAAAAAGTGCGTCGGAGCCGCTATTTAAAGGGGTTGTGACGCCTGTTACGGCTGTGAGCCCCGTACAAGTGACAATTACCACAAAAAGAGTCGTGACAGGGGAACTATGACCGCGCCAGAGCTGATTGAAACAATCGAGTCCGTCGGCGGCCTCCTCACTCTGAATGGCGACCGCATCCACTATGAGTTGCCGGAAGCCGCCGCGCCCATGCTCGACGTGCTACGCCAGTGCCGCGACGAGGTTGTCTAACTGCTTCGGGGGCGAGAGGGCTTGCAGCGCTGCGGGAGGAACCATCCCGACCGCTATTCAGTCGCACTGGAGGAGGCGGCGCTCGCTGGCCCTCCGCCTATGCCACCCGGAGTGACGCTGGTGCAATGGGCACCTTTGAGTCCACCGGTCGCAATTGAAAGCTGGGCAGTCGTGACCGATGTCCCACGATTCGTACAAACCACCCTCAGACAATTGCAATCCGCAATTTCGGGCGAAAACTGGCTAGCTGGAAATAGGTCAGTCCGTGAGTTGGTTGAGCGCCTGGAGCAGGTGGGAGTGAAGGTTAGCGTTGAGGGGACGAGATGATTATAGATAAGCGAACCCGTAAGGATCGTAACAAGACGTGAGCCGCGGTCGGCCTGAGCACCAATGCAGCGTCTGTGACTGCCGTGTCCCGACCCGACATAGCGCAAAAGCGTCATCCGGACTAGGGGCGGCGGATGACCCAAGACTAGCGAGGAATGATCGCAGGACTGATCGAGCTACAGGAATGGAGGAAACAGGAATGCTTGCCAGCAAACGAGTAGCGGGAGAGGTTGAATACAACGACGGTGAGTTCGCGGAGATCCAGACCATCGGAATCGAAGGAATCGAGAAGAATCTTCTCCTCGAGACCATTCAAATACACCGCGGTGACACTCACGATACGCCCGAAGAATTCCAACTCAGGTTCCCGGTCGGCGTGAGGCTGTGCATCGTGACGACCACCGAGGTCACGAAGAAAAGAGTGCGAAGAAAGTCGCTCCCCACTAGCGGTGCTGGGGTGCATAGCTGAAGAGGTCTAGAGCATTTTCTCTAATAGTGTAGACTTACTTTGGCGAGACTCTGCGGCGAGTGAAGCGATGGCGAAGCCATATGGGGATGATCTGCGCCGTAAGTTTCTGTTGGCCTACGATCAAGGCGA
>Ga0097691_1002117_pt1 | contig 13746 bp, 9 predicted proteins | sample NGESurdeep072012_8_FD_72858 | JGI IMG/M metagenome (GOLD analysis project Ga0097691, IMG submission 72858) | Arctic peat soil microbial communities from Barrow, Alaska - NGEE Surface sample 210-1 deep-072012 | ecosystem: Environmental > Terrestrial > Soil > Wetlands > Peat ...
GCAACGCCGCCCGGCGGCCTGCCGCACAACGGCCCTACGGGTGATCTCGGCAAACAGGCGCCCGCCGCGTTGCAAATGCTCGCCGTAGCAGCGACTACGGCTGCGCTTTGCGCCTTGCGGGCGCCTGTTTGCCGAGTCACGCGAGCCCTCCCATAGCGTTAGCAGGCCCTAGAACAAGCGGTCGAGAACGCTGCGCACCGGCGCGAAGCTGCGCCGGTGATGCGGGCAGGCGCCGTGCTCGCGCAGCGCGCTCAGGTGCTCGGGCGTCGAATAGCCCTTGTGGCTGTCGAAGCCGTATTGCGGATGCTCGTCGTGCAGCTGCATGCACAGGCGGTCGCGATGAACCTTGGCGATTATCGAGGCGGCCGAGATCGAGCGCACCTTGGCATCGCCGCCGACCACCGTGCGCACCGGCATGGTCAGCTCGGGGCGCTGGTTGCCGTCGACCAGGACGATCTGCGGCTGCACGCCCAGGCCCTCGACCGCGCGCCGCATGGCCAGGAGCGCGGCGCGCAGGATGTTGAGGGTGTCGATCTCGGCGACGCTCGCCGAAGCGACGCAGAAGCAGATCGCGCGCTTCCTGATCTCATGATCGAGCCGCTCGCGTTCCTCGGCGGTCAGCAGCTTGGAATCGTTGAGGCCGCGAATCGTCCGCCGCTCCTCGAGGATGACCGCGGCGGCGACGACCGGCCCGGCGAGCGGCCCGCGGCCGACCTCGTCGACGCCCGCCATCCAGCCTTCGACGTCGACGATGCCGCGCAGCTTGGCGGCGCGCAGGAAGGTTCTGGCGTGCATGACGGCTTCAGCCTTTCAGCACCGCTTCGATCGCCGCCGTCGCGAGCGCGCCGGTGTCGCGCTGGAGCACGCGATGGATGCCTTCGAAGCGGACGCGCAGTGATTCCACGGCCTGCGGATCGTCGAGCCATTTGAACGCGGCCGCGGCGATCTTCGCGCCGGTCGCCTCGCCCTGCAGCAGCTCGGGAACGGCGAACTCGCGCAGCAGGATGTTGGGCAGCGATACCCAGGGCTGGTAGTTCATGCGCTTGCCCATCTGCCAGGTGAGCGCGTGCATGGCGTAGACGACGACCATCGGCCGCTTGAACAGTGCCGCCTCGAGCGTCGCCGTGCCGCTCGCGACCGCGCTGTTCGTCGTGGTCGCGGCTTCGGTCGGGATGGGCTCGGGCTCGATGGCCAGAAACACGGCGGCCAGGAGCGCCAAGGCGATGCCGGCAATTTTCGTCGCCGTGGGTACCGTGCCGAGCAGCATGATCGACAGCAATGCCGTGATCAGAGGAGCGCCTGCATTGGTCAGGGGCGACACGACGATGGCCTTGCCGTAGCGAAACGCATAGACCAGGCACAATGCGCCGACGGAATTGAGTATCTGGGTGGCGGCCGCGAGATAGGGGCCGTCAACACCCCAGTTGATGGGCACGGAAAAGTCCGTCATCGCGAGCGCCACCGGCGCGAGCAGAAGACCCGTGATCATCATGTAGAAAAATATGCTCTCGGCATCCATGCTCGCATTTGCGAGCTTCATAAAGAACGCCTGCACGCCCCAGGCAGCCATCACACCGAGCGCGAGCAGAAACCACAGGCCATGGGCGCCGGCCGCGAGGCCCGATGCGCCGCCCGCGTAATCGAACAGGGGCAGCGAGCACAAAGCCAGCACGATACCGAGCGTTCCGAGCTTGCCGGTGCGCTCGCGCAGCAATGCGAGCGACAACCCCACGGTGACCAGCGGCGACAGCGAGATCACCGGAAAAATCAGGTACGCCGGACCGGTCTTGACAGCGTGGAACAGAAGCATCTGGCCACCCGCGCCGAGGAACCCAATCAAGGCGCCATAGGTTAGGGATCGCCCATCGTGCTGCAAGCGCCAGCCGACTCGATGCAAGGCGAACAGTGCCGGCGGGATCATGGTCAGAGCCCACACGCAGTAGATCAGTGTCTCGGGAAATCCGTGGGTGGCCGGCAATCCGGTAAAAGCGCCCCACACACCCCACGCTCCCGTCGTCAGCAGCGCATAGGCCAACCATGTTCTTGATTTCATTTAATTAAAGTCCTACGGCCCATGCGGCGAACGTGTCGCGACCGGATGCCGATCCCTGGCATTCGACCTACGCGTAACCCTTATATGCGAAACTTATATAAGTTTCAATAGGGAAAGTTTAGCTCTAAATAGAAATGATTCCCGGTTTAAACAAGTGTTTAAGCAATTACGGGCTCGAAAAAACATCTATTGAAAGTTATTAATATTTCGTTTAAGGTCGCAACGAATTGGCCCGACGCCGGCGCTTTCGCCGCGGGTTGCAAGGCCATCGACAACAAGATTCTACAAGGGGGAATTCTATGCAGCGTATGCGCCTGCGTTCTCTTCTGATCATGACCGCCACGGCGGCGTGGTGGAGCTCGCCGGCATTTGCGTCGGATGCGACCCCTGATCCGGCGGCTCCCGGTGCGATAGCGGCTACCGGTGCCACGACGGCGCCCGGTGCCAAAGCGTCTCCCGCCAACGCCAGCAACGATTCCACCGAGCTGCAGGAAATCGTCGTCACGGGTTTGCGCGCGAGTTTGGAGAGATCGCTCGACACCAAGCGCAATGCCGCGGTGGTGATGGACTCAATCAGCGCCACCGAACTCGGCCGATTTCCCGATGCCGACGTTGCCGATTCGCTGAGTCACATACCGGGCGTCACCATCACGCGCACCACGGGGGGCGAGGGCCTGCGCATCAATGTGCGGGGCCTTGGGCCCGACTACAACATCGTGACCCTCAACAACCGGATTCTTGCGACCGATGACGATGGCCGGCAATTGGCATTCGATGTGCTGCCCTCGGAGTTGATCTCGAGCGCCGACGTGCTGAAAGCGTCACAGGCATCGGCGCTCGAAGGGAGCATCGGCGGAACCGTGAATCTGCGCACCGCCAGTTCCTTCGATAATCCGGGATTTCATGGCGGAGCACACGCTGAAACCAACTACAACGACATGTCGCAACTGCATGGCAATAAATTTTCCGCGTTCGTCACGGATACCAACGCAGCGCAAACCATGGGCTTTGTTCTCGGCGCGGTGTCCTCGCAGACCAACACCCGCACCGATTCGCTCAATGCCTACAACCAGAACATCTACGGGCCGACCACCTACCCGTTTGATGGATCCGGGAAGGCGGTGCCGCTGGCGGCGACGCCGTGCTGCATCACCTTCGGCTCGATCTTCGACGATAAGAAGCGCGACGCCTTCACCGGCAGTCTCGAATGGCGGCCCAACGAGACGTTCCACTTGGTCGCCGACGGCATATATACCCACTTGAACGATCCGCAATACGGCTACAACGAGTCGTATTACTTCGCGGCCAATCCGGACGGGACCCCGTGGACGAATCCGGTGGTCAAGAACGGCGTCGTGACCGCCGTCACCGCCAACAACTTCCAACCGGAAATGGTGAACGCCACCACCAATCGCCAGGTCGATACCTGGCTGTACGGATTGAAAGCGACCTGGAAGCCGGCTGACCGGTGGACCCTGACCGAGGATGTGTATCGATCGAAGGCCAACCGGCCGGAGGGCGGGCAGGATACCTTTGTCACCGCAGGTTTGGTCTCGAGCAACCCGACCGCTCCGGATACCCTGTATCTGACCGACCTGCCCAACAGCCTGCCGAGCTTCAACGTGGTGGTGCCCCCGAGTCAGTTGGGACTCTCGACCTGCCCGCAGGGCACGGCAAGCAAAACCAGTCCCGGTCAATGCTCGTACACGGCGCTGATGAACTCGGGATTCTTGAACAACAACAAGTACTGGTCAACGCATTATGTGGGGTTGAACGGCTACTCGGTGGTCGATCAGGTCACGGGGTTTACGCTCGACGGATCCTACGACGCGGGCCTGCGATGGGTGGATAAGATCTTGTTCGGTTTCGGCGAGTCGCTGCGCGAAAAGAACCGCGCAGACGACAGCAACGACTGGACCAACGGCTCCGGCCAGTATGGAACCCTGTACAACACGGCCGGATGTCCGGTTCAGTGCAACCCGTACTCGTTCGCCTCGCAGGGCTTCAACGTCATCTCCATGGTCAATCTGCCCAACTTCATGCAGGGGGCAGGGGGCTCGTATCCCACCATCCTCCCGCAACTCAATACGGCTCAGCTTCTTGCATTCTTGCGGAGTCTGAACGGCAAACCCAATCCGCAGTTCTGCCAAACACTCCCCTGCCAAACGCCGTTCAACTTTGCCAGCACCCTGCCGCAATATAATCCGTTCAATTCCTATGACGTGACGGAAAGGACGTTCTCGCTCTATGGCGAGGCGCTGTTCTCCGGAAGCAACTGGTCCGGCAACGTGGGCTTGCGCATCGTGCGCACCAAGACCAGCGCATCGACCGCCGAAGCGGTGCCGAGCTCGCTCTGGACTTACGACACATCGGGCTCGACTCAGACCTGGAATGTGCAGTATCCCACCTCCCAGTCGGTCAGCTCCAACGGTCAGTACACCCTGGCGCTGCCCTCCGCCAATTTGAGCTACTGGGCGGTGCCGGATGAACTGCAGATACGAGTCGGGCTGGCGGAGACCATGTCTCGACCCAACTTGAGCTATCTGGCGCCGACCTCGACCAACAACGCCATCAATGGAACACCGGAGCTGACTTACAACGGGACCGCGGGACTTCGGCCGATCAAGGCCACTCAAGCGGATGTTTCGGTTGAATGGTATTACCGCCCGCATTCCGCGCTGACCGCGGCGGCGTTTTACAAGAAGATCCGCGACGACATCTACACAGGTACCCAAACGAACGTCAACCTGGGTACCGTGAAATATGCCGGGGGGCCTCCCGGAACCGTACCCGGCGTGCCGTTTCTGTGGACGGTCACGGCCCCCGCCAACGGAGCGAAAAGCGATTTCTACGGCATTGAGCTCGCGTGGCAATACATCATGGACAATGGTTTCGGCGTCGTCATGGAATACACGCATACCTGGAACAAGAGTTATGACCAGAATGGCAACAGCATAGGAGCGGTCAACGCCGTTCCGCCGATGACCTTTTCGGCGGGGCTGTTCTATGAAAAAGGACCGATCACCGCCGACATCAACTGGGATTACGCGGCCAGCTACCAGTCCTACTGTTCGCAATGTACCGAGGTGCCGGGTTGGGCGGCGGACGCCAGTCCGTTCAAGTGGATGACGGCGAGCTTGCACTACAAGTTCACCAAGGCGTTGCAGATCTATGTGGAAGGCAAGAATCTCACCAACTCGGTGGCGCGAACCTACTTGAACGGCAACCCGCTGTTGCCCTGGGCTTTCGGCCAGAACGTCGGGCAGAGTTCGAGCGGTGTGAGCGACGGCTATGTTTCCTACGGACGGTTCTACACCTTGGGGATGTCGTATCAGTTCTGAATGGCGTCGCCGCTCAGCGCTCGAGGTCCGGTGCCGCGAGGGCCGGTTTCCACAGGTGCACGCCGCCATGCTCCACGATATCGACCCGGGTGCAAAACGCGGCGGAGAGCCAGTCGCCGGCCAACGCGTCGCGGATGGTGCCATGGCCGACCACGCCGCGGCGGCCGAGGACGATGAGGCGATCGGCGGTCAGCGCCAACGACAGATCGTGGATCGCGCTCACGACACTGACGCCGCAGCGGTGCGCCTGTTCGCGCAGCAACCGCGCGACGTCCTCTTGATGCGGCGGATCGAGATGAGTGGTGGGCTCGTCGAGCAGCAGCACCGGTGCCTCCACCGCCAATACACGGGCCAAATGCACGCGCTGCCGCTCGCCGCCCGACAAGGTGGACAGTCGCCGCTGCGCCCAGGCGAGCGAACCGGTTGCGCGCATGGCCCGATGCATCGATGCGTCGTCCTGCGCCTTGCGATGGGCGAGCCAGCCGCTGTGCGCGAAGCGACCGAGGGCCACGACTTCGGCCGCGGTCAGCTCCGTGGGCGCAGCCGTCTGTGCGAGCCAGGCGAGGTTGCGTGCGCGCTCGCGGCGCGGCCACGCCGACAAACGCAGCCCCTGCAGATGGATCGTTCCGGTCTTCGGCGCCGTCAGTCCGGCGAGCGTGCGCAGCAACGTCGACTTGCCCGAGCCGTTTGGACCGACCACCGCGGTCCATTGCCCCGCACAGATCTCGAGCGACACGTCCTCGAACACGATTCGTGACCCGTAGGCCACAGATAAATCCCGGCACGACAGCACGGACGGCAGGGGAGCGAACTGGGGCCGTGCTTCAGCCATCGCGGCTTCTGCGCCAAAGCAGGAACACCAGATAGGCCCCGCCGACGCAAGCTGTCACGGCGCCGACGGGAAGTTCGGCCGGCCGGATGATCCAGCGGCTCACCAGATCCGCCGCCTGCAGCAGCGCACCGCCGCCCAAGGGCGCGGCGATCAACAGCTGCCGGTGATTCACCGAGATGGTCTCGCGCACCAGGTGCGGCGCGACCAGGCCCACGAAGCCGACGATGCCGACCTGGCCGACCGAGGTCGAGGTGGCGAGTGCGACCATGCCGAGCAAACCCAGCCGCAGCCAGGGCAGCGACAAGCCGAGGGATTGGGCGGTGTCCTCTCCCAAGGTCAATGCGTCGAGCCCTCGCGACAGCAGCACCGCCGGCACGATGCAGATGCACAACACGATTCCGAGCAAAGTTGCGGACGACCAGCTGATGAACGAGGTGCTGCCCAGCAGGAAGGTCTGCATCTCGCGCCAGATCTCCGGCTTGGTGAGCAACAGCAGCGAAGTCACGGCACTCAGCAGGAACGCGGTCACGATGCCGGAGAGCAGCAGACTGGCGGTCTGCAGCACCCCGCGCGACAGCGTCACGGTGAGCAGGGTCGCGGCGCAGGCACCGATGCAGGCCGCGCCGGTCACCCCGATCTGACCCATCAATGCGAGACCGCCGATCGATGCGTCCGCGGCCATCAGGCAGACCGTCACGCCGAGCGCGGCGCCGGACGCGGTGCCGAGCAGATACGGATCGGCCAGGGGATTGCGAAACACGCCCTGCGCGACCGCGCCCGCGAGCCCGAGCAAAGCGCCCGCAAACCAGGCTCCCACCGTGCGCGGCAAGCGGATTTGCCACAGCACCACCGAGGATTGCGCATCCGGAGAGAGCAGCCACTTCAACGAATCCTCGAGACTCGTGGTGCCGACCAGCAGACTGAGCGCAGTCAGCAGTACCGTGACGCCTATGCAGCAGGCGAGCCAGGTGGCGAAGCGTCGCGAGGCGGCGTATTCGAAGCGCTCCGCCCCGAGATCCGCGACCGCATGCCGCAGCGTGCTCACGGGTATTCCCGCGCCAGGCAGTCGGCGATGGCCTGCATGCCTTCGGCGACGCGCGGCCCGGGCCGCACGATGGTGTCGCGCACGGCGGGGATAAAGGAGCACACACGTTGCTCCCTGACGGCGCGAATCCGGTCCCAGCCGGGTCGATCCGCCACGCGGGCCACCTCCGCCGGAGATACGAAGATGACGTCCGGGTCGTGGCGCACCACGTATTCGGGGTTGAGCAGCGGGAACGGACCAAGATCCGCGGTCACGATGTTGTGCGCACCCAGCAGGGTGAGCAATTCACCGATGAACGACGACGGTCCGGCGGCATACGGCGGACCCTCGACTTCGAAGTAAACCGCCGGTGCATTGCCGTGGAGACGCGCGATCGAGCGCGCACTGATCGCCTGCACGGCATCGCCGATCGACTGGTTGAGATGTTTGGCCCGATCGGGCAATCCGAGGATCTCGCCGATGACCGTGACGGTGTGCGAGATTTCGGGATAACTATCGGTGTTCAGGGCAAAGCTGCTCACCCCAAGTTCATGCAGCCGGCCGGTGATGCGCTGCGAGCGGCTCAGCAACACCAGGTCGGGCTTCAAGCTGACGATCAATTCGATCTCGGCGTCATCGATTCCCCCCGCCTTCGGCAGCGCTCTCACCTGCGGCGGCCAGTCCGAGTAGCGGTCGGTTGCGACCAGCCGGCCGCATGCGCCGAGGGCGCAGATCGTTTCGGTGAGAGACGGCAGCAGGGTGACGATGCGCTGCGGATACTGCGCGAACGCGACCGGGCGATCGAGATCGTCGCGCACCGTGAAGCCGGTGGCCTGCGCCGCGAACGCGCCCAGAAAAAGGGCGACGGACAAGGCAAGAGCGAGTGCGGCAGCGCCGCCCTCTAGGCGCAGCGACGGCGCGCCATCGGCGACTATCACGCAGGATCGCTCAAACACCGGTCACTCTCCGCGCACCCGCCGTGCACATGGGTTCGAATCGTGGCCAGCGTCGAGGTGGAAGAAGCGATGCAGGAGTTTGCCGCGATGAGCGCCGGTCATTCCGCACCGACGTTGCCCACCGCAACACATGCCGCCGCGTCGCAGGTCGGTATACGGGCTCGTGAGCGGGGTATCCCGGCCGAGTCGCCTTCCCACGCCTAAGCGCAGTGGCACGAAGACTCGCCTTATTCACTTACCGTTGCGGGGGCAGCGCCGGATTAACCTTCGGGGTACACCGGCTTCCCGTTTCACCCGCCGGCCGCGCAGCCGGCGGACTCCTGAACGCCCCACAAGTCTGCCCGCGATCGGTGTCACGGTCAACGCGGGCCGATTTCTTTGTTCTTGACAGCGTCCCGACGCGCTTGCACCATGCGCCGCGTCAGGTGTCGGGTTGCATAGCAATCCGATTAAACGGGAAGTGAGGACGCGCGTATCGCGCAATTCCCACGCTGCCCCCGCAACGGTGATCGAGCCGTACCACGGTCAGCCGCTTCAATGAAGCGGCAACCACTGAGCCCTCGGGCTTGGGAAGGTGACCGTGCACCGCCATGCCCCGCATGGCAGCTCGTAAGCCCGGAGACCGGCCTGGCGTCGAACCGCGGTGCGGAGGGCGCCGGGCGGCGCCCGTGCCTTGCGCGCCGGCGAACGCCCCCACCTTCTGAGCTTCGGCCACTTGTCCAAATCTGCCATGCGGGAAAGCATGGCGTGGAGAATTGCCGATGACCAGCCATGTTTGCGGAGGCACGCTCGCCGCCCGCGCCTTGCTCGTTCTGGCCGCCGGCGCCGGCACGGCACAAGCTGCCGCCGACGCGGGTACCCCGCTGAATGAAATCATCGTGACCGCGACGCGCGTTGCCGAGCCCCTCGACCAGGCCCTGGAGCCGATCCTGGTGATAAACCGGGCGGAACTCGCGGACTCGCTCGCCATCGACGTCGGCGACGTGCTGCGCTATCACGCCGGCATCGATGTCGGCCGGAGCGGCGGCGCGGGCCAGCCGCTGTCGATTTTCATCCGCGGCACCAACAGCGACCAGTCGATCGTGATGATCGACGGCGTGCGCATCAATGCCGGCACGCAGGCGCTTGCGCCGCTGATGAACATCTCGCCGGAGCTGTTCGATCGGATCGATATCGTCAAGGGACCGCGTTCGGCGATTTACGGCACCGACGCCATCGGCGGAGTCATCAATCTGCTCACGCGCAGCGACGGCGTCAACGGCGCCGACGCGATGCTCGACTACGGCCGCTACGGCACCGGCGAATTCGCCGTCGACGGCAATTACAGCGCCGGCGGGACCAGCGTGCAGGCGGCGCTGACCGGTCAGCAGACCTCCGGGTTCCCGACCTATGCGGCCGACACGCTCGACAGCGGCTACAAGAATCTGTCGGGCACCGCCGCCGTCACCACGCACTTGGGCGGTATGGAGCTTGGAGCTCGCTACTATCAAGCGACCGGTACGACGCACTACGCCAATGCCGTCTACAACGCCAACTTCACCGCGTTCCAGTCGTTTACTCCTCTTACCGAGAATTTCTCGAACAGCCTGTATGCGATCCATGCGAGCGGTGACCTCACGGACTTCTGGCATACGCGAGTCACCTTGAGCCGGGTTGTCGATGACCTGCGCCAGGGACAGGATGATCCTCATGCTCTCGGCAGCATGGGCGACTTCGATTACACCTCGCGCAACACCATGGACTTGCAGAACGACGTGAAGATTGCCGGTGCCCGGCTCAATCAGACTCTAACCTTCGGTGCGATCGTCTACGAGGAGCAGACGAATTCGTTGAGCTACGGCACCGGATATTCGATCGACACCCACGCGCAGACCTACTACGTGCAGGACCAGATCGAGGCGGGCAAAAACCGCCTACTGCTCGCCACTGGCGTCGCGCATTACCCGGGGTTCGGGGATCACACCACCTGGAACGCCGAGTATGGCTATGAGCTCGCGACCGGTACGCTGTTGACGATGTCGGCGGGAACCGCATTCCGCGCCCCTTCGGCGACCGACCGGTTCGGCTACGGCGGTACGCCGAACTTGTTGCCCGAAAGTTCGCACAACTTCGAAATCGGCATCAAGTCCCGCATCGGAACCTACCAGCAAGTCACGTTCGCCGCGTTTCAGGACACGATCGACGATCTGATCGTGTTCGTCCCCAACCCCGCCAACCAGTTTTATGGCGGTGAAAACCAGAATGTCGATCGCGCGCGCATCCGCGGACTCGAGGCCAGCTGGGCATTGAGTGCGGATCCGTGGTCGGTGCGCGCGGAAGCGAGCCTGCAGGATCCCTTGAATCTGGCCGACAACAGCCAGCTGCTGCGTCGGACCAAGCACAGCTTCACGCTCAACGGCTCACGCAAGATTGGCCGAGGCGAGCTGGGCGCGGAGCTGCTGCTGTCGGGTCCCCGATCCGACATCGATGTGGTCAGCGCCGCTCCGGTACAGGACGGCGGATACCTGTTGGCGGCCGTTTACGGCAAGTTGAATGTGACGCCGGCCTGGTCCGTCACCGCGCGGCTCGACAATGCGCTCAATCGGAATTACCAGCTTGCGAACGGCTACAACACGGGCGGGCGGGCGGCCTCTGTTTCCACGCGTTACAGCTTCCGCTGAGGCCGGCAGCGGTTGTGCTTGCCGAAACCGGCCAAAACGGGGCATCCTGCGACACCGATCTTGCCGCGTGGGTTCCGGAGGTTTTCCGATGAGTGAAGTTGAAGCCAAGGTTGTCCGTGGCGGGGCGCGGGCGGCGCGCCGGGCCGCGCGCGCGGCCCCGCTTCCCGACAGTATTCGCCCGGTTCGCCCGGGCATGCCAAGCGGCCGCTACAAGCCCTTGTCCGATGCCGACGTGCTTCGCATCCATCATGCCGCGCTCGACGTGCTCGAGAACATCGGACTCGCCGACGCCACTCCGGGCGGCATCGAATACATGACCAAGGTGGGCGCCAAGCTCACGCCGGAAGGCCGGCTGCTTTTCCCGCGCGCGCTGATCGAGGACACCGTTGCGCGCGCGGCGCGGCACTTCGTGCTGCACGCTCAGGACCCGAAGCACGACATGGAGCCGTGGGGCTCGCGCGTGTATTTCGGCACCGCCGGTGCGGCGGTGCACATCGTCGACGCCACGACCGGCCTGTATCGCGACTCGACCACCAAGGATCTGTACGACATCGCGCGCGTGGTCGACACCCTCGAGCATCTGCACTTCTACCAGCGATCGGTGGTCTGCCGCGAGGTCTCGACGCCGATGGAAATGGACACCAACACGGCCTATGCCAGCGTCTCGGGCACCACCAAGCACGTGGGTACCAGCTGGGTGCAGCCGCAGCATGTCGAGGCAAGCCTCGAGATGTTCCATTTGATCGCCGGCGGCGAGGACAAATGGCGGGCGCGTCCGTTCGTCAGCCAATCGAATTGTTTCGTCGTGCCGCCGCTCAAATTCGCTTATGACGCCTGCCTGTGTCTCGAGACCGCGGTCCGAGGCGGAATGCCGGTGCTGCTGCTGTCGGCAGGTCAAGCCGGCGCGACGGCGCCGGCTGCGCTCGCCTCCGCGCTGGTGCAGGAGACGGCCGAGTGCCTTGCGGGCCTCGTGTATGTGAATGCCATCCAACCCGGTGCGCCGGCGATCTTCGGCACCTGGTGTTTCGTGTCGGATCTGCGGACCGGCGCGATGTCCGGCGGCAGTCCGGAGCAGGCACTGCTGTCGGCCGCGAGCGCCCAGATGTCGCGCTTCTATGATCTTACCGGCGGGACGGCTTCGGGCATGAGCGATGCGAAGCTGCCGGACATGCAGGCGGGTTACGAAAAAGCCTACAACCACGCGCTGGTCGGCAACGCCGGGGCGAACCTGATTTACGAGTCGGCGGGCATGCTTGCGAGCCTGTTGGGCTTCTCCATGGAAGGGCTGATCATCGACAACGACGTGATCGGCGCGGTGCAGCGCACGATCAAGGGCATCGACGTCAGCGACGAATCGATGTCGCTCGAGACCATCCGCAAAGTGTGCATCGAGGGGCCCGGCCACTACTTGGGATCCGACCAGACTCTGCAGTTGATGCAACGGGAATACATCTATCCGAGCGTCGGCGATCGCACCAGCCCGAACGAGTGGGCGGAGCAGGGCCGGCCGAGCGTGGTGGAACGCGCCTCGCGCAAGCTCGAAGCGATTCTCGCAAGTCACTACCCGTCGCACATCCCGGAATCGGTTGATGCGGCAATCCGCGAGCGCCTGCCGATCCGGCTGCCGCGTTCCGCGATGCGTCCCGCGGGCGCGGTTTAACGAGGCGCCGGCCGGGAGATCGCCGTGAGAATGCCGGCGAGGATTCGCCGGGGACTCGGCGGGCATCCGGGAACCGCCACATCGACCGGGATCACATTGGATACGCGACCGCAACTCGCGTAGCTCTCTCCGAAAATACCTCCGGTGCAGCCGCAGTCGCCGACGGCGACCACCAACTTCGGGTCGGGCGTTGCATCGTAGGCGCGCCGCACTGCGATCTCCATATTCTTCGCAACCGGTCCGGTGATCAGCAGCAAGTCCGCGTGCCGCGGACTCGCCACGAAGCGGATACCCAGCTGTTCGATGTTGTAGAGCGGATTATTGAGAGCGTGAATTTCAAGCTCGCAGCCGTTACAAGATCCCGCATCGACGGCCCTGATGCAGAGCGCGCGGCCGAGCACCTGCAAAATGCGCGATTGCAGCGCCTCGGCGATGCGCAGCTCATCGTCGATCGAGGGCGGCGGTTCGCTGACGATTCCGGTGCGGGCGATCTGGCGCAGTGTTTTCCACATGGCTATAAATCGTGTCCGCTGTAGGACAGGTTGAAGGACTTGTTGATCAGCGGAAAGTCCGGGACGATGTTGTCGATGACGGCATGCTCGAGCACCGGCCAGTTGAGCCATGACGGGTCGTGAGGATGGCATCGGCGAATCATTCCGCCGCCGCCCGCTTCGAGCGCAACGAGCACCGGGCCGCGCCAGCCCTCGATCAGACCGATGCCCGAGGCGCCCGGGTTCGGTACGGAGATCGGCGCATGATGCGCACCGGCCGGCATCTGCCGCAGCAATTGCTTCAACATGCGAGCGGATTCGATCGCTTCATCGAAGCGCACGGCCGCCCGCGCCGCGACATCGCCCTCGGTGCGCACGGCTCTCTCGGGCATGAGCGCGCCATACGGATCGCACGGCATATCGCAGCGCACATCGAACGGCTGGCCGCTCGCACGGCCCGCCAATCCGATCAGGCCCAATTGCCGGGCCAGTGCCGGCGTTACCACGCCGGCTCCGGTGAATCGAGCGCGCAAGCCGGCGTGTTCGTCGTAGATCGTCCGCAGTCTCCCGATCTCGACCAGGGCGGTATCCACGCATTGCGCCAGCGACGCCGCTGGCTCCGACCCAAGATCGACGCGCGTGCCGCCGGGCACCACGAAGTCCATGAGATAGCGCTGTCCGAGGGCTTGTTCGGTGCTGCGCAGCAGTTGTTCCTTGAGGCGGGAGAAC
>Ga0097691_1002119_pt1 | contig 13735 bp, 10 predicted proteins | sample NGESurdeep072012_8_FD_72858 | JGI IMG/M metagenome (GOLD analysis project Ga0097691, IMG submission 72858) | Arctic peat soil microbial communities from Barrow, Alaska - NGEE Surface sample 210-1 deep-072012 | ecosystem: Environmental > Terrestrial > Soil > Wetlands > Peat ...
CAAGTCGCTGCAAATGGCCGCTTCGGGCGAGGACATGGGACCTTCGAAGACAATCAACAATGCGGAGGGATTTGGCGCGCTGGGGTCGATCAGCACGATCTCGATGATGAAAAAGCCGCTCGCCGAGGCCCAGGTCGCGGTTGAATTGTTCACCCATTACTTCGGTCCGATGTCGTACAGCCGGGTCTCGATGACGCAGCAAACGGCGTGCAATTTCGGGCAATCCTGGCCCACGCTCGTGTACCTGCCGATCTGTTCCTTCTTCGACGACACCATCAAACACCAGCTCGGGCTGGGCGACACGCGCGGTTACTGGCGAGTGGTTGCGCCCCACGAAGTGGCACACCAGTGGTGGGGACACACGGTGGGTTTTGCCTCGTATCGCGACCAGTGGATGAGCGAGGGCTTCGCCGATTTTTCGGCAGCACTGTTCGTGCAGTTGGTCTGGAAAAACCCGCAGGAATTCATCCGCTTCTGGAAAGACGAACGGGAACTGATCACCGAAAAAAACAAGGAAGGGTATCGCGCCATCGATGTTGGACCGGTCACCCAAGGCTACCGGCTCAACAATACAGCCACCGGCAGCGTCGCCCGGCGCCTGATCTATCCGAAGGGCGCCTACATCCTTCATATGATTCGAATGATGATGTGGGATTCCAAATCGGGCGACAACGACTTCCGCGCCTTCATGACCGACTTTGTGAAGACTTATTCGAACCAGCCAGCTTCGACGGAAGACTTCAAAGCTGTCCTCGAAAAGCACATTAAGCCGTTGATGGACATGGGCGGCAACGGCAAAATGGACTGGTTCTTCGATCAGTACGTGTATGGAACCGCGCTTCCCAAATACACTCTCACCTACTCTTTCGAAAAAACAAGCTCCGGGGTGGTGTTGAAGTTCAAGGCCAGTCAAAGCGAGGTGTCGGACAGCTTCCGGATGCTGGTTCCCCTATATATCGAAATGGCGGACGGACGCGTGGTTCAAGTGGGCCGCGTCAAGATACGCGGCAATGCCAGCGAAGAAGCTCAGGTTAACCTGGGGGATCTGAAGGCGATGCCCAAACGGGTCGTTCTGAACTATAACGGGGACGTGCTGGCAGCCGATTAGGGTCGCCGCAACCCCGACCGCCCATCTGGCCGTCGCGATGCGGGAGGTACGCCGAACGGGGTGTATCTTCTCTGTCGCTCAGGTCGTTCGCGCGCCCCTCTCTCTCGGCAACATACGAAAAAAGACAGGTATCGCTTCAATAAATCCCTTGCCTGTCGCGTTACTTAGTAGGTAAAATCCGCGCGCACCTCTCCCAAGTATTCGCGGGGTGTTTTGTCCCCCCAAACTCAGGCATGTGCAGGAGCGTGCCTGGTCCCGCGGTCAACCGGGGTTTCCCAGAACAAGGCGGGGTAGGGCTGTTACAGGGTCAAAGATGGAGCAATCACATGGGTAAGCGGAAATTCGCTTGGGCGGACGTTGCGCTCGGCGCAGTGGTCAGCCTGCTGGTGCTGGGTGTCTTCTGGATGAACCTGGCCGAGGGCCTGGAGGGCAAGCTGTACGACATGCGCGCCCGTCTGCGTGCGGGCGCCAAGGGCGCCGAAAACGTCGTGCTGATCGGCATTGACGACGACAGCATCAAGGCGATCGGGCGCTGGCCCTGGCCGCGCTCCTACATGGCCGAGATGGTCAACAAGCTCGCCGAAAACCAAGCCAAGGTGATCGCCCTCGACATCTTTATTTCCAATCCGGAAATCAATCCCGGGCTGGAGGAAGTCCGCAAGCTGAAGGAAGAATATGCCGCCCGGACGAACCCCGTGCAGGGGAGCGGAAAGGACGAGGCGGTTGTCAACGCCGCCGTTGCTGCCGCCAAAGCCAAGAGTGGCGCCGAGCAGGAATTTGTCACCATCCTGACCGAGGCCGAGAACCGCCTCGACAACGACACCAAGCTGGAAAATGAGATCGCCTTTGCCCAAAACGTCGTGCTGCCCATGTCGTTTACCGAGGGCGCGCCTGCCGGCAAAGTGGACAAGCAGATTCCGGAAGCTGTCGACAAGAACTTCGTCGCCAACGTGAAGTCCGACGGCAACATTACCCCGACTAGCGACTTCACGCCGCCCCTCGAACGCTTTGCCAAGGTTGCCAAAGCGATTGGCCAGGCGAACCTGACGCCCTCGCCCGACGGCGTGCAGCGCGCGGTTCCGCTGGTGATGGACTTCAATAGCCGGTTGTTCCCATCGTTTGCGCTGCAATGCCTGCGCGCCTTCTACAGCCTGGAGTCGGACGACTACCGCTTCGTCCCGGGCAAGGAACTGGTGCTCGGCCGCGCGCATATCCCCATGGACGCGCAAGGGCGCCTGATGGTGGATTACGCCAAGCTGCAGAACATCACGGCCTACAAGTTCAGCGACGTGCGCGCCGGCAAGATTCCGCCCGAAGCTTTCCAGGGCAAGATCGTCATCATCGGCATGATCGCGACCGGCGGCGGCGACCTCTACACCTCTCCCGTCGGCACGCAATTTCCGGGCATGGCGATCCACGCCAACGTCATTCAGAACGTAATCAACGGCCAATACCTGATCCGTCCTGAGTGGGCCGGCAAACTTGAACTCGGCCTGCTCATCCTGTTCGCGCTGTTCGTCTCGCTGGCGATTCCGCACATGAAGGCGGGCGTCAGCGCGATCATCGCCGTGGTGCTGCTGGCGATCGTGATCGGCGGTGGCATCTATCTGTTCACCGCGCACGGTTATTGGCTGAAGATGGCCTATCCGGCGCTGATGCTGGTGGCCGGTTACACGGTCGTGGTCTCCAAGCGCTACCTCGTGCAGGAAAAGCGTACGGAAGTGTTGGAAGGCGAATCGGCCGAGACGAACAAGATGCTCGGCCTGTCGTTCCAGGGCCAGGGCATGCTCGACATGGCCTTCGAGAAGTTCCGCAAAGTCCCGATCGACACCGGCATGAAGGACACCCTCTACGGCCTGGCGCTGGATTTCGAGCGCAAGCGCCAGTTCAACAAAGCGGTGCAGGTGTTTGAGCACATCGCGACGGTGGACAAGAACTTCAAGGACATCGCCGAGCGCTCGCAGAAGCTGCGCATCGCCGGCGAGACCATCATCCTCGGCGGACGTGGCGGCATGAAGGGCGGCGGCGCCGATTCTACGGTCATTGCGCAGGGCGGTGGCGTAAGCGATCTGGCCAAGCCGACGCTGGGCCGCTACGAGGTGACGAAAGAACTCGGCAAGGGCGCGATGGGCGTGGTCTATCTCGGCAAGGACCCGAAGATCAACCGCGAGGTCGCCATCAAGACCCTGCGCTTCGAGGACGAGTTCGACGCCGAGGACACGAAGTTGATGAAGGAGCGCTTCTTCCGCGAGGCGGAAAGCGCCGGGCGCCTGGTGCACCCGAACATCGTGACCATCTACGATGCGGGCGACGATGGCGACATCAGCTACATCGCCATGGAGCTGCTCAGCGGGTGCGACCTGAAGGACTACACCACCAAGGGCAAGCTTTTGCCGGTCAACGAGACGCTGGAGATCATTGCCAAGGTTGCCGACGCGCTCGACTATGCGCACTCGGAAAACGTGGTGCACCGCGACATCAAGCCGGCGAACATCATGAAGTTGAAAGACGGCAAGATCAAGGTGACCGACTTCGGCATCGCGCGCATCACGTCGCAGTCGAAGACGGCCACGGGAACCGTCATGGGCACGCCGAGCTACATGTCGCCGGAGCAACTGGCCGGCGCCAAGGTGGACGGCCGCGCCGACCTGTTCTCACTGGGCGTTACGCTGTACGAGATGCTGACCGGCGAAAAGCCGTTCACCGGCGAGACGGTGGCAACCCTGATGTTCCGCATCGCCAACGCCGAGCACCCGCGGATTGAGACGGCGCGCGCCGACCTGCCCGCGGGCATCGCGGTCATCATCGACAAGGCGCTGGCCAAGAACCCGGAACAGCGGTACCAGCGCGGCGCCGACATGGCAGTAGATCTGCGCGCGCTCCTCGCCAAAGGCGCGGGAGTGGGAGCGTAGTTGGCAGTATCGGTTCGAGTTCGGGTTTCAAGGCTCAAACTTGCTACTTCCGAACTCGAATCTGAAACCCGAAACTGAACTTTGAGACTCAAATGAGCCTGACGGTCGAAGTCGCCGCGAAAACCAATGTCGGATGCGTTCGCACGAATAACGAGGACAACCTCGGCTACGACTCGCGCTACGGGATCTACGTTGTGTGCGACGGCATGGGCGGTCAGGCGGCCGGCGAAGTCGCCAGCAAAATGGGAGTGGATACCGTCCTTACTTACTTTCGTGAGGCGGCCAAGACCCACAAGTACCCGCAAGTCGGGGAGCAGGTCGAAGGGGTCAGTGATCGGGCGAACCGGCTGGGTAGCGCGATCCGGCTGGCCAACGAAGCGATCTACCAGGCCGCCGTCAAGCATGTGGCCCACTCGGGAATGGGTGCGACGATTGTTTCCGTGCTCGTGGACAGTGGCTTTTTCTCCGTCGGGCACGCTGGCGACAGCCGCATTTACCTGGTCCGCGCGGGCACTCTCCAGCAAATCACGCGCGACCACTCGCTGGTGATGGAGCAAGTGCGGCGCGGGCTGATCACGCTGGAGGAAGCGAACGCGTCGGAGATGCAGAACATCATCATCCGCGCGCTGGGTCCGGAAGAAAAAGTGGTACCCGATCTGGACGACATGATGGCGCTGCCGGGAGACATCCTCTTGCTCTGTTCCGACGGGCTGACGCGCCACGTGCCCGACGACAGTCTTCTTGAAATTATCCAGGGAACGGTGACTTTGCAGTTGATGGCCGACCGTCTGATCGAGGCGGCCAGAGAGGGCGGAGGCAGCGATAACATCACGTGCTTGGTGATTCGCTTTGTTGCCCTGTCCTGGTGGAAACGAATTCTCCGCAGGTTGTTTGGTGGAGGGAGTCCGAAATGGCAAAACTCTATTTGAAGTTCGAACAGGCAGTTCTGAAGGAATTTGCGTTGGCGCAGGGTGTGGTAACCATCGGGCGCCTACCTGACAATCTCATCCAGATCGACAACCTCGCGGTCTCCGGCCACCACGCGAAGATCTATTTTGAACAGGATCACTACGTGCTGGAAGACAACAACAGCCTCAACGGCACGTTCGTGAACAACCGCCGCGTGAGCAAAGTTGCCCTTAAGGACGGCGATGAGGTCATGATTGGTAAGCACGTCCTCGCCCTCAAGGACGAGTGGCACGAAGACCAGGCCGGCTCGAAGACGCAGCCCCTGCCCGTCGAGAGGACCATGCCCATGGTGCCGACGCTGGATTCCACGGTCGTGCTCGACACCAGGAAGGCCAAGGAGATGCTGGCCCGCTCCGCGTCCGAGGCCGCTGCATCCGCCGCGAGACCGCCTAGCGCTGGTGCTTCCGCCGGCGCTCCCCCTCCCGCTCCGGCGAGGGAACGCACTGGCACGCTCATGATCATGGCCGGCAAGACCGATCAGAGCCAGTACACCCTGTCCGGCAAGCTGAGCGTAATCGGCAAGTCGGATATGGCGTCGATCAAGCTGAAAGGTTGGTTTGCGCCCAAGGTCGCCGCCGTGATCAACCGCCGCGACAGCAAGTACTTCATCGCCGCCTCGGAAAAGGACATCAAGGTGAAGGTGAACAGCGCCCAGATCTCCGGACAACAGGAACTGAACGAGGGCGACATGATCGAAGTAGCCGGCGTGAAAGCCACCTTCGGCTACGCCGACTAGCACCAACGTGACGCAATTGCTTGAGGGGCGCGGTAAGACGCGCCCCTTTTGCCTTTTCGAGGTATTTCGGTATCTCGCTTTATCGGTACGAACACTCCCTGAGCGCTGTGCTGATTCGAGGGCTTGGCCACTGAAATACTGAAATACCGATCTACCGATTTACCTCGATCCACTGATCGCACTCGCGCTTCGCCTCGCCCCATCTGCTACACTTCTCAGTTTTTCTACTCATCGAGGCACTCATATGGACATCAAGACCGTCGCAGTTTTGGGCGCGGGCACCATGGGCAACGGCATCGCGCACGTATTCGCGAAATCTGGTTTTCGGGTGCTGTTGCGCGACGTGGAACAGGTATTCCTCGACCGCGCCCTGCAGACCATCTCGAAAAACCTGGAGCGCGAGGCCAGTAAAGGGAAGATCACCGCGGAGCAGCGCGAGCAGGCGTTGAAGAATATCGAAAGCGGTGTCGGACGCAGCGGCCTCGACGGTTGCGACTTTGTGATTGAAGCCGCGACCGAAAAATTCGACATCAAGGCCGAGCTCTTCCGCGAACTCGACCGGGTGTGCCGGCCCGAGGTCATCCTCGCCACCAATACTTCCTCTATTTCCATCACCAGGATCGGCGCACTCACCAAGCGTCCGGACAAAGTCATCGGCATGCACTTTTTCAACCCGGTGCCGGTGATGAAGCTGGTGGAGGTCATCCGCGGGCTGGCGACGTCGGACGAGACGTATGCCACGGTGAAGGAGTTATCGCTGAAGCTGGAGAAGACGCCGGTCGAAGTGAACGACTTCCCGGGGTTCGTCTCCAACCGCGTGCTCATGCCGCTGATCAACGAGGCCATCTTCGCGGTGATGGAGGGAGTGGCGACTCCCGAAGCGGTGGACGAGGTCTTCAAACTCGGCATGGCGCATCCGATGGGGCCGCTCACGCTGGCCGACTTCATCGGCCTCGACGTCTGCCTCGACATCATGCGGGTGATGGAGAGCGGACTCGGCGATCCGAAGTACCGTCCCTGCCCGCTGCTGATCAAGATGGTGGACGCGGGGTGGTTGGGGAAGAAGAGCGGGAGAGGGTTCTATAAATACTGATTTGATCCCCCTATTTCGCGACCCAGACGGGTACGGCTCACGCTCATATGAATGACGACTTAGGCCTTATATTTGAATGGGACAGCCGTAAAGCGGCCTTGAATGTAAAGGCGCACGGAATCTCATTTGATGAAGCGAGTACGGTGTTTCATGATCCCCTAGGAATTACCATCGTCGATCCAAACCATTCCGAATCAGAAACTCGACTTCTTCAACTAGGCATGTCTCTGAGAAGTCGTTTAGTCGTGGTATCGTTTACCGATAGGGACGGTCGAATCCGAATCATTAGTGCTCGTGCGCCCACGGCGGCGGAGCGAAACCAGTATGAAGAAGCAGAGTAAACGAGCGAAGGTCGTCGTCGATGACATGCGCCCGGAGTACGATTTCAGCAAGGGTGTGCGTGGCAAGTATGCGGCGAGGTATGCAGCAGGTACAAATATCGTCGTTCTGGATCCCGATGTGGCGAGGGAGTTTGCCTCGTCCGAGGAAGTGAATGACACACTACGCGCTTTGTTGCAATTGATACGCCGCAAGAACGGCAACAAGAAAAAGACCGCCTGAAGCCACCTTTTCCACGTCCGATAACTAGATAGTTACTCCCGCTCGCCGGAGGTTCCGGCTATGCTCGGGACATGGTTTCTCTCACGGTGCTGGCCAGCGGGAGCAAAGGGAACAGCAGCGTGCTGGCGACGAGCCGCACCTGCATCCTCGTCGATTGCGGCCTCTCCTGCCGTGAGACGGTGCGCCGCATGGTTGCGGCCGGCGAAGACCCGCTGAAAATCAGCGCCATCGTCATCTCGCACGAGCACTCCGACCACGTGAACGGTCTCTGGGTGTTGGCGCGCAGGCTGAACGTCCCCGTGTACATGACGGGCGCGACCTACGCCGAGTGGCAGTACTGGGCGCGCGATAAGGAAACCCGCACCAAACCGCACCTCGACAAGATCGAGATCTTCCACGCCGGCAAGGCGTTCACCATCGGCGACGTCACGGTCAGTCCTTTCACGATTCCGCACGATGCGATCGATCCGGTGGGATTCACCTTTCGCGCGGAAGGCGTGAAGATCGGGATCGTGACCGATCTCGGCTACATGCCGCGCAGCGTGATGGACAACATCTGCGGCTGCGACGGGTTAATGATTGAGTCGAACCACGATCTGGAGATGCTGCGCGGGGGGCCCTATCCGTGGCAGGTGAAGCAGCGCGTGATGAGCCGCACCGGTCACTTGTCGAATGCCGCGCTCGCTCAATTCTTCTCCAGCGACTATGATGGAAGTGCCGCGTTCCTGGTTTTGGCGCACCTATCCGAGGCGAACAATCACCCGGACTTGGCGCGGAGCGCGGCGGAGCAGGCACTGGCCAGCCGCCAGGATCTGCTCCGTAACCGCCTGACGCTGGCGTCGCAACACGCTCCTCTGGCGCCGATCAGGCTGTGAGGCCGATGAAGGGACAATGCACTGACAGGGTCGTCGGCGCCATCCTCGCCGGCTGGCGATACGATATTTCCGGCATTACGCCGGAGATGCGCGGCGACTACGAGCAGCACTTCGCGGAATGCGGGCACTGCCGCGCCAAACAGCGCCTGCACCGCACTATCGATGTCGGCCTGATTGTCCTCACTGCAATTTCCGCTTTTGTATTCCTGCTCGCCTTCGGCGCCATCGTTCACTTCGAGCCACGCCACGCGCTGGTGCTGGAACTGGTCGCGCTCGGCGGATTTGGACTCTCTGCGCTGGTTTGGCTGATCGTAGCCGTTGCCACGCCCGCGCCGTTGGTGATGGTGGACGCCGCGTTGTACGGAGCGCGTGTGGTTCATGATCGTTTGCCGGAGCGCGTGCGTGATCGTATCCCGGAAGAGCTGCGGCTAAAGATTTCCGGCCAGTCGTAAACTGTGCCGCGAATTGACGTCGAGAATCCCGTCTCGTTCCAATTGTTTTTGCGTTTCCTGCTACAAATCACTCAATCACCAAATCACTCAATCGCCAAATGACTCAGTGCATGGCCGCGCCGCCGCCACCCTGGTGACGAGGTCGGCGCATCAGCAGGATCAGCGGCACGCAACACAGGAACATGATCCCCATTAGCCGGAACGCGCCGACGAAGGCCACCATGCTTGCCTGTCGTGCCACCATACCGAAGATTGCGGCATAGGCCTGCTGCGTGGCGGTGATGGCGTCCGCGCCGCGCGCGATCAGGCCCGCGCGTATCGCCTGGAACATCTGCTGCGACGCTTCGCTGTAGGAGGTTACATTCGTGCCGAGGATGTTGATGTTGCGCTGTGAGTCGCGGGCGACCATCGTGGTCACCATGGCGATCCCGACGCTGCCGCCGATGTTGCGCATCAGGTTGAAGATGCTGGTGGCGTTGCCCATGCGCTCGCGGGAGATCGCGTCGTGCGTGATCGTCGTCAGCGGCACGAACAGGAACCCCATGGAGATGCCTTGGATGAACTGCGGCCAAAAGATGTCCCAGTAACCCGCATTGAGATTGATCTTCCCCAGGTCCCACATCGCATAAGCGGCGACCAGGAATCCGAAGAATAGAAGTTTGCGGGCCTCGAACTTGCTCATCAACGCCCCGACAAAGGGCATTGCGATGAATGCCCCGAGTCCACGCGGGAGCATGGCGTAGCCGGCCTGAAGCGACGAATAACCGAGCAGTACCTGCAAAAAGATGGGCAGCAGAACGGTGCTGCCGTAGAGCACGTAGCCGAGGATGGTCATCAGCAAGACACCCGTCGCGTAGGTGCGGATTTTGAATACGCGCAGGTCCACGATGGGGTGATCATCCAGAAGTTCGCGAATTACGAACGCCACCAGGGCAACCACGCAGATTACGAGCAGCCAGGTGATGAAGTGCGAGGAAAACCAATCTTCTTCCTGGCCCTTGTCGAGCATGATCTGCAGCGCACCGATGCCGAGGGCCAGGAATCCCATGCCCCAGTAGTCCACGCGCTCGGTCTTGCGGGAGATATAGCCGGGATCGAAGATGAACGCCTTCGACATTGCCAGCGCGGCGATGCCGATCGGCAGGTTGATATAGAAGATCCAGCGCCAACTGTAATTGTCGGTGATCCACCCGCCGAGCACCGGGCCCAGCATGGGCGCCACCACGATGCCGAGTCCCCAGAACGCCATGGCTTTCCCGCGTTGTTCCGGAGGAAACGCTTCCAGCATGATGGCTTGCGAGAGCGGCTGGAGTCCGCCGCCGGTCGCGCCCTGGATAATCCGGAACAGAATCAGAAGCGGCAGGTTCGGCGCCAGTCCGCACAGGAACGACGACAGCGTAAAGCCGGTAATCGAGGCCATCAGCATGCGCTTGCGCCCGAAGTGGTTCGCCAGCCAGCCGGTCATGGGCAGGATGATGGCGTTGGCGACCAGGTACGACGTGAGCACCCAGGTGGATTCATCCACCGTCGCCGACAGGTTGCCGGCGATGTGCGGCAGCGACACGTTGACCACCGTGGTGTCCAGCACCTCGAGGAAGGTGCCGAGCATCACCGATACGGCAATGATCCATGGATTGACGTATCGTTCGCGCTGCGGCATGTGTTATTTCGTACTCACCGTTACGTTCACGGACATGCCGGGACGCAAGGAACTCGTGTCCTGGCCGGGTTCGAAGACGATCTTCACGGGCACCCTTTGCACGACTTTCACATAGTTCCCGGTCGCATTCTCCGGCGGAAGAAGGCTGAAGCGTGCCCCTGTACCGCCGCCGATGGAATCCACGTGGCCGTTGAAATCGCGGCCGTAGGCATCCACGTGAATGGTTGCCGGCTGCCCGACTTTCATGTGCTCGAGTTGCGTCTCCTTGAAGTTGGCGGTCACCCACACGTGCGAGAGGTCCACCAAGGACATCAGCGGCTGGCCGGCCTGCACCACCTGCCCCGGCTCGACGTTGCGCTTGCTGACGACGCCGTCGAACGGCGCGCTGATGGTCGTGTACTGGAGGTTCAGTTGCGTCTGCGCGAGCGCCGCCTGTGACTTGCCGACACTCGCTTCGGCGGCGCCGGCGCGGGCCTGCGTGACCGCCACCTGCTGCGGCGCGGTCTCCGTCTGGCGTACCTGCGCCTGGGCCTGCGCCACCTGGCTTTGCGCGGCAGCGACAGCGGCCGACGCCGCATCAACGCCGGCGCGGGCGGCCTCTTCCCCCGCGACCGCAGCGTCGTATTGCTGGCGCGAGACTTCATCCTTGGCGACCAGTTGCCGCATGCGCTCCAGGTCTTGCGCGGCTTTGGTATGGTTCGCTTCGGCTTCGCGCATTCTCGCCCTGGCGGCGGCCACCTGCTTCTGCACCGCTGCCGCGTTTGCCTGTGCCATCTCCTCCAGGCTGCGCGTACTGGTGGAAGTAATCGGCACGGTCGTCCTCGCCGCGGTCTCGCCGGCCTTCGCATCGGCGAGATCAGCCTGCGCCCGCTGCAGCGTAACTTCGTAGTCCTTGGGATCCAGTTGCACCAGTACCGTACCGGTCTTCACGAGCTGGTTGTCGTCCACATTCACCTTGACCACGGTGCCGGATACGCGCGAGGAAGTAGGAGCGATGTGCGTGTCCACCTGCGCGTCGTCGGTGGTTTCGCGAACCGAATAGTGCCGCCAGATAGAAATGCCGCCCACCACCGCCGCGGCGAGCAGGAAAAGGACCACCCACTTGGCGCCGGGGTGCTGTCGGAAATAGGACTTGGCGCGGCTTCGTCCCGCCACGTCTTCGGTCTCCTCCGGCCACGGCTCCCGGGCTTCTTCCACTACCTTGGTGCTGCCCTCTTCGTACGCGTCGGCCACTATTGCTTCCCTCCAAGAAAGTCCACCACGGCGCGTTCAGCGGCTCCCAGGGAGCGCGCCAGGGACAGCTTCGCGACGTTAAAAATGAAAGTGCTGTTGATGAAGTTTTCGTTCGTATTGGCGATGATTTCCTGCGCCTGTACGACCTCGAGGTTGGTGGTAACGCCGGCGCGGAATCGGTCTTGCGCCTGTTCCAGCGTCTGCTGCGCCAGTTGCGTGGCGCTCTGCGCAACCTTCACCTGGTCGGCCGCCGATTGCAGGTCGAGCAGCGCCGAGCGGATCTCGTACTCGATGCGCCCGCGCAGGTCCTCGACCTCATTCTGGCGCCGCTTGAGCAGGGCGTCGGCCAGCATGATATCGCCACGCACGCGACCGCCCTGGAATATCGGGATCTTCAGCCCCGCGGCAGCCGTGAAGGTCCCGTGCGAATCCGTGGGACGCCGCCCAAGGACGCCGTAATCCGCATTGAACTGCAGCGAGGGCAGGCGCCCCGCCTCGGCGGCGCGCTTGGACTGTTCCGCCGCCCGCAATTGCGCCTTCGTCGCCTGGTAATCGGGACGGTCCCGATAGGCGCGCTCCAGCGCCTGCTCGACGGTCACCAGAGTCGCCGGGGTGAGCGGAATGTCGTTGGTCAGCTTGAATTGCTGGGCGACGGGAAGCCCGATGATCCGCGCCAGCCTCAGCTTTTGCGTTTCAAATTCGTTGCGCGACACCAGCACGCGCTGCCGTTGCACCTGCATTTCCACTTGCGCGCGCAGGACATCGATCCCAGGGACCATCCCGGCATTTTTCATCTCCTGCGCTCGGGTGGACAGGTTCTCCGCCGTGCCCAGTTGCGCCTCGGCGGAGTTCACGCGGGCTTCGGCGGCGAGCACCTGCATGTACGTTCCGCCGACCACGAGCACGATCAGGTCGCGCGCATTCTGGTAATTCAACTCCGCGGCCTTAAGGTCTTCGACCCGGGCGCGGTAATTGGAGATGCTCTTCAGATCGACGGATGCGGTGCCGAGCACGCGCGCGTCAAAAAGAGCGAACGGGCCGACAATCTGCGGGATGCCGGGCACCGACAGACCAAACGCGGCGAGGTTGCTTTGTTGGACCGACTCGGTCACGCGCCCGTTGAGATTCGGCAGGACGTCACCCATCGCGCGCCAGCGAGCCCCACGCGCCGCTTCGGTCGCCTCCTGCGAAAACATGAGCGCCAGGTTGTACTTGAGGCCGCGCTGGATGGCGTCCAGCGGGGGAATCGTGATCACGCCGGGCGTCGCCCGCCCCGACTGCACGCTCCCGAACAATGGGTTCTGCGCCTCCTGGAAGGCGCTCGACATCCCGCTCAAGGGCGCGGGGGCGCTCGCCGAGGGCGCGTTAAAGGATGTCCCCTGCGCCTGCGCGATGGCAATCGTGAGGCAGACGAACGCGGGAACGGTGAGCCAGCGCGAGAGGACACGGGAGCGAGAGTGCCGGGATGGATGAAGTACGTCGCCGATCAACGGTCTTCCTCTTTCTCGCTCCCTCCGGCGGTGGTTGCGGAATCTGTGCGGCAGTTCCCGCCGGGCTGGAGCGGACAGCAGAGAGTGAACAAACAGGTTAAATGTTTTGGCGAAAACGCGCACTCGTTGCATCACGCCGAGTTGTGACGCGTGCAACCGGTTTGGAGGGAACAGGCCAAGTCATATAGATGAATGAGGACAGGAAAAAGCAGCGCGGAAGGCGCAAAAAAGCGGGCCTGCCGCAGCAGGCCCGCTGGTTCGAGGGTTGAAGGTGTGGCTAGAAATTCACCTTTAATCCGAGTTGCACCTGGCGGGGTGAACGCGTGCCGGTGATCTTGCCGAAGGTCGAAGAGCCCAAACTGACATCCACGCTGTCGTAATTGGTGTGGTTGAGGGCGTTGAAGCTCTCAAGACGGAGTTGAGTCGTGACCCGCTCCGTGATTTTTATGTTCCTAAACACCGACATGTTGAAGTTCACCAAGCCTGGGCTCCGGACCACGCCGCGGCCCGAGCTGCCGTTCAGATAACCACCGGCGGGCACGATCGCGGTGACCGGTACATTCTGGAACGCCGAGGTGTTAAACCACTGCAGGAACGTGTGCGGCGCACCCGCATTGGGGTCGCCGATCAGGTTTGGGCGAATGCC
>Ga0097691_1002120_pt1 | contig 13721 bp, 10 predicted proteins | sample NGESurdeep072012_8_FD_72858 | JGI IMG/M metagenome (GOLD analysis project Ga0097691, IMG submission 72858) | Arctic peat soil microbial communities from Barrow, Alaska - NGEE Surface sample 210-1 deep-072012 | ecosystem: Environmental > Terrestrial > Soil > Wetlands > Peat ...
CTCGATGTGCGCCATGGGCAAGCCGTCCAGTGGGTGCTGCGCCGCGAACCGGCGCCTATGTCAGGAGCGGGGTCAAGTCCACGTTCGTCGGCGTGACGATCAGCGTGCTGATCATCCCGAACATCCCCTCGGTCCCCTCGACGTCCGGGAGGATGTCGCAATGGAACGCCCACACACCCGGCCGATCCAGGTCGATGATGACGTCGTAGCGTTCGCCTGGGTCGAGGTATCCATGGGGCCGCATCGTACCCGCCCCGAGCGTGGGCTCGACGGGACCTTTGTCACAATCGGGCGGGTCCCAGGGGCTAAATACATGCGCATACGCGCACGTTGGGTCAAGGGCAGGATGCGGCCACGTCCGGGGGCGTTGCGGGCACGGTGCAGGACGCCCGGCGCGCGAACCGGGCCGCGACCCGAGGCGGTCAGGGCGCACCAAGTCGGCTGTAGGCCGCGGCCGAGGCGGCTCCCCGCGCGCCGAACCCGGCCGCCGCCTGTCGCCGCCTGCTACCCTCGCCCTTGTGACCGACGCCGCCGCTCCCCGCGCCGCCGATCCCGACGGGCCCTCGCCCGATCGGCGCGTCGGCGAGGCCGAGTCGGCGCATCCCGTCGCGGGCGATCCCGACCTCGCGCACGCGCTCGTCGCCGTGGCGTTCGGCGAGGAACGGCTCGCCGCGTTCGACGCCTCGATCCGCGCCATGGCAGGGGTCCTGGCCGTGGACCGCGTCCTCCAGGTGATCGTGGACCGCGTGCGCGAGCTCGTGGGCGCCGACTATGCAGCCCTCGGGATCGTGGACGGCGAGGGGGTCATCGAGCAGTTCATCACGAGCGGGATGTCGCGCCTGGAACGATCCCGGATTGGTCCGCCCCCGCGAGGGCATGGCATCCTGGGCCTGATCATCCGCGAGGAACGGTCCTACCGGATCGCGGACCTGATGCAGGATCCCCGACGCCACGGCTTCCCGCCCCACCACCCCGAGATGCACGCGTTCCTGGGCGTGCCGGTGACGATCCGCGGCCGGACCATCGGGAACCTGTACCTGACGGAGAAGGACGGCGGGTTCAGCGAGGTCGACCAGCAGCTGGTGGAGCTCTTCGCCGGCCATGCGGCGATCGCGATGGAGAACGCCCGGCTCCACGACCAGGTCCAGCGCCTCGCGATCGTCGAGGAACGCGAGCGGATCGGCCGCGACCTCCACGACGGGGTGATCCAGTCGATCTACGCCGTGGGCCTCTCCCTGGAGGACGTCCCCGACCTCATGGTGGAGGAGCCAGCCGAGGCGAGCCGGCGAGTCGAGCGAGCGATCGAGAGCCTGGACCAGACGATCCGCGACATCCGCAACTTCATCTTCGGCCTGCGTCCCCAGCTGCTCGACGGCGTGGAGCTCGTGGAGGGGCTCGCTGCGCTCGCCGACGAGTTCCGGGTCAACACGATGGTCGACGTGGAGCTGCGGGCGGGCCAGGAGGTCGACGGGATCCCGCTGGGCCCGGAGCGGACGCTCGAGGTCCTCTCGGTGGCGCGGGAGGCGTTGAGCAACATCGCCCGGCACGCGAAGGCGACGCGGGCGGAAATCCTGGTTGCGCCGGCTGGCGAGGGCGAGGAGATGACGCTGACGATCATCGACAACGGCGTGGGGTTCGATCCGGACGCGCCGCGCGGCCTCGGTCACCTGGGGCTCGCGAACATGGACGCCCGGATGGCCGGGATCGGCGGCACGCTTGCCATCGAAAGCTCACGCGACCGCGGGACGCGTATCATCGTGCAAATTCCCCGTGACTCCTCGGTCGGCGAGACAGAGGACAGTCCCGAGGCGTGAACCGGAACGGAGGCCCACCCCCACCATGACGGAGCAGTCCGAGCCGCGTCCCCTTCGCCTGCTCGTCGTGGACGACCACGAGGTGGTGCGACAGGGTCTCGTTGCGCTGATCGACCGCCGTGAGAAGTTCCAGGTCGTTGCGGAGGCCGGCAGCGTCGAGGAGGCCCTTGATGCGGCGCGCCGGTTCCAGCCCGATCTCGTGATCATGGACGTCCGTCTCCCGGACGGTTCCGGCATCGAGGCCTGCCGCGAGATCCGGGCCGAGCTGCCCGCGACGCGCGTTGTGATGCTGACCAGCTATCCGGATGAGGAGGCCGTCCTCTCGGCGATCATCGCGGGCGCATCCGGGTACCTGCTCAAGCAGATCCGCGCCCGGGATCTCGTGAACGCGCTGGAGGCCGTGGGCCGGGGCGAGTCGCTCCTCGATCCCGCGGTGACGGAGAAGGTCCTGGAGCGCGTCCGGCGGATCGCGTCGGGAACCTACACGGACGAGCTCGCCCAGCTGACCGCCCAGGAGCAGAAGATCCTCCAGCTCGTCGCGGAGGGGAAGACGAACAAGGAGATCGCCTCGGAGGTCTTCCTCTCCGACAAGACGGTCAAGAACTACGTCAGCTCCATCCTGTCGAAGCTGAACCTGCAGCGACGCGCCCAGGCGGCGGCGTTCGTCGCGAAGCATCGCCTCCCCGGCTCGGGCACGTAGCGCCGGGACCGCACTTCAACGTCGGCGCTCAGCGCCGCTGTCGCTCAGCGCCGCCGGAACAGCCCGCGGGGCTCCTCGACGCGCTTGGCTCCGCCCCTGCGCCCGGCCCGCCGCAGCAGGCCATCGATCTCGTCGCGGTACCGGCGCCCGATCGACATCCGGTCGAGCCACTCCAGGTACGCGACGTCGACCCGGGCGATCTCGCCCAGCGACCAACCCGCGTAGCGCCCGAAGTCGAGCCTGCTCCCCGACGCGTTCCCGGGCGGAGGGCCGGCCGGCACTGCGTCGGCCTGGCGTGGGTCCGCATCGCCTCCGGGCGGGGAGCCGGTGGCCACGGGGCCGCTGGCGCCCGCGCCGCGCAGCCGGTCGTGCTCCGCGCGCCGGGCCGGGTCCAGCAGGAGGTCCCGGGCCCGGTTGAGCGCGACCATCATCGCGGCCGCCTCCGGGCCCGGCGCGACGTCGGGGTGATAGCGGCGGGCGAGCTTTCGGTAGGCGACGACGACGATCTCCGGATCCGCCTCCGGGTCCACCTGGAGGAGCTTGTACGGGTCGGTTGGTGGCGCCATGCCGGCCATGCTGGACGGTCCGCGTCGCGTTCGTCAACCCGGAACCGCGTCCGCCAGCGGGCGCAGCGGCCCGTGGCGCGCCCGGACGGCCCGTCCGTCAGGCGCGTACCTCCTGGCGCATGAACGCGATGTACGCGAGCGCAAAGCACACGACGGTGAGGGCGACAATCGCCAGCACTTGCGGGCCGACCACCAGCAGGCTCTGGTCGAGCGACAGGATCGAGCCCGGAGCGCCCTGCTGGACAACTGCAACGCGCTGGTCGATCGTCAGGATCCCGGCCGTCACGTGCGGGTCCAGGATCGCCTGGGTGGCGATCTGGAAAATCCCGTCGGGGCTGATCCGTGTGAGCGCGTCCTGGAGATGGCCGTTTGCGATCACCTCGGAATTCGTGGGGGACGCGCTCAGTGGCGCCAGCAGCCCGACCACAGTCGAGATCAAGAGGCTGCCGAACAGGGAGAAGACGAGCCAGGCGGAGATGGCGACCAGTGCCGACGATGCGGCCCGCCGCATGACGACCGAGCACAGGGTGGCGAGGGCCAGCCAGAAGCCGATGTAGACGATCGCGACGACGTACCAGACAACCAGCCGAGCTACGTCCTCGGCCGTCGGAACGACTCCCAGCTGGATCACGCCCCATGCGGCGATGACCACGAGCACCGCGCCGAGGGCAATGCCGATGGCGGCGAGGCCCGCCGCGAACTTGCCGTTGATCACGTCGTCGCGGTAGATCGGTTGCGCGAGGAGCCTGGGCAGCGTCCGGTCGGCCCGCTCGCGGTTCACCGCGTCGAAGCCAAACGCGATGCCCAGGAGGGGCGCCAGGAGGGAGATCAGCGTCACGAACGACGGGAGCGGCGTGTTCGCCGTCTGCTGCGTCGCCGCGGCGATGTCGGACGCGCTCAGGGTGAACAGGAGCGGGAAAAGGCTCTGGCCGGTGCTGACGCCGGCCGCGACGCTGGTGATCTGCTGAGAAACCGAGTACACCGCGGACGCGCCTGCGAGGCCCAGCACGACGAACAGGACCACGAAGCGGATGCTCCCCAGGTGATCCGCGAGCTCCTTCGCCGCCACGATCCGCCAACCCCCCGACGGGGGGCGGTTCTCCGGCCGCGGCCGCGCTCGTGCCGCACCAGCCGGTCCAGGCGTGGATGCGTTCATCCTGGTTCTCCGGCGGCGGTGTCGCCGGGGTCGTCGTCGTGGTTGTCGGGCCGCGGGCGCCCGGCGCGACCGGGCCTGGCACGGCGCGGGCCGGGTCGTCCGGGGGTGGTGCCTCTCGCTCCCGGTCCACTCCGGGCGGTCGACCGTTTCGGTCGCGGCGGCTGCACGGGGGCCTCAGCGGCAGCGTGGACCAGCCTCGGGTAGATCGCATCGAGCCGTTCCTCGCGCGTCCGGAGATGGATCGGGCGGAGTCCTGCCGCGGCGAGCGCCGAGGACAGCTCGCCCGCGATGCCGGGCGCGCCAGCGACAAGGACCCGGTCCGGCGCGTCCGGGTCCGGCGCCACGGACGCGACGCCCGGTGCGCCGCGCAGGGTCGCGGTGATGACCTCGACGCCGGCGGGCCGGCCGTCATGGGCCTGGGCGCCCACCTCGACCACGTCCTCGGTGCGCGAGGCCTCGGTCGCAAGGTCCCGGACTGATCCTTCGGCGATCAGGCGGCCCTTGTAGAAGATACCAACCCGGTGACAGATCGCCTGGACCTGGTCCAGCAGATGAGACGAGAGAAGCACGGCGATCCGTCGCTCCTGGGCGATCCGCTCGATGAGCGCAAGCAGGTCGACCACGCCCTCGGGGTCCAGGGACGCGGTCGGCTCATCGAGGATCAGGACGGACGGGTCCTTGAGGAGCGCGTCCGCCACCCCCAGGCGCTGGCGCATGCCCCGGGAGAACGTGTCCACCTTCTGCTCTGCGACGTCGACCAGGCCCACCTGGGTCAGCAGGTCGGTGATCCGCGCTGTTGCGATCGAGCGCGGGACGCGGTTCAGGCGTGCCGTGTAGGCCAGGTTCTCGCGCGCGCTCAACCCATCGTAGAACCCGACCGTGTCGGGCATATAGCCGACGTGCCGCTTCACCTCCAGGGGGTCTCGCATCGGGTCGACCCCGACCACACGGGCCTCGCCGGAGGTCGGTTCGGTGAGCCCCAGGAGCATGAGCACCGTCGTGGTCTTGCCGGCCCCGTTGGGGCCGAGCAGCCCGAACACCTCGCCCGGCCGTACCTCGAAGCTGAGGTCGTCCACTGCCACCCGGGCGCCGTACCGTTTGGTCAGGTTCCGGGCTTCGATGACCGGCTCGATGGCCACGTCGCGGCCGCCCTCCACGCGCGGGGATGGCTGCAGGACCATCGGTCAGCGGCGCCCGAACCGCCCGAAGACCCAGCTCAGACCGACCAGCACGAGAAGGATGAGTGCCCCCCCGACAAACAGCCAGCTGAGCCCTACCTGGACGGTCACCCTGACGGTCTGGCTGGCCGACGCCCCCGGGACGCTCCCGCTGCTGGGGGCGCTGACGTTGAAGGCGATCGTATAGTCGCCGGCCACCGCGTTCGCGGCCGGCGTGATCGTCGCGGTCACGTTCTGGGTCTTTCCGGGAGCCAGGCCGGCGATCGAGGCTGCGTCGAACGTCACCGTCCAGCCCGCTGGCGGCGTGGCGCTGACGGTGAGGTTGCTCAGCGGCCCGGAGCCGGTGTTCTGGACCACCCATACGTACGGCTTGCCGGCGCCCGCCTGGACCGATGTCTGGAGGGTCTCGTCCGACGTCTGCGTCAGCGAGACCGAGTAGCTCCCGGTGATCGTCACGGGGAGCATGACCGGATCCGGCTGCACGCTGCCGTCGCTTGCCGTATCCAGCTCCACCTGGTAGTCGCCGGCCGTCGCGTTGGTCGGCGCCGTGGCGTTGACCGTGACGCTGCCGGTGCTCGCCGCCGCCACCTTCAGGCTGGTGGCCTGGCTGGAGCCCCCGGGCTGGGCGGCGACCTGCCAGCCGGTTGGCTGCTGGGTCGAGAACGTGAACGTCGTGTCGCGCGGCGTGTTGTTGTGGAGCGTCAGGCTGAACGACAACGATCCGCCGGCTGCCACCTTCTGGCCTGTCGGCGGGTCGATCGTCACGCTGCCGCCCGCGCCGCCCTCGATCCGGAGTTGCACCGGGAGGTCCGCGGTCAGGACTCCCGCGCTCGCATGGACGGTCATCGAGATGGTCCCCGTCGCGTTCTGTGGCAGCGTCACGTCCAGGTTGACGGTCGCCGGCTTGCCGGATGCAGCCTGGACGCTCTCGACCGTGAAGCCCCCGCCCGTGAGCTGCGCGGCGCCGCCCTGCGGGATCCCGTCGATTGTCAGCGCGACCGTCCGGGTTGTGTCGGTCGTGATCGTGATCGGGAACGAGACGCTGACGCCGGGCTGCACAGCCACGCTGGGATACGGCGTGGTCAGGCTCAGGGGATCCGCGGCCGCGGCGGTCGGGACCAGGACGGCGGCCGGCAGGAAGAGGGCAAGCGCAAGCGGGAGCAGCGTGACGATCGGTCCGGCGTGCCGCCGGCGGTGCGCGGCGCGGTCCATGGATCCTCCGTCCAGCCGGTGCGAGCGAATGGGCTGCGAGCTCAATTCCGGGGAGCCTCCCGGTGGGTGACGGGCCGGACGACACGCGGCCACCTACGCCGTTGCCGACCGACCGCGCGGATCATACCGGACCACGGGCGAGGATCGGCGAACACTCGGTGGAGGTTTCGCAACCTTGCCCCCGATGGGCACCTGCGCGCGTGCCCGCGCGGATCCCGCCGTGACAAGGCGGCGGGCTTCGTGCCCGATGGGCGCGGCCTACGGGCCGGTCGGCACAGTCGCGGCCGGGAACGGCTCTCCCAGACTGCGGCCATGAAGATCGTGTCGCCGGCCGAGGCCGTCGCGGATATCCGCTCCGGCGACCGGGTCTACGTCCAGTGCGCGGCCGCCGCGCCGTCTGTCCTGCTGGACGCGCTCGTTGCGCGCGCCCCCGAGCTGCGGGACGTGGACGTTGTCCATCTCCACATCGAGGGGCCGGGCCCGCACCTCGAGCCCGAGATGGCCGGCCACTTCCGCCATACGGCACTCTTCATCGGCCCGAACGCCCGTGCCGCCGTGAACGAGGGCCGAGCCGACTACGTGCCGGTCTTCCTGTCCGACGTCCCGCAGCTCTTCGACGCGGGGCTGCTTCCACTCGACGCGGTGCTCTGCAACGTCTCGACACCGGACGCGCACGGGTACTGCTCGCTCGGGACGTCGGTAGAGGCGATGCAGGCCGCGATCCGCACGGCGAAGACGGTGATTGCCCAGCTCAACGCGGCAATGCCGCGGACCCTGGGCGAGAGCTTCATCCACGTGTCGCAGATCGATTACGCGGTGGAGGTGGACGTGCCGCCCTACCTGCGTCCGGACGGCGAGGTCGATCCGGTGGAGCGTCGGATCGGCGAGTTCGTGGCGGAGCTGGTCCCCGACGGAGCGACCCTCCAGATGGGGATCGGGGCGATCCCGACCGCCGTCGCCCTGTGCCTCCGCGACAAGCGCGACCTCGGGATCCACACCGAGTTGATGACCGATTGTGTCGTCGACCTGGTGGAAGCGGGCGCCGTGACGGGGCGTGCCAAGGAGCGCAACCGCGGCAAGATCGTGGCCACGTTCATGATGGGGACGCAGAAGCTCTACCGGTTCGTCCACGACAACCCGATGGTCGAGATGCACGCCACCGACTACACGAATGACACGCACGTGATCCGGAGCTTCAGCCGGATGATCGCGATCAACTCGGCGATCGCGATCGATCTCACCGGCCAGGTCTGCGCCGACTCGATCGGCCGTCTCCTCTACAGCGGTGTCGGCGGCCAGATGGACTTCATCCGAGGCGCAGCCCTCGCTACGCAGGGTCGGCCGATCATCGCGCTCCCCTCGACCGCGGCTGGCGGGACGGTCTCGCGGATCACCCCGTTCCTCGCCGAGGGATCGGGCGTGGTGACCACCCGGGCCCACGTCCGGACAGTCGTCACGGAGTGGGGCGTCGCGGAGTTGTACGGGAAGTCGATTCGCGAGCGGGCCGCCGCGCTCATCGCGATCGCGCACCCGGATTTCCGCAACGAGCTGACCGTCCAGGCGCGTCGAACGCACTACCTGTAGACGGGGTCCGGCATCATGGCCGGGGGATTCCCTGCGCTGGGGGATTCCTGCGCCCCGGAGCCGTCTCATCAGGGCCGTGCCGGGTGCCCGGGAGACAGGCAGTGGTGGACATCGCGCGTCCCCTGCGACGTCCACCACGCTCCGCAGTGTGGTCGGCAGATCGCGACCCTTGGCAGGGCCGAATGGCCCCCTTCTTGGGGCCGGTGCGCGGGTGCCCGGTCCGGAGGCACGGGGCGACGCTACCTGCATGTTCCCGCCCCATCCCCAACCGGTGCGCCGGCTCCTCATCGTGAGCGACCACGTTGGTGCTTCCGATGCGCTCGCCGCGCACCTGAACCGGCACGGCTTCGCCGTCGTCGGCGAGGTCCGGTCCGCCGGATCCGCGGCCCTCGCGGCGCGGACATGTGCGCCAGACCTCGTCCTCGTCGACGGCGCGCTCCGGGGCGGCTGGCGCGCGGTGGCGGATGCCCTCGACGGCGTCACGCCACGTGAACACATCGTCGTTCTCGCCGCGTACCTGGGTGCCGACGAAGCCCGGGAGGCCCGGGCAGCGGGCATCGGCGCGACAATCCTGAAGCACGTTGAAGGCGGCAGTCTCGCAAGCCGTCTTCGGGCAATCGGAGGTCCAGCATGACCCTGCAGACGCCCCTGGAGCGGCCGGTTGCCGCAACGGGTGCCGCCCCCGCCACACCTGACGCTCGGAGCCGCGGCAAGGTCTTCGCGTGCATGGACGGCAACGAGGCCGCGGCCCGCATCGCATACGCCTTGAGCGAGGTGATCTCGATCTTCCCGATCACACCCGCGTCGCCGATGGCGGAGCACGCCGACGACTGGGCAGCTGCCGGGAAGCCGAACCTGTGGGGCAAGGTCCCCGACGTCATCGAGATGCAGTCCGAGGGTGGCGCGGCTGGCGCGCTCCACGGTGCGCTGCAGAAGGGCGCGCTGGCCACGACCTTCACGGCGTCCCAGGGCCTGCTCCTCATGATCCCGAACATGTTCAAGATGGCGGGTGAGCTGACACCGACGGTCATCCACGTCGCGGCCCGGACGCTGGCCACACATGCGCTCTCGATCTATGGCGACCACAGCGACGTCATGCACGCGCGGGCCACCGGCTGGGCGATGCTCGCTGCCGGCTCCGTTCAGGAAGCCCAGGACTTCGCGCTCGTGGCGCACGCGGCAACGCTCCGGTCGCGGATCCCGTTCCTCCACTTCTTCGACGGGTTCCGCACCTCCCACGAGATCAACAAGATCGCGGTCATCGAGGAGGACGTCATCCGCTCGCTCATCCGCGACGATGACGTGCTTGCCTTCCGGGCCCGCGGCATGACCCCCGACGCGCCGGCCATCCGCGGAACGGCCCAGAACCCGGACGCCTTCTTCCAGGCCCGCGAGGCTGCGAACCGGTTCTACGACGCCGTGCCGGGCATCGTGACCGAGGTCATGGCCGAGCTCGCCGAGCAGACCGGCCGCCGCTACGGACTCGTGGACTATCACGGCGCGCCAGATGCCGACCGCGTCATCGTGATCATTGGCTCCGCCGCAGGAGCCGTGCAGGAGACCGTCGACGCCCTCAACGCCACCGGCCAGAAAGTCGGCGTCCTCGTGGTCCGGCTCTTCCAGCCGTTCCCGGTGGACGCGCTCATCGCTGCGCTCCCGGCGACAGTCAAGACGATCGCGGTCCTGGACCGGACCAAAGAGCCCGGCGCTGTCGGGGAGCCGCTCTACCAGGCCGTCGTGGCCGCGCTCACCGAGCGGATGGACTCCGAGGAGCCGCCGTTCGCGACGATGCCGCGTGTCATCGGGGGCCGGTACGGCCTTTCGTCCAAGGAAGTGACCCCGGGCATGATCCGGCCCGTGTTCGACGAGCTGTCAGCGGACCGGCCCAAGCGCCACTTCACGGTGGGCATCTACGACGACGTCACCCATCTCAGCCTGCCCATCGACGTGGACTACCGCACGCCGCGCCCCGCGGGCGAGGTGCAGGCGCTCTTCTTCGGCCTCGGCTCCGACGGAACCGTCGGCGCGAACCATGCCTCGGTGAAGATCATCGGCGAAGGCACCGACCTCTTCGCCCAGGGCTTCTTCGTGTACGACTCGAAGAAGTCCGGCGGCACGACCGTCTCGCACCTGCGCTTCGGGCCGGTGCAGACGAGATCGGCCTACCTCATCGACTCGGCCGACTTCGTCGCCTGCCACCAGTTCGGGCTCCTCGACAAGATCAAGATCCTCGATTTCGCCAAGCCTGGCGCGACGTTCCTCCTTAACTCGCCGTATGGGCCGGACGAGATCTGGGATCGCCTGCCGATCGAGGTCCAGCGGCACCTGGTCGAGAAGAAGATCGACTTCTGGGTCATCGATGCCCTCGCCGTGGCCGCCGAGACCGGCATGGGCACCCGCATCAACACGATCATGCAGCCCTGCTTCTTCCATCTCTCGGGCGTGCTGCCGTCGGCCGAGGCGATCGCGCGGATCAAGGCCTTCGTGGAGAAGACGTACGCGAAGCGCGGCCAGGCGGTCGTCGACCGCAACTTCGCGGCCATCGACGCTTCGATCGCGCGCCTCGGCCACGTGACGCTCGGCCCTGCCACGACCGGACATGCGCTTCCCCCCGTCGTGCCCGCCGACGCTCCGGACTTCGTCAAGACGGTCACGGCGGTCCTGATGGCCGGCGACGGCGACCGGCTCCCCGTCTCGGCCTTCCCGGTCGACGGCACGTTCCCGTCCGGCACCACCAGGTTCGAGAAGCGGGCCATCGCCCTGGAGCTCCCGATCTGGGATCCATCGATCTGCATCGACTGCGGCAAGTGCGCCATGGTCTGCCCGCACGCCGCGATCCGAATGAAGGTCTTCCCGGCCGCCGCCGTCGACGGCGCCCCGGCGGGCTTCCAGTCCAAGGAGTTCAAGTCCCGCGACCTGCTTGACCATCGCCTGACGATCCAGGTGGCGCCCGACGATTGCACCGGCTGTGGCGTCTGCGTGGACGTCTGCCCGGCCAAGAGCAAGACCGAGGTCAAGCACAAGTCCATCAATCTCGAGCCCGCAGCGGCGCATCGCGATATCGAGCGGCCGCACTGGGAGTTCTTCCAGTCGATCCCGCCGCTCGACCGGAGCCTGATCGCCCACGACACCGTCAAGGGCGCCCAGGTGCTCGAGCCGCTGTTCGAGTTCTCGCTCGCCTGCAATGGCTGCGGGGAGACGCCGTACCTCAAGCTCGTCTCCCAGCTCTTCGGCGACCGGATGATCGTGGCCAACGCCACGGGCTGCTCGTCGATCTACGGCGCTAACCTGCCCACGACCCCGTGGACCGTCAACGCCCAGGGCCGGGGCCCCGCCTGGAACAACTCCCTCTTCGAGGACAACGCCGAGTTCGGCCTGGGCATGCGCCTCGGGCTCGACGCCCAGAACGACCAGGCCCGACGTCTGGTCACGAAGCTCGCGCCGGCGATCGGCCCCGAGCTCATGCGGGACATCCTCGAGGCCGACCAGGACACCGAGCCGGGGATCGACGCCCAGCGCACGCGCATCGCGCGGCTTCGCGAGATCCTCGGCACGCTGGACGGCGAGTCCGGATCAGACGCTCGTCAGCTGCTCGCGCTCGCCAACGACCTCGTCCGCAAGAGCGTCTGGATCGTCGGCGGCGATGGCTGGGCCTACGACATCGGCTACGGCGGCCTCGACCACGTCCTGGGCTCCGGCCGGAACGTCAACGTCCTCGTCCTCGACACGGAGGTCTACTCCAACACCGGAGGTCAGGCGTCGAAGGCCACGCCGCGCGGCGCGGTCGCGAAGTTCGCGGCCGCCGGCAAGTCCCGCGGCAAGAAGGACCTCGGGGCTGTCGCCCGGGCGTACGGCGACGTCTACGTCGCCCAGATCTCGATCGGCGCCAACGACGCGCAGGCCGCCAAGGCGCTGCTTGAGGCGGATGCCTGGCCCGGGCCGTCCCTGGTCATCGCCTACAGCACCTGCATCGCGCATGGCATCGACATGTCGAAGTCCATGTCCCATCAGAAGGACGCCGTCAAGAGCGGATACTGGCCGCTCTACCGGTTCCATCCCAGCGACACCGAGCCCGGCCAGCCGTTCAAGCTCGACTCGGTCAAGCCCTCGATGCCGGTCAGCGACTTCGTCGCCGGCGAGACCCGGTTCGCGATCCTTGCCCTCACTCGTCCCGAACGGGCCGCCGAGCTCGCCGGGCTCGCCCAGGCCGACGTGGACGAGCGCTGGCGCTACTACCAACAGCTGGCGGCAATGCACCGCAGCGTGCCCCACCTGCCCCCCGTGGACCCCGACAAGCAGGCGGAACTCACACCGGGCGTCGATTCCGCGACCACGATCGCGGGAGGCACGCCGGACGACGTGACAGCGGAGCCGATGATGGCTGACTCCGCCGCCAGCGCGAAGGGAGACGAGGCGTGACCGTCGACCTGCGCACCCGCTACCTCGGACTCGAGCTTCGTTCGCCGATCGTCGCCTCCGCGTCGCCGCTCACCGGCGAGCCTGCCTCCGCCCGCCTGCTCGAGCGGGCGGGCGCAGCGGCCATCGTCCTGCCGTCGCTCTTCGAGGAGGAGATCGTCTTCGAGGAGTTGGAGATCAACCGGTCGCTCGAAGCCGGCACGGACAGCTTCGCCGAGGCGCTCGACTACTTCCCGAACATCGAGTCGTTCGCCGGCGCAGGGGACCGCTACCTGGCCAGGCTTCGGCAGATCAAGGCCCAGTCGGCCGTCCCGGTCATCGCCAGCCTCAACGCGACCACGGCTGGCGGTTGGGTCCGCTACGCGAAGCTCATCGAGGACGCCGGCGCGGATGCGCTCGAGCTCAACCTGTATCGCGTCGCCGCGGACCCAGCCAGGTCGGCGGCCGATGTCGAGGCAGACGACCTGGTGCTGATCGCCGCGGTCCGGTCGTCCGTCAGCATCCCGCTGGCGGTCAAGCTCAGTCCCTACTACTCGTCGATGGCGAACGTCGCGCGTCACGTCATCGAGGCCGGTGCGGACGGGCTCGTGCTGTTCAACCGCTTCTACCAGCCGGACCTCGATCTCGACACGCTCGACGTCGTCGCCCGGCTGGACCTGAGCCAGCCCTGGGAGCTGCGTCTGCCCCTGCGCTGGATCGCGATCCTGCGACCCGCGCTCGGCCCGGACGCGTCGCTTGCCGCCACGTCCGGGGTCGGCTCCGCGACCGACGTCGTCAAGGCGCTGATGGTTGGCGCCGACGTCGCGATGATGACCTCCGCGATCCTCCGTCACGGCCCGGACAAGATACGCACGGTCGAGGCCGCGCTTCGAACCTGGATGGGCGAGAACGAGTACGAGTCGGTCAGCCAGCTCCGCAGCAGTGCCAGCTCGACGTCGGTCGAGGATCCCTCGGCGTTCGAGCGCGCCAACTACATGCAGACGCTGCGCTCATGGTCCGCCCCGCGCGACCTCACCACCGCCTGACGGCTCCGGGCCGGGCGGTCCGCGCCCGGCCCGTCCGGCCTTTCGACCGTCCAGCCCGCCGGCTCAGCCC
>Ga0097691_1002121_pt1 | contig 13720 bp, 17 predicted proteins | sample NGESurdeep072012_8_FD_72858 | JGI IMG/M metagenome (GOLD analysis project Ga0097691, IMG submission 72858) | Arctic peat soil microbial communities from Barrow, Alaska - NGEE Surface sample 210-1 deep-072012 | ecosystem: Environmental > Terrestrial > Soil > Wetlands > Peat ...
TGGATCGTCTTCGGCGGCCTATGGATGGCAATCGGCTGGGTTATCGCCGCCGTTCTCATGGCGATCACCATTGTCGGCCTGCCCTGGACACGGGCAGCATTCAATATTGCTTCCTACACACTACTTCCATTCGGCCAGAAGGCGGTATCGCGAGCGCAATATTCTGGTAGCGCGGACGTTGGCACCGGACCGTTGGGCGTTGTCGGCAATATCGTATGGCTGGTGCTTGCCGGCTGGTGGCTGGCGCTAGGGCATCTCATCACCGCAATCCTCCTCGCTGTCACCATAGTGGGCATCCCTTTCGCTTGGGCACATTTGAAACTTGCTGGAATAGCGCTCTGGCCTATCGGCAAGATGATCGTGCCGACCTAGAAAAATCCGCACCGATAACTCAATAGCGACTTTGGAATTGCCACCGATAATACTGCTTATCGGAACCAACTCTGGCCAAAAATCACCGTCCGGTGTCCGCTGTTATTCCAGTAGCGGACAAATTGTTGCGATGCAGGTCGCGCAAATTGAATCGCAGTCCGAGGGAATCGTTCGTTTGCATCGGCTAATCCAATAGCGAGATTGCTGTATATCGATGCAAAAATAGCATTATTCAAGTATAGGAGCATGGGGTATTGTCGCGGTCGGGTTTTGTTCCCGGCATTCTCGACATCCTTGGAACGATACGGGAGATCCGCGATGGACCTTGCTCGCCGACATTTTCTGAAGCTTGCCGCCGGCGCTGCCGCCTTGCCGGCGATCTTCGGCAAGTCGTGGGCCATAGACTATCCGACGCGTCCGGTGCGCGTCGTCGTCGGCTTTCCGCCCGGCGGCTTCACCGATACCACGACGCGGCTGATCTCGGCCTGGCTGTCGGAGAAACTCGGCCAGCAGTTCGTGGTCGAGAACCGTCCCGGCGCCAGCAGCAATATTGCCACCGAGTTCGTCGCGCGCTCCGCGCCCGACGGCTACACGCTGCTGCAGATCGGTGACGGCAATGCCTATAACGCAACGCTGTACGACAATCTCAATTTCGATTTCGTCCGCGATATCGCTCCTGTGGCGAGCATGATCACCGCGCCGTTCGTTCTGGTGGTGAATCCGTCATTCCCCGCCAAGACCGTTCCCGAATTCATCGCCTACGCCAAAGCCAATCCGGGCAAGATCAATGTCGGTTCGCTCGGGCCGGGCAGCCCATCGCAACTCATCGGCGTCCTCTTCAAGTCGATGGCGGGGCTCGATCTTGTCACGGTGAATTATCGCGGCATCGGGCCGGCGCTCACCGATCTGATGGCCGGCCGCATTGAGGTGGTCTTTACCTCCCTCGCCTCGGTGATCGGGTACATCAAGTCCGACAAGCTTCGCGCACTCGGTGTGACGACCGCAAAGCGCACGGAAATATTCCCGGACGTTCCGGCGCTCGGCGAATACGTCAAAGGCTATGAAGCCGCCGGCTGGGTCGGCTTGGGCGCGCCCGCCAAAACGCCGCCAGAAATCATCGCGGTCCTCAATACACAGGTGAACGCCGCGTTGGCCGATCCGGCGTTCAAGGCGCGGCTCGCCGACCTCGCGCTCGGTCCGTTTGTGAGCTCGCAGCCCGACTTTGCAAAATACATCGTCGACTTCACCGAGAAGTGGCGTAAGGTCATTCGCGCAAACAACATCAAGCCGGAGTGATGCCCCTTGAAAGTTCTTCTCACCGGCGACGTCAACCTGATGAATGTCACGGACCCGGCGGGGCCTTTCGCGCAGGTCGCGGCGGAGTTCAAGTCGGCCGATCTCGTCTTCGGCAATCTCGAGTGTTGTTTCTACGAGCCGGACGCCGCTCATGCTCTTGACCGCGAGGGATTTTTCGCGCCGCTCGCGTCCGCCGAAACGCTGAAAATCGCGGGCATTGATGCGGTCGGCATCGCCAACAATGTCAATTACGGCACCGCCCCGATCTTGTCGTCGATCGCGCGGCTGGATCAACTGGGCGTTCCACATTCTGGTGCAGGCGCTAATCTGCAAAAGGCGCGCGAACCGGTGGTGCTTGAGCGGCAGGGCCTGCGCATCGGCATGTTGCAGCGCACCTCGGTGTTCTGGATGACCGACCATGAAGCGGCCGACAATGCAGTGGGCGTTGCCACCATCCGCGGCCAGACCGCGTACCAGGTGCCGATGTTCAGGAGCGGGCCGGGCGCGATCCCGCTCAACCGGCCGGGCGTGCTGCCGGCGATCCTCACCTGGGCCGACCCACCGTCGTTGCAGCGTTTCCGCGATGACGTCGCCGCGCTCAAGGCCAAGAGCGATATCGTCATCGCCTCGTGCCACTGGGGGGTGGATCAGACCGTCTTCAAGTACATGCAGGAAATCGCCCATACCGCGATCGACGCCGGCGCCGATGTCGTCTTCGGTCACGGGCCGCATTTCTCGCTGCCGGTCGAAAGCTATCGCCGCAAGACAATCTACTACGGTCTTGGCAGCTTCTCCTTTCATACCGGGCACGGCGGCATCAAGCACGGCGATTGGGTCGGCATGCTCGCGAAAGTGACCTTCGACGGCACCGCTGTGAAAAAGGCCACGTTTCAATTCGTCCGCCACAACGACGACAACGAGACCGTTCTCTGCCTGCTAAAGAACGAAGGCGAAGTCTTCGGTCAGGTTTCCGCCGGCACCACGCGACTCGACAGCAAGCTCGCGCCGCAAGGCGACGAGGTGGCCATCGAGCTGTGTGCCTGAAGCGGCTGCGCGGTACGCTCCGCCGTCGTATTGTAACGAGAGTTCACTCATGATGACCGCCGCTCAAACGCTTGCCGACTTTGCGGTGAAACTGCAATTCAATAAAATCCCACAAGCCGTCGTCGAGCGCGCCAAGGATTGCGTTATCGACATTGTCGGGGTGTGCGCGTTCGGCAGCACGGTGGCCTCGTCGAAGCCCGTGCTCGCCTATGCCGAACAGTATGGAAAAGGCGGGCGCAGCACCGTCTTGGGGACGTCGCTCAAGGTGCATGCGCCGACGGCGGCACTCGCGAACGGCGTGTTCGCGCATTCGTTCGAGATGGACAATCTGGTGTCGCCGAGCGTGGGCGTGCATCCGGGTGCGTCATTGCTGCCGCCGGCGCTCGCCGTGGCGCAGGAGATAGAAGCCTCGGGGCGCGACTTCATCACCGCCTTTGTCGCCGGCTTCGAGGTGCTGCACCGGATCGGCGACGCGGCGCTGGAGACAGCCGAGAAACTGGGATTCCACTCACCGGGTCTGACGGGACCATTCGGCGGCGCCATTGCCGCGGGCCGGCTGTTGAAATTGAACGCCGAGCAAATGACCAATGCCCTGGGGATTGCCGGCTCGCTGTCATCCGGATTGCTGGAATTCGCGAAGTCGGGCGGGGGTACGGTGAAGCGGCTGCACCTCGGACACGGCGCGCAATCCGGCGTGATGGCGGCGATGCTGGCCCGCGACGGCTTTGCCGGCCCGGCGACCATCCTCGAAGGCAAGTTCGGCTATCTCAATGTCTTCTGCCGCGATCGCGACGCGAACCGTCTCACGGCGGGCCTGGGCGAGGTGTGGAAGACGACGCGCATCATGTTCAAGCGCTATTCCTGCCACATTACGGCGCATGTGCCGGTCACCGCCATCCTTCGGCTGAAGAGTCGTTTCGGCTTTGCGAGTGACGACGTCGAGGATGTGACGGTCGCGGGCAGCGAGAAAATGCTGAGTCACCATAACATTCCCGAGCCGCGCGATCTGGCCATGGCGCAATACAGCACGCCGTTCTGCGTGGCACTTGCATGCTGCTTGGACCCGCGCGATCCAAGCGCCTTTTCCGAAACGACACTCAACGACCGGGCGATCCGCAAGCTCTGCCGGAAAGTGAAGCTCGAGCTGCGCAAGCAAACGACCGCGCAGAATCCGTTGGCGAGCCGCGTGACGGTCCGCTTGAAGGACGGCCGTGAGCTTCTGGAGGAGGTCGAGCATTTTCCCGGAATGCCCGAGCAGCCGCTGGACCGCGCCGGATTGCGCGAGAAGTTCGAGACAATTACGGCTGACCTGCGGCAGAACCGGCCAGCGGCCGTTTTCGATTCCATCGCGACGCTGGAGTGTGCATCCAATGTCGGCGCGCTGTCGTGGAGCTTCTGACCGTGCTACCCGGCGCCGTCTTTGTCATCACGGTCAACACGTAATGTCCACTATGGTCATTCGCGGACAAACCGTCTCAAGCCAAAACGACTTTTCTCCGCTGTTGCCCCAATAGCGGACATCGGGAAGCATGATCGGCTCCCCTATCACGGGCAAATGACATCGGGACAGCTTGCCTCCGATAATTCCCGTTATCGGAACCAAAATGAGCGATGTTACTTTGAGCCTACGGTAGCGTATGACTGATGGCTTTTACCTAGAGCGGATTCCAGTCATGTAGATGCATAGCCAGCATGGCTGAAATAATTGGCGCATTCTTGTGAGCTGAACGCCGTCATCAGGACGCCGATCCTGCGGCAAAGACGTGGAATGGTTCGCTCGGCTGCTTTGCGTAGATGGGCTTTGAGTTTGCTGAAGGCCTGCTCGATCGGATTAAGATCCGGTGAATATTTTGGCAGGTAAAGCAGCTTGGCACGGGCAGCTTCGATGGCCTTCTGCACGGCGACACCTCGATGGGCCGGGAGGTTATCGATGATGACGATGTCGCCGCGCCTGAGTGTTGGCGCCAGACATTGGTCGATATAGGCAAGGAAGGCAGCTCTGGTTATTGGCCCATCCACTACGAAGGGGGCGGTCATCTTGTCATGGCGAAGCCCGGCTACGAAGGTGATTGTCTTCCAATGCCCCTGCGGCACGCGGCCGATCAGCCGCTCGCCGCGCCGGCATCGGCCGCGAAGCCGCACCATATTGGTTGAGGTTGAGGTCTCGTCGATGAACACCAACCGGGCCGGATCAAACATGCCTTGCTCTCGCATCCAGCGCCGACGCGCGCGGGCCACGTCGGGTCGCTCTTGCTCCGCCGCGTGCAGGCTTTTTTTTAAAGCTGATGCTGTGACGGTCGAACAATCGCCAGACCGCACTGCGGCTGCCGGCGATCCGTCGCTTGCGCATCGCGCCGATGACCTCATCCAGCGTCAAATCCGGATGCTCACTAATCAGCATCAGCAGCCAGTCGGCATGCTTCTCCAACGGCGAGATACTGCCCCCGATCGGCTTCGCCGCGATACTGCCGGTTTCCTGCCAACGCTGTATCCATTTGACCGCCGAACTGGGGCTCACCTCAAACCGTTCGGCCGCTTCGCGCCGCGACGCACCCGTTTCGACCGCTTCAAGCACACGTTCGCGCAAGTCCTGAGAACAAGCTTTCGGCATGATCCGGCTCCAAAAATCGAATCATTGCCGCTAGACTCGCGCATCTACGCTTTCCTGGGAATCCCCCCGATTCAACTCAGTCGAAACATGCTCTAGTTGCATAACTCAGTAGGAAATTGCGAAATCGACACAAGTAAGAAAGCAAAAACAAGCAATGACTTATGAAGAAAGTGGCATTTGTTAATGAGTTCGCCGTTTTCGCCGAAGAAAATTGTAATGCCAAGGGTTCTTATTGAGAGCTCGTCAATCCGTAAACCAAATCGCTGACGAAGCGCTTGAAGGACTCATTTTCGACGAACTGCTTGTAGATGTAAGTATCGTCTTTCAGCAGAGCCTGCATAACATTGTTCAAAGCCTGATCATGTGCCATTCGCGCGGTATGTGGAGTATTTTCTTTGGCGTTCCTGTAGGCGGCATCAGAGGCGACCTTGGGCGCAATGTCTTGCCACCTTGACCCGGGGGAAGGTGTCACGGTGGTGCGGAGGGCGTCACGAGTAACAAGGTAAAAAGGTCGCCCGATCCCGCACCGTTCGATATCACGTTGCCACCTTGCCCTCCTGTCTTGACGTGAAATTCAATCCGCCTGAATGAAAGGTGTCGCAATACAGAGCGTCGCAAAGCGTATATTGCACTAAACCGCTGCGCGGTAGCAGCACGACAGTTACGGCGGCCCACAAACAATGACGGAGACGCCAACTAAGGATTTTTCTTCTTTTTTCGTTGTGTCCCAGTTTGGATCTCTACTGCCTTAGCCTCCAATTCGGTACCGGTCGTCTCGGATTCATCTGCGCCTTCACGACGAACTTTTGCGATTTCGTATTGAGCGTTCGCCTTAGCCTTCAGCTTGTGACCGAGCATCTCTGTTTTAGCCGCCTGTTCGCGTTTAGTTTTTGCGAATTCGCGTTGAGCATCTGCCGTAGCGTCAAATGTTTGGCTGAGGACCTCTGATTTATCTGCATCTGCGCGTTGTGTTTGCGCAACATCGAGTAGCTCGGCTGCCTTGGCTTCTGATTCTTGGCCGCGCATCTCTGCTTCGGCTGCGTCCTTGTGCCGATATTTTGCGCGAAGGAAGATAGCCTCTGCCTTTTCAATCAAATATTGGACGAGTTTTGCGCGGGTGTGTGTATCGAATATTAGATTCAGCATGGACGCAGAGGACAGCCACTGCCGAAGACACCACTCGCTCCATATAGTAGTCTAGCGCGGCTAACGAGAGCTGCCACGATGCCAAAAGGACTGGGCGAACTCATAGCATCCAAAGGTAATAAAACCGAAAGCAACAATTCCAAGCCAGAGTCCGCCGTAGAATTGCTCACGTAATGCGGTGAGCGTGGCTCCTAGACCTTTTGCCTCTCGGGAGTCGAACTCAAAAGCCGCAATAATCACTGATCCTCCAATCAGCAAAAATATGAATGCTCGCGCAGCTAAGGCATAACGCGTCATCGGCCGCAGCCAGACCTTCGTCTTCTGTTTGACGACGAGTCTTTGATCCAAAGGAGCCGTCCAGGCTCTGATGCCTAAACCCACACCGGTTCCAACTATCGTCATTCCGACGAAGGCCAAGAACCACGGGCCGAATGGAAGATGCAGTACCCAGTATGTCCAATGTCGGAGCAGCGCATCTTCGCTTTTGTCGGCCGCAAATCCGAACAAGACCCACAGTATCCACAGTGCCGCAAGCGAATAAAAAATGCCGGTGATGGCAAATACCACTCGCTTTGCAAGGGCTAGTGGTTTGTCACCTAACCCATCCATATCCAAGTAAGCTTGAAGAATGCGCCAAACGGAAAAAAAGATCAGTCCGAGCAGCAATACCGCGAGCAATGGTGTTCCAAATGACTGTCCCAAGACGCGCAAGGCACCTGTCCAACCAACGGACTGACGATGAGAATCAACGGCTGCAAGCAAAGCAAGGATACCGATTGATAAAAACAATAGGCCCCTGCTGGCGTAGCCAATATGTGCGATCCAATGAAGCCGTCTGGTCACCTTCGCGCTGTGTTCGCTGCCGCGCATCTAATGACACTCAACGCCGAAGAAGGTGCAGCGGCCCATGACGAAGAGAACGGCAAAAAGTAGTCCCGGTGCAAGTAACTAAATTTACAATGGCGCTCATTCAAGCTCGATTTTCAAAAATACTGTCCGGCGCATCACCGCCGGGCTTCGTTTCGTTGGGGTGCACCCGCGATGCGCGATGTTTGCGTTGCGGTGGCTTCATGCACCGGGTGAACTATTTTACTCGTCGTCCGTGAGAAACACCAGCGTTCGTAGTATTCTGTTCGATGTTTGCAGTTTGAACGAACTGCGGACGTTTCAATTCGCTGCCAGAACAGCAGCTGAAGGAACTTTAGGCCTCGCCAAAACGTTGTGCTCAGCAGTTTCCCTGCTCATGCAATGAGGTATCCAATGGCTGATAGGTTGAAGGCGGTGGACAAAGTTGAAAATCCCGCAGCTCACTTCGATAAGCCGAAGAAAGTTGTTCAAGATAAAGCTCTGTCCCACGATGAAAAAAAGAAAGCACTTAACACTTGGGAGCAGGACGAGCGACAGTTATTGACAGCCAGCAACGAAGGAATGCCTGAAAGCGATGAAGGTCTCCAGTCGGAGGACGATAATCGCCTCGGTGAGGTTGTCAGGGCGAAAGCAAAAATCGGCGAAAAGTCCAAGCACAAACCATCTCATTAGTGCGCCGAGCAAGACATCCTATACGTGCAAATGATGTTCCTCCCGCAGCGGCAGCGTTATCAACAAGAAGCCCGTCAAAGCGGACTGTTGAGGTTGTGACATGACGGAACAAAACCACCTTTGCCGCGTCTGGGATATTATCGAAAAGGTTGGCGTTTGCATGTTGACCACGCAATTCGCTGGCGGATTGCGCGCGCGACCGATCGAGGCAAGGATTGACCGAGATGCCGGCCTAATTTTTTTCGTGACCGACGTGCATAGCGCAAAGCACGACGAGATCGATACCGCGCCTAATGTCGGCCTGGTCTTCATTGATCCGAAAGACAAAGCATACCTGTCGATCACCGGTCGAGCCCGTGTCATTCGCGATGTGGCCAAGACGGAGATGGTCTGGCGAAAGACCGACGAAGTGTGGTGGCCAGGCGGGCCCACCAATCCCGACGTATGCCTCTTATTGATCGAACCTTTGACGGCGGAATTATGGGACGGGCCGGCGAGCGCTGCCATTGCGGCCTTCGAGTTCGCCAAGGCGAGGTTGACCGGGGAGGAGCCGAAGCTCGGCGAGAACCGCAAGGTGACGGTCAAGATGTGAGCGCGCGACCTTAGTACGAGCGATCTATGGGAAGTTTCGACTCATGACGAGGGGTTTGCCGCGACGTTCACCGGAAAAATAGGAAATAGACGATAACGAAAGCCACAATAACGCCACCGATGCCCCAGACCAGCACGTAACGGACATTGTTCCCGGTCACGCCCTGTCGCGCTTCAGTTGTGCTCTCGACGATCTGTTCGCCATGCCGTTCCGGCATCTGACCCTCGCCTTCTTGAGTGAGATGGACGCAGCACCGCTCGGCGCTAGCTCAGCACCAACGTCGTCGCAGCAGGGTTGTTCCAAAACCTGTTGAGGTTAATGAATTTGCGCCGTCTCATTGCCTCCCCCTAGGCGCTCAGGAAAAGGCTCGTACCAGCTTAATCTAGCACACTGGAAAGCGGCTGGGGACGGGCCCAGGCATAGGTCGTTGAGCGACCGGGCGATGTTCGCTTTGGGTCATTAGCGGCCAAACTATCCCCGGCCAAAACCCACCTTTGTCTGCTATGCCCCCAAAAGCGGACAAACGCGGGTGCGACTCGATTGTCGGCTAAGTGCCAAACTCGGACGTACCACATTGTCCAGGCGCTGGGTGTATCCGATCCACGACCCCCAGATTGCGGATGTTCTTTTCGGTGTGGCACCCGCTCCATGACTACACATTAGGGCGTGTAACCATAAAATGAGACTGGGGAGCAACGGTTGGTCAATTTCCGCTAAGTGCAATAGGAGACGTCGCGCCTGCGGCTCAAAAATAAAGAGGCCGCCAACTGAGGCGGCCTCACATTGTGAAGGTGGTGACCGTTAATCGTTGACAGCTTTCTTAACCGCGTCTTTGAAGCCGCCGACCGCATTCTGAATCTTGCCAGCGGTCTTCTGCGTCTTGCCTTCAGTTTCGAGCTTGGCGTCGCCGGTCACTTTGCCCGCGACTTCCTTGACCTTGCCTTTGGCCTGCTCGACGGAGCCTTGGATTCGATCCTTGTTCATGTTGTTCTCTCCTTGCCTGGTTCAGCGAACGTGACGATAACGATCGAACGCTTGCGATCGTTCCGCGGCATCGCTGATGTGGCGCGCCTATTTTTTGGGCAGCCGAAAACCGGAGAGTGCCGCATAGCTTGAGTCGGCTATTACGCCGAGAAGCAGACTTTTTTCGGTGGCTTGCGAACGCGGAACGTGATCGTTTGGTTAGGCCGCCTGGGGGGCCGGCATACGGCCCGCGTTGTGGTTATGGCTCACGGTACACGACCGCTCTCGGCCGCAGTTTGCGCAGACGAATATCTCGTTCTCCAAATCAAGCGTACGGTTAGCTGGCTCGATCAGCTTGAGCCGTAATTCACCACCGCATTGGTCGCAATGGCACGATGGCGGCGGTTGAGTAATGGTGCGCATGGGATTTCCTTTCGCCGACATGCTTCGGAGCAAGGGAACGGGACGCTCAAAAGGATCCCGATGGAAAGGTTAGATTGAAAGCCCGAACGGCTTGCGTTGACGTCTCGGGGCGCTTCCCCCTTCAGGGCCTCGGGGACATTGGGGCCTTTACGAAAACGGGAGTTTCGGTGAGAAAAGCGAATTGGCTTTGGTGGCTGCCCGCCGGGTGGCCTTTTTCTTGAGCTTTTTCGACTTTCGGGTTGGTTTCTTTGCGACTTTAGATTTCCTAGTTTTCTTAGCCATTGTGGTTGCCTTTCGTCGTGCGGGCAGCGGGGACTAACTACTTGAGGACGCCTCAGTTGGCGGCCATTGCCGCATAAACCGGGGTCTCGTCATGCCAACTGACGGCCTGTATGCAATCTGATACCGCCAGAGCCTTGGCCGCTCTGCCAAGAACTGCTTGCTCTTCGCGCTCGCTGATCACCCCCGCCGTATGAAGGCACTCTGCCTTAAGGCTCATAAGCCGAGCTGATGGCTCGTCCTTAATGGGGAAGATCAGTTCCATGGTGAGGGGTCGATGCATCGCCTCAAAATAACTCGGGGACCGACAATCGGTTCCAAACTAGGCGAGCGGCCTATTTCAATTGTGTCGAGATCGATATGAATTTGGTATTCAGTTTCTTCGTCCCTAGGCCATTCACGACAGCAATCACAGCCACCGCAATGTCAGCAGCGATAAGGCCATACTCAATCGCGGTGGCCGCGGATTCGTCTTTGAGGAACGCGCTAAGTCGGTCCCACGGGAGCATTCCCTACCTTCGGCTGAATGGCCTGGAAGAAGCCTCGGTAGTTGGCCGAGGCCTCCCAGTTCTATCCAGGGTCAGACACATTCCAGGACACCCCCATCATAGGCGACGGTAATTAGGGAAGGCTGAATCTATACAGGGCAATCGAGCGCAGCACGAGCGCGATCCTGAAGGGCGGCCGCGCAAGGTTCCTACGCGAGAACCGTAATCTTCAATTGGGTTACGCCCCTAATTCACCTGCATCTGAATGCCTACGGGTGACGTGCAGGGGCACAACCGCTTTCACGTTCACCGCTACGTTTGTCTCCCGCTCGACGACGCGCTCGACGGGAGCCTCCAATTCATACCTAAACCAGCCCGATTCAAAATTCAGAGTGGCCTGCCCCGACAGATCGCCAGGTACAAGGCGCGTCAGCAGTTTCGTGCCGAACCCCTGCCGGGTCGGCGGTTTGATAATCCCATGGTCGTGTTCTTGCCATCGGAAACAAAACAGCCGGCCTGAATCCGAGTCCTTTATCTCCCATTCCGCTGTAACTTTTCCTCTGAGTTTCGATAATGCTCCATGCTTTGAGGAATTCGTCATCAATTCATAAAACAGCAGCGAAAGGCTCTGAGCGGCTTTCGGCTTAAGCAAGGCGTCACGACCGGAGATGTCGATTCGATCCGCGACCGGAGCTAACTCCGTCTGTAGCAACTCATGCAGCCACACTCCTTTCCAATCTTCTCGGTTGATCAATCCTACCGATTGATGGAGCGCGTGCAGCCGATCGAGGATGGAATCTCTGAATTCAAGCGTGCTGAGCGATGCGTCATAGCTCAACCGGATGATACCCTGAGCGACAGCCAACAAGTTGCCCACACGATGAATAAGTTCCCTGTTCAACAGTTCCAAACTGGCTTTCATCAAATTGGAAGTTGCGATTTCAGAAGCCAGCCGCCGCGCGGATCGCATGAAATAATACATGCCCCCGAGCACCATCCCCGTAAGCAGCAGTCCCAAGGAGCCGACCATCAGCGCCTGCTGCAAACCGACTTGAACGAGATCGGGACCAGGATCGAACGATACCAACATCTTTCGCCCGGCAAAGTCCAAGGTCTGTCGAATCGCTTCCGCGCCGTCGGAGCGGACTGATGAATTGACGGTTTCTATTTCTCCTTGCCGTGTAACACCCACAATCAATTGACTGGGGTCGGTTGCATCGTAGACACGGAAGTTCATAGGGATGCGCCTTGCGTGGACGAACCCATTCAGCAACTGATCAACACGAAATGCGAAGGTGATGCAGCCGACAAAACCGCGTTCGTTGAATACGGGGCTGAAGAGGACATAACCTGTCGTGTTGAAGGGCTGAAACAGTTCCACGGGCGCCGTTGCGATCACGCGCTGTTCATCACGGGCTTGTTCGAAGGCTGCCTTGCGTGACGGAAAGAGACCGACGTCCACCCCGAGCCCGACCTTGCGGTCATCTGACTTCGGCTCAATGTCCACAACCGGGTACAGCACTCGCCGAATATCGGTAATGTCCAGCGTTTCAGAGTTCGGCCCGAATAATCGCGGCGGCCGCCCAGCCGCAGAAAGTGCGTTGAGGACCTCATGGATGCGCGAGGGATCAACCTGCGGAATCCAACCTATCACTCCAATTTCGGGCGTGAGAGCGAGAACCTTTTTGCCGATCGAACCAAGCGGGTGAGGCGCCGATAAATCAGGAGCTTCGAAAACAGTGCCGACTGTCTTTGCGATCATCTCGCGACTTTGCAAATATTGTTCCAGATCGTCGGCGAAGCCCGTAGCCTCGACCATCAATTGATGCCGCCTCTCCTCGATCTGCGTATTGGAAAAATGAACCGCGAGAATCGCGGAAAGTGCGATGCCGCCTCCAGCGACCGCAGCCAACGTCAGCCTATGCCACGAACGCGGTTGAATACTGCCCATACGCCGCCCCTAAAAAATCCACGGCAACGCATTCGTTTCGGCAGAAATAACCATGTCCGCAGCCTTCACCGCGCTGTCCGAACTTCGTTGCCTGAACCCCTTAGTAATTATGGTCGTGACGGAGACCGTGACGGCGCATTGATCCAGATCAACAATGTCCGGACATTTATCGTGTTTCGAAAGTCAAAAAGGCAGCCTTAACCGACGGCCGGCCACGGCTATGTCGGCATTCAGGCTATTTTTGCGGCAAATCCGGGCCGCTTGAAGGAAATCGGCTTGAAGACTTTGACAAAAAAAGAAGCACTCTGGGCCGTGTTGATCGCGGCATGGATTGTCGGCCTCGTAAACCAATTCGGATCATGGTCTATGACGGCGTTTTATATTGCGATTTCGTTTGTGATGGTTGCTGTGACGTTCGCCGACCGTCTCAAGTTAAAATTTGCACCTCGGCGAAACCGCCGACGTTAGCGCGCCAGCCTCGCTTACTTTCCGAACTTGCCCTGCCCATTCGGCAGTTAGCTAGCGCGGCATCGGGATTGCGGTAGGGACGTCCATTACTGGACGCCCCCCGCACAGATCCGTACGTGCGGATTTCCCGCATACGGCTCCCACCTCGGGTAGGTAACGGCGCTTCGCTATATTCTCGCGACGTGCCGTATGCGCTCCAGCGCCTGTGACACGCTTTCCCGGTACTGTGCCCGGTGCGTGCTTTGCTGGCTCGCATTCCCCTCGGCCTCCGCCCTTCGCTCCACCGGCTCCGCAGCCGGTCGCCCGGCCTTGTTCGTCGGCTTCGCCGCTACTATGGCGGAGTCTGACTTCCCATGCTCGTGCATCATCGGCTTCGGCTCCTCGCCTTCCCGATGCGGACCACGGCGGTTTGCCGCCGCTGGCCAAACGTGGGATCTCCCAGGTTCCGACGTGATCCCTTTGTGCGTGATGGGGTCTTCGACCTCGGCAGAGCGTCGGCCCCTCGCATAACGGTGCCGCACATGTTGCCTTCGGCTACACTAAAAGCC
>Ga0097691_1002122_pt1 | contig 13719 bp, 11 predicted proteins | sample NGESurdeep072012_8_FD_72858 | JGI IMG/M metagenome (GOLD analysis project Ga0097691, IMG submission 72858) | Arctic peat soil microbial communities from Barrow, Alaska - NGEE Surface sample 210-1 deep-072012 | ecosystem: Environmental > Terrestrial > Soil > Wetlands > Peat ...
GCGGTTCCTGGCCTACAAGCACCTCCTCATCGACTACCTCCAGCAGTTCCTCGACGAGGTGATCCGCTACCGGCTGACCATCGCCGCCCTGATCGGCGACGTGGAGCGGCGCGGTATCGACCGTGTGGTGCAATTAGCGGCGGAGGGGGACGATTCGGCCGGTCTGTTCGTCGACGTCGACCTGGCCGCACGCTGGCGTGACCGATGGGAGGGGCTGGTGGCGTGGTTCCGACCCGGCCGCGGACGCCGATCTGGGGTCGAGGAGCTCTCCGGGGCAACAACGTCCGCCATTCGTGATCTGATGGCCCTGCTGCGGCGCCTGACCGAGAGTGCCACCCGTCCGATCACCCGGGCGTCGGAGTTCCGCCATCTGGCCCGGTGGTTCCTCCGCTGTGACGCCGATGAGGCCCACAGGCTGTTCGATGCATCCTTCGGTCTGGCCATGCCTCTCCATCTGGCCGCGGCGGTGGCCGACCCCGACGCCGAGTCGGGTGGCGCCAGCTGGTGGGAGGCCGACCCTGTCGAGGTCCCGGTGACCCTGCGTCGCTATGGCAAGCGTGCCGCACCTCCCCCGCCCCGACCGGCGGACGACTTCTCCGGAGTCAAGGAGGGGCTCGCCGACGAGCACGGTCGGTATCGGGCCGCACGGGCCGATGCAGCCTCGGGGCTCGGTGCCCGCCCGGTCGAGGACCGTCGCCTGCCCCGAGGCGAGTTCGTGCTGCTGCTCGAGCTGCTCGACCGAGTGCTGCACCGGCGTCCGCTGTCGGGCGAGTTCAAGGTCGAGGTCGAGGCAGAAGGCGTCCGCCTGTCCCTGGCCACTGCAGACGTGACGACCCACGTGAACGGACCGGGCGGCGCCCTCACCCTGGACGGGCTGGCTCTCGAGGTGCACCGGGTATGACGGTGGGGCTGGCCCGGGTGGCCGCGCAGCTCGACGCAACGGAACGGGAGGACTTCCAGGAGGCGGCTCGGATCCTGTTGGCCCATCCTCTCGTCACGGCGGAGTGGCCGGAAGCGGGTGCGCTGCCTCTGATCCGCCGGTTCGAGGAGCCGCTGCGCAACGAGTTCTGGAGGATGTGCCGCTGGCGGCTCGATCTCGGCGCCCGGAGCGCACGACTGCTCCGACGACCGGCCGAGGTGACGGCAACCCGACCGGCTCTGTCGCGCACCGGTCGCCCGTTCTCGCCGTGGGCCTATACCTACTGGTGCCTCGTGCTGTCCGCGCTGGAGTCGGTCGGGACACAGACCAGCATCTCGGCGCTGGCCGACGAGGTCACCCGGATCCGGGCCGGTGACGACACACTTCCCGTGGACCTCACGGTGTTCGAGCAGCGAAGGGCGTTCGTCGACGCTGTAGGTGCCCTCGAGCAACTCGGGGTCCTGACCGTGGTCGACGGGGCCACCGAAGCGTTCCTCTCCACAACGGCCGAGTTCGGGGGCGATGCCCTCTACGACGTCGACGCCGACGCCGCCGGGCACCTGCTGGTCTCACCGCCGAGTGTGCTTGCGGGGATCGACGCCCCCGAGGACTTCCTGATCGAGGCGTACCCGGCCACGCCGGACGGGGATGCTGCGAGGGTGCGGCACCGGGTCATCCGGCGCTTGCTTCTGCAGCCCGCCGTCTACTTCGACGAGCTCGACGGGGAGGACCGGAACTTCGCCCGGCACCGGCGGGGACGCCTGCGCGACGAGATCGAACGGCTGACCGGCCGGTGGCTTGAGATCCGGGCTGAGGGCATGTCCCTGATCGACGCTCCCTCGGCGATCGCCTTCCCCGGCAGCGGGGTCGTGGCCCATGCGGCACTCCTCTACGGCAGCGAGCTCGTCGCCGACGCTCTGCGGCTCGCGGAGCCGGCGGATGAGGGTTCGCTCCCCAGTACCAAGATCCCGTCGGAGCCGACCGGTGCGGAGGATGCCCCCGAGATCCCGTCCCTCGGTCGTCGCATCGGATCCACTGCCGCTGACCGGGCGTGGGCCCGGGTGGTCGAGGCGTTCCAGGACCGATTCACCGCCGACTATCGCGATGACCACCCGCGACTACGTCGCGAGGCCGTCGAGCTGCTGGAGCGGACGGACCTGGTCCGGCCGGACGGCGACGACCTCGTGGTCCGCCCGGTGATGGCTCGGTACCGGGCGGACGTGCGCCTACCAGACCCTGTTCTGACCCTGTTCGGAGCGGCCGGGACGTCCGGTGTCGTCGATGACTGACCGCGACGCGGCCGTGGACACTAGGCCCGAACGGTGGAGACCGAACCGGGTCGGGATCCGCAACGTCTGGGAGTATGACGACCAGGAGTTCCTCTTCGTCGACGGGCGGTTGATCCTGCGGGGACCGAACGGATCGGGGAAGTCCAATGCGCTGGCCCTGCTGGTGCCCTTTGTCTTTGACGCCATCATGAGCTCGGGACGGATGGACCCCTTCGGGGGTGGCCGGTCGATGAAGACCCTCCTGCTCTCCGAACAGAAGGAGGAAGGCAGCGGGAGCCGCTTCCGGCGTGACCAGCGGACCGGCTACGTGTGGATGGAGCTGTCCAGGGGCGACCGGTTCCTGACCATCGGCTGCGGTGCCCGGGCCTCGGTACAACGGGACGCCGAGGCATGGTTCTTCGTCACGGAGCGGCAGCCGGGGAACGACCTCGACCTGGTGCCGGAGGGCACGCCCATGACCAAGGCCCAGCTGGTCGAGGCTCTCGGCAGTGGCGCCGTCTACGAGACGGCCGAGTCCTACCGGGACGCCGTGGACCACGCCCTGTTCGGGGTCGGTCCCGAGCGCTACCGGCACCTGGTTGATCTCCTGCTGGTCCTGCGCCGCCCCCACCTGGCCGGCAAGCTCCACCCCGAGGAGCTCTCGGCCGTGCTCACCCAGGGCCTCCCGCCCGTCCCCGACAACCTGGTCGCCGAGGTTGCGGCCAGTTTCGAGGACCTCGAGGCGGTGCGGAGCGACCTGTCGCGCCTTCGTGAGGCGGGACGGGCCGTCGACGACTTCTGCCCCGTCTACCGCTCCTACCTCCGGGCCGTCGCCCGGTCCCGGGCCGACGGGCTGCTGGATGCCGTTCGGGCCAGCCGGAGGGCACGCTCCCGACTGGCCGAGTCGGAGCAGGCCCTCGAGCAGGCGGTCGGGAACCTGGACGAGATCGAGCGTGCCCGGGATGAGTCCGGCCGGCTGTTGACCTTGGCCGAGGAGCGGCTGCGCGCCGTCCTCGAGTCACCGGCGTTCCGTGACGCGGCGGCGTTGATCACGCTCGCCGACCAGGCCTCCGATGCCCGGAAGCAGGCTGACGGGGCCGCGGGCCTGGTGGAGGAGGCGGCCCGGGCGCGCGACGGAGCGGCCGCTGACACCGAGCGTGCCACCGGGGACCTGCACGCCGCCGAGGCCAAGGTCGACCGGCAGTTCGGCGAGACGGCCCGGGCAGCCGACGCGGCCGGCGTGTCCTGGTCGGCCCGCCGGGAGGAGCTCCTCCTCACCGACCTGGGTACCGCACTGCGGTCGCCCGCAACCTTCCGTCTGGACGAGATCAGCCAGGTCCGAAGGGCAATCGAGGCGTCACTCGCCGCAAGCCAGCGAGCAGCCGACACCGAGGACCGCGCCGGCACCTCCGGACAGGGAGCGGAGGAGGCCGCGTCCCTTCGCAATTCGGCAGAGAGCGTGCTCGACGGGGCCGTGGCCGCCCTGGTCGAGGCGGTTCGAGCATGGAGCTCGGATACCGGTGCACTGACGTCCGACGAACGGCGGGCCCTCGTCGACGTCGCCGGAACAAGCGGTGGGGGGACGTCCCGGACACTCTCCGAAGTGGCGACCGGCCTGTTCGGCCCCAAGCGGCGGGACCTGGGTGTCGCCCTGGCCCGCATCGGCGACCGCCACCGGACGACCACAGACGAGCGCCAACGGCTCGTGGGCGGGCGGAACCAGGTCGCCGACGACCCCCTGCCGGCTCCCGACCGGCTCGCCGTCCGACCGGCGGACCGCGCCGGCCGGGCCGGTGCGCCCCTGTTCGCGTGCTGCGACTTCCGGGACGGGGTGGCCGAGCACGACCGGTCGGGCATCGAGGCCGCCCTCCATGCGGCGGGACTGCTCGACGCATGGGTGTCGGCGGAGGGATCGGGGCCCGGCTCCCGTCCTGACGACACCGAGCTCGATGCGTGGCTGGCTCCGGGTCCAGCGACGAACGGCCCATCCCTCAACGACGTGCTCACGGCCGACCCGGCCCCGGGTTCGGGCCTGGGCCAGGACGTCGTCGTGGCCGTGCTCCGGTCGATCCCCCTGTCCGACACCGGTATCGGTGTCCTCCCCGACGGTCGGTTCTCGCTCGGGCCGCTGACCGGCCGGTACGCCAAGCACACAGCGGAATTCATCGGGTCCACGGCACGGGAGGCCCGCCGGCAGCGTCGGCTGGCCGAGCTCGATGCCATGGTGACCACCGTGGACCAGGGGCTCCGGGCGCTGGAGGAGGAGCGGGCCACCGCCGACGGCCGGCTCGCCGAACTCGATGCCGTAGAAGCGTCGCTGCCGCCGTCCCATGCCGTGGTGACCGCTCGGCAGGACCTCGACCATGCCGTGATTGTGGCCACCGAGCGGAAGACCATCGCCGAGCGTGACCGGACGGCTGCCGTCGAACGACGGAAGGAAGCCGCTCTGGCAGCCGAGGCGCTGCGGGCCGAGGGGGCTCGGCTGAGCCTGTCGACCGACCCGGACGGGCTCGACGACGTCACCTCGGCCGTCCGCGGCTACGAGGAGCTGGCGGGCGAGCTGCAGCGGCTCGTCGATCGGGCGGCACATCTGCGCCGGCAGGCCCAAGAGGTGTCCGGTCGGCTGCAACGATGCCGAGAGACCCTGGACCGACGCAAGCATGAGCACCGAACGGTCGATGAGCATGCCCAGGGGCTGGCGGCGCGTGTGGCGGAGATGCGCCGGCAACTGGGTCCGGATGCCGAGGCACCCCTGCGCCGGCGACAGGAGATCGAGGATGAGGTGGAGGGTCTGAAGGGCCGGGTCGGAGAGATAATCGAGGCCACAATCGCGCGGAGTGCCGAGATTGGTTCGGCGAGGTCCCTGGCGCTTTCAGCCACGGAGGCGGTAGAGCGTGCAGATCGGACCGTCGAGGTCCAACGTTCGACTGCTGCCGTCCTGGCTCGGGCGGAGGTGTGGGAAGCCGTGTCGGAACGTGCCGACGACGACAGCGGGGATGGAGCCGCCGGCGCCGGTGCAGCCGCACCCACCGACCCGATCGAATTGTGCCGATGCGTGGTCCGGGCCACCGGCGATGTCGACGCCGCACCCGAGTCAGTCCGGGCCGCCACCAATCAGCTGGACACGGCCTACCGCGTCCTCATGGACGGACTGCGGCAGGGCTTCGAGCCGTCGCAGATTCACGACGACGACGTGGGGATCGTGCAGGTGACGTCGGAGACGGGAACGATGTCGGTGCTACAGCTGGCCCGCGAACTGGCCGCACAGGTCGCCCAGCACGAGGAGCTCCTCGACGAGCGCGACCGGGAGATCTTCGAGCGCCACCTGCTCACCCGGGTGTCGGAGACGCTGCGGGATCTGCTGAACAACGCTCACGAGCTGGTGGAGGACATCAACGCCTGCCTGCGCGACACGCCCACGGCCAGCGGACTCCGGGTCCGGCTCCGATGGCAACTCGACCAGGCCTCGACGACACAGCAGGACGCCATGGACCTGCTCCGGAAGACTCCCGAGCTGCTTGGCCCGGACGAGCGCGAGCGCCTACGCCGGTTCTTCGCCGGAGCCATCGCCGAGGAGCGAGCGGCCAACCCGGGGGCGGGCTACGAGGCGGTGCTGACCAAGGTGTTCGACTACCGGGCCTGGCACTCGTTCGTGCCGTTCCTGGTGCTCCCGACCGGAGGGAGCAGGCAGCTGACCCGGGCCGTGTTCCGTAGCCTCTCCGGTGGCGAACAGTCGGTCTCGCTCCACCTCCCCCTGTTCGCTGCCGCCGCGGCCCACTACAACGCGGCCGAGGACGGGGCGCCGCGCCTGATCGCCCTGGACGAGGCGTTCGCCGGTATCGACGAGGGCATGCGGGCCGACCTGATGGGCCTCCTCGTCCGGTTCGACCTCGACGTGATCATGACGGGACATGAGCTCTGGGGCGCCTACGAGCAGGTACCGGGTGTGATGATCTACGACCTGCTGCGGCGGCCGCCGGCCGAGGGGGTCAGCACCATGCCCATGCGGTGGGACGGCGGCAGTCTCGTCGAAGAGCCGACGTCGACGCGGGGCGGACCGGGTCGGGCCACGACGTCGGAACTTTCCCTGTGAGCGTCCCGTGGTGACCGAGTGGCAATCGGTGGACCCCGAAGTCGCCGAGCTCCTGGCCGGGCCGGACCTCGACAAGCTGTGGCGTGCCGCCCGTCGCCGGCTGGAGGCCAACGGATTAACCCTGTATGGGACACCACTTGTACTCAAAGGGCTGACCCGAGAGGAGGCCGACGCGGTGGCTGGGCTCCTGGGCATCGTCCGGCCCAGGCGCGAGGTTCGGGTGCGGCTCGATGCCCTGGACCTCGTCCTGCGAACGAGCAGCGCCGGCCACGGACTGATCGACGTCCTGACCGCGCTCGGAGGACCGCTCCGTGACCGGCAAGCGGAGAAGGAGGCGAACGCGACGCGTCGGGCCGCCACGTGGTCAGGGCTCGGGGCGCACCCGGCGGTTGTCGCCGATCCCCATCTCTCCGACTGGCTCTCGAGCCTCCAGGGTTCGGGTCTCGCCAGCCGCCTGGCCGGAGCGGACGGTGTCGAGCACCTGGTCGGCCGCGCTCTCGACGTGCTGGCCCGGTTGCCCGGGAACGGCATCGGACTCGCCGTGCTGGCCGCCGAGACGACAGGCGACGCCCACGGCCTTGATCGGGGCCGGCCCACTGGGACACTCGTGCTCCAGGCACTGGGCTCGTACTCGGATGCGCCACAACCCGAGACAGCCGGCGCGTGGCGGGCGGCATGGCAGGCGGCCGGCGTCGTCTGCGACGATCTCTCGTGCCACGTCCTGGTGATGAACCTGCGCCCCCGGGGCACATCCGAACTGGTCGGCAGCATGGTCCGCGACCACGCAGACTTCGGCGAGCCCGTTCGCCTGACCTTGCGCCAGGTGTCGATGGGCGAACTCGAGCCCGAATCGCCTACGCCGATCTTCTCCTGCGAGAATCCCGCCGTGGTGGCGGCCGCCGCAGACCGCCTGGGCGACAGTTCGGCCACGTTGGTTTGCCTGGAGGGGGTCCCGAGCACGGCCGGCCTGGTGCTCCTGGAACGGCTGGCCATGGCCGGTTGCCCGCTCCACTACCACGGAGACTTCGACTGGCCAGGGCTGTCGATCTTCTCGACATTGCGACGACGGTTGGATCTCTCGGCCTGGCGGTTCGGCGCCGACGACTACCAAGCCGCCCTCGGTGATGGACGGGGAGGCATCCCCCTGGTGGGGCGGCCGATGGAGTCGTCGTGGGACGCTGCGCTCGCGCCGGCCATGTCGGAGGCAGGCGTTGCCGTCTTCGAGGAGCAGGTCATCGACCGGCTGCTCGAGGATCTGTGACTGGTACGGGGTCGGCGGTGGGCGGCCGCACGGGAGTGGTCGCTGAGTGACTATTCGCGGCTCGCAGACCGACCCTCACTGGTCGCATCATGGTTCAGTTGGAGCAGCTGAGGCCCGGAGATTCCTACTCGACCTCAACATTTCGTCGATGTCGTCGGCAACGGCTTGGTCCTCCAATGGCAGTGCGTGGGCGTAGTTTCGGAGAGTCGTCGAGGCGTCACGATGGCCGAGCCGCTGTTGGGCTCGGAGCAGTTCGCCACGGCTGACAAGGAAGGTGGCCACAGTATGGCGAAGGCGATGGAGGCTGACGCCAGGTAGACCCGCCTCAATGCACAGTTCCGCGAACCAGTGACCCATTCCACTTGTCGTCAGGCGGCGCTGGCGATCGATGTCTCGGGAGAAGATCCACTCACCGATCTCGGAGGTCGGGCCCACCCGCCCCCGCCATGTCGATTCGCTGCTCCTCCAAAGCTCCACAGTGGTCCGTCCCAGAGTCAGTCGGCGCACCTGCTTCGTCTTGGTCGGCCCGACATGTTCGCCAGACACGCCTCGTTCGATGGTTAGTACCCTCTCGTCGAGGTCGCTGAATCGAAGCGCAGCGAGTTCGCCCCGCCGGGCCCCTACTTCAGCAGCCTCCTAGACGCATGAGCAATCGGATCTGTTCCGCCTTGTGTAGGGACTTCAACGAGCCAGTGGATCCATCGACCGCCGCTGCGGCCTTCTCGACCAATCTCTCCGACAGCTCGATCAGCGAAGCGACGTCGGCAACTGGAACGTGCAAGCGAGTACCAGGGCGCGGCGGCCCACGCATGTCTCGCAGCGGATTTCTATCGATGATCGATTCGGACTGCGCCCACCCCACCGCCGACCGGAGAACCCGGAAGCGACCGGAGACGACCGAGACCGTGGCTCCGGACTCCCGCCATCTGGCCATCGCCACCCGCACCTTCTCGGGCCGAAGGGTCGAGACTCGGCGGTTGGCGATGGGATCTCCGGTGAGTGCCTTGGCATTCGAACGAGCCGAGCTCCAGGTGGAAGGCCGCCAATCGTGGTGGGCAGCCATCCACCGCTCCAGCAGCTCGCCAACGGTCAGGAACGGTGCGGCACGACGGACCGCCCGGTACTCGGCGAACTGGGTGGCGAGTTCACTCCGGCGCTCCTCGGCGTCCTCGAGTGCTCCGTGGAACCAGAATGAACGTTGGACCGTCCGGCCGGAGACAGGATCGACGCCGACCGCGATCCGGATCTCGAAGACTCCCGGTCGACGTTCGCGCAGCGACCCCTGTCCCCAGATGCCCACACGGTAAAAATAGGGTCAGAAGTAGGGTCACTGGTGGATCCCTACCTTTGCGCTCGCCTCCGATTCACCGTCTTACCAGGGAGAATACCGTCACGATCTTGACCTACACCCCATTTCCCGGACCACCGTTGTAAGAGTCAGGTCTGGATGGATGCTGCTGACCCCGAGTGTAGGGCTTCGAATTCCTCGGGAGGGACGTAGCCGAGCGAGCTGTGCAGGCGCTCGGGGTTGTAGAAGTGCTCGATCCACTCGGCAATGGCGATCGACAGCTCGATCTTGGTCCGCCACTTCTTCCGATTGAGGAGTTCAATCTGCATGGAACCCCAAAAGGACTCCATCGGGGCGTTGTCGTAGCAGTCGCCGATGGTTCCCATCGAGCCCAAGAGTCGATGCTTGCGGACGAGCTCGCTGAAACCCCACGAAGTGAACTGCCCAGGTTCAAGGGGTCGTAGCAACACTGCCTTGTCCAGCTGATTGTAGAAGCTGATCGAGGACTTCGGCGGGCGTCCTCCAACCGAGGGTCTTGCGGGGTCTGCCGTTGAGTGCAGCGGCGACCGCGGCCAGGTCGTCGGGACGGTGCTTGGAGAGATTGGTTCCCTTGGGGAAGTACTGGCGGAGCAGACCGTTGGTGTTCTCGTTGGTTCCCCGCTGCCAAGGGCTATGCGGATCGCAGAAGTAGATGGCCAGTCCGGTGTCGATGCGCAGCTGGGCATGCTGGGCCATCTCCGCTCCCTGGTCCCAAGTGAGCGAGCGGCGCAGCTGATCGGGCAGGCTTCCAATGGTGGCGGCGATGGCGTCACGAACGGCTTCGGCACCATGGCCGGCCAGAGCCGGTCCGTTTTTGATCCTGGGCTGCTCACCGTGGCCGTCCATGGATGGCAGGTGCAACAGCATTGTGAAGCGGGTAGTCCGCTCGACCAGCGTCCCGATCGCGGAGCTGTTTAGACCGATGATCAGATCGCCTTCCCAATGCCCGGGCACCGCCCGGTCTTGGGCCTCGGCCGGTCGTTCGCTGATCATGACTTCCGAGGTGACGAACTTCTTGCCACGGCCCTGGGTCCGAGCTCGGGGGACCCGCAGAGCTCGACCGGTTCGCAGACAAGCGACCAGCTCCCGGCGCAGCGCCCCCCTACCTTGGATGTACAGAGCCTGGTAGATCGCCTCGTGAGAGATCCTCATGGTCCCATCATCGGGGAAATCCACCCGCAGCCGGTTGGAGATCTGCTCCGGACTCCACGACTTCGCCCAACGCCGATCCTGACGGCGCCCGTGGCGGCGGCCGATGAAGCGCACGGTCGGACCGGGCACCGCGGTTCCGTCGGGCCGGGTGATCAGCCCAGACAGGCGGTCCTGGACATAGGTCTGTAGGGCTTCATTTGCGGCGAGCTTGGCCACCTTGGGCCTTCTGGCACGACAGTTGGCATGCCATTGTGCGGTGACGGCCCGATAGCCCGACGAGTCAGTCCGGGTAGCGGCATTGCGCCGCAGCTCCCGGCTGATCGTCGACGGGGAGCGCTGCACCTGGCGGGCGATCTCGCGCACTCCGGCGCCCTTGGCTCTGAGAATGGCGATCTCCTCGCGCTCGACGAAGGACAGGTAACGGCCAGACAGCGGGGCGAGATTGATGGGTCGCATGCCGCCAGCCTCACGGAACCACCTACTGCCAATCGCGGATGCCACCCCCACCGAGACCGCTGCCTGCTCGCTCGCGACCCCCTTGGCGATCTCGACCCAGAACCTCTGTCGTTGGGTCCGCTGCCAGCGTGTAGGTGCTCCCGGGGAATGCATCTTTCCCCGCATCGGCCAAGTGGCCTTCTGCTGCTTGGTAACCCCCATCGTTTGACACCTCCATTATCGAGGTGTTGCGACGACCGCTCGAATCCGCCCTGACTGCCATGGTCTGAATGGATGACCGACGCTGCATCGGTTGATCGGGACTCGCCCGCCATGCTCAGCGCGTCGTTGACCAGTGCGGTTTCGCAGCGCCGATCGATGGACCAGCCGACGACCCGGCGGCTGAAGGCGTCTAGGACCACGCAGCAGTAGACCTTGCCTTCGCGCGTTGGGTGCTCGGTGATGTCGGTGAGCCAAAGCGCGTTCGGGCGGTCGACGGTGAAATTGCGCTTGACCAGGTCCTCTTCGGTCGCCTGGTTGACGAGGTTCTTCTTGCGCTTCTTCGGGCCCGGCAATCCCTTGATCTCCAGCTCGCGCATGATCGACAAGATCAGCTTCTTGTTGACGATCATGTTCTGCTCGCGTTGGAGAGCGGCTCGGATCCGCAGCATCCCATAGGTGCCCCGCGATCTCGCATGGATGTCAGCCACCAGGCCCATCAGCAAGAGTCGACGGATCTGACGGTCGGAGGGCACGTGGAACTTGTGCTCGTAAAAGCACGATCGTGAGACCCCGGCGACACGACAGGCCACACGCTCGGAGTAGCCCAGGTTGCTCAGTGCCTCGGCAACCTGGCACCGCCTTTTGGGCCTACAGGCTCCTCCCCGTTAAACAGGGCACTGGCCGCCTTCACGGCCGCTAGTTCGGCCTCGAGCTCCTCAATGGTCTGGCGTGCCTGGGCCAGCTCGTCGACCTCAATGCTCTTCGTGCCCTCCAACAGGCCGGCATCGATGAGGGCTTGGTGCTTCCACAAATGCAGCGTCGCAGGTGAGACACCAGTTTCTTCTGAGAGTTTGCTTACCCGTTCGCCGGCCACCAGGCGATCACAGATGTCGCGTCGAAACTCTCTCGCATAGCGCTTGGGCATGGACTACCTCCAAGTAGCTCACGACCAAACTCTTACAAACCTGGACCGCCGAACGGGGTCAAGGCCATTGCGTGCGCCCCCCGGGATTCGAACCCGGAACCTGCGGATTAAGAGAGTGAATCGATCGCTGTCAGGGGGATGCTGGAGACAACTAAAGGTACCCTGAACAGGTCTTATCGTTTTCTCTGAATTGGCATCCCTGTTCGGAACCTGCAGGATTATGGGATTTATTATGGGATGCGTAAGCTGCGGATAGCGGAATCCGTTTGCTGCCGCACCAAAAAGAAAAAGTCCGTTGCGGGGCCCGCGGCTTCCCCTTCGCATCCGAATTCGGCCGTTACGATTCGACCATAGAACCGGAGCTGAACCGGCACGAAGACGATGCCGTCCGGAACAGGAACCCACGATGCAGATCGTCCCGTTTGACGCCCCGGTCCCGGGATGATCACCGGGCGGGGCATACGGACACCTCCGCTACGGCCCTGGCCATGAGACCTTGACCGGACCTGGGCGCGCCCGGTCAACGTTCCCTTACCGGACAGTCTGACGAGGGGTCGCTCAGGTCACAGCCGGGACACCCGATATCCGTTAATCGGCGTGCTCTTGAACCAGGGTCGATCCATGGCCCCGGCGTGGTGGCGCGTGTCGTCGATGTGGTTGATTGTCGTGGTCATGGGAGAAGTTCCTTCTTCGCCCTTCAGCTCATTGATTTGTCAAGGCAAACCGTCTCACTCAAGGTTGACACAGAGGGTGCCGGTCGAGGGCAGCCTTCGGCCTGGTAGGGACAGGATCACGACCCTTGTTGAGCCAGGTTCACTGAGTCTGATGGGGCTCGCCGCATTTCTCGTCATTGCTGTTAGGGAAAATGCGGGCCACATCACCGCTACGACTTTCGAGTGTGCTCGCGGCAGTGAGGTTCGCGGCCGCAGCGGTGATGTGATCCTGTGCGGCGGCTTGGTGCGACGTGGAAGCAGTATCGGAAGTGGTCGCCGCCTGTTTGGTCTGATCCGTTCCTATCTTTGTGTCACTGTTGGCGGTTTTCATCAGGCTGGCGGCGTTTACACAGTAGGTTTGTCACACGATGGTAGGCAGGGAGGTGCGATGAGGGGAAACAAGGGTTTTGTGAGGCCTCTGTCCGTGGTGGTGACCATCGTCGTCGTAGTGCTGGTAGTCGTGAGCTTTGGGATCGTGAGGCACGGTGTTGCCGCCCAAGAACAATCACTTCTCGAGAGTGACGCCAGCCAGCTCGCACTGACCCTCAACCAGGCGGTCGCCGGCATCGGAGCGCCACTCAGCACGCTCGGCGAAGTGATGGTGGCGACACAGAACTCGCCGAGCCTGTTCCAGGCGCTGGCCAAGGGGATTACCGCTCGGCCGGGCACTTCGGTAGCCGTCGCCAATTCTGTCGCGGGCCGGTTCACCTCCGTAGCCCTGGCTGCTGGGCCAGACTTTGTGGTCGGCCAGGATCTTCCCCCAGCGCTTGCCACCGCGGCGGCGAGCGCCGGGCCGAAGCTTTTGGCGACGAAGGTTGTCCGCATCGGGGACAAGACGTTTCTCGGATTCTTGGTACATACCGCTTCCGGTCCGCAAGGCACGGTAGTCATCGAACGAGAGGAGATACATCCGAGTGTCCCCATCGCAAGTGCAGCCAATCCCTACGGAGATCTCAATCTCGGTTTGTACGCGTCGGAGACGGCCGACCCGGCACAGCTCATTTTGGGGAGTCTGGGCTCTCGGCCCCTGCCGGGCCCTGTGGCGCACGCGTTCATCACGGTCGGCAGCTCGAAATGGCTCGTGGTCGCAAGTGCCAAGACACCCCTGGTTGGGGGAGCGTCGCGTCTGGTGCCTTGGATTGTCCTGGCCGCGGGATTGGTTATTGCCCTGTTGGTCGGGGTTACTTCCGAGATCCTCGCCCGGCGACGGCGCTATGCCGAAGGGGTTGCCGCAGAACGCACTGCGGAACTGATTGCAGCCCAGGCATCTCTGGTGCGCAAGGAGCGGCTCTCTGCCGTCGGGGAAATGGCGACCGTGATCGGCCACGAGCTGCGCAACCCGCTGGGGGCTGCCATCAACTTGCTGTTCCTCGCCCGCAGCGGACTCACCGACCACGACAACCC
>Ga0097691_1002124_pt1 | contig 13714 bp, 10 predicted proteins | sample NGESurdeep072012_8_FD_72858 | JGI IMG/M metagenome (GOLD analysis project Ga0097691, IMG submission 72858) | Arctic peat soil microbial communities from Barrow, Alaska - NGEE Surface sample 210-1 deep-072012 | ecosystem: Environmental > Terrestrial > Soil > Wetlands > Peat ...
ACCTCCTCCAACTTCCGCGTATATACTTCCCCTTCTTTTCCCAAATCCCAGCGCCGGAGTTGAACGATGCGCCTCGCCGTCACTGCCCTCGCTATCCTTTCTCTGCTTGCGCCCGCCGCCGCCCAGACCAACGCGCCGCGTATCGGCCAGTCAAGAGAAGATGTCCAGAAAGCCCAGGCGGACAGGACCGCAAAGCGGGAACAGAAACCGGAAGCGAAGAAAGACGAGGCCAAGCCCGCGGCCATCGACGACAAGAAGCCGGAGGGCCAGGGCGAGGGCACTGAAGGACGCCGTCCGCGCGACCCGATGTCGGCGCCCACCTTCAACGGCCTGCGCATGCGCCTGGTCGGTCCGGCGGTGATCAGCGGACGCGTCAACGCCTTTGCCGTCAATCCCGGGAACCGCGCTGAATACTACGCCGCCGCTGCCTCCGGCGGATTGTGGAAGACCATCAACGCCGGCACCACCTGGACCCCTGTCTTCGATGGCGAAGCCTCTTACTCGATCGGCACGGTCGTCCTCGATCCGAAGAACCCGGCCGTCGTTTGGGTCGGCACGGGCGAGAACAACGCGCAACGCTCCGTGTCCTGGGGCGACGGTGTTTATAAGTCCGAAGACGGTGGCAAGAGCTGGAAGAACATGGGCCTGAAGAAGTCGGAGCACATCGGGCGCATCGCCATCGATCCGCGCGACAGCCGCGTGGTGTATGCCGCGGCGCAGGGTCCGCTGTGGAGCGCCGGCGGCGACCGCGGCCTCTTTAAGACCGTCGACGGCGGCAAGACCTGGAAGAACGTCCTGCCCAACGTGACCGAGAACACCGGCGTCACCGACGTCGCCCTCGATCCCGATAATCCCGACACAATTTACGCTGCCACCTGGCAACGTCGTCGCCACGTCTTTACTTACATCAGCGGCGGCCCCGACAGCGCCATCTACAAATCCACCGACGCCGGCGAGAGTTGGACCAAGCTCCGCTCCGGCCTCCCCACCGAAGACACCGGCCGCATCGGCCTGGCCATTGCGCCCACCGACTCCACCATGCTCTACGCGACCATCGAAGCCGCCAACCAGCACAGCGGTATTTACCGCTCTACCGACCGCGGCGCCACCTGGGAGCGCCGCAGCAACTCCGTCGCCCAAGGAATGTATTACGCACAGCTCACGGTGGATCCAAAGAACGCGGAGCGGGTGTACATGCTGAACGTCATTCTACAGGTGTCGAATGACGGCGGGAAGAAGTTTCGGCCGCTGGGAGAGCGCAGCAAGCACGTGGACAATCACGTGATCTGGGTCGATCCCAACGACAACAACTTCTACCTGGTCGGCTGTGACGGCGGGGTTTACGACAGCTACGACCGTGGCGCCACGTGGAACTTCAAGGGCAACCTGCCGCTGGGACAGTTCTACGACGTGACCTACGACTTCGCCAAGCCGTTCTACAACGTGTACGGCGGCACGCAGGACAACTCGTCGTGGGGCGGGCCGTCGCGGACCAAGAGCGCCAGCGGCATCGTGAACTCCGACTGGTTCCAGACGCATGGCGGCGACGGCTTCCGCTCGCAGGTGGACCCGGAAGATTCCAACATTATTTATGCGGAGCTGCAGTATGGCGACATCGTGCGCTTCGACCGCCGCACGGGCGAGAGCGTTGGTATCCAGCCGCAGGAAGAAAAGGGCGGAGCGCCGGACCGCTGGAACTGGGACTCGCCGATGCTCATCAGCCCGCATTCGCACACACGGCTCTACTTTGCGTCGCAGCGGCTGTACCGGTCCGACGATCGCGGCGACACGTGGAAGCCGGTCAGCGAAGACCTGACGCGCTCGCTCGACCGCAACAAGCTCCCGGTCATGGGCAAGATATGGAGCGCGGACGCGGTCGGCAAGAACGAGAGCACGTCGTTCTACGGCAACATCGTGGCGCTGGCGGAGTCGCCGAAGAAGGAAGGCGCGATCTACGTCGGCACCGACGACGGGCTGATCCAGGTCACGGAAGACGGCGGGCAGCGCTGGACCAAGCACGAAAAATTCCCGGGCGTGCCGGACAATACATTCGTCGCGCGGCTGGTGGCGTCGCCGAACACGGCGAATGTCGTGTATGCCGCGTTCGACAATCACAAGAACGGCGACTACAAGCCCTACCTGCTGCGCTCCAACGATGCGGGCAAGAGCTGGACGTCGATTGCGGCGAACCTGCCGGAGATGGGCCCGGTGCTGGCCGTCGCGGAAGATACGGTCAACTCCAATCTGCTCTTTGCGGGCACCGAGTATGGTCTGTGGTTCTCCATCGACGCGGGCAGGAAGTGGGTGCAACTCAAGGGGAACTTCCCCACCATTTCCGTGCATGACCTCGTGGTCCGTCCGCGCGAGGGCGACCTGATCGTGGCGACGTTCGGCCGCGGGATCTACATCCTCGACGATCTAACGCCGCTGCGGTCGCTGTCGGAAAAAACGCTGGCGGAAAAGGCAGTCACATTCCCGGTGAAGGACACGCTCATGTACGTGCAGATGCGGCCGGTGGGCGGACGCGGCAAGGCGCACCTGGGCGAGAGCTACTACACTGCGGATAACCCACCTTACGGCGCAGTCTTCACCTATTACTTGAAGGACAAGCTGAAATCGAAGAAGGAGAAGCGGCAGGATGCCGAACGTGCTTTGGGGCGCCAGAACCAGCCGCTTCCCTACCCGACGCCGGAGCAGTTCCGCGCCGAGGCGGAGGAAGAAACGCCGTCGGTGTTCGCCGTGGTCTACGACGCGAACAACCAGCCCGTCCGCCGCCTGAACGCCAACAATGCGCCGGGCTTCCAGCGGATCGCGTGGGACTTGCGGTATCCGGCGCCATCGTTGCCGGCGGAACGTCCGGAGGGTGCTACGGACGAAGACTTTGGCGGAGGTTTTCAGCGCGAGTCGGGCGGGCCGCTGGTTATGCCGGGCAAGTACACGATCAAGCTGTTCAACAAGGCCGAGGGGACGGTAACGGAAATCGGGCAGGCGCAGACGTTTAACGTCGCGTCCGATGCGGCGTCACCAGTGCGTCCGGAAGACCGGCAGGCACTGGCGGAATTCCAGCAAAAGGTAGTGAAGCTGTACCGGGCGCTGAGCGGGTCGATCAGCACGGCGAACGAAACCCGGACGCAGTTGCGGGCGATCAAGCGGGCGCTGAACGAAACGCCGGCGGCGGACGCAAAGCTGGCCAGGACCGCCGAGCAGCTCGACATGCAGGTGATCGAGTTCCTGCGCGCGGTGCGCGGCGACACGGTGCTGGCGCAGAGAAATGAGAACGTGCCGCCGTCGATCAACGAGCGGGTGCAGAACATCATGAGCGGCGAGCGGCAGGCGATCCAGCGTCCGACGCAGACGCACGTGAACAACTACGCGATCGCAGCCGAGGAGTTTTCCGGAGAACTGGCCAAGCTGCGCAAGATCGTGGACATTGACCTGCGCGACCTGGAAAAGCTGATGGAAGCAGCCGGTGCGCCGTGGACGCCGGGTCGCGTGCCGGAGTGGAAGGAATAACGAGTACTGCAGGGTGGCCCACCCAAACCACTGTTGCTTGGGTGGGGCGTCCGAAAAACCTAACCGCTGACTAGCAAGGATAGATTCGGATCTAAAGGAGTAACGCAATGAAGAAAATCATGCTTTTGTTTTTTGTGTTCACTACCGCGTTCTCGGTATTTGGCGAAACCGGTTATCGCGTGCAAACTCGTTACCCGGTCCCCGGCGAAGGCGGCTTCGATTACGTGTATATCGACAGCGCGGCACGCCGGGTTTATCTCTCTCACGGTACGCAGGTCGACGTGATCGACGCCGACAGCGGCAAGGTCGTCGGTACCATCGCTGACACACCCGGCGTGCACGGCGTCGCCATTGCGTCGGAATTCAAGCACGGCTTCACCAGCAATGGGCGGGAAAACAAGGTGTCCATGTTCGATCCGGCGACACTTGCGCTTATCAAGAAGATCGACGTCGGCAAGGGACCGGACGGCATCTATTACGACCCTGCGTCCAAGCGCGTATTTACCAACAACCACGGTTCGCACGACATTACCGCCATCGACGCGAACTCAGGCGAGGTGGTCGGCACCGTTAAGCTCAACGGGGACGGCGAACAGGCCGTGATTGGCGGCGACGGCCTGGTGTACGTCAACAGTGAGGACACCGCCGAAGTGGTCGCGTTCGATCCGAAATCGCTCGAAGTCAAGAACCGCTTCCCGATTGGCGTCGCCAAGACTCCCACCGGCCTGGCCTACGATCCCAAGTCGAAGCGGCTGTTCATCGGCACCCGCGAAGAACCCAAAATGGTTGTCATGGACGCGACCAATGGAAAGGTCATCGGCAGCTTTCCCATCGGCAAAGGTGTGGATTACGCGGCGTTCGATCCACAATCGAAGCTGGTTTTCTTCTCCTGCGGCGAAGGCACGCTTAGCATCTACCGCGAGAAATCAGCGGACGAGTATGAAGACGCGGGAGCGGTGAAGACCCAGCCGAGCGCCAAGACCATGGCCTTTGACCCGAAGACGAAAAAGATCTTCTTGTCGGCCGCCGAGATAACGGAGACACCGGCTGCAGATCCGACGCAGCGTCCCCGGCGCAGCATCAAACCTGGGTCGTTTGTCGTGCTCGTCGTATCGAAGTGAGGGATCCTGGGCCACACACCGAGTAACGAGTAACGAGAGAAGGTGGGGAGAAGTTCCGCGCCTTTGGCTCTGTGACAACACCCACACATCGCGCCGAAGGGTGCGAGTAAGAACGAAGCTCAGCGGCGCGATGTATGGGGCACCCGCAAAGGGAGCTGAGCGTGGTCAGAACCTTGCGGCACGTTTTTCCAGGAATGCTTGTATGCCTTCGTGGTAGTCGCGACCGAAATAGACATCGCGGCGCAGCCCCTGGAGACGCTCATACGTGCTTGGGTTGATGGCGACGGCTTCGCTCAAAACGTGCATCGCTTCCTTCGACGCCCGGATGGCCTGCGGGGACCGGGTGGCGATGGTCTTGGCGAGCGCATAAACGCGGGCTTCAAGATGGGCCTCGGGCACCAGTTCATTGATGATGCCAACCCGCTCCGCGCGCTGCGCTGAGATGAGCTCGGCGCTGAAGAACATCTCCTTGGCGATGGCCAGGGGTACGCGGCTTAGGAAGTTGAGCAGGCCCGCCACGTTGTAGGGCAGCCCGAGTTTGGCCGGAGTGATGGCAAAGGCGCAGGTCTCGTCGCCGAACACAAGATCACAGCTCATGATGAGATCGCACGCGCCCCCCCAAACTGAACCGTGCACCATGCCGATTACCGGAGCTGGAAAGGCTTTGACGGCGCGCAGCAGTTCTTCCAGTGGATCGCTGTAGGGTAGCGGATCGACGTCAGCCTTGGGGAGTTCGCTCACATCGTGGCCGGCCGACCAGACCTTCTCGTTGGCCGCCGAGCGCAGCACCACCGCTCGCACTCCCTTGGCTTTGAACTGTTGGAGCGCGGCGATCGTTTCCGCGATGAGTGTCGTACTGAGTGCGTTCCGCTTGGAATAGTTGTCGAACGCAATGGTGGCGATGTTCCCGGAATTGTTCGTTTGTATCAGTGCCATTGGACTTCCTTCCTGTTAGCACCATGGCGGAGCGATCGGATGGCCCACCCGCTCGTGAGCAATGTTGAGCAGACCAGCGGCGACGCCAACTGTTACATCTTACTTCCGATGCTCTGCGACGCGGAACCGAGGCGTCGAACCGCGTGGTGCTTTGCTGGATCAGGATGGCTGGGCCCACGGCGCGTTTTGTCAGCACTCACAGGAAGGGTTCAGATGCTACGTGTGGTGGTCGCTCTATTTCTCGTTCTCTGGCTGATGGGCTTTGTTTTGGGTATCGGCGGCAACATGATCCACTTAGCGGTCGGAATCGCGTTGGTGATTCTGATTATCGATTTCTTAATCAGAGGCCGCCGGGCTAAAGCGTAGGACTCAGGCACCCAGCGCTTTGAAACTGGGCCTGGGAGTGAAATTGCAACTCGCAATGAGGAGAACCCGCAATGACGCTTTCAACTATCTTTCTGGCCGTTGCTTTTATCTGTTTCCTGCTCGCAGCCTTCGGGATAAAAACCGGAAAAGTCAGCATCATGGCCCTGGGCCTGGCCTTTTGGGTGCTAGCCACGCTCATCGGAGTGGTACACATCGGGTGAGCCGTACGTAGACGATCACAATTCACGATGATCTGACGATCTCTTCCAATCTACTCCCCCGGCGCCCCACCCTTTCGGCCGGTTTGGCGAAGGGTGGGAGCAATGCCTTCGTGAAGCCTTCGTGTCCTTCGTGTGAACGTCTTTTTTCCGCGTCTGGTTCCGGCAGCGCGCTGTATGGGACTGTCCGCTAGCCGCTGGGGCCGTCCCCGTACGCGGTGAAGCTTTGGCGCCACTTCACCTGCGGGGGAGAAGAACCGTACAACTGGGCGACGCGGCCGAGCAGTTCTTGCTGCGCGTCGGCGAGGCGGGCCGGCTTTTCGTCGGCGAATACCACCTTCTTGGTGGCGAATTCGAAGATCATCGAGCGCCAGGTGCCGGGCGCGGTGCAGGTCAGGGACACTGCGACATCGGGCTGATTCAGGATTGCGAGAACGCATTCGCCGGGCCGGTCGGTAGCCATAGCGGCATCGTTATACCCGCACCGAGCGGAAAGCGCCAGCGGAAACAAACGAGCATGAGCCTTTCCCGCCGTGAATCGCGTCCGGTGCTCGCTGGAGCAGGAGTTGAAAATACTACTCCGGTTGACTTGCCCCGGAAACTCTGTTGAGATGCGGACGGTTGAGTGGGGTGAACACCAGATGGGGAGAGCGTTTCGGCGGAGTGTCTTTGCAGTTGTGTGCTGGTTCGCGTGCGTGGCGCAGGCGCAGAACCCGGCGGTCACGATCAACGTTGACGTGCAGGCCAACCGGCACGCGATTAATCCTCTGGTTTACGGCGTCAACCTGTTCGAGAACCCCAACGTCACCACCATCCTCCAAGACCTCAATGCGCCGATCAACCGCTACGGCGGAAACCGCGCCAGCACCTACAACTGGATCACCAACTCCGACAATCGCGGAAACGACTACTACTTCGAGAGCATCAGCGACGACAACCAGACCACGGGCGAGCGCGTGGACACGTTCGTTACGCTGACCCGGAACGCCGGCGCCGAGCCAATGGTCACCATCCCGATGCTCGACTGGGTCGGCACGGCGGGCACGTGGCCGTATCCGTGCAGCTATCCGCTGGCAACGTTTCCCAACCAGGCGGCTTTCGATCCCGACAACGCCAATTGCGGCGACGGGCTGCTGCCAGATAAGACGAGAATCGACGGCGCGGACCCGAATCTCACGTTCGTGGCGAACTCGCTGGCCAACCAACAGTCATGGGTGCAGCACGTGATCGGCGCCTTCGGCGCGTCGGCAAACGGCGGCGTGCGCTACTACGTCCTGGATAACGAGCACGACCTGTGGTCCGATACGCATCACGATGTGGTGGCGACCGGCCCCAGCTATACGGCAGATCGCGACAAGATGATCTTGTACGCCGCGATGGTGAAGGCGAAGGATGCAAACGCGCTCATTGTTGGACCGGAAATGTCAGGGTGGATTGGCTATGTGTACAGCCCGGCGGACCGCGACTACGCGCCGTCAGTGAATTGGGACTCGTCGCAGTTTCCCGACCGCATCGCGATGAACGGGTCGGACTACGCGCCGTGGCTGCTCGGACAGTTTAAAGCCTATGCCGACGCGCACAACGGGCAGCGGCTGCTCGACTTCTTCACCGTCCATTACTATCCGCAGGGCGGGGATATGTTTGTCAACACGCGCTCGCTGTGGGACCCGAACTACGTGGACCCGAGCTACATCAACGACACCATCCAGCTCATCCCGCGGCTGAAGCAGTGGGTCGCCGCCAACTATCCGGGAACGAAGATCGGGGTTACCGAGTACAACTGGTGCAACATCAACGACGAGGCGAACACCGACAACATCGGTTGCGCGATCGCGCAGGCCGACGTGCTGGGAATCTTCGGGCGCGAAGGGCTCGACATGGCGACGCGCTTCAACGCACCCATCCCCAACCTGCCCAGCTACAACGCGATGAAGATGTTTCGCAACTACGACGGAAGCATGAGCACGTTTGGCGACGTCAGCACGTCGGCGACAGTTGCAAACCCAGATACGGTGGCGGCGTTTGCGGCGCAACGGACCTCCGACGGCAAGATAACGGCGATGCTGCTGAGCAAGTACGCGGCGGGAAATACGGCGGCGACGGTGCAGTTGGCCAACTTCGCTGCCAGTGGGACGGCGCAAGTGTGGCAGCTAAGCGGGGACGGAAGCGCCATTCAACAGCTGGCGGACACGACACTGTCGAATTCCAACGTGGCCCTTACGCTGCCGCCACAGAGCGTGACTCTGCTGGTGATCAGCGCAGTGCAGGCGGCGCCGACGGTCAGCAGCATATCGCCCGTCTCGGGCCCGGCGGCGGGCGGGACCAGCATAACCATCACGGGCACGAACTTCGTCTCCGGCGCTACGGTCACGGTGGGCGGGACGGCGGCCACCAGCGTGGCGGTCAACAGCGCGACCCAAATCACGGCGACCACCGCGGCGCACACTGCGGGCGCGGTCAATGTGGTTGTCACCAACCCAGACGGCCAGACGAGCACCCTCGCCAACGGCTACACCTACGTGGCGGCGGCGGCGCCGCCGGTGATTAGCACCGTAAGCCCATCGTCAGGCCCCGCAGTAGGCGGGACAGCCATCACCATCACCGGCAGCGGCTTCCAGGGCGGCGCCACAGTGTCCATCGGCGGGACGGCGGCCACCGGTGTGACCGTGGTCAATGCGACGCAGATCACCGCCACCACGCCGGCGCACGTCGCGGGCACGGTCAACGTGGCAGTGACCAATCCGGACATACTGACCGGAACCCTGAGCAACGGGTACACCTACGTTGCGGCGCCGGCGGTGTCGCTGAGCGCAACGACGATTACTTTCGGTGCGCAGCGGATGAATACGTCCACCGCGGCGTCGAGCGTGACGCTGACCAATAGCGGGACGGCAAGTTTGACGATCGGCAGTGTGACAGTCAGCGGCAGCTTGTCAGAGACCGATAATTGCCCGACGTCGTTGAGCGCGGGCGCGAATTGCGTGATCGCGCTGGCGCCGACCGCGCTGAGTGAGACGCCGGGGGTCCTCACCATCAGCGACAGCGCCGCCGACAGTCCACAGCACGTATCGGTGTCAGGGCGGGGCGACCTGCTGATTACGATCGCGCGTCCGCCACGGCCGACGCGCAGCGCGACGCAAACGGTCAAGATCAGTTCCGCGCGCCCCGCTTTGCGGACGGCGCCAGTAGCCGAAACGGCGCCAGCGCCCATGGCGGTGATTACGGTTACTCTGCCGGATTCACCCTCCGTCTGCGAGACTCCTTCGATGGACCGTAAGAAGTCACTCACGGAGAAGCGCCAGGCCGAATGCGAGCACAGCAAAGACAATCCGGACGACTGATGACATACGATTGTTTGCGGTACACTTCCGCGCATGGGTGAAGGTGGAATTCCGACACGTCCGCTGGGGCGCACCGGACAGGACGTTACAATCTTCGGCCTGGGCGGTGAGGGCATTCTGCGCACGCACGGCGAAATGGCGCGCGCACTTCCGGTGATAACGAAAGCGCTCGACCTGGGCGTCACCTACTTCGATACCGCGCCCGCGTACGCTTCCAGCCGCGATTATTACGGCGCTGCGCTGGGCGAACGCCGAAAGCAGATCTTCCTGGCGTCGAAGACCGCCGAGCGCAGCCGCGACGGCTCGCTGCGAATCCTCGACGATTCCCTGCGCCGCCTGCGCACCGATCATCTCGACCTGTGGCAACTGCATGATCTGCGGACGCGCGACGATCTCGAGCAGATCTTTTCTGCGGACGGCGCGATCCACGCGCTCACACAAGCGAGGGAAGAAGGGCGAGTGCGGTTTCTTGGCATCACCGGACACCACGATCCCGCGATCCTGATGGAAGCAATGCAGCGCTTCGACTTCGACACCGTGCTGGTCGCGCTCAACTGCGCCGACCTCACGCGATTGTCGTTCAGCCGCACGGTGCTGGCGGAAGCCGCCCAGCGGAAAATGGGCGTCATCGCGATGAAGGTCTATTCCGCGGGACTGCTGGTCGGGCCGGGCGGAAGTTGCAGTCCGTCACTGGCGCTGCGGTATGCGCTCTCGCTCGAGGGCGTGAGTTTGGCGATCATCGGCTGTCACACGCCCGAGCAAGTGGAAGAGAACGTCCTGGTAGCCAGGAATTTCAAGCCGATGCCGGATGCCGATATGCGCGCGCTGGAATCCCGCCATCGCTCGGACGCGTGGACCCCTTACAAGATGCAGGCGTGGCTCAACTTCTAGTCGGCGTGTTCTCGCTCAGGATGACGGTTCTTTCCGGCTTCTCTTCATAGCTTCGTATGACGGAGGCGGAGGGAGTTAGTGATGACGGAGAAAGAGCTGAAGCTCATGGCGGCGGCGGCGAGGATGGGGCTGAGCAGGAGTCCGAAGAACGGATAGAGAATTCCGGCGGCGATGGGCACGCCGAGCGAGTTGTAGGCGAAGGCCCAGAAAAGGTTTTGGCGGATGTTGCGCATGGTGGCGCGGCTGAGACGGCGGGCGCGCACCAGGCCGCGGAGGTCGCCCTTGAGCAGGACAATGCCGCCGCTTTCGATGGCAACGTCGGCGCCGGTGCCCATGGCGATGCCGACGTCGGCTTGGGTGAGGGCGGGCGCGTCGTTGATGCCGTCGCCGGCCATGGCGACGATGCGTCCCTGCTGCTGCAGGCGCTTGATGACTTCCAGTTTGTTTGCCGGCAGCACTTCGGCTTCGAACTCGGTGATACCGAGTTGCTGTGCGACGGCGGCTGCGGTAGTGCGCGAATCCCCGGTGAGCATCACGACGCGGATACCTTCGGCAGAAAGCGCGGCGAGGGCTTCGGGCGTGGTGGGTTTGATCGGATCGGAGATGGAGATTGCGCCCGCGGGTTTGCCGTCGATGGCAACGTAGAGCATGGTGCCGGTTGATTCGCCGGCAGGAACAGCCATGCCGCGTTGCTGCAGGAGGGCGCGGTTTCCAACGACTACTTCCCTTCCTTCCACGTAACCGATCACGCCTTTCCCGGTGATCGCTTGGAAGCCGTACTGGCGCGCGGTCTTAAGGCCGCGGTCCTTCGCCGACTGGACGACCGCGGCGGCAAGGGGATGCTCGCTGGCGACCTCGACGCTGGCAGCGAGGCGCAGCAAATCATCTTCCTTGAAGGCGCCGGTCGGCGAGACGGCGGTCACGCGCGGCTTGCCTTCGGTGAGCGTGCCGGTTTTGTCCACGACGACGGTGTCCACCTTCTCCATGCGTTCGAGGGCTTCGGCGTTACGAATGAGGACGCCGGCGGTGGCGCCGCGTCCGGTGCCAACCATGATGGCGATGGGCGTGGCCAGACCCAGGGCGCAGGGGCAGGCGATGATGAGAACAGCCACGGCGTTGAGGAGAGCGTAGGCAAGACGAGGTTGCGGGCCAAAGATCGCCCAGATGATGAAAGTGATGATGGCAATCACAATCACGGCGGGAGCGAACCAGGCGGCAACACGATCGGCCAGGCGTTGGATAGGAGCGCGGCTGCGCTGCGTTTCGCCGACCATGTGAACGATCTGGGCGAGCACGGTTTCCGACCCGACACGCTCGGCCTTCATGATGAAAGAACCGGTGGCGTTGACGGTAGCGCCGATGACGCGCGAGCCGGCGTGCTTTTCGACCGGCATGGACTCGCCGGTGAGCATGGACTCGTCGATGGAGCTCTCGCCCTCGAGGACGACTCCATCCACGGGAACCTTCTCGCCGGGACGGACGCGGAGACGGTCACCGGGATGGACCTGGTCGAGAGGAACGTCGGATTCCGACCCATCGCCACCGACGCGGCGCGCCATCTTGGGCGAGAGGTCGAGGAGAGCGCGAATGGCGGAGGAGGTGCGTCCGCGGGCACGGAGTTCCAGGACCTGACCGAGGAGTACGAGAACGACGATCGTGGCGGCAGCTTCGAAATAGACGTTGATGACGCCGTTGTCGTAGAAGTCGGCGGGAAAGGCGCCGGGAGCTATGGTTCCTATAACACTGTAGATATATGCGACCCCCACGCCCATGCCGATGAGGGTGAACATGTTGGCGTGGCGGTTCTTCAGCGACGCCCAGAAACGCTGGAAAAACGGCAGCCCGCCCCAGAGCACGACCGGGGTAGCAAGCGCGAATTCTCCCCAGGTAAGCAGCCAGTGGGGAATGCGGTGGGCAAACGACGGGACCATATGGCCCATGGCAATCGCGAGGATCGGGATAGTGAATGCCAGGCTGAACCAGAAGCGGCGGGTCATGTCGCGAAGCTCGGAGTTGTCCTGCTCACCGGCGATGGATATCTCGGGCTCAAGCGCCATGCCGCACTTGGGGCAAATGCCGGGGCCGATCTGGCGGACCTCGGGATCCATGGGGCAGAAGTACCAGGATTCTTTCCCACCCTGTCGCTCCAAAACCGGGAGCGACAAGGGTGGGGCATCCGTCGGTTTCTTGCCGGCAAGATAGGTATCGGGCGCGGCTTTGAATTTCTCTTCGCAGCGAGGACTGCAGAAGTAGTAGGTCTTGCCCTTGTACTCGTACTTCCCTGCTGCGTGCGCAGGATCGACGGCCATGCCGCAAACGGGGTCGATCTCAGCTTGTATAGCGAGTTGCCGAGTGGCATCGGTTGCAGGCAGTATCTGTGGCTTCATGCCAATGCTGACGAGTTGTAGAGAAGGTTTCGACGCGACGTACTTTTCCGGGTCGGCGGAGAAGCGCTGCTCGCATGCCTTGGCGCAGAAATAATAGGTCGTGCCCTGGTAATCGTATTTTCCGGCAGCCCGCGCGGGGTCGACGGTCATGCCACAGACGGGATCTTTCACCTGCGTCATCGGGTGCGCTCATACAGTAAGGTATAGAGTCAAAGCGCAAGGCACAAGGCCCGCGGGAGCAAGCTGCTATATTGGTGCGCGTAATTTGGAATCATTTCGTAAGAGGATTCGATGACGGCAATTGAAATTGCGTTCAAGTATGGGAAGAAGCCAGGTCCGGCGGAGTTGCGGGCGTTGGACGCGGTGCGCGAGGTGTATGGAATCCGCAAGCTTTGGTTTAACGATGCCGAGAACGTGGTGCGCGTGGAATACGACCGGTCACGATTGAACGACGACACGGTGGCATCGCTGTTGCGGCAGGCGGGGATCGATATTCAGGAAAAGCTGGTGCTGGCGTGAGGAGCAGGCTTTAGGCTTCAGGCATTGGGCCTGTATGCGGAACCGAAATACAAGGGACCGGCTGAGGGCAGCCGGTCCCACATTCTTTGGGGAAAATGCAAAAGGAGCGCTCCGGAAGACCCTCTTGCGAGGGTTGTTCTCCGCAGAACGCCCCTGTTGCGCGCCACTTCGTCTGCCCTTTCCTAAAGCACTTCCGACGCCATTTCGATCGGGCTGAAGAATCAATCAGTTGCTGGAATGGCCGAAGGATGCACCGGTAGGAATTGCCGGGGCGCGGGAAAGAATTACTGCACAAGAACCACGGCCATCGGCGTCCGACACTCCCTACTTCGGCTTGCGGGCGACGAGTTCGGCCAGGCCTTTTTCCTCGACCGTCTCGCGGTAGTGCAGGATGTCGAGGCGCAGGAAAGTATGGAGAAGTT
>Ga0097691_1002125_pt1 | contig 13713 bp, 10 predicted proteins | sample NGESurdeep072012_8_FD_72858 | JGI IMG/M metagenome (GOLD analysis project Ga0097691, IMG submission 72858) | Arctic peat soil microbial communities from Barrow, Alaska - NGEE Surface sample 210-1 deep-072012 | ecosystem: Environmental > Terrestrial > Soil > Wetlands > Peat ...
GTCGGCGGTGCGGCGTTGCGTCGTCCAGCCGACGCTGATGCCCGCGAGGTTCGTGATGACAAACCGCGTGTGCCAGAGCATGAGCAACGGCGCATGCAGCGTGGAAAAAATGGTTTCGCCCACGACGCCGGCGGTGGCATTGAGCAGACCGCCGAATTCGCGGCGGCGCGGCCAGTCGCGCGCAAGGTCAATGAGCGACAAAAATTTCGGCAGCATGATGACCACCATGCAAATCATGAAAACCAAAAATGCGTGTTCGGTGCCGCTCCAGTTTTTCAGATACGGATTAAACGATTCCACGGGGATGTCCGAGAGGCCGGTGAATTTTTGATACCAATAAATCCAGTTGAACGTGAGCATGAACGCCAGCCAGAGCGGGCTGGCGACGTAGCCGAAAATTCCCAGGATGAGGTGCATCCGGCTCACGCCGCGCAGGCCTTTGGCGAACAGCACGAGGCCGTGCTGCAAATTTCCCTGGCACCAGCGGCGTTCGCGCTGGGCATTTTCGATGAGCGACTGCGGAGCTTCTTCGTAGCTGCCTTCGAGGTCGTAGGCGAGCCACGCTTCCCAATTTTCGCGCAGCATCAGCGCGGCCTCGACGAAATCGTGGCTCAAAATCTGGCCGCCGAACGGCTTGCGTCCGGGCAGTTGCGGCAGATCGCAAAACTGCATGAACGGCTCGGTGCGGATGATGGCGTTGTGACCCCAATAATTTCCCAGATCAAGCGCCCAATAATTCAGGCCCGAAATGAAAACGGGCGCGTAAAGTCGGTTGGCAAATTGCTGGATGCGTCCGAACAGCGATTCCGCATTCACGAGCGCGGGCATGGTTTGAATCAACCCGACGGTCGGGCTGGCCTCCATCAATTTCACGAGGTCAACGAGCGTTTCGCCGCGCATCACGCTGTCGGCATCGCAGCAGACAAAATAACGGTAGCGTCGGCCCCAGGTGTTGAGGAAGTCGCGGACGTTGCCGCTCTTGCGTTCTTCGTTGAACAGGCGGCGGCGATAATAAATTTTTCCGAGCGCGTCCAGTTCGCGCACGAGGTCGGACCAGCGGCGCTCCTCCTCGACCCAGCGGTCGGGGTTGGTCGAATCGCTCAGGATAAAAAAGTCAAAACGATCAAGCTGGCCGGTGCGTTCCAGCGATTCGTAAGTTGCGCGCAAACCTTCAAAGAAGCGGACGGGATCTTCGTTGTAGATCGGAAAAACAATCGCGGTACTGACGCCGTCAATTTTTTGATCTTTGTAATTTTTTAGCGCGGTGATGCGGCGTTTCGTCCCGAAAATGCGGATGAAAAATCCGTAGATGCCGTGCATGCAGCCGATGGCCGTGAGCAAAAATAAAATGATGAACAATGACAGCAGCACCGTGCGCGACGTGGACCAACCGGTGCGCCAGAGCAGATCGGCGAACAGCATCGAGACCAGCCCAGTGAGCAGCACGGCGGACGAATAAAAAAGAAACAAGCGCCAGCCACGCCGGGCGCGGGGCAGCGGGGTTACTGAAATGGTCGGGGCGTCAGCCATGTCAGCGATTCAGGTGGGTGACTGATTCAAGCATCAGCGACAGTTGCGATTTCACCCGGTCAAAGCCGCCGTGCGTGAACCAGAAAATGGCGACGAGCAGCAGGCCGAAGAGCAGCCACGCCGAAATCATGCGGACGTAAGGCAGTTTGCCGAAATTCGACAGGGTCGTGATGGGGCCGAGGTCGAGCGGACGCGGCACCATTTTTGACAATTGGAAATCCGGGCCGGCGCGGAAAAAAGTTTCACGCATGGCCTCGACGAATTCCTCCGGCCACGGGCCGGGACGCAAAAATTGATCCTGCCATTTGCCGGGCATGTCGCAAAGCAGCAGCGCGAGCCGTCCGCGCGTGGAAAGCATCTGGTCGGTGCCGGTCGGCGAGGTTTGCAGCACGGCCGCGAACCATTCGGTCACAAATTTGTCCATCTCCTCGGCGGCGAGTGCCGTAACACTGCGCTGCGGTTCGGCGGGCGCGCGTTGCTGGGCGCGTTCGAGCACGCGCAGCACCATGCGGCCGAGCAGCGGCTTGTTGCGGATGCGGAGCGCGTGAAAGTAATTTTCCACTTTCACGTAGGCCGCATTCCATTCCTCCAGCGAACGTCCGGCGATTTCACCGGAAACGTCGGGCAGAATTTTCAAGGTGGGCTCCATTGATAAGTCCAGGTTTCGCTGACGACATTCGTGCCTTGCTGCAATGTGCAGCGCAAATCAATCGCCTCGTGGCTGCCGGCCTTCGGCTGCATTTTCAGGATGACGCGCCACGTTCCGAGAAAAGTATTTCGCGTCACAAAATTATCCACGATGGCCGCGTTGCCGCTGCAACTCGCAATCGCCACCGGCGGTTTGTCTCCGGAAATCGCGTCGAGCTTCGGCCCGTCGAAATCAATCACGAACTGCCGTGCGCCCGCAAATTGCGCGTCCGGCCCGATGCGCGTGGAGACGACGCGATTTTCCGAACGCTTCAAGTCCGCCTCGCCGCCTTCCCAGTGCAGCGTGTAGCCAAAGCGGAACTCCTTGAGCGGTGCGGGTTTATTTTTCGGATCCCAGAACGCGACGATGTTATCGAGTCCTTCATAGCCGGTGCTCAATTCGACGAGATGCAAATCGCCTTCGCCCCAGTTGCCATCGGGTTCCACCCAAACGCTCGGCACCTGATGGTAGAGATTGAACATATCCTGATACGCGGCGAAATTCCGTTCGCGCTGGAGCAGGCCGAAACCACGGATGTTCGGCGCGGAAAAAACCTGGTGGCGCGTCGCGGGCGGATTGTCGAGCGGACGCCAGAAAATTTCGCCGTTGCCCATGTGAACGAGCAGGCCGTCGCTGTCGTGAACTTCCGTGCGATAGTCGTCGAACTTGCGTTCCGTGTCCTTGCCGAACCAGAACATGCTCGTCAGTGGCGCGAGGCCGATGGTCTTGGACGGCTTGCGATTTTTATCCACGGCGGCGACCTTCGCCGGTTCGCGGAAATACAAAATGGCTTTGATGCTCGCGGTGGTCGTGTCGCCGGGGCGGATAAAAAATTCATACGCGCCCACGCAGCTCACGCTGTCGAGAATCGCGTAAAGGCGGAGTTCATTGTCATCGCTGCTTGGCTTGCCCAGCCACCAGTCGGTGAAAATGGGAAATTCCTCCGGCCGATCCGGTTCGCCGCAATCCAGGGCCAGTCCGCGCGCGGATTGACCGTAGTGCTGCCCCTTGCCGAGCAGCCGGTAATAGCTCGCGCCGAGAAACGCGCCGATTTCATCCCACTTGTTCGATTCGTTCAATTGATTCAACAGGCGGAACCCGGCATAACCCGTGTCCGAAGGGATCTCGTTTTGAATGCGCAACGCGCGGTAATTAAAAAAGTCCTGCACGAACCGGATGGGCTGCACGTGCGTGGCCGTAAATTCATAAACGTGAACCGGTTCACGGTAGATGTAGCCCGGATGAAAAAACTCCACGTGAAACGGCAGGCCATCCGCCGCCCACAACGCCCGGTCGTGCCGGAATTCAATCTCACGATACTTGTCGTAGTTGAGATTTTCCTGCCGCAGCACCTTCGGCAAATCGGCGCGCGGCGAATGGAAAGGCTGGCGCGCGCGTTCGAGAGCGCGCTGCGCCACATAATCCATATTGACCTCGGCTGATTCCGCACCGATCAAAACTTTGCCGGCCAGCACCAATCCGATGGTTAAAACCAGGCAACTAAATCGCCACATTTAGATAAGGAGAACCGAAATAGACCAAATTTGCAAGTTTAGCCAGCAACCTATTGAATGACAACGAATTATGCCATTAAAATACCCGTTTAATCCAGCGTCTGCCGGTAGCGTTTGATGCCGACGGCCAGCATCACAACCAGAAACAGCGCAATCGGCCAAAGGTCGGGCGCGATTTCGACGAAACCGTTTCCTTTCAGCAGAATCCCGCGCACGACGCGCAGAAAATGTGTCAGCGGCAGAATTTCGCCGATGTCCTGCGCCCAGCCCGGCATTCCGCGAAACGGAAACATGTAGCCGGACAATAAAATGTTCGGCAAAAAGAAAAACATTCCCATCTGCATGGCCTGACGTTGATTTCGCGCAATGGTGGAAAAAGTGATGCCGACCGCCAGATGCGCCACAATGAATAAAAATGCCACCGCGAGCAGCAACGGCACGCTGCCGACCATCGGCACGTCAAACAAAAATTTCGCTGCCACCAGAATCAAAAAAATCTGCATGTAGCCGACCATGATGTAAGGCACGATTTTGCCGATGATCACTTCGACCGGGCGCAGCGGCGTCGAAAGCAGGTTCTCCATCGTGCCGCTCTCGCGTTCGCGTGTGATGGCGAGTGCCGTGATGATGACCATCGTCATCGTCAGGATCACGCCCATGAGTCCGGGCACGATGTTATACTGCGTGATGTTTTCGGGATTGTAATGCTGATGCAAAACCAGATTGAATGGCGCGGAACTGGCGCGAAGTTTCGCCAGTGGCCCGGTCAAATCACGATTCAAAACGATCGGCGTCAGCGAATTCATCGCGCCGACGGCGTAGCCTATGGCCATTGGGTCGGTTGCGTCGGCTTCGAGCAGCAAATCCGGCTGTTCGCCGCGCAGCAGTTTGCGCGAGAAATCCACCGGGATTTCCACGACGAACTGCACTGTGCCTTGCGCCAGCAGTTTTTGAATTTCCGCCTCGCTCTGCGGTTCGCGCGTGATGTCGAAGTAACTGCTGTTGCGCATCGCCCAGACAATCGTGCGCGAAAAAGTGCCGTTGTCGGCGGAATAAACGGCGGTCGGCAGATGCTTCGGGTCGGAATTGATGGCGTAGCCGAACAGAATGAGCTGAATTATTGGAATGCCAAGCATCATGGCGAACGTCAGCCGGTCGCGGCGCATCTGGATGAATTCCTTCGCGACGATGGCGCAAAAACGTTGCCAGTTGAATTTCACGAGTAATTGTCCTTCGCGGTTTCCATCAGGCTGATGAAAACGTCTTCCAGTCCCGATTGTATTTGCGTCCAGTGATAATCGCCCGTGATCAACGGACTCACGCTCGCGCGCAATTTTTCCGCGTCGAGCCCGCTGACATGCAGCGTTGAGCCGAACGCTACGACTTGCTCGACGCCGGGTTTTCCGCGGATTTTTTCCGCGAATTCGTGCAAATTTCCGCCGGTCACTTCCCAGGTCGTGAGTTTTGAATTTTTCAAAACTTCGTCAACCGTTCCACTGGCCAGCAGGTTTCCATAACTGATGTAGGCCACGCGATTGCAGCGTTCCGCTTCATCCATGTAATGTGTTGTGATCAGCACGGTCAACCCCCCGCCGGCAAGCTGCTGGATTTCATCCCAAAAATCGCGGCGTGCCTTTGGATCAACACCCGCCGTCGGCTCGTCGAGCAGAAGCAGTTGCGGCTCGTGAATCAGACACGCGGACAGCGCCAGCCGCTGTTTCCAGCCGCCGGACAATTCACCGGCGAGTTGCTTTCGCCGCTTGGTCATGCCGAGACGTTCCAGACTTTTTTCAACGGCGGCCTTGCGCTGCGGCACGCCGTAAATGCGCGAGATGAAATCCAGGTTTTCCTCGATGGTCAGGTCCTCGTAAAAGCTGAACCGCTGCGTCATGTAGCCGACCTGCTTTTTTATTTCGGAACTTTGCGTGCGAAAATCGAAACCGAGACACTGGCCGCTGCCGGCATCCGGCTTGAGCAGGCCGCAGAGCATCCGCAGAAAAGTCGTCTTGCCACTGCCGTTCGGTCCGAGGAAACCGTAAATCTCGCCGTGGCGCACTTGCATCGCGATGTCGTTGACGACGGTGCGTCCGCCGAATTTTTTCGTGACGCCGTGAACGTCAATGACGAGTTCGCTCGCGCTCATGCCTCAAGGAGAGATTTTCACGTCCACCGGCTGGCCGGGGCGAAGGTCCGCCGCGTCCACCGGAGAAAATTTCGCCTCAATCATGAAAATCAGTTTCGCGCGGTTCTCGCGATTGTATAAAACCGGCGGCGTGAATTCAGCCTGCGTGGAAATGTAATTGACCGTGGCCGAATACGCGTGCTTGCCGCCGGCAAAAGTGACGCTAACGTTTTCGCCGGTCTTGATTCGCGGCAACATTTCCTGCGGCACGAAGAAACGCACTTTCACATTGCCTGGCGGCAACAGCTCGACGACCGGCTTGCCCGCCGCGACCCATTCGCCGGCGCGATACAACGTGTCATGCACGAAGGCATTCATTGGCGTGAATTGTTGCTTTTGATCAAACGACCAGCGCGCCTTGTCCAGCGCAGCCTTCTGCGATTCGACGCCGGCCTCGGCAGCGCGAACAACATCCTCCCGACCGCCGAGCCGTGCCGTTTCCAAATCTGCCATCAGTTGGTTAACCTGCGCCTGATCGACGTCGCGCTGGGCTCGGGCCTGATCCAATTCTTCCTTGGAAACCACGTTGGCACCACCGAGTTGCTCACGCCGGACCAAATCGGCTGCGGACAGTTTCAAACTGGCCTGTGCGCGCTCCAGTTGCGCTTCGAGCGAGGCGATTTCCGTCGGACGCTTGCCTTTGTTCAAATCGTCCAACTGGGATTGAGCCTGTGCGAGATTTTTTTCCGCCTGTTGGACAGTCGCGGCTTCCGACCCGCGTTCCAACTCAAATAACAACTGCCCGGCTTTGACCTCGTCACCACGCGCAACGGCCAAATTCGTCAGCGCGCCACCAATCGGCGGCGCCACGTAAACATATTCGCCCTCAATGTAGCCCTGGAACACATTTGACGAATTTGAAGAACAGCCAGCGACAAAAATCGCAGCCAGCGCATAACTGAAAGTCCAAATGGTATTACTTCGCCGCCACATCGGGCAAAGGAAAGCCCATGCGGCAAAAAATTGCAAGTTTGCACCGAATTGCCCAACTGATAGATTCATGGCCGTATGAAAAAGTTGTTTTTCTGCGTCGGGGTGTTCATTTGTTTTGTCTGGAACATAACAGCGCAAAACACAAATACCAGCCTGCCCGGCTGGATCACGCGCCCGCTGTCGCTGACCGACTGCCTCAATATCGCGCTCTCACAAAACGCCACGATCCTCAAGGCCAAGAGCGACCTCGAAGCGTCGCAGGGTGTCGTGGTGCAAACGCGCGCCGTCGCCCTGCCGCATCTGCAGGCGACCGGCCAATACAAGGACACCGATCCGAGCGCGATTGAATCCTTTCCTGTTCCCGGATTCAGCCAACCGCATCAAAACTGGAATGCGGGCGTTCAAATCGTTCAATCCATTTATGAAGGCGGGAAAATGGTCGCAGCGTTGCGCGCGGCCAGCGTCACGAAGCAGCAGGCACTGGCACAATATCAGACCGTGATTGCCGACACGTTGCTTGGTGCGCGCACGGCGTATTACGACGTGCTGCTTGCCGCCCAGCAAATCACCGTGCATGAAGCCTCGGTCAACCTGCTCCAAAAGGAACTCGAAGACCAGCAACGCCGCTACGATGCCGGCACCGTGCCGCACTTCAACGTGCTCCGCGCCGAAGTCGCCGTCGCCAATGAGCGTCCGGCCCTGATTCGGGCGCGAAACAATTATCGCATCGCCAAAAATAATCTATCCAACCTGCTGGGCTACAATTTGCCGCGCGAAATCTGGGAGGACATTCCGTTGAACCTGACGGATACGCTTGACGCCACACCGTATCAGGTGGATTTGCCCGCCGCCATCCAGCAGGCGCTGGCTAGGCGCACCGAACTTGTCGCCGCGCGCAAAACGGCGGAGTTGCAGCGCCTCAATGTCGTCAACGCCAAGGCCGGCTACAAACCGACCATTCAGGTCTTTGCCGGTTACAATTGGTATAACGCCCAGTTTACGCCGCCGGTCGAACTCGATCATGATATTCACGGCTGGAACGCCGGCGGACAATTGAGCTGGGATATTTTTGACGGGATGCTGACGCGCGGCAAAGTCGTCCAAGCCAAGGCGCTTTACGAAAAATCCAGGACTGACGTGGACGACAAGGGACGCCAAATTGAGCTCGAAGTTCGCACGGCCTATTCCGATTTCATCGAGGCGCGTGAGGTTCTGGAATCGCAGCAGAAAGTGCAGGAGCAGGCCGACGAGGCCCTGCGCGAGGCGCGCGCCCGCGCCGACGCCGGCACCAGCACGCAACTCGACGTGCTTGACGCGGAGACGTCACTGACTCAGGCGCGCACAACGCAAATCCAGGCGTTGCACGATTATGCCGTCGCCCGCGCCAGGCTTGAACGCGCCATCGGCGAGGACATGATTCAAAAGCCCGCGCCGTCAAAACCATGATTTGCCGTTGACGGCAGCGGCAGTCATGGGGGATTTTGGTCGGGCTATGGCAAAAATTCAACGGGCGTTGATTTCAGTTTCGGACAAAACGGGTTTGATTCCGTTCGCACAAATTCTGGCAAAAGCCGGAATTGAAATTATTTCCACCGGTGGCACTGCCAAAACGCTGCGCGAGGCCGGGCTCACGGTAAAAGACGTCAGCGAACACACCGGCTTTCCCGAAATGCTCGATGGCCGCGTCAAAACGCTCCATCCGAAAGTCCACGGCGGCTTGCTGTTCATTCGCGGCAACGAAACGCACGAAGCCGCTGTCCGCACGCATAACATTCAGCCGATTGATCTCGTCGTCGTAAATCTTTATCCGTTCGAGCAAACCGTCGCCAAACCGAACGTGACGCTGCACGACGCGATTGAGAACATTGACATCGGCGGGCCGTCCATGCTCCGCAGCGCGGCAAAAAATCACGACAGTGTCACGGTTGTCGTTGATCCGCTGGATTACGCGGAAGTCATGGAACAAATTTCCGCCAACGGCAATACGACACTCGAACTGCGACGCAAACTGGCAGCGAAAGTTTTTGCGCGCACTGCCGCCTATGACGGCGCCATTGCCGCGCATCTGCAAAAAGAATTCAACGTGGCGGAGGCTTCCAGCCTGCCATCTTCACTCAATGTTTTCGCGCCGCTGGCGCAGCCGCTGCGTTACGGTGAAAATCCGCATCAAGCGGCGGCGCTTTACGGCGGCTTCAATGAATTTTTCCAGCAACTGCACGGCAAGGAACTTTCCTACAACAACATTCTGGATTTGACGGCGGCGGCGAATTTGATTGCGGAATTTTCGGACGACCCGCCGACGCTGGCGCTTTTGAAGCACACCAATCCGTGCGGGGTCGGCCAAGGCGCAAATTTGCGTGAGGCGTGGGACAAGGCGTTTGCAACGGACAAACAGGCGCCGTTTGGCGGCATCATCGCCGTGAACCGTCCGCTCGACGGCGCGTGCGCGGAGGCCATCGCGGAAATTTTCAGCGAGGTCATCGTCGCGCCGGATTTTTCGGCGGAAGCCCTGATGATTTTGAAAAAGAAAAAAAATCTACGGCTGCTCAAAGTCTTGAAATCGCCGCTCGCCGCACGGTCGCTGGACGTGCGAAGTGTTGGGGCAAATTCGTTTTTGTTGCAGGAGCGCGATTTGAAAACAGCGGCGCGCGCGGATTTGAAAATCGTCACCCGCCGGCAGCCGACGGACAATGAATTGTGCGCAATGCTTTTTGGCTGGCGCGTGGTCAAGCACGTGAAGTCAAACGCGATTGTTTATGCGGCGGCCGGACGGACGCTGGGCATTGGTGCAGGACAAATGAGCCGCGTGGACGCAAGCCGGATTGCGGTCTGGAAGGCGGGCGAAGCAAAGCTTTTGCTCAAGGGCAGCGTGGTTTGCAGCGACGCATTTTTCCCGTTCCCGGACGGTTTGATTGCGGCGGCGGAAGCGGGCGCAACGGCGGCGATTCAACCGGGCGGTTCGGTGCGCGACGCAGAAGCAATCGCGGCGGCGGACGAACGAAATATGGCAATGGCATTCACCGGCGCGCGGCATTTCCGGCATTAACGGATGAGCCAGTAAATCAATGCAAATTGGGCGGCAGTGACAGCAGCCAGCAACACCCAGACGAATGCTTCACGCAGGTGCAGGCTGCGCTGGCGGGCGGCGGCAAGCCAGAACTGGAGTTTGGCGGAACCGAGGGTGATGATGTCACCGTTCCGAAGAATCGCGGCCTGAACGGGTTCGCCGTTGATGGTGGTCAGGGCGTTTGGCGCGGTTGCGAGCGTGAAACCTTTCTGCCGGTTAAATTCCAGCGTGAGGTGCTGATCCCAAATGCCGTCGTCGTCGAGTTGCAGCTCGTTTCCAGGCGCACGACCGATGCGGAAAGGAAAACGGCGGGCTACCGATTGAGCGCCCGCCTTTCTTCCCGAAAGGATGTTGAGTTGAATCATCACCAAATTTTGCGCGGCACCTGGATTTGGTCGTTGGGATAAACCGGCGGATCTTTGGACGGGTTTCGCAACGCTTCGTTGCAATTGACTTTGATGCGCTGGCCGTTGGCGCGGATGAGCCAGACTTTTTTGTGATTGGCAAAGTCAGTGAAATCGCCCGCGGTCGTAATGGCCTTGGTGACAGTCATTTGGCCGGCGTAGAGCTGGCGTCCGGGTTGTTTGACTTCGCCGGTAACGTAGTAGACGCGATCTCCGGTATTCACGGTGACCGTGAGATGGCGGTAAAGCTTCGGCACATAGAGATTATATATTTCGTTCTGAAGTTCCCCCGCAGTTTTGCCCGCAGCTTGAACATGCCCGATATCAGGCATGGTGATGGTGCCGTCTTCCTTGATGGGTTCCTGATGCGGAAGAATGTCAGACGGAAGGCCGGACAAAGTCACGATGACGGTATCGCCGACGTGAAAACGGGCAACCTCCGTTGCAGTATAGCCTGTGGATGGCGAACCGGTCATTACCGGCGAATGGCATCCAGTGAAAATGACACCGGTAAACAGCAGGCCACAAGCAAAAGATCCCAAACTTGACGCTTTCCAAAATAATTTCATTGTCCCTAATCCTTACGAAACTGGGCGCACAATCAATACTTTTGTTTAATCCCGATCCTGTCGGTGTCGTCGGAATCTTTTCCCTTGGCGGGGGTTTCCTGAGCGTCTTCGTTGCGCGAGTAGTAATAATTGCCCTGGGAGTAGCCGGTGTAGTAGTAATAGCTTTCGTCCTGCGACATGTTGATGTTGTTGAGGAGGATGCCGATGAGGTTGCCGCCGACTTTTTTGATCAATTGCTTGGCGCGGATGCTCATGGGCTGTGGATAACGGCGGTATTGAATAACCTGAATGACCATGTCCACTTCACTGGCCAAGACCGAGGCGTCGCTCACACCCAGAATGGGCGGCGAATCAAAGAAGATGAAATCGTATCGCTGCTTCAATTCGGCGACCATTTCCTTCATCTGCGCCGAACCAAGAATGCTCATCGAAGTGCTCGGCAGTTTGCCGCTGGCCATGAAGTCAAGCATCGGCACGCTGGTGGGCAGGATGATTTCTTCGAGTTTGTTTTGTTTCAGCAGATAATTGGTCAGGCCGATGTTGTTGCTGACGTGCAACAGTTTATGCAATGTCGGACGGCGCAGGTCGGAATCCACGACCAATACGCGCTGGCCGGCTTGAGCAAACACCGTGGCCAGGTTCACGACGGTGATGGATTTGCCTTCTCCCGCACCGGCGCTGACGACGACAACGGTGTTGAGCTTTTCGTCCTTGCGTGAGAACAGGATGTTGGTGCGCAGCACGCGGTAGGCCTCGGCGTGCGGGCTTTCGAGACCTTCGTCCACCAAGTAGCCGACGTTTTGCGGGATAACGCCAAGCACCGGCGATTGGAACGCACGCTCCACCTCGTCAATCGTCTTGACGCTGGTATCCAGATATTCAATGAAGAAGGCCAAACCGACCCCCATGATCAAGCCGATGACAACACCGAGAACGATGTTCAATGTCTTGTTTGGTTTGACGGGGCTGTCTCCAGGCTCGGCCGGGCCGGTAATTTCCACTATTGAAGTTTTGGGAATTTCAAGGTCGAGCTTTTCCTGTGCAATTTTGACGCCAAGCAGCTTGTGGAATTCGATCTTGTCTCCCAGTTCGCGCTTTTTCTCCCAGTAGGGCTGGCCTTTACTGAAATCCAACTGGTCTTTTTCTTTGGCTGTCTCAACACTGGCGGTGAGTGAGTCGAGGGCGGCTTTCTCTGACTGAACCTGGTTTTCCAAGCCGGCCATGATGCCGGCGACCCGGGCATCAATCTGGCGATTCAACTCGTCAATCATGGATTGGACACGGGTGATGTGCAGATCGGCCGACGCATAGTCGTTTGTCAAAGTGACGAATGCCTGTTGAGACTCATGCAGTTTGCTCAACAATTCGGACAGTGATACATCTGGAATCAACGTGGGCAGAACGTCCCTCATTTTATCCAGGCTTAAGGCCTGAAGTTGGGTCTGTTGTTTGTCCAGTTTCATGTAGCGCGTCTCGCCTTCGAGGCGCATGGCGTTGTAGTTGCGCAATTGCTCCTGCGAGAGCGTAGGCGTGGGGGTCATGGAGTTGGGATCATAGTCATTGACGCTCAATTCATGACGCAGGTTGTCCACATTGGTTTGAACGGCTTGGATTTGCTCTTGGTCCGACTTAAACTGATCTTCCAAAACCCTGATGCCATTCAGGGTGAGTTGCTTGCGCAGATTGAGGCGGTAATTGCGGTAGGCTTCGGCAATGGCATTGGCGAGGCGCGCAGCGTCGTTTTTGTCTTCGCTATAAACGGTGATTCCAATGAGCTTGGTGTTGCGCACGGGCATCAGGTTCATTCGTTTCTTGAGAAACTCCATGGTCTCGGGAGTTTTGAGCGTTTCGCCGCCAAAGTATTTTTTGCCCCACTCGGCGTTCAGGTTCAGAGCTTCGATGACTTTCCCCAAAACAACACGATCCTGGATGATTTCAAATTCGGTCTGAATGAAATAGGGATCATAAGGAGCGTAGGTCATGTGACTGCCAACGCCCGTAATGTCTGCAATAGAGTCAGGTTCGATTCTGATTCGGGCCGTGCTGGCGTAGGATTCGGGCAAAAGGAACGTTACGGCTGTGGCGACGATGGCGGTAATCAGAAAAACAGTGATGATGATGGCCTTGCGAATGCGGATGATGCGCCAATAGTCCAGGAAGTGCAGCCTGGTTTCCTGTTGTGGCTGATTTTGTAATGAATCCATATGTCGGAAAAAAATAATGGAAGCCAGACCATTGACCCTTGACCCGGCTTCCGTCTAAACGTTCAAAACAATTTAGTTTAACACGGCTGGCTAATAGGTGGCTAAAACTCCCAAATAAATGCGGTTGCGCGTATAACTGTTTCCCTGAACTTTAGAGACAACATCATCAAAATTATAGCCGGCATCAACTGAAAAATGCTGGTTGAAACTATACGACAGGTTCATGCCCAAACTATAGTAATCAAGCGCCTGATTGTTGTAAAGGCCCTGGTTGTATATCGAGTGTTGCCAGCGCCCAATGACTGTGCCCAGCAGCTTGGATGTCAATTTGTGGTTGATGGAAGCGTAAACCGTGGAACTCTCCGTAGACAAGGTGATGCGACCGTTGGCGTCGGGCGTCACTTGATCGGTTGCGTTCTGCGTTTGAGTAAAACCAATTTGGGCGTAACTGCCCGGCAAGTAGGTATAAATCAACGAAAGATCCGCATACGGATTGAGCGAAGTTGCGTTATCATTATAATTATCGGTGTACTGCATCCCGCCTTTGCCGGTAAAGCTCAAATTCGCAAGCATTTTGCGTTGAACCCCAACATATCCATAGTACGAACGGCTGTCACGAACG
>Ga0097691_1002126_pt1 | contig 13708 bp, 12 predicted proteins | sample NGESurdeep072012_8_FD_72858 | JGI IMG/M metagenome (GOLD analysis project Ga0097691, IMG submission 72858) | Arctic peat soil microbial communities from Barrow, Alaska - NGEE Surface sample 210-1 deep-072012 | ecosystem: Environmental > Terrestrial > Soil > Wetlands > Peat ...
CCATTCGGCGCCGGTATTCCGGCGCATACCGTGCATGACTCTTGGGCATCGTGGCTCTCCTTCACTTTCCCCACTCCGCCACTGTCCACCAAACCGGGTCAACTCCAGTTGATCGAAAAAGAATCTTCGCAAGCGGGTCAGAAAACCGAGGGACTCCTCGCGGTTCTGCACGATCTCGGCTCGTAGGAGATCAAGTTCCGCATCGAGGTCCTGTATCTCGGCTCGCAGAAACTGAATGTCAAGAGAAAGAACAAGCTGGAGCACTAGCGACAGGATTACAACCGGGTGCGACCGCACAGCGCGCTGGACGATAACGCGCCGGCGGCATTCACTGCGCGGTGGGCAGAAAACGCAGCGGCCTGTCCGGAAGCAAATCCGGACGGGCCGAGAAAGCCCGCAACGGGCAACACGCGCAGCGCACGGCAGCTACGCCAGCCCTGAGGAGTTCCTCCAACCCATTGAGAGATTTGCCACCATGAATTGCGCCGAATGTGGTCCAATTCCGGTCGCAGGGTTACAAGCCATGCCCGGAACGACACTATGCGTACCGCTTCTTACCCTGTGAGTTTCAGTTAGATCCGGGTCGCAGTGAACGCAAAACGCAGATAAATGGACTGGTCGATGCTGGAGACGTCCGGAAAATGATAAAACTTGAACTCAAACATCGCCCTCAACGGCGAGAATATGCGACTCATAAAACCGGCGGGGCTGTAGAATCGCCCGAACCGGTTGCCCCAACCCTCAGCGCAATAAATGGGGAGGGTCGGATCGAAAGACAGTTCTAAAGGTCCGCTTACTGTGGGATCGGTCTGGATTGCATCCTCAACGTAGAGGTAGAACGGAACGACGCAAACTTTGCCGCCAGGCACCAGTATTCGATGAAGTTCATGAAAGAGGCGAATGTCGCTGTCTTCCTCGAAGTGCTCGAGTGAGCACGTCAACGCCGCCTTCGAGGCGAAGCCTTGACCAATGGGCATCGCAGTTGCGTCCCCCCCAATGCGCCGCCCGTTCACTCCTTTCGGATACATAATATCCTCGCAGAACGTTCTGGCGCCGGTCAGGCGCTGATAAATTTCATACACTGGCGAGTTCTCTGCGGCCACGTCTATAAAAATGTCGCGGCTGCTGACCTCCAACAGACGAAGCGCTACAAAGTGCTCCAGCCTCTTTTCAAACCGGTTGAAACTATAGTATTCGGGATACCACCGATCGTAGCCCGCGTCGGCGATGTATTGATCGTACTCTACCCTCTCAATGTGAAGCTCTTCGATAGTCATTTTCGCTTCACGCGCTTGACGTAGGATGGTGCCAACGGTTTGGCCCGCTATGTTATCTATCGCGGTTGGAATCACCCTTCGATTACGACGTGTGAGCGCTTCAAAGCAATCTCTAAAGTCGGCTCCGCTGGTAATCGGCCGGTAGATGTATTCTGTCATATCGTCCTGAATCATGGGGTATAACCGGTGTTAGGCCAACGCTCCATATGCACGCCATCACTGCAACATGGCGGCTTGGGCGTCCCGCTCCTGAAAAGCACATCACCTTATACAATTTACGACGGACAATGTCAAATAATCCTGAATCCGGCGTGATACGACAGCATGAAGCCTCTCCGCAGGTGTCCGGTAAAGGACTAAACCGCGTTTTTCCGTTCGCAGCCAAAGCTATCTATAAGGTAGCTTTGGCTGCGGACTGTCCTTCATCGACATAGACCAACGGCGCGCTCAGGTGGGAATCTCACCAGCCGATCACGCCGGATTCAGGATTAAATCTGCCGATCGGCAAGAATAGTTAACTTGAGCACTTGACAAAACCCCGCCAGCGAGCAACCGGAGGCAGCGTGATAATAGTTTCCACCAGGCATCCGCGTTTCGTGATTCACTTCGTGCCCACCAGTTGCAGCTGGCTCAACCTCATCGAGCGCTGGTCTAGAGAACTCACCACCAAGCGTATCCGTCGCGACTCGTTCCCCAGCGTGCCCGACTTGGTCGCCGCTATTGCAGAGTTCCTCGAGACTTGGAATGAGAATCTCAAACCCTTCGTACGGCGGGCTACCGTCGAATCCCTCCTGGCTAAGCTCTCCGGCTGCCGCTTTCATCGACGAGCGCGGACTCAGCGAGCGGCCCCATCGCTGCCGCACCTGGGCTGCGCGGGGACACGAGCTGGCTCAACCAGGTCGAGCGCAGGCTCGCGCTCATCACCCAGCGGGCTATTCGGCGCGGGTCGTTCCGCAGTGTGCGCGAGCTGGTGCGCAACATCGACGACTACGTGCGCCATTACAATAGCCACCACCGCCCGTTTGCCTGGACCGCCACCGCCGATTCCATCTTCGATGAACTCCAGCGCCTTTGTAAACTTATTAACGGGACACAACACTAGACTAGCTTATGATGAGAAAAGACATATCGCTTTCGGTGCTGGTACCTGTTTACACCGAGATTATTTCCCCGTAGCGTCGGCGGTCGAGGCGATGACTGGTTCGAACATACGCCACCATAAAAAGCGGCTGTCATGCAGCGAAAAAGTCGTATCCGGCCGTTCCGGGGCGCAGGGTTGTGGAGCATCCCAGCACTGATCGCCGGAAGCCGGTACATTGACCCGAAAGGATGGTCCGAAATCTCTCTTAACCACCTCGATCCTAGGGATTGCGGGCCATGTTTTTACGGCATCCGACGCCGAAGCCCATTGATATGACGCGAAGCGGACAACACACATGAAAACGAAACAGACAAAGGCCGTGCGACCAGCGACAAGCCGGACAACAGGACCGCAAACCGATAACCACCACAGGCCGGTAGCAATGAGCAGCGCAGGAAGAACAATTATAAATCCGACTCCAAACCGCGGATCGGGCGCGGCGACGAACCAAAACACATTGCCCACGCATGCCGTCAAAATCGCATACGTGATCGGCAATGTGCCGGGTTCGGGGCGTCTTTCAAACGTCGCCACCTTCATGAAGAGCCGGTCGACCAGCACGATGGTCAGTCCAAGCGCTGCGACCACCCCGAACGTACGCATCAGTTTCAAAAGAAAAATCTGGTTCCAAAGCATCAAACTCGGCCATTCAGCAAGCCATGGCCTACCCGAAACGGCCTCCAGAAAACGCGGACCCGGTGCCCGCGCCCATCCAATTATCGACAAGGCGCTCTCCCGCACATCGCTCGCTGGGACCGCCCAGGGCAAAGCACCGATGCAAGTCGATAAAGCCGGCATCACCGCGCAGCCTGACAAAACAATGCCGTTGAGGACCCAGGCCGCACCAACAATCAACAAGCAAGAAATGGTTCTATTGCGCAGGAACGGGATAATGTGACGACCATTACCGCCCGTGAGATTCAAATAGGCCGGTGGGATCAAAAGGATTACCGGTATAGCTGCAACCTTCACCATCACTGCCAAGACGCAAGAAACAACGAGATTGAAAAAGGAAGACCGTGCTTTGGCACCGCCCTCAAAAACTCCAAGATAAGAAAAAAACGCATATATAACTAAGAGCCCCGCAGGCAAGTCATCGCCAGTGCTTGCAAGGAACTGATCGTAAGCTAGGTGACGAGCATCGATCAGAAGAACGATAACGATGATCATAGAAAATACAGTTTTGATATTTGGTCGGTCGAAACGAGCAGACCCACTGATGATCGGCTGCGCAAGCCCACCAATCACGATAGTAAATAGCAAAGAATTCACTATAAATATGAGCGCGTGGGACTTATGGAATAGATCAATTACCGCAGCATCAATAAGCCAAATAGAATTAAACCCGAATCTTGAATGTAAATTGGCGAGTCCGAATATTTTTGTTGATCTCTCCAGCCAATCTATCGATTGCAAGTGATAAAGGCCGGTATCATAAAAGAATGGTGTTGAAGGGATATTTATCGCGGCCAAAATCAACAATGCGACAAGAAAAGAGAGCATTAATTTCGGGTGAACTCCGAAGGATTTATATGCGAGACGCCCATTATATATGAAGCATAAAAAACCTATGCCGACAGAAGAGAGGGAAACATACCTATTTATTGGAACAAAGAAGGTTATAACGAGGCCGATGAAGGATAAACATATAAATCCCCTAATCGCATAGTCGAAGAACGACAATTCCGAATTCTCATGTTTTTCGGATAATAGGATTCCAAGACCAGACAAGACGGTCGACAGAAAAACAAGAGACAAAAAAATAAAAGGTATGCTCCAACCCATTTTATCCGGAATTTCCATTTTGAAACCCCATTCAGGCTCGCACCAAGACCACTCGGTTTGCAAGCGCAAAGTTTGAGCCCGGATTTGAGTCCAAGGGCTTTCCAGGGCACCGCAACCGGCGCGTTCTGCCTCGCCTTGGTACGAAAACACCGAAACTGGCTCCTTTCCCGACCGAGTTCTCAGACACTTGTCCCTCGCCCTCCCTATCTCGTTACCGAAATATGCAGCACTCCGGGGCCCGCCTATCCCGTGGCGGCGGCAGCGCCATGTACTCGATGTTTGCATAGTCCTGCGCAAGCACGCTCTGGATAGTTTCATCGAGGAACCGCGCCATGTTGAATGAAGGAGTTACAATACTAACGAGTGGATACTGGTCCGCGTTCATGTATTTACTATCTGAGTTGTATTCATTCCACGGCACGATCTCCGAACGAATAAATTGTAAACCTTCGGGCGGATACGCCGGGTCGAGAACTAGTAAAGTTCCTGACAAATCGAAGTCAGATGCTCGACGCATATCACGGGCACCAAGGAGTGGCAACTAACGGCTCGTGGAATGGTCACGGTCCGGGATTCGCGTCATTCGCAAGTCACGCTTGAATAGCAGCTTCCACTGGCCAAAGCAGTCGTCTATTGACATCTGACCGGATTGCTAGCGAATAATTTCCAGCAAAGAGGTCGGTAGTCGCCGTTTAATAAGACCTTGTGAGGAACAAAATAGGCGCTTGCTAGCACTTCTACGCGATGTTGTCCCGGCTGTACAGGGCCACGAAGCGGTAATGCTATAGCGAACTCTCCGCTGCTCTCAATATTCTTGGCTCCAACTTCAAGCCCGTCCAAGCGGACTGACAATATCAGAGCCTTCGGCAGATACCTTAGATCTATATTGCCTTGGACGACGATATTACTCTCGCTCCCGTGGAATTCCAGAGAAGTGGCGAATCGCGGCCCGATCCAGCCATCTTCCCAAGGAGTCTCGCGAGCCAGGTAAACGTGGGTCCGCTCGTCGAGCTCACGTCGCGCGGAAATGCGAGTCAGCAGGCGCATGACCGTTCCGCCAGCCAACCGCCTGATATGCGGATAGAACGTGACGTAAAAGACCACTTCAGGTGCGAGTAGTCCCGCGGCAGCGGCGCTGATAACTACCTGCAAGTATTGCCGGTTGCGCCACGCTTCACTGCTTCTTGCAAGCAGTCTACGTGCTCGGCCAAGGCGGTCTAGCCGAAACCACCACAGCGACGCGGCCAGTCGCCAGTAGCGCAGCGATAGCGGAGATCCCCAATATCGCCGACTGACAGCAATACACTGGTCGAGTCGGTCTTTATCAGTGAGTTGCGCCGTCTTCGCGGACGGCTGCAACCGATAGTTGGCCAGAATCTGATCGATGACATGAAACTCATATCGTTGCGCAAAGCGGCAAAAGAGATCGTAATCAAGGACCATACTCTCTTTCAGCGGACCTGCGACCCTCCAGACGTCGGAAGTCCAAAACACCGCCGGCTGCGGGATCGTATAACCTTTCCAGACTTTCAGCAGTCGAAGAAAACTTTCGAAGTGACGTGGATGCTCGATGCCGATATTGTTGCCGCTCCCGTCGATGAAACGGCAGCGTCCCATCACAAGGTGGCGGCCGCAGGCCGGATCAATTTCTCGTGCTACACGGTGCAGCGCCCCGGCCATGAGTGTGTCATCGGAGTTCAGGAAGCAATAGATATCTCCGGTCGCAATGCGGAAGCCCTTGTTAATAGCATCGGCCTGGCCATTATCGGGTTCGCGAATAACCCTCAGATGTCCATAGTGCTCCAATATCTCCGCCGTTTGATCCGTTGACATTCCGTCGACAACGATATGTTCCAGATTGGGGTAATCCTGGGCCAGCACGCTCTCGATGGTGTCCTTTATGAACTCGCCCTGATTATACGAGCAGGTTACTACTGAGATTCGAGGTTGCCCTTTCATGATTCAGCCCTTGGCAAAGCCAGGTTGTTGCGAACTTTGTGGAACACGGCCAGGGTTTCCAACGCATGCCGATTCCATGAGAAACAGCTCGCGCGCCTGATCCCTCGGGCGCTCAAGTCATCTCGCAGGGCTGGCTTTCGAAGTATCCAACAGATCCGGTCAGCAAGTCCTTCATGATCGTGAGGAGCCATCATCAATGCCGCATCGCCCGCTATTTCCGGCAAGCTTGTGGTATTGCTGCAAACCACCGGACAGCCCGAAGCCATTGCTTCCAGGACCGGCATCCCGAAGCCTTCGAAAATAGACGGAAAAACCAAAGCCGCCGCGTGTCGATACAAAGCAGCCAGAGTCGCTCGAGAACAGTATCCGATAAAACGCACGCGGTCACGGAGACCTTCGTCTTCAATCTGGCGCTGCAATTCCGGCTGAGCTTCGCGGCTTCCACCAGGACATACCAATACCGTCTTAATTTGGTACTTCGTTTCAAGAATGCGCAACGCGGAAATCGCGGCCCGATGGTTCTTATGCTTCCAAGTATGTCCGGGAAAGAGCAAATAATTGTTTGCCTCCAGGCCATACTTTCCTATGGTCGCGCGATCCGAACTCTCAACACCGACATGGGTGAAAATTGAATCGGCCGCAAGGTAGATGGTATCGACACGATCGGAAGAGATCCCGAGACGTTCTATTAGAGTCCGGCGCGTGAATTCCGAGATCGCGCAAAGATGATCGGCGCTGCGAATAGATTGTGTATAGGTTCGTTGGCGTTCTTCAAGCGTCTCGGGCGAAAAAAACTCGGGAAAGTACTCGTGTTGAATATCTGGCACCATCAATACTTTGCGTAGCGGACCCAGCACTGGATGAAAATAGCCGGAAACAGAATATGCGATCTCGGCGTCGAGTTCTCGCGCGAGACGCAAGCTGCGTACTTCCGGTGATTGCCAGTAATCGAGTGCGAGCGTTGCATGCAGCCTGGCCGAGGCGCGCGACAGAACGTCACCGACGAGGCGTGCCGCGGAGTCGAGGCAGACGATGCGAAAGTTTGGGGACCGCCGAAGATCAAAATCATACTGGCACTGAGTCGGCAGAATTACCGTGTACGAATTCCAGTGATCCAGCTCGATAAGGCTACGCACTAGTGAGCGCCCAAGATTCTCGATGCCACCGGCCAGGCCAGGCACCATCCAGTTCAGGTCCACCACTGTGCGGAGCGGACACTGACGTCCCGACTGCTGGAATACGACCTCTTCGATCTCGCGATAGTAGCTTGCTGCGATCTTCTCCGGGTCGTGCTCTCTTATTGCGAGTCGGCGCCCGGCGTTGCGGATTCCCTCCCGGAATTCAGGGTCTTCAAGCGCGCGGGTGACAGTTGCCGCGAGCGAGCAAGTATCGTCTGCGATGGCTAGGTCAACCCTATCGGTGCATCCAAGCCCCTCCGCCCCGATACTGGTGGACACAATGCACTTCTGCATTGCCCAAGCTTCTAGAATTTTGGTGCGCACGCCCGATCCGAAGCGTAATGGCACCACTACCACGGAGGCACTTGCCAGATAGGGTCGGGTGTCGGGTACCGACCCGGTCACCGTGACCCCGGGAAGTGCGGACAAAGCGAGTACCTCCCGCGACGGAGCCTTTCCGACCACAACAAATTCGGCGCCCGGCACGACCGCGCGGATAAGCGGAAACACCTCCCGCGCAAAGTACACGGCCGCATCGACATTCGGAGGATGATTCATGAGGCCAGTGAACACAATTCGCGCGTCTACTTCGGGGCAATCATGTTGTGGACTGAAATAAGACGCGTCTACGGGCATCGGAAGCACAGCGACGCGCCTAGGGTTATAGTGTTCGTTTATCCAGGCGGCATCATCATGGGAGAGCACGACTATCAAATCGTAGCGCCTCGCATATTCGCGCTCGACGCGAAAATAACGCGCCGCTTCTCTCTTGAACTTACGGCGGTCTCGTCTAACGTTCGTGGCTCGAGCGCGTCGTTCGAACAACAGGGAGCGAATGTCGTGCATTACTAGCACTTTGGTTTTCTGCTCGGGGATATAGTTAATTGCCGCTCCCATCAGACTTTGAATCACTATAATAGCGTGCCACGATTCTTCGCTAAGGGCGCTCATTAGCGGTCCGGCCATATTGCGGAAGCTTAAGTCGGCGAGCACCGACTCTGTGGGCCGCGATGGGAGCGCCTTGAGACGACTGACGGTGTCTGCCACCAGTTGATGAAGCCGCTTCAGCCGTCCTAGAGCGGGCTCTGGGGAAGTGCGGTCTCGCAAGAGTGGGTTCTGCCAAGCGAATAGCTTGAGCTTGTCACTTCTCAATATTTCCGCGCTCCTGAGGCCCTCTTCGGTCTGAATCATCGAGACCAGGCCAACGCGGTCCGCTAGAGCCGCGAGATTGCTCGTGTTAAGAAACTCAATCCCGATCCCCCCGGGAAAGACCGGAAAGTCAGGATTGAGTATAAGGATCTTGAGTCCTTGCTTACGCTGCACAGGCTGGTGTGAGGCCGCTGCGGTAGGGTTGACTATTAAGTCCTGCATAAGATACTGACAGATAATTTGATCTATACTAAACCAAGTCTATGGGTAATCCAGCGGGCGTGCGACGGGACTTCGCTGGATCACGGGCAGTGGCGGAAAGTCGATCAATCGTAGGAAGTATAGCAGTCTTCCCAGTCGGCTTTTCTCGAGACCCCGGATGAAGCTTGAGATGTCGCGGATCGACGCGAGCTGGTTGTTCAGTAGGTGATCCTGCTCTTGGATTACCTTGAGGCGGGCGGCGCGGTCGGCTTCGGATTCATCAAAATGTCGTCTAAGATCGGCGAGCTGTGCCGCCAAGTCGTTGCGCTCCCCTTCCATCGTTCCCAAGCGGCCTGCCTGCTCTTGGATTAGCTTGAGGCAGGCGGCGCGGTCGGCCTCGGATTCATCAAAATGTCCTCTGAGATCGGTGAGCTGTGCCGCCAAGTCGTTGCGCTCCCCTTCCATCGTTCCCAAGCGGCCTGCCTGTTCCTCGATTAGCTTGAGTCGAGTAGCGCGGTCGGCCTCGGATTCATCAAAATGTCCTCTGAGATCGGCGAGCTGTGCCGCCAAGTCGTTGCGCTCCCCTTCCATCGTTCCCAAGCGGCCTGCCTGCTCGTTGCAGAGGGCGCCGCGTTGCAGCAGTTCGTGTGCAATCCTTTGGCGCTGTGCGGGGGCCTCTCTGAGGCGTCGGTTGACCATCAAGAGATCCGTCGTCGCGAAATAGTTTTCGTACCCGACAGGCGCTTCGTACTGTATCGCCGCAAGCTGGCACAGCTTCTGGTCGAAGCGGCATATTACATACCCCCTGGATAGGATCTCTTCGAAGAGTTTCTTGGTATCTAGCCCGGCCCTAACGAGGTTGGCTTCTGTAAACTCGACCATCACAACGGGTAGCTGCTGTTTGCGAATTGTTCTGGAAGCGCCTTCTAGTACTTGGAGCTCCGAACCTTCAGCATCGACCTTCAAGAAATCTATTCGCTCGAGCCGTTGCTCTTCGCATACCGAGTCAACTGTGGTGGTTCTGACTTGGAACCCTGAAACGCCGGTCTCAATTGGAAACATGCTGCTGTAAGCGCTCTTGGTAGGTCCGCCCGGATAAAGCGACGCGGTGCCCTCGGACGAAGACAAGGCTGCTTCGACGACGATCGCACATGTCGCGTTGCACGAGTGTAGGTTGCGACTTAGTAACGTCGCAGTTGTAGGATGCGGTTCGATTGCGATGACCGTGCCCTTGTTGTGAAGTATTGCCGCTGAGAGGGTGGAATAAAGGCCGGCATGCGCTCCACAATCCACTACGACGTCGCCGTCCCGCAGGTACAGCCACAGAAAAGCCTGTTCCCTGTATTCGAACCAGCCCTCGCGCAAGGACCGGAGCACGTCGTCGCCCGCCTCGTATGTAAGCCATCCGACGTGCGGAAGGTAAATCTCGTCTTTTTTTCTGGGCATCGCTAGGCGTCACTAGCTGAACTGGGGAAGATTCTGGAGCCTTCGCAGGATCAATTTCGGACCTCGCTCATTGGAAGCTCGTTCGACAACATCGAAGCCCGTTTTTCCATTGAGCGACAAGCCCAAGGTCGCCATGTTCCCCAGGCGCTTTTGATGGTGTCTGAGTAGCAAGGCGACCGAAACGCACATCGCGGATCACTCACGAAAAAATATGGAGCCGGATCAGAAGAAAACGACGTGGTAATAGTCAATGGATCCTCGTTCGGCGATTCTACAAGAGCAAACGTAGTGGCGCGCTCAACATTTCCCCTATCGGCCGATGTTCAGCTACATATCGTCATTTTTCCGCGGCCTGCCAGAGAGCCTCGCGTGCAGGTAACGCGCCACGCCACCCGTCGTGACCAGGCTGCTCCATTCGCTCACATACCGTAGCGGGCGGCGCCGGTTTTTGAGGATTCCCACTGGCAAAGATAGACAATAGCAACCGAGCGACGGTGTTTTCAATGGCACGAATTCGATCTTCTCTCCAAGCAGAGACGCGCAGTACCTGTAGATCCATTGAAAAGGCACATAACCGAAGTGCCGGCGCAGGACACGGACCGCCTCTCCGACCGCATCTTCGGGATGGCCGAGAGTCTTATTCGCATAGTGCAGCCGTGAGGTCGCAAGCTTATCGTCGATCTTCAGCATCTCATAGCGCTTCGCTAGCCGAATCCAAAGATCCCAGTCAAAGGCGTAATGGAGCAAGGAGTCGAGCTTGCCTACAGCCTCGAACGCTTCACGGTTAAAGAATGCTGTTGGTTGGCAAATGTAGCATTCTTTCTCCAGCGCCTTTAGCTCGAAGGCTCCAGTCGGGTAGCGACCAATGATCTCGCCGCGCTCGTTCACCCAATTGCCTTCACCGTATATGGCTGCCACGTCAGGGCGAGCCCTAAGTTCCTTCACCGCCGTCGAAACCGCGCCAGGCAGGTAGCTGTCGTCGGCGGCGAGAAACGCCAGAATCGAACCGCGCGATAGAGCGAAACCATTGTTGATCGCATCCGCGGTGCCAGCATCCGGCGCGGAATGCCACCGGAGCTTTGTCTGGTACCTTTTCAAGATGCTCAAAGTGGCATCGGTCGAGCCGCCGTCCATCACTATATACTCGATGTTGGCGTAGTCCTGGGCGAGTACGCTTTGGATCGTTTCCTCGATAAACGCACCCATGTTCAGACTGGGCGTAACGATGCTGACGAGCGGCAAGGTTGTGTTGGTACTGTTCGCGGTCGCTGTCATTAGGAGAGAGTGGAGTCACACGCCTAGAATAGAAGCCTGTACCACACCTCGTCTGTTAATTTTGTCAATATACACAATCTGCGGATAAACATCTATCGCTGGTTTCGGTACCAATCTATTGTTTTGAGCAATCCTTCGCGGTCATATTTTCGTAGAAAAAACGGCCGGGCTTTTCGCGGTTTGCGCCGATGCCACCCACAACGGCTGCCAGATGGATTACCACCTGAGGTTTGGTGTCCCGGAAGAGGCGTGCGGTGGCTTCCAGCCTACGTAAGTCGTATTCGGCCGAGCGGGGTACGAAGATGTGCTTGCAGCCGGTTTTTTTCAGCTCCTCGACTACGTGGCTGCCGAGAAAGCCCGCTCCGCCGGTGACGAGGATTTTCTTGGAGGTGAGCGATTCCATCGACGGCAAATTCTAATCGAACCTTCACTGTTGGTCGAGCGCATGGTGTTCCCCAGCCATCGCATCGCTTCGCGATTTGCAACAGTCGAGGTTGAACAACACCTGAGCTTCGCCATTCCAGCAGCGCATAGTAACGACGTCGGAGCATCAGCGCAGATTGCTCTTGAGCGTGACCACCACGCCGTCGTGGGTGCGCTCGCGCCGGCCGCTATAGCGCGGCAGCAGCAGATGCCTCAGCCGCATGATGCGGTAGATCCGCTTATGGTTGACGCGCGCGCGACCCCTGGGCTTCAAGTCGACGGTTGAGCACCGCGGGCTGCGACAGGCGGTTTGCGCGAGTAATATCGCGCAGGTTTCTGGATTGCGGTTGACGGTATTCACGTTTCCTGACAAATCGAAGTCAGCTGCTGGACGCATCTCACGACCACCAAGGAGTGGCCAACTCTAACGGCTCGCGGATTGGTCAGCATCCGAGATTCGTGTCATTCGCAAGTCTCGCTTGACCTCGTCGCCTTTGGGCGCCTATACACGCGATCTTGACAGTTCAAACCCGGTCTCCGCTCCTTCGTGCGCCACAGTTGGCTTTCATTGCACGTCTGCCAAAACATCACGTATGCAGGTTATCAATAGTCAGTTCGTATCCGCGACTTAAGAGCCATTCACTGAAACGATCTTCGATCTCACGAATTTGCCAGCGCTCGAGCTTTGTCTTCCAGCTATCGACCGATCCGTCGATGATGTGACCGGGATGGAGCAGACTTCTGGGGTCGTATTCCCCGGGCTTCAGCGTCGTTATTTCATCGACACGCGCGCGCTGTGCCTCAAGAGAAAACTCGGCAGCGAGTTCCTCGGCCCGTTGAATCGTCATGGGTAACCCAAGAGCGCGCCCCCATTTGCCGATTTCGCCGGCGAGCGAAGACACAATGTCCTCATAGCGGCTGACACAGACGCCGGGAAAGGAGAGGAACTTGAGCGACGATGATACCACGTTGTCGAGTAATCCGTTGCGAGCGATCACGTCGGCGAAAGGCATCTGCCACTTTTGCATATTTGAAAGCGCGACCGCACGCAGATCGCGAAAGGTGTAAAATGAGCGGACGTTTCCTCGCTGAATCGGTTGGTCGAATTCGATTAATGGTTCGTGTGTTTTGATTACCGCGAATCCCTTCGCAGCTTGCGCCTCCTGAAGAGCGGCGGAGACCGACTCCTGGTCCGCAAATCCGATACGCTGTCCGAGTCCGTTTCGTTCGATTAGCTCTGCGACAACCTGGTACTGCACGGTCGACCCTGAGCGTCTCATTCCGCAACATAATATTATGATTGCCGTAGAATCCACTCCATATCTCGCAAAAAGGAACCCTTCGAAACTCAACGATTGCCGCCGCACCCAATAAAACCCGGCGCGGAGGGGTTTCTCAACAGCTAGTCGGCTCTATCCGCTCCTTAGCGGTTGAGGATCTTGTACCAACGTTTACAGACAGTCAACCTGGCAAAGAGAGTCGCACTCCTGCCTGAACGTAAGCTGCAACCACTCGCGGAGAGCAACGAAAAACCTGCACGAGTTAAGGTCTGCGGGTATAGTCCGTGGGGTTTTATGCCAACGCGAGGCAGAACTGGTCCGTTGCGGGGCCGTGAAAAGCCCCTTGGACTCAAAACCTAGCTCGAACTTCGCTTTGCAAACCGCCTGATGTCGGTGCTAATCCGATTCAGGATTGAAAAGGAAATTCCGGATGAATAGCCAAGTTTTCCGCGAGTACGACATCCGCGGCATCGTCGCAAACGATTTCGACGACGACTTCGTGGTCGATCTCGGGCGCGGCTACGCCACCTTGTTGCATCGCGCGGGGAAAAAAACGATCACGCTCGGCCGCGATTGCTGCCTGTCATCGGAGCG
>Ga0097691_1002127_pt1 | contig 13698 bp, 11 predicted proteins | sample NGESurdeep072012_8_FD_72858 | JGI IMG/M metagenome (GOLD analysis project Ga0097691, IMG submission 72858) | Arctic peat soil microbial communities from Barrow, Alaska - NGEE Surface sample 210-1 deep-072012 | ecosystem: Environmental > Terrestrial > Soil > Wetlands > Peat ...
CGGGAATCGACTCCGCGCCCTGCAGGTTCGCGAGACTGATGCTGGCGACGCGGAAAGTGTCTTCGACCAGCTCGTGGTCGGCGCGGCTCAGGCCCTGGATCGAATCGAGGCCGGCGTCGCCGGCGCGGCCGGCGACCTTCAGGTCGAGCACGCCGAAGAACGACTTCAGGCCGTCATCGAGGCGACCCTGCTTGTACTGCGACCAGCCCTGCATGTAGAGCGAGCGATCCTGGTACGGGTTGGCGTCGGGGGCGGCGAGCACGGTCGCGAACGCCTTCTCGGCGCCGGCGTAGTCCTTGTTCGTGAAGAGAAGCTCGCCGCGCCGGAACTGCGCCTCGCTGGCGTAACGCGTCCCCGGATAGTCCCTGACCAGGCGATCGAGCGTCTTCTGCGCCGACTCGAGGTCGCCGCTCTGTTCGTAGGCGCGAGCCATCTGGTAGAGGACGCGGTCGTTGTTCGGATCCTTGGGGAAGTTCTTCAGGTAGTCCTGATAGCGGGCGACCGCCGCCTTGTAGTCGGGCGCCGCGCCGGCGACCTGCGTTCCGCCGTGGGCGAAGCCCTCGGTGCGGTTGAGGCTGTCGCTGTCGGCGCTGTCCATCTCGAGATCGCCGAGCCGGCGCATCGCCTCGGAGCGCTGCGGCGCGGCCGGGGCGATGTCGAGGAACTTGCGATAGGCCTCGATCGCCTTCTTCTCGTTGACGGCGACGACGTCTTCCTTGTCGACGGCGATCTTGCGGTTGGCGAGCGTCTTCAGCGTCGGCTCGTTGTCGGGCGTGCCGCCACCACGGAACATCGAGCACGCCGACAGCGCGCAGGCGGCGACAAGCGCCAGCTTATGGCTTGACCGAAGCAGCATGGTCTGCGTCCTGTTTGCCATAGGCACGGTCATACAGCTGGGCGAGCGCGAAGCGCGCCTGCGTCGTGTAGCCGGCGATGCGCTGCTGCTGGCCCGAGAGCTCGGCGATGGCGACCTCTTGCGCTTCCTCGCGCTGCTCGCGCCCCAGCGCCGCGACGCGCGGGATCATCACCTTCAGGACCGGCGTCATCGCGGCGATGCGCTGGGCGAAGTGATCGAACCGGATCGGCTCGTCGCGCTGCGCCGCCGACAGCGCGACGGCATGCGCCTTCGCCTCGGCGAGCTCGCCCTCGATCCGCTCGAGCTCGACCTTCGCGTCCCACAGGCGGCCGACCGAATCCTGGGCGATCTGCCAGCTGAGGACGCCGGCGACCAGGCGAACCCGGTCGCGCGCCTTGAAGACTTCCTCGTCGGCGGTGGGCGACTCGACGATCTTTCGGACTTCCTTCAGGCGATCGAGCAGCTCGAGCTGCTTGGCGTCGGCGAAGGCCATGCCGTCGCCCGCCGCTTCGCCGGCCACGACCTCGGCCGCGACACCTTCGCGCCGCTTGACGAGCGCCTCGATGTCGATCTGTTGCTGGCGCTCGCGCACCAGCGGCAGCCGCTCCGCGAAGGCCTTGCGGCGCGTCGCCAGCATGTCGTCGAAGACCACCAGCTTGTCGCGCCAGTCCTCGAGATTCCTGCTCAGGAAGCGGATGTCGCGGTAGTTCTTCATCGCCTCCTGGAACTCGTGCTGGGCCAGCACCTGGGCGAGGTGGCGCGCGCGCGGCATGTCGGTCAGGTCGCTGATCTTCCAGAACCAGCCCATCTCCTCGCCCGGGTTCTGCTCGACCAGGGTGTCGATGAGCCGGCCGGCGCGGATCGCCTTGATCGAATCGCTCAGGTCGGCGCTCTCGCGCTCGAAGGCGGTGATCGCCGCCTCGTAGCGCTGCAGCGACTGGTTGAACGCGCCCATTTCGGCATAGGCATAGGGAACGGCGATCTGCGCCTCGAGCACCGCCGTGTCGCCGAAATCGCGCTGGGCGAGCTCGGTCCACGGCACGAGCGCGAGCTGCGGGTCCTTCATCGCGTCGGCGGCCCAGCCGAAGCCGAGCAGCGCCTTGCTCGACTGCAGGCTCTGCAGGCGCACGCGCTCGAGATAGATCCGCGCTTCCTTGGGCCGGTTCTCGGCCAGCGACGAGAAGCCGAGGGCGACGTTGGCGCGGTCGCGCAGGCTCCGGTATTCGTCGTTGGTCGCCGAGTCGCGGCCGATCTCGTCGAGCAGCTCGGTGCCGCGCTTGCTGTTGCCCGACTTGAGCAGCGCGATGCCGAGGTTGTAGCGAACGTAGCGCGAGCCCGCGCCCTTCAGCGGCAGGCCGCTCAGCGCGCCCGCCGCGCCGGCGTAGTCGGCGCGCGTCATGAGCAGGTTGGCGAGCAGCAGGCCGCGCTCTTCCTCGAGCTCGCGCGGCAGCTTGCCTTCGACCTTGGCGAGCGCTTCCTCGGCCTCGGCCAGGTAGCCGCGCTGGTAGCGGATCTTGGCCAGGTAGAAATAGGCGCGGTCGCGCACCTTGGGCGAGGCACCGCGCGCGATCATGGTGGCGAAGATCTCGCCGGCCTCGCGCGTCATGCCGTAGGAGGCGAGCATGCCGCCGCGCAGCACCTCGGCCTCGTCTGCATGGTGCTCGACGCGGCCGAAATGCTGCGACACCATCAGTGTCGTCAGCGACGTGAAATAGCGATCCTCGAAGAAATAGAAGAGGGCGTCGCCGTAGTGCGGATCGCGGATCTCATGCGTCGGCGCGTCGGCGACGCTGCCGCAGAAGAGACCGAACGTGCAGGCGGCAGACGCGTTGCCGCACGGCAAGACGAGCGCCCATGCCGCGGCGATCGCGAGGCCGGAGCGCAGCACGAATGGAACGTGGAAGAGACGCCGCATCGGGCTCACTGCCAGAGCTTGACGTCGAACTCGGGCTGCAGCTTGCCGGTCGAGTCCTGGATGCGCAGCTCGATGTACTTCGCTTCGGTGGTCTTCTCGAACTTGACGTTGGCGCCGCGCCGGTAGTCGCGCTCGTGCGGCCCCTTGCCGGTGAAGAAGGCGACGATCTCGTGCTGGCCGGTCTTCAGGTTGCCGAGGTAGACACGCTGCACGCCGCCGCGATGCAGGGCCTCGACCTCGAGCGCGGTGTAGAGATAGTTGGCGACGACCTTGTCGTCGAGCTTCACCTGCACCGAGTCGAGCTGGAACATCTTGCCGACGTCCATCGACAGGAACAGCGCCACCTGCGTGTTGGCCGGGAACAGCAGCTCTTCCTCGAGCACGAGCAGGTCGCGATTGAGCTTGATGACATCGCTCTTGACGTCCTGGATGCGGCCGTCGAGCGTGCCGGCGACCGGTGCGCTCGCCGGCGCGCCCGGCGTCAGCGCCGCGCTCACCATCGACGGCGCGCTCGCCGATCCGGCCGGGCCGGAGGCGCTCTCCGCCGCGGCGACCGCAGATGCGGATGCCGCAGCCGGTGCCGCAGCCGGCGCGGAGGCTGGCGACGACGCCAGCGCCGCGTTGATCGCGTTGATCGCGCCGGCGGCCGTGCCGGGCGCGGCAGCCGAGGCGGCGCGCGCCGGTGCGGGCGCCGGGTCCGCGCTCCACGCGGCGGGCAAGGTTGCCGCCAATGCGACGGCGACGATCAGCTTGCAGCTTCGTTTGAACATGGCTGTCTCAGTAGGTGGCCGACAGGAATACCTGGATCACGCTGGCCGCGTAGCCGTACGGGCTGCCGGTGCGCACATCGGTGAAGTCCTTGAACTTGTAGCGCGTGTATTCGTACGTGCCGTTGAGCTTGAGGTCGTAGCGGCCCGGCACCTTGCGAACGGTGTAGGCCAGCTTGGCGCCGATGCCGGCGTCGTAGAACGTGCTGAGCTGGCGGTTGCGCGAGACGTAGACCGTCTCGCTCGGCGCGTTGTCGCTGTAGAAGAGCGCGTGCTTCTGGGTGTAGTAGCGGATGAAGGTGTCGGCCAGCCACGAGTCGCCGAAGTAGCGGCTGTAGCCGATCTCGGCGGTGTGCGCCTTGATGTCCCAGGTGTCGGTGTAGTAGCGGTACTCGACGTGCATCGCGTCGCGCGAGCCGAGGTCGCCCACCAGTCGGGTCTTGAAGGCACGGCCGGTGCGCGTGCGCGGATTGCGCTCGGGCACGGCGGCGCCGAACACGCGCGCCACCCGATACGGGCTGCCGAGATAACCGTCGTCGGAAAGCGCCTCGAAGTTGGCGCTCATCAGCCAGCGCGGCGTCAGGATCTGCGTCAGGCCGAGGCGGTACTGCCAGTGCGAGGCGGTGTCGTGGAACTCGGGCGAGCCGTGCTTCAAGACCGTGTCGCTCCCCCGCGTGAAGCCGAGGGCGATCGTCGACATGCCGCCGAACACTTCCTGCGTGACGTCGAGGCTGCCGCTGTTGGCGGTGTAGTCGGGCTCGTGGCTGGTGAGGGCGGCGAGCGTGATCTGGGCATCGCGGTAGACGTAGTCGGCGCTCAGGCCGAACTCGTGGCGCACCTCGTGGTACTTGCTCGCCGTCGTGACGACGTCGATCGACGCGTTGCTGACCGCGTCCATGTAATAGCTGCCCGAGAGCGAGACCTTGTCGAAGATGCTCTTGCGCACCAGAACCGCCGGGCCGTATGCGTTGACGCCGCCGCCGCTGTAGGAATGGATCAGTGCCTCGACTTTGTCTTCGGGCAGGTCGACGGCGCGCGCGTGGCCGGCGGCGAACAGGCCGCCGAGCAGCCCGCCCAGCAAGCCGAGCAGGCGCCGCCACAGGCTCATCGCCGCCCTAGTTGCAGCCACAGCCGCCTCCCTGCACGCCGGTCGCGCCGCGCGCGCCCTCGCGCACGTCGCGCACGTGCTCGAAGTGCTTCTCGGGCAGCGAATCGCGCGACAGCTTCATGATCGGATCGGCGAGGCGCTCGCGCTCGTACGGCTTGACCCAGGGCTGGATCGGCTTGATGGTGGGAAGCCAGGAGCAGCCGCCGAGCAGCGCCGCAGCCGCCAGGAGGGCGATCGACGAGGCGGCGCGAACGTTCATTTCAGCAACTCCCGGATCTGCTTTTCGTAGTTGTCCTCGTAGCCCGTCAGGTAGCCGCGATGGATGTAGCGAACCTTGCCGTCGCGATCGATGATCACCGTCGAGGGCATCGTGGTCAGGTCATACAGCTTGCTGACGGTCTTGTCTGTATCGAGAAGAACCGGGAACGTGACGCCGAGCTTGCTGGCCACTTCCTTGGCCTTGCTCGAGTCGTCGTCGACGTTGACGCCGAGCAGCACGAAGCCCGAGGCGCGGTACTTCTCGAACAGGCGATTGAGCTGCGGCATCTCCTGCCGGCAGGGGCCGCACCAGGTCGCCCAGAAATTGACCATGACGACGCGGCCGCGCTGATCCTTCAGGTGCAGGTTCTTGCCGCCCATCACGTTGAGCGTGAAGTCGGGCGCGGCGGTCGCGGGCGCGAGCGCCGGCGAGGCGGTGCTCGCGATCACGGCGAACGACGTGCATAACGCCAACCGCAGGAAGGCGCCGGCACGGCGAACGGGGGATGAGGTGCTCATGAGGGCCTTCGTGGATCAGAAGAAGAAGCTGAGGCCGCCGGTCAGCTCGACGTTCTGCGTGCTCTGGCGCTTGCCGAGCAGGTCGAGCGAGAAGACGTGGTCGCGCAGGTCGAGCTGCAGCGCGGCCCAGTCGGCGAGATAGACGCGGTAGCCGAAGCCGACGTTGAAGGTGGGCTTCCTCTGGTCGGCGAACTTGGTGCTGCCGACGCCGGTGATGACGTAGAACTGCGAAGGCCGCGCGTGCCGGCCGCCGATGAAGATCTCGCCGGGCAGCAGGTTGTAGCCGATCGACAGGTTGTAGTAGCTGAGCTTTTCGCGCGTATCGGGGAAGACGCCGCCCGGAAGGATCTGGCGGAACAGCTCGTCGCTCACCTTGGTCTGGCCGTAGACGCCTTCGACGAAGAAGTCCTCGGTGATGTGATAGCCGAGCTTGACGCCGTAGACCCAGCTCGAGCCGAAGTTCTGGGTCGCGTAGGTGCCGGTGTAGAGGCCCATCTCGAAGTCGTTCGACGGGAACTTCGGCACCTCGAGATCGCGCCGGTCGACCTGCGGCACGACGACCTGGTCCTGCGGCGGCGGCGGCGGATCGGCCGCGAGCGCGGTGCCGCCCGTCGCGACGAGCGCGGTTGCCAGGAGAAGCTTCTTCGCAGTCTTGTTGTTCATGGTGTTGACGATGGTCGTGGCCATCGCTTCAGAAGAAGAAGGAAAGACCGGCGGTCCAGGCCTTGTATTCGGTCGATCGCTGGTCGCTGACGAAGGCGGTGTAGAGGGAGTAATCGGCGCTGAGCACGAAGCGATCGGTGAGGTGGTAGCGGACGCCGACCGTCGCGACGCCGAGCTTGGCGTCGGTGGTGGCCGCTCCGATCAGGCTCAAGTTGGGAAAGTTCTTGAACTTGCCGAGGCCGACGCTGAAGAACGGTGACAAGCGGTAGTCCGACCACGGCTCGACGACCACGTTGACGTGCCAGAGATCGGTGCCCGAGAACACGCCCTGCACCTGGCCGTAGGTGCCTTCCAGGCTCAAGGTGTCGGAGAGGCGATAGCTGGTCCATACCTTCAACATCGGCTCGGCCTTGAAGTGTCCCCAGGCCGCGCCGAGTTGAACCTTGCGGCTCAGGTAGTCATCGAGAAGAACGTCACGAAAGGTCTTCTTGCTGCCCACCGCCGTGAGCGTCGTCTCGAGTTGCGCGCGGCTGACCCAGCCGACCTTGCCGTCGTCGGTGCGGACGCGAAACCAGTCGGTGTGGCGCAGCTCGATCTCGATCCACTCGTTGCGCGGCGCGACGAAGAAGATCGGATAGCCGCGGCCGGGCCCGCTGCGCAATTCGATGTAGGCGTCGCCGACCAGGACGCGCTCGGCCTTGGGCGAGCGCGCCGGCTTCGGCGCGGGCGCGCCGGTGGCGACCGGGGCGGATGCCGCGGCGACCGGGGCGGATGCCGCGGCGAGCGGTGCCGAGGCTGCCGGCACCGGTGCGGAGGCGACGGCCGCAGGCGATGAAGCTGCCGGATCAACGGCGTCGGCCGCATGCGCGCCGGCGATGAAGAGAAGCGCACCGACGAGCCATGCGCCGGTGGCGATGAGATGCGAAGGCCGAACGAGATTGCCGCGCGCGCCGCGCACGCTCACGAAGCCGGCTGCGCTCACTGGGTGTTGCACGTGCCGGTCTTCGGATCGGCCGGTGTGAACATCGAGTAGGTGGAGGTGCTGAACTCGTCCTGCCCGAGCGGGGACGGATGGGTGATCCAGTACTTGATCAGCTTGACGTTCGGATCGCTCTCGCTCGGGAAGATCAGGCCGCCGCCATGAAAGACGTTGAGCAGCAGCGGCTTGTCCAGCAAACGGCTCTGCGCCGTGTTGCCGATGACGACCATTCCCTGGGCCGAATAGAAGTTCTTGTAGATGTCGCTGGCACGGATGACATCCGGCGTGTTGGCCGGATCGGAGACGTCAACCGGCTGCGCCGCGGGAACGATGCGAAACGCGCCGCCGGTGCCGGTCACCGTATCGTGGCAACCGGAGCCGGCGCAGGTATTGGTTGTTGCGACGCCCGGGATCTGCAGCTGGGAAATGATGATCGGGTTGATGCACTTCTGGAAGTACGCGAACGCGAGGTGCTGGTGTCCCTGCTGGGCATCGGGGTTGCTCACCGCCGGCGGGTTGCTGAGCGGGTTCGACGAACCCCCGCAAGCCGCCAGCGTGCTGAGCAACGCGATCGATAGGAATGACCTCCGCAGTTCCGTCATCAGTGTCAACAGCCCGTGGCTATCCAGCTTGCGATGGTGTTGTAGCTCGCGCTGCCCACCGGCAGCACCGGCACCGTCACCGGCGAGCCGTCGCTGTTGCGCGCACCCGGGGGATGCGGCACCGTCGAAGGCTTGGTCAACAGGTAGTTCGAAGCCGCGTTGCATGCGTTGGAGATCATCGTGAGGGTCACGCCGTAATCGCCCTTCACATCACCGGTAAGAACGAACCGGTTGTTGCGGAACGACGTCCCGATTGGAACTGCTGACATGCTACTGCCGATGGCCTGGTGGCAAGCAGCTGCACACGTCGTAGAGAGGATAGGCAGGACATTCGTCGCGAAAGTATCTTCACTGAGGCCGTTGATCGTGCGCACGTTGGCGGCCGGATCGAACGGATCGTTGAAGTACTTGCCGCCCAGATCCATGAACTCGGCGAGCACGCGCAGCTCGGCCGCGTTCAGCATCTTGCTGTGGTCGGGTGCCGTCGACGGCGGATTCGGATGGGCCGCACGCGCATCGGCGCCCGACATCAACGATTGGCCCGTCATGATCTCGAACAGGCGGCTCTTGCGCGCCAGGCCGAGGGCCTCGCCTTCGCTTGCTGCCGTGTCGACCAGCGCAGGGCCGCGCACGATGACCAGCACGCCTTCTTCGACGCGCGTCAGCGGCAGGCCCGTGACCGGGTCGAGCTGCGGATCGCCGAGCATGATTTCCTCGTAGGAGGTGTTGCGGCCGCTGCCGCCGAGCGCCGCGCTCAGGTCGAGCTTGTCGGGATCGTTGTGGCAGCCCGTGCAGGTGTTGGTGCCGCGGTTGCGCGTCCAGAGCGGCGCGATGTGGGTCGGGTAGTTGATGATCCCGTTGGTCGGCGCGGCCGTGGCGAGGTCGTCACTGGCCACGGCGTTGCCGGTGTACTTGAGGGCGATCGTCGGCCGTGCGGTGACGCCGGCCTGGGTCGTGTCGGCCCAGAAGTCCGTGTACATCAGGTCGCCGACGAGCTTGAGCATGGTCGGATCGAGGCGTGTTCGGGTCGACGCCATCGTCTCGCCGGACTGGTGCGCGGCCTGCAGCGTCGACTTGACGCCGGTGGCGACCGTGTTGACGACGGCGCCCGAGTTGAGCGCGCCGCCGCGGCGCGGGCTGTGGCAGCCGTCGCAGGTGCGGCGCTCGCCCGGCCGGACCTGGATCCAGTTGGTGTGGGTCTGGAAGGCGCGGCCTTTGTCGTCGATGACCGCGAGGGCGATCGGAGTGTCGGCAGGCACGGTCAGCTTGAACGAGCCATCGGGCTCGATCGGCGCATAGCCGAGGATCTGCTGCATCTCGAACTCGGTCTCGCCGATCGCGCCGCGCATGCCGGTCATGCCGCCGGGAGGCGCGATGGCGCGGACGGCGCGGATGAAGCGCGCCGGCGCGCAGCCGTACGCGGCATCGGCCGGGTTCTTCATCTTCGCCAGGTCGGCGACCTGCGAGCGCGTGTCGAGCGGATCGGTCGGCGCGGTCTTGGCGATCGCACTGGTGCAACCGGCCGGCATGTCAGCGGCCGTGAGCACGCCGTCGCCCATGCGGCCGAGGCCGTCGGTGTCGTAGACGCTGCGCACTTCGAGCAGGCCGAGGTTGGCCGCCGCGAGCGTGGCGTCGACGTTGGTCGGCTCGGTCGCGTTCGGCTCGGTGCGGGCCTGGATCGCGGCCGGGTGGGTGTTCATGAAGCCGGGCGGCGCGGCGGCGACGATCAGGAAGGTCTGCGCCGCCGGATCGAACATGTAGACCGCATACGACGGCTTGACGTTGTCCTGGACGTCGTCCTTCTGGATGTCCTCGACCAGGCGGTTTTCCATGCCCAGGCGCGAGAGCTCATCGGCGGTCAGCGTCGAGCACGAAACGACGACGCCCTTATTGGTGACTTCGCAAGGCGTGAACGAGACGAGGACGCGATCGGTGCCGTCCCAGAGCGGGTACGGCGTGCTGATGCGGCCGTACTGCGAGATGCCGCGGCCGAGGCTCAGCAGCTGCGCCGTCGCCTGGTGCTGGCCGACGCCGGTCACGCCGGGCGTGGCCGGAGTGTTCTGCTCGGAAAAATTGGCGGCGTCGATGAAGACGAGCGCGCCGCCTTCGTGGGTGCCCGACAGCGGCATCAGGTCGGAGGCGAGGAAGCCCGCGTACTTGCCCTTCGGGTCCATGTCGCGCGGGTGTAGGAAGCTGTTGCCGTCGCTGTGCGCGCCGTAGAGCACGAACAGGTCGGTGCCGTCTGGCTTGGCGCGGAAGATCTTGAAGTGATTGCGGCCGCCGACGTGATCCCAGCGCGAATACATGATGTCGCCGTTCTGGCGCACTGTCGGGCTGCGGTCGTGGCTCTGGTTGAACGAGATCTGCGTCACGTTGCCGCCGTCGGCGTCCATCGTGTGCAGGTTGAAGACGGTCTCGCGCTCGTACTCGTCGAGCGCCTTGTAGGTGTGGCCGAGCGCCTGGTTGACGCTGGACTTGGTCTGCCGGTTCGAGGTGAAGACGTAGCCGCGGCCCGCGGGCAGGTAGGTCGGCTCGACGTCGTCGTTGCCGGTGGCGGTGAGGCGACGGAACGTGCCGCCGGTCAGGCCGCCGACGGTCATGTCGTATTCCCAGATGTTCCAGGCGCCGGTACAGGCCTTGGCCGTGCCGATCATCGCCGTGTTGCTCGACGGGCACCGCATCGAGAAGATGATCTTCTTGCCGTCGTACGAGACCTCGGGGCTCTGCACGTCGCCCACACCCTGGGTGAACTGGGCCGTGACGTTGTGTTCGATCGCGCTCGCCGAAGACTTCTCGCGGATCATGAGATCGCCGCCCGGCGCGCTCGGGCCGCCGTTCGTGGGGTTCTGGCTGATCGTGTTTGCGCGCTGTGCATATGCGATCGGCACGTCACCCGCGACGGTGACTGTTGCCGAGTCGCTGCTACTACTGCCGCTGCCGCAGCCCGCCAACACGCCCGCCAGCAGCACGCTGCTGGTCCATAACGATCCGGTCACGACCTTGTTCATGGAAGTCTCCTGGTGGTCTCGGGTCTACGAAAAATCATTGACTTGGCGACATTCCGGACCCTGGCGCGGCCAGCAATCCGGACGAAAAGTGAAGGGCTCCCGCAGCATCGACGACCACGGCGTCGACTCCCTGCTGCGACTCGACCAGCGCCATTCCGCGCGCCACGCCGAGTACGAAGACGATCTTTGAAAGCGCTTCGCTGGTCAAGCCGTCGTCGGCAAGAATCGTCACGCTTTGTATTTCGGAAGGCGATTTGCCAGTCGATGGATCGATCAAGTGATGAAAACGCACGCCATCGGCATCGAAGTAGCGTTCGTAGTCGCCCGAGGTCGAGATCGAGACGTCTTCGAGCGGCAGCATGGCGACGACCTTGCCTGGACGGCGCGGGTCGCGAACGCCGATCGACCAGGGTCGGCCGCGCCGATCGCCGATGACGCGGCTGTCGCCGCCGGCGCTCACCATCGCGTGGGCGATGCCGCGCCGGCGCAGGATCGCGACCGCGTTGTCGACCGCGTGGCCCTTGGCGAAGCCGCCGAGATCGATGCGCACGCCCGGGCGCGCGAAGCGCACGGTGCCGGCCTGGGTATCGAGAACGAGATGGCGCCAGCCGACGGCGGCGCGCGCCGCGGCGAGCTCGGCCTCGCTCGGCCGGATGCGCTGGCGGTAGTCGTAGAGCTGGCCGACCGCGGCGTAGGTGATGTCGAACGCGCCGCCCGACAGCTCGGCGAACTCATTGGCGCGAACGATCAGGCGTGCCATCTCGGCGCTGACCGGCACCGCCTTCGAGGCGGCATCGCGGTTGATGATCGACAGCTCCGAGTCGGCCTTGTGCGGGCTCATCGTCCGGTCGATGCGATGCATCTCGTCCATCACCGCGGTGATCGCCGCCTCGCCGGCGGCGCGCTCGTCGCTCCACAGCTCGACGCTGATCGCCGTGCCCATGATGGCTTCGTCGCGCTTCAGCCAGGCGCCGGCCGACGCGGCTCGGCCGAACCTGCCTAACACGTTGGCCTCATGCTGATTCGCCTGGGTACTGCCGAACACGGGTGCTGCGCTTTCTTCGAGAAAAGAAGGCCGGCGACGACTTGATACGAATGCCGGCCCCCGACCCATACGCAGATGACGTGCCCGTGCCGGCAAACGCGCTGGCCCGCCCGCAAAGCGGCAATATTTGTTAGTCGCACTGCAGAACCGCCGAGGCCGCCAGCCCGAAGCGACGAAATTTTCACGCTTGTGCGAGCAGATGCTTCACATGTGTCTGAACGCAACTGTCGCGCCCGCGCGCCAAGCACCTTGGCGCACGCGCTCAGGTCGTGTAGAGCGTGATGCAGGAGATCGCGAAGCGGTAGCCGAGGACGCCGGGCGCTCGAGCGGCGCCAAGGTCAGTATTTCGCGGTGCGGATCGCCGCGCCGCCGCCGCTCAGCTTGATGCGCTGGCCGGTGTCTTCGAGCTTGCTGCCGTCGAAGCGAAAGACCTGGATGTCCTTCTCGAGCATGTTCTGCACGAGGATGGTCGCGCCGTCGCGCGCGAAGGCGATGCCCTGCGACCAGTGGCCGACCGGCGCCTGGGCGATCTTCACGAGCTTCATGCCGTCAGTGCGAAACAGCACCAGCCGGCCGCTGGCGTTGTAGAACGGCGATTCCTTGGCCTTGCCCGAGCCGTCGTGGATGACGACGGCGAGGATCTTGCCGTCGGGCGAGAGCTGGATGCCCTCGGGCGTCGGCCCGACGGTCACGGTCTCGACCACGCGCGGCGGCTTGGCCTGCATGTCGATCATGCTCACCGTGTCGGCGTCGCCGAGATTGCGGCCGATGTTGGCGACCACCGCGAAGCGGCCGTCGGGTGACATGTCGGCGCCGTAGGGGCGCAGGCCGGCGGCGAAATCGCGCTTGGCCGACTCGACCTTGCTGCCGTCGACCGTCAGCAGCGAGAGCACGCTGTCGCCGTCGCGCGTGACGAGCGCCGTCTTGCCGTCGGGCGTGAAGACGACGTGGCTCGGGCCCGAGTTGGCGTCGCCGAGGCTCACCTTGCCGGCCGGCGTCAGCGTCTTGCCCGAGACGGTGAAGACCGAGACCGTGCCCTCGTTGCGGTTGGCGACCAGCGCCAGCGTGCCCTGCTTGTTGAACGAAACCCCCGAGGCGCCGGCGCCGGCCTTGAGCGTCGCGATCACGGCCGGCGGCGAAGCCTTCAGGTCGATCACGCTGAGCGTGTCGTCGGCGACGACCTTCTTGGCATCGCCCGGATCGACCTTGCTCGCCCGCGTGACGAGGGCGATCGATTCGTCGGGCGCAACGGCGACGCTCATCGGCGGCCCGACGACGCTGGTCGGCACCGCGAGCTCGGCGACGACACGCGGCGGCTTGGCGCCGAGGTCGATGATCGTCACCGTGTCGGCTGGCGCGTTGGCGACGACCGCGTTGGCGCCGTTGTCGAGCGTCGCCTTGTTGTCGTTGGCCGAGACGGCCAGCTGGGCGCGCGCGCCACTCGCGGCGAGGGCGATGCCGGCGATCGCCAGCGCAGTGCGAACGAGGGTGTGCATGCTGCCTCCTGATCGGGCCGGCTCGCGGCCGGCTCCTTGTTGTCAAACGGTGCGGCCCGCGGGCAGCGCGCGCAGTCTACGCGCGCCGCTCAGTCGTTCACCAGGCGATAGCCGACGCCGGTCTCGGTGAGCAGCATCTTCGGCTGCGCCGGATCGTCCTCGAGCTTGTGGCGCAAGGTGCCCATGAAGACGCGCAGGTAGTGGTTGTGCTCGACGTGCGAAGGCCCCCATACCTCGCGCAGCAACTGGCGATGAGTGAGCACGCGGCCCGGGTTGGCGACCAGCACGCCGAGCAGGCGGAACTCGATCGGCGTCAGGTGGACCTCGTGGCCACCCTTTCTGACGACGCGCGCGTCGAAGTCGACCTCGACGTCGCCGATCACCGTGCGCGCCTCGGCGCCGTCGCGCAGGCTCTGCTGGCGGCGCCGGTTGGCGCGCACGCGCGCCAACAGCTCGCCGACGCCGAACGGCTTTTCGATGTA
>Ga0097691_1002128_pt1 | contig 13698 bp, 9 predicted proteins | sample NGESurdeep072012_8_FD_72858 | JGI IMG/M metagenome (GOLD analysis project Ga0097691, IMG submission 72858) | Arctic peat soil microbial communities from Barrow, Alaska - NGEE Surface sample 210-1 deep-072012 | ecosystem: Environmental > Terrestrial > Soil > Wetlands > Peat ...
GCGACGCCGCAGCGCGCCCCGCTTGCCCTGAGCCTGTCGAAGGACCTGCGCCGCGCCCCTGCGGCACGCCGCGCGGCCTGACGCGGGACGTGCGACCGGTCCGCAGATCGAGCCGCTGCGTCGCGCCGTCCTGCGACTCGGCGTAGACAGTCGTCCAGTCGGTCGGATCGTTCTGCGTGTAGAAGCCGTCGCCGCCGCCCACGCGGAACCAGTCCTCGTTGATGATCCCGTTGTTGCTGCGCGTGGCGCTCGGCCCGCACCACGATCCGTTGTCCTGCAGGCCGCCGCACACGTAGTACGGCTTCCGCATGTCGGCGCTCACGGCGTAGAAGAGGCCCGCGGCGAAGTTGTTCACGTACTCCCACGTCGCGCCCTGGTCGTAGGTGACGTCGAGGCCGCCGTCGTTGCCGATGATCACGTGGTTGGTGTTCTTCGGATCGATCCAGATGGCGTGATGGTCGCTGTGCGCGACGCCCTGGACGTTCTGAAACGTCCTCCCGGCGTCAACGGATTTGTAGAACGGCGCGCCGCCCTGATAGATGATCTTGTCGTTGCTCGGATCGACCCGCACCTGGCTGTAGTACATCGGGCGATCGACGATGTTGCTCGTCAGATGCCACGTCTTGCCTTTGTCGTCGGAGCGCCAGATGCCGGTCTTGTTCGGATTGAGCGCCGGTGGCGTCGTGGCGCCGCCGCGTCCACCGCCCGACTGAGGCGCCGCCGCTCCTTCCGCGGCCGGCGCTTCGCCGGTGCCTTCACCGCCGGCGCCGCCGCGCCCCGGCATCACCGCGCCGTTCTCCGCCAGTTGTCCTTCGTCGTTCACGCCGGCGCCGGTGCCGCCGGTCGCGCCCACTTCAATCTGCGCGACGACGACGCCAGGTTTGCCGCGGCCGACGTCGAGGCCGATGCGGCCGATGTACTGATTGTCGGGCAGCCCGTTGCCCGAGAGCTTCGTCCACGACTTGCCGGCATCGGTCGTTTTCCAGATGGCGCTTCCGGGGCCCGATCCGTTGAAGCCCCACGCGGTGCGGCGGCGCTGATACGACGCGGCATACAGGGTGTTGGGATCGTGGGCATCCATCACGACATCGGTGAAGCCGGTATCGTTGTCGATGAACTTCGACTTGGTCCACGTCTTCCCGCCGTCGGTCGTCTTGAACAGCCCGCGCTCGTCGTTGGGTCCGAAGAGATGCCCGACCACCGCCACGTACACCGTATCGTCGTTGCGCGGATCGATGACGATGCGCGCGATCGATTGCGAGTCCTTGAGGCCGACGTTCGCGAACGTCTTGCCTCCGTCGGTCGACTTGTGGATACCGTCGCCGAACGTCGAGCTCTGGCGGTTGTTCGCCTCGCCGGTGCCGACCCAGACGATATCGGGATTCTTCTGGCTCACGGCGACGTCGCCGATCGACGCCGACGAATAGGTTTCGAAGATCGGCGTCCACGTCGTGCCGTTGTTCACGGTCTTCAAGACGCCGCCCGTCGCCAAGCCGATGTACATCGTGGCCGGGTTGCTCTCGACCACGGCGATGTCGTCCACGCGGCCGCCGATGTTGGCGGGGCCGATCGAACGGAACCGGAAGTTTTTCAGCAGCGGGTCGCTGGACTGGTTGATCGGCGGCGCCTGCGGCGGGGCCTGACCGCCGCGGCCTTGCGCGTAGCCGTGGAGTCCGAATGCCGCCGCGATCGTCGCTGCGAAAAGAAGGACGGAGCGTCTTGGGGTCACGACATACCTCTCTGCATCCAAGGATGTGAGGATCTTACATCCTTCGGATTCGTGTACAATGCGTCGTTTCAGCCGTGGAATACCACATCACGCACTATGATCTCGAGCAGGGCGCGCTCGAGATTCAATACATCGAGGAGTTTTTCGGCGAATTTCCGCGCAAGAAGACCGCGGCGGAAATCGTCCGCCGCCTCACCGGGCGCGCGCACCTGATTCTCCTCGCCAACGCCCCGCTGCCCGACGACCGTGGCTCGGTCGTGCCGGTCTCGTTCAAGGTGGCGCACGAAGTCACCATCAACGAAGCCGAACCCAAGCTGCACGACCTCGTCAACCGGCTGCGCGACTACGTCCGGTTCGACGGCCGGCGCATCCTGTATACCTGGATCGGCGGCACGCGCCGCGACTGGCGCGGCCAGGGGCATTTCCGTGCGCTCACCGAGCAGCAGGAAGTGTGGGCCATCGAACAGGGGTTCGACGAGATCGTCGTCAAGACCAAGAACAAGTTCTACGACATGCGCGGCACGCTCGATCACCTGCGCTTCGAGGTGGTGAAGTACGAGCGCAACGCGGCGGACAACGCCGAGTCCAAGGTGTATTTGAGCAAGAAGCTCCTGCCGCACCTGATCGAGCAGCACCGCAGCGCCAAGACCGTGGTGCAAATCACGATTTAGTGCGAACGGAGAGCATGACGCCGAAGACTCCCTACTCCACATACCTCGGCGACCGCGAGCCGATCGCGTCGATGCGTGATACCTCCGAGCGCATCCGCGCGCTGACCGACGGCTGGTCGCCGCAGCAGTTCGAACGCACGTATGCGCCGGGGAAGTGGACCGCGCGCCAGATCCTCACGCACCTGGCCGAAACCGAGATGGCGCTTGGCTATCGTGTGCGCATGGCGCTCTGTTCGCCCGGCTACGTGGCGCAGCCCTTCGATCAGGATGCGTGGATCGTGAAGGAATCGCGGACGACCGGCGCCGAGGCCGCCGCCGCGCGCTTCGCGCTACGGCAGATGAATCTGTCGTTCTTCGCCGCTTTGTCGGCCGCCGAGCGCCAGACGCCGTTCACGCACCCCGAGTCCGGCGCGCTCACCGTCGACTGGGTAATCCATCAGATGGCGGGACACGACCTCAATCACGTGCAGCAGCTCGAGACGATTGCCGCGTCGCCGTCTCCCGTATAGCCTCGAAAAACACTTGCGCCGCCTCCGGAATCGCGTCGAGCCTGACGTGCTCGGCGTCGCCGTGCATCGACGCGACCTCGTCGGCGGACACGGGGGCGGGAAAGATGCCGTAGCTCGTGACGCCGCGCGGCCGGAAGGCATTCGAATCGGTGCCGTACGGCACCAGGATCGGCGTGATCACGGCATCGGGGTGGCGCCGGTGAATCGCCGCCTCGAGACTCCGATAGAGCGGCGTGTCCTGCGGCGACACGATGGGATCGTCCGACTCGCTGATCACGTCGATCTCGAGCCCGGGATCGCCGAGCCCGCGGCGGATGTCGGCGAGCCACTGGTCGCGCGTGGTGCCCGGCAGCACGCGGCAGTCGAGCGTCGCCTCGGCGACCGACGGGATCACGTTCGCCTTCGGCGGATCGCCGACGCCCGATCGGATCGTCGTCACCGCGATGGTCGAGTGCTGGATCGCGTTGGTGAACTTGTTGATCGCGAAGGCGCCGACCCGCTCGTGCATCGTGCTCATCAGCCCGGATGCGACAGAAGAGGCTGACGGACCGGGCGGGGGTTCGGCGAGGAGACGCGCGAGCGCACGAACCAGCCGATCGTTCGGGTTCTGATCGTTTGGCTGGCTGCCGTGTCCCGCGACGCCCGTCGCGCGCACCTTGAGCCAGAGGAGTTTCTTTTCGGCGACCGAGATGCCGTACACCAGCTTGCCGGCCGTGAAGAGATCCGGGCTGCCGAAGCCGCCTTCGTCCAGCACGAACTCGGGATCGAGCTCGGCGTAATGATTCGCGATCATCCAGCGCGCGCCCATCGCGCCGCCGACTTCCTCGTCCGGCTCGGCCAGGAGAATCACGTCGCGCGCGAGCGGCACGTGCTGCCGCTTGAGCATGAGGAACGCCATGACGTGCGCGACGCCGAGGCCTTTCATGTCGAACGCGCCGCGCGCGCGCATCTCGCCGCCGACGATCGTGGCGGCGAAGGGGTCGACTTTCCATTGCGAGCGGTCGGCCGGCACCACGTCCATGTGATGAAGCAGCAGGATCGCCTTGCCCGCCGCCGGCGTGATCGTCGCCTTGAGGCGCGCGTAGATGATCGCCTTGCCCGGCGCCGATTCGTACCGCGTTACCGGGATGCCCTCGCGCTCGAACACCGACGCGAGAAGGTCGGCCGTCTTGCGCGTATCGCCGGGCGGGTTCGATGTGTCGATGCGGACGTACTGCTGGAGGAGCCGAGTGGCCTCGGCACCCGCAGCGTTCCAATCGGGTGCCTGTGCAGATATCGCACGCTGGGCAACCACGAAGGACACCAAGGACACCAAGACAAAAGCCAACCAGTATTTTCTTTGTGTCCGTCGTGTCCTTTGTGGTGAATCAGTATTCATATCGACTCAAACACTCCCGTTTCGCGATTCTTGCGCACCCGGTCCCATGGAAAGTAGCGGCCGTTCATCGCGACATACACGCCGGGCGGCAGCACCTGCACGAACGACAGCGCGCTCCCCAGATTGAAAAGTCCGTCAGAGCTCCCGAACGCGTACGGAATCATCGCGCCCGTCAGCACGATGGTTCGGCCGGCGGCATCAGGAAACGCGGCGGCGAGCGCCCGCGCCGTCTCGACCATCGTGTCGGTGCCGTGGGTGATGAGCACGCGCGGCTCGGCCGCTTGCCTGCACCGCTCGACGATCAGCGCGCGGTCGGCGTCGGTCATGTCGAGGCTGTCGATCATCATCAGCGTGGTGACCGACACGTCGAGCCGGCAGCGTCCAAGCCGCAGCATTTCAGACAGATGGGTCTCGTTGAACGCCAGCGAGCCGGTCAGCTCGTTGTATTCCTTGTCGAACGTCCCCCCGGTCACGAAGATGCGAATCACGGCTGGGTCGTCGACAGATACAGTGCGTTGAAGAGCAGTGGAAACGTCGCGTGCGTCTGCGCGCGGTGCTGTGGGCGCAGGCCGAACAGGACTACGCGGCCCGGGCTCATGTCGATCGAGACCACCGCCGCGCGCCCCGCCATCAATTCTTCGCCCTTCAGCCAGCCCGACGCGAGCACATTCGTGTTCGGGTATCTCGCGACGACGGTCGTCTTCTGCGAGGAGAAGCCTTCGACGAGCGTGAAGAACGGGCTGTTGATGTAGAAGCCGTAGGTCTCCGGCGCGACGCCGTAGCCGAACGGGCTCGCCGTGTCGACTTCGAGCCGCAGAATCGCGCCCGGTGCGAAATGCTGATCGCGCGACAGGCCGCGCTTGAGATCGCGCACGGGAATGGGCAGCCGGTCGATCGCCAGATCGCACGCGTTCCCCATCGTGATGAGCGTGCCGCCGTCGGCGACGAACTGCTTCAGGTTGTCCACGCCGGCCTCGCCGATGCCGCCGCGATATTCCGGCCGGATGGCGGGAGCGTCGAAGCCGTCCACGATGTCGCGCGGGTTCTGATCGGCCAGGATGATCGCGTCGAACTTCTGGCGCAGCTTGCCGCCCCGGATGTCGTCGTTGTGAATGGAGGTGAGGTTGAACTCGTATTGTTCGAGCACCCAGCGCGTCCATCCCTCGTCCATGTTCCCGCCGGTCCACGGCTGATACATCGCGACGCGCGGCGCACGAAGGTTCAGGGTTCGGGGTTCAGGGTCCAGGGTTCGCGGTTCGGCGGCCGCCTTCACCGAGAGTCCGAGGTCTTTCGCGATCTGGTCGATCGTCGACCGCGGCACACCGGTCACGGCCACGCGCGAGGGCGCCTCGAACGAGACGTGCGCGCCGTCCTTCAGCAGCCTGTTGATCGCGATCGCGGTGTCCGGCCCCTTGTCGTCGAACGTGAACCGCGTGCCGCTGCCGTCGACGCCGCCCGGCATGGCCGGAAAGCTGGCCACGGGCGTCAGCTTCAGCGACGCGGGCAGCGCATCCTTCACGAACACCGTGTCGACGCCGAGCAGCATGCCGAGCGACCAGGCGGTGACGTCATAGGGCGCTTCGGGCGGCGCGGAGGGTGCGCGCCGGACCTCCGGATACGTCTGCTTCTCGAGCATGTCCTTCGCGTAGCGCGCGAACACCTGCGTCATCGGAATGACGAACGTGCCTGCAGCATATTTCTTCCCGTCGGCTTCGAATGCGGCGCCGGCGCGATACACGTCCACGCCGCCCATGTGCAGCCGATCGACCAGGTGCACCGCTTCGCGCGCGTCGTGCTGCGGCTCGATCGGCACGAGAATCGCCGACGGGTCGCTCTTCTTGCCGTCCTCGATCGTCGCGCGATTCACCTCGTAGATCTGCCGCACGATGGTTTCCCGTCGATCCGCCGCCGTCTCGAGCAGCGCCATCGTCGCAATCATTTCGTAGTCGACGATGTCGCGGAGGGTCCAGTGGCCGCCCATCCAGGGTCTGGGATATTCGGTGCGCGGGTTGATGTCGGTTGGAGGAGGCAGCGGATTCAGGTTGAAGCGGCCGCCGCCTTCGGCGCGTCCGCCGCCGGCCGCACCAGGGGCGCCGCGCCCACCGCCGTCGGCCGGCGCGCCGCGACCCGAGCCGGCACGCTGCTGATCGATCGGCGCCGCGATGCGCGCGCTCGCGACTTCCGTGAGGAGGCCAATCTGGTTGTGCCACCAGCCGCTCCACGCCATCGCGCCTTCCCAGAAGTTCGTGTACGTCGCGTTGTAGATGATCCCTTCCTTGCCGGCCGCCTCGAGCGCGGCCGCCTGCGATTGCCCGAGGATGCCGTTCCAGCGATAGATCAGCGGGTGCACGTTCACGTTGATCGGGTCGGTCGCCGGCATGACGAAAATCCGCGCGCCGTTGCTGCCCTGCTGGTGCTCATCGAGCCAGACGGAAGGGAACCAGTCGTGCCACAGCAACTGCGCCGTGTACTCGCTCTCTTTCTGCGTGAACATGTACATGTCGCGGTTGTTGTCGTGGCCGACGTAGGGGTGGTAGAGGTACGGGATCGGGCTCGCTTCGTACGGCGTGCCGACGTTCTTGTTGAACCAGTCGGTCACCAGGATCTCGCCGTCGGGATTGAGGCTCGGCACGAGCACGAAGATCACGTTGTCCAGGATCTTCTTCACCTCCGGCGAATCCTCGGTCGCGAGCCGGTGCACGAGCTCCACCGACATCTGCGTCGCGCCGATCTCGGTGGCGTGGATGCTGCAGGTGATGAGCAGCACGACCTTGCCCTGCCTGAAGATCTCGTCGCGTTCGCTGTCGGACGGCGCGCCGCCCTGGAAGTACAGCTTGCGCTCCATCTGCTTGTAGCGGTCGAGGTTCTTCAGCGTGTCGGGCGCGCTGATTTCGAGCGCGATGAACGGATTGCCGCCCGACGTCTTGCCAAGCTCGCGGTAGCGCACGCGATCGGATCCGGCCGCCGCCAGCTTCATGTACTCGACGACTTTGTCCCAGCGAACGAGCTTGTTGTCGGCGCCGACCTTGAAGCCGAGGAACTGCTCGGGCGATTGGAGCGAGCCCGAGGCCCCGGACACGATCGCGCCTGCGATGAGCAAGGTGGCCGAGAGGAGACCGGCGTGGCGGAGGTGGCGTTTCATGGCTGGTAGTATAGGACCTTGAGATCGCGCACGCGCATGGACGCCGTCCAGGCGCCCATTATTCCCGTCATCGGCGAGATCATCCGGCGGACGCCCGGCACGATCTCCCTCGGCCAGGGCATGGTCCATTATGGCCCGCCGCTGGCGGCGCTCGATGCCGCGCGCGCGGCCATGGACGATCCCGCGACGCACCAGTACCAGGCGGACGCCGGGCTACCGGCGCTGATCGATCGAATCGGCGCGAAACTCGGCCGGGAAAACGGGATCGACGTCGCGCATGGACGCCGCGTCATGGTGACGGCCGGCTCGAACATGGCGTTCATGCACGCCGTGCTCGCCGTCACCGAGCCGGGCGACGAGATCGTACTGCCGGTGCCGTTCTATTTCAATCATGAGATGGCCATCGAGATGGCCGGCTGCCGCGTGGTGCGCGTGCCGACAGACGAGGCGTATCAACTGCGGCTCGATGCCATCCGCGCCGCGGTCACCGATCGCACGCGCGCGATCGTGACCGTCTCGCCGAACAATCCGACCGGCGCCGTCTTCTCTGAACGCTCGCTGCGCGAGGTGAACGCGCTCTGCGGCGAGCGCGGCCTGTACCATCTCGCCGACGAGGTCTACGAGTACTTCACCTACGGAACGGCGCGGCATGTGTCGGCGGGGTCGCTCGCGGGCGCGGCGCCGCACACGATCTCGTTGTACTCGCTGTCGAAGGCGTATGGATTCGCGGGCTGGCGCATCGGCTACGTGGTCTATCCCGAACATCTCGAGGAGGCCATGCTGAAGAGTCAAGACACGATCGTCGTGTGCGCGCCGATCGTCTCGCAGATCGCCGCCTGTGCCGCGCTCGATGTGGGGCGCGCGCACTGCGAGCCCTACGTCCGCGATCTCGCCGAGATTCGCCGTCTTGTCGTGGACCAGTTGTCGGCGCTCGCGCCGCTCGCGGACGTGCCGGCGGCCGACGGCGCGTTCTATTGTCTGCTGCACGTCCACACGCGGCTGGATCCGATGGCGCTCTGCGAGCGGCTGATCCGCGAGCACCGCGTCGCCGTCATCCCCGGGGCGGCGTTCGGCATGACCGACGGCTGCTACTTCCGTGTCGCGTACGGTGCGCTGCAGAGCGAGACCGTCGCCGAAGGCGTCGGACGTCTCGTCAATGGTCTGCGCGTGGAGCTTGGGGACGGCAGAATACGTCAGGATGCCTGAGGTCCCGCCGCCACCGCGCTTTGACCGTGCGACCTGGCTCGCGCTGCTCGTCGTCTCGGTCGCCGCTTTCTTCACCTACCTCTACTACTTCGACTATCCGGCCGTTCCGTTCTGGGACGAGCGCTACTACATCGTCGACGCGCAGAAATATATTCACGGAGTCTATTTCGTCGATCTGCATCCGCCGCTCGGCAAACTGCTCGTCGCGCTCGGCGAGCGGCTGTTCGGCGGCAACGTGGACACGACGCAATTCCTGAACGTCACCTACTGGGCCACGACCGTTCCGGAAGGGTTTTCGTTCGCCGGTTTTCGCTTCTTTCCCGTGCTGCTCGCGTGGCTGACGGCGCCGCTGCTGTTCCTGCTGTTCTTCACGATCACGCGCAGCCGCGTGCTCGCGATGCTGCTCTGCGGGCTCTACATCTTCGACAACGCGCTCGTCGTGCATCTGCGCGGGGCGATGCTCGAGGGGCCGCTGCTGTTCTTCACGGTGCTGCTGCTGCTCGCCGCCGTCTGGCTGCTCGGCACGCCGCCGGCCGCGCGCCGGCGCCAACGCACGCTGGCGCTCGTGATGGGCATCGCGCTCGGCTGCGTGCTCACCACGAAATCGATCGGCGTCGTGATGGTGTGGGTGCCGATCGCCGCCGCGTGGGGTCTGCGGCGCGAGCGGCGCCGCGCGCTCGAGTGTCTGACGATCGCGGCGATCGTCAGCGCCGTCGTCGTCCTGGCCGTCTGGGAGGTTCACTTCACGCTCGCGCGGCATCTGAATCCCGCGCTGCAAGAGCAGGGCTTCTACCAGACGCCATCGCCCGCCGCGCGCGCCTTTCTCCAGAGCGGCCAGCGCGTGCCGATCGCCGCGTTTCCGGCGATGCTTGGCGAAGCGCTTCGCTACGCGCGGTGGTACGACTCGGCGCGGCCGGCGATCGATTTCTGCCGGACCGACGAAAAGGCGAGCCCGTTCTGGATGTGGCCGATCGGCGCCCGATCGGTCGCGTACTGGTGGGACACCGACGACGGAGGCAAGTCGTTTCGCTATCTCTATCTTCAAGTGAATCCCGTCGTCTGGTGGACCGCGCTCGCGGGGCTCATCGCCGCCGTCTCGCTGCTCGTGGGATCAGCGATCGCGCCGCCGGCGAGACCGCTGAAGCACAGATTCCTGCTGACGATGTTCACGGGGCTGTACGTCGCGTATTTCGTGCCGTTCCGGTGGATCCACGGCGTGATGTTCCTCTATCACTACTTCATCCCGTTGATTCTCAGCTTCGTGCTCCTCGCCCTCGTCATCGACGAGATCACGCAGCTCGGGAGCCGCACGATCACGATGGGGCACAAGCAGACGGCGCTGGCGCTCTGGCTCGCCGCCGCGGTCACGTGCTTCTGGTTCTACAAGCCCATGACGTATTACGAGCGGCCGCTCACGCCCGAAGCGCTGCAGCGCCGCGCCATCGTGGCGCTGTGGGATCTGCGGTGCATCACCTGCCCGCATGCCGACGGGCTCTGCACGTCAGCCCAGAAATGAGCGCGGCGATGGTCGGCTGGCTCGATCGGCACACGCGCGCGTGCGTGTGGACGCTCGCGATGGTCGCCGTCGCGCTGCGGGCGCTCCTGGCCGCGTACAGCCCGTGGTCGTTCGGCTACGTGTGGGACCTCTATCACGAAGCGATTCAGCGGCTGTATGCGACGGGGCACCTGCCTGTGTCCACCGACTGCTGGGAGTGCTGGCAGCCGCCGCTGCTGTTCCTCGCGTCGTGGCCGTTGTACGCGATCGGCCGCATCGTGTATCCGACGTCGCCGTGGCCGGACGACTACGCGCTGCGGTTTGTCGGCGCGATTCCGCTGGCGGCCGGCCTCGCCTGTTTGTATTACACCTGCCAGCTCCTGCGGCTGACGCGGCAGCGAGGGGCGTGGCTCGTGCTCGGCCTCGGTGTCGCCGCCGCATGTCCGCTGCTCTTTTTCAGCAGCTACAGCATCGAGCCGGACATCCTGCTCGCGGGGCTGCTCGCGGCGTTCATCTACTACCTCACGCGCTGGCACCTCCACGCGCGCGCGGCATCGCGGCTCGACATCGTCCGCCTCGGCGTCCTCGCGGGGCTTGCCTCTGAAACGAAATACAACGGCCTGAGCGCCGTGGTGGCCGGCACGCTGGTGCTTCTATCGCACATCTCGTGGCGTGGCGCGACGCGGCGCGGTCTCAGCGCCCTCGTCTCGTTCCTGGTGGTGGCGATGCTGGTCGGTGGGTGGAAATACGTGGACAACGAGCGCCGCTACGGCACGCCGTTGTTCGCCAACGGCGATGCGGGCGCCGGCTTCAGCCTCTCGCAGCGCATGCTGCACACGCGGTACGAGTTCACGACGTTCCGCTTGCCGTCGCTGCTGGCGTTGACCAGGCCCGATGCGCCAGACGGCATGCTCACGGACCTGCCGGTCTACCGCAGCTTCTGGACGACGTTCCATGGACTGGTCTGGGGCGACATGGGATTGTTCACGAATCCGACGCGCCACGGCACGCGATATCCCTTCTACCACGATCGCCACATTCCGCCGTGGCTCGCGTCCGCCGTGCTCGTCCTCGGCATCGTGCCGAGCCTGCTGGCGATCGGCGGGCTGCTGATCACGGTGCGGCGTCGCGCCTATCTGCCGATCACGATCATGTCCGGAGTCGGATGGGCGATCTATCTGCAGTACGTCCTGTCGCAGGAGATCTGGGCGATCAAGGCCAAGTATCTGATGTTCCTGCTGCCGGCGTACGTCCTCTATGCGGTGATCGGTCTGCGGTGGGTGCGCGCGAAGCTGCCCGACGCGATTACCGCGGCCGTCGTTTCGGCGCTGGCCGCGCTGATTGTGGCGGCGCATCTGTATCTACTGCGATTCGCGCTCGGCTGATCGCGGTCCCTTTGTCCTGATACATGCGCTCGTCGGCTTCGCGCACGAGCGGGTTGATGTCGGTGGTGCCGTGCGGCACGTCGGTCCAGCCGACGCTCAGCCCGATGCCCGGCGGCAGCTCCACCGCTTCCGGCGCGGCGTCGAACGCGGACTTGAGCACCGCCGCTTTCCGCTGCGCCTCGTCGCCGGCGCAGGTGATCAGCACCAGGAATTCGTCGCCGCCCCAGCGGAAGATGTAGTCGGCTTCGCGGATGTGGCGCTTGAGAAACCGCGCGACGTATTGCAGCACGCGGTCGCCGGCGTCGTGCCCGAGCGCGTCGTTGACCGCCTTGAAGCGATTGACGTCGATGAAGAGCAGCGACAGCGGCAGATTGAAACGCAAGTGGCGCTGCAGCTCGCGGTCCATCACCTGTTCGAGGAACCGGCGATTGTGGCAGCCGGTCAGCGGATCGGTGATCGCCGCCTGCATCAACTCCTGTCGCGCCACCTCGAGCCGGCGGTTGGCCGTCCGCAGCTCATAGGTCATGTCTTCGAAGACCAGCAGGTGAATGCCGAGCGCCCCGAAGGTGTACAGCACGGCGTTCAGCACGAGAATCTCGAAGGGGAGCTGGGCGGTCGCGCGCGACATCGTGACGGCGCTCGTCACATTCGCCATGGCGAGGCCGAGGAGCACGAAGGCGACCAGGCCGGCGCCGATCATCCGCCGCTCGAGCAGCACCGCCACATACATCGATCCGGCGAGCGCCAGGAGCGCCGCCGCGATCAGATGCCCCGGGATGAACACCGCCGCCCGCCCCAATACGAGGGGCGCCACCGCGAACCAGGCGGCGACGACGATCAGCAGCTTGAGCCGCGCCGGCTGCACGTACTGCGTCTCCCTGAAGACGTCCGCGCTCGAGAGATACAGCGTGGCGGTGCAGATCGCGAGAAACTCCGAGAAGCCGGACGCGGCCTCTGCCATCCACGCCGTCGAATAGTGGTGCGCCTGGAGCAGCATCGCCGGCGCGATCAGCAGCCACCCAGCCGCCCACAAGAGAATAAAAGACCGGCGACGATGCGCATACTGCAGCAGCAGCAGCGCGCAGACGATGGCGGCGCCAAAGGCCGCCGCATGCATGGGGTTGATGAGGATCGGATTCAGACGTCCAGCTCTTCGGCTTCGTCCGCCCGCTCCATGATGAATCGGAAGCGGGCCGACGCATCCTTGCCCATCAGCTCGTTGATCACACGGTCGGTCATGATCTGGTCGGTGACCTCGACGCGCAGCAGCCGCCGCGTGCGCGGGTTGAGTGTCGTTTCCCACAACACTTTCGGCATCATCTCCCCGAGCCCTTTAAAGCGGGTGATCTCCGGTGCGCCGCGGCCGTTCTTGGCGTGCTGCTTCAAGATCGCGTCCCGCTGCGCATCGTCGAGCGCCCAGAACGTCTCCTTGCCGATGTCGATCCGGTAGAGCGGCGGCTGCGCGAGGTACACCTTGCCGTTGGCCATGAGCTGCGGCAGGTGGCGGTAGATGAACGTGAGAAGCAGCGTCGCGATGTGATTGCCGTCGGAATCGGCGTCGGCGAGGATGATGATCTTCCCGTACCGGAGCTTCGCCATCTCGAAGTTCTTGCCGAGGCCGCACCCGAGCGCGGTGACCAGGTCCGAGAGCTCCTTGTTCTCGAGCACTTTCGCGAGCGACGCGCTCTCGGTGTTCAACACCTTGCCGCGCAGCGGCAGGATCGCCTGGCGCGCGCGATCGCGCCCCTGCTTCGCCGACCCTCCCGCCGAGTCGCCCTCCACGATGAAGATCTCGCTGCCGTCGCTGCTCGAGTTGGTGCAGTCGCTCAGCTTGCCGGGGAGGTTGAGGCGCGTCGACGTGGCGCTCTTGCGCGACACCTCGGCCTGTGCCGCACGGCTCGCCTCGCGCGCCCGCGCCGCGAGAATGATGCGCGCGACGATGGCCTCCGCCACGCTGTTGTTGTGATTGAGCCAGTGCTCGAGCGCCGGCCGGACGACGCCGTCAACCGCCGAGATGAGCTCCGGGTTGTTCAAACGATCTTTCGTCTGCCCCTGGAACTGCGGCTCCTGAATGAACACGCTCAGGACGCCGGTCAACCCCTCGCGGATGTCCTCCGCCACAATCGTGACGCCCTTCGGCGCCAGGTTGTGCGTCTCGATGTAGTTCCGCACGGCCTTGCCGA
>Ga0097691_1002129_pt1 | contig 13693 bp, 14 predicted proteins | sample NGESurdeep072012_8_FD_72858 | JGI IMG/M metagenome (GOLD analysis project Ga0097691, IMG submission 72858) | Arctic peat soil microbial communities from Barrow, Alaska - NGEE Surface sample 210-1 deep-072012 | ecosystem: Environmental > Terrestrial > Soil > Wetlands > Peat ...
TATGCCCCATTCTGTACCAGTCATTCTAAAGAAACCATAGTTAACACCAATAAACGCATATCCAATAAATGTTGCTATGCCGCCTATTAAAACAAGAGGAACAACATAACTGCCAATTACTGCCCCCATTGATTGTGGCTCTAAGGAAATTTTTCCCCATTCAGTTTTAGGAGTAGTTAAAATATTCTTAACCCTTTCAATTAAGTTCATAATGTAAGTTTTAGTTTGAAAAAATATGAAAATTATTTATTGTTTGCAAATGTTTATAAATAAATTTTTTCTCAATTTATGCATATTTTTCCGCATTCAGCTTTTCCTGCAACTCCTGTAATTTAACCGCTAATGCTTCATTTTCTATTATAATTTCTTCTATACTTTTTCTAATATCCATTTTTTCATATTCTGATATTTCAATGGTGCTTTCAAGCTCGGTTAAGCGATTAATTTTTTGTTGTAATAAAACGTCCCTGTTATTTATATCCTTTATTCTGTTTCTTAATTCATCTGCCTCGCTTTGTATATAAGCATATTGCTGCTGTAATAATTCAAAATCTTTATAAAGCTCTTTTTGTGCTTCTAACTGTTGCTGTAAATCCTGCTCTCTCTCTGCGGCACCTTCAAGTTCTCGCTGCAGTTCTCCGATTTTATTTTGTAAGGTATGAGCTTTATTTAATTCATTTTCCAGTTCGCTTCGTTTTTCTTTCCATAATGTTTCCTTTCTTTTTAATTCATTCGCCAGGCTTTCAGCTTCTTGCAATTTTTGATTGGTAAGGTCCAACTCATTTTCCATTTTTTCTTTCTCATCATGTAACTGGTAATAAAGCTCTTCCCAGTTTTCATCATCGTATACGGCTTTTTCATCTTTTTGATAACCTGTTCCTTTATTTTTCTCAAGCGTCTGAATTCTTTGCTGAAGCTTTTTTAATTCATCATAATAAAGCATCGAATTATGTTCTACAGACTGTAATTTTAGTTTTAGGGAAGAGATAACCTGTTGTTTTGTAATGGGAATAAATTTTCTTACACTATTATAATTTCTTTTTAACAGGAATTCCTTTTTTACAGGCATTGCTTTATAGCTGCTATAAAAAATGTACAAAGAAAATATTATAGACGCCATTAGAATTACCAGCGATACTATCCACCAAAGCCACATAAAGCTGTTATTTAGTAATAAAAAATGAAACCCAGGTTCCGTAATTTATATTATTTCTACGTGTTATACAAAAATTAAGCTGTAATAAAGTCTTTTTTACTTAACTTTTGATACAATAAATGCTTTGGGGCAGCGTATATGGTTATCAGGGTATCTAATTTGTAAAAATAAGGTGTAAATCTATTTTTTTTTTGACAGATGATGAATTAATAAAAGGATGTATACAGGAAGATGAATCATGCCAAAGAGAACTTTTCCGCAGGTACGCAGGCAAAATGCTTGGAGTATGCCAGCGGTATGCCCGTAGTACAGCAGATGCTGAAGATATTGTGCAGGATGCTTTTATAAAGGTTTTTGAAAAGATTTACCAGTTTAAATCAGAAGGCTCTTTTGAAGGCTGGATAAGAAAGATAGTAGTGAATACCGCTTTAAAAAAATATACGGTTATCCGTTATGATAAAGAGGTAAGCGGCTATGAAATTACAGACAGGAATGAGAGTTCGATGGAAGCTTCGGCATACGCTCATTTAAATGAAAAAGAATTACTTGGTATGATAAATAATTTGCCCGATGGTTATCGTTTAGTTTTTAACCTGTATGTTATCGAGGGTTACCAGCACGAAGAAATTGCGCAAATGCTTAAAATCCAACCGGGCACATCAAGAAGTCAATTAGTAAAAGCAAGAAATATGTTGAAACAACAAATAATACAAAAGCAAAAAGTTGCAGTATGAAGAATTTACCCTTTGATGATTTTGTGAAGGCGCACTTCAGCGACTATTCACCCAATGTGCCCGGGCATATTTGGGAGAATATTGCTGCCAGGCGCAAGTCAAAACCAAAGGGATTTTGGAACATACTTAGCGGCGGCAATCTTTTAATATTATCTCTTATACTGCTTATTGGAGGAGGCACATCGTATCTTTTACTTTCTTCAGGAAACAATAATTCTTCAGCTAAAAATATTCCTGCTTCTCAAACAGTAAATACAGCATCTGAAAAAAACATTAGTGAAGGTAAGCCAACAACTTTAAGCGATCAATCTGCACAGGCAGAAAAAAATATTACCGATATTATTCCAGATGAGCCTTCTGTAAATTCAGGCAATTCATCAAACCAAAATAATTTCTTCACACCTTCATCCCGTAAGAATGGAATAAAAAATACTGATGCTAACGAGAGTCATAACGTTGAAATAAATAAAGAAGAGCTTACATCCATTACTCAAAACAATAAAGAAGTAACTAATACTATATTATTTTCTCCTTTCAGATTTAATAACGCAAGAGAATTGTTCGGCACCAAAATTCTTAATTCAAAAAATATAAAATTACCCGATTGTCCTACTATTGAAAAGAATGCTGCAGGAAACAAAAAGTATTGGGAAGTTTACTTAGGTCCTGATTATGCTTTTGATAATTATAAAAGTTATGATGATACAGCAAGCAATAATTATTTACAAAAAAGAAAAGCCAGTACAAAATTCGCATCCGCATTTAGTGCAGGTATACGATATACAAAAGTGTTTAATAATGGTACCAGTGTAAGAGCAGGAGTAAACTATACCCAGGTAAATGAAAAGTTTTTTTACTTCAATCCTAACGAAATAAAATACGTAACTGTAATTACAACAAGAGTAATCATTAGATCGCCAGGTGATACAATTTATATTAATGATACGCTTCAATACCAGCAGACTGGTACACGGATAAAAACAACATATAACAAGTACAGAAATATAGATATTCCATTGGTAATTGGGTACGAGTTAGGTAATGGAAAAATTCATGCAAATATTAATGCGGGCGTTATCATAAATGTGTATTCATGGTATAAAGGAGATGTGCTGGACAGTGCCTATCAGCCGGTATCTATTACAACCGGCAAGGGTAATTCAGTTTATCAATTTAAAAATAATATTGGTGTAGGATTTATGGGAAGTGTATCTGTGTATTATAAAATGACAGATAAGCTTCACCTTGTTTTAGAGCCGTATTTCAGGTATAATTTATCGCCAATGAGTAAGGAGAATTTAAACCTGCAGCAAAAATATCATATAGCAGGTTTGCGTGCCGGAATAAGATTTGACCTAAAGTAGCAGGCAGCAATTTTAATACTAAAAGTATCTGATAATAACAATGAAGATGAAGACAAAAATAATTTTATTTCATTTGGTAATAACAGCAATGTTGATTACCTCTTGCCAAAAGAATACAGATATATTTATCCCTGATACAACATCCGCGGGTTTAGATACGAACTGGGTTTCTGCCGTTACTGATCTATCTCCTGTTAGTGAAGTGAAAAAATTATTGAACAAAGAAGTAATTCTTGATAGCATTGATGCAACTGCTGGAGCAACTTTTGTAACACTTGAAGGCTTAACTGTTATAGTGCTTCCGCAAAGTCTTCTGATTTCAAACGGTCAATTGGCAACAGGTAATGTTTATATTGAAACAATGCTGATAAAACAAAGAGGTGATATGGTAAAGATGGATAAACCAACTACATCATCCGGCAGGGTACTAATCTCAGGCGGAGAGATCTTTGTAAGAATAAGAAAAGAAAATGAAGAATTGCATTTAGCTCCCGGCAAAACAATCTATATTAAATACAATGACAGCAGCCCGTCTTCTTTAATGAAATTATTTTATGGTGATGAAAGTAACCCCGAAAAATTCAACTGGATTCAATCTACTTTAAACGGCTCAACAGCGATAGGAGTGACATCACAGGGATATGAAATTGTTAGTGATAAATTGCGCTGGTTAAACTGCGATTATTTTCTTGCAGATACCTCAGGCGCAAGAGTGAATGTTACCGCCAGTCTCCCGGCTGATTATACGAATGCCAACACTTCTGTTTATCTTGTTTTTAAAGATATAAAATCTGTAGTGGGAATGTATGGAGATGCCACATCAAAAAAATTCTCATCATCAAAAGTTCCTCCAGGCAAATTAGCTGTTGTAGTTTCAATTACAAAAAAGGGAACCAACAGTTATTATCTTGGATATGAAACTATTACTACGGGGCAAACAAATCTCAATGGAACCCAGGTTGTGCCTCTGAAACCTCAGCCAACATCCATTACAGATATAAAAGCTTTCCTGGCTACTTTGTAATACTGAGAGAACTGAGTTAAAATTTCACGTTTAACGTCTCACAAAAAAAATTATCCTGTAACCAGTGTGCCTACCTTTTCTCCGGTAACAACTCTTAATAAAGTACCAGGAGTATCCATATCAAAAACGATAATAGGTAGTTCATTTTCCATGCATAAAGTAAAGGCAGTCATATCCATTACCTTTAAATTTTTTGTTATGCAATCATTGAAAGAGATGGTTTCAAATTTTTTTGCGGAAGGATCTTTTTCCGGATCTGATGTATAAATTCCATCTACTCTTGTTCCTTTTAAAATAACATCAGCTTTTATTTCGATGGCTCTTAATGAACCCGCAGTGTCAGTAGTAAAATAAGGATTGCCTGTTCCTGCACCAAAGATCACTACGCGTCCTTTTTCTAAGTGCCGTATGGCACGGCGGCGGATATAGGGTTCGGCAATTTGCTCCATTTTTATAGCGCTTTGTAACCGGGTATACACACCTGTTCTTTCTAAACCGCTTTGCAGCGCCATACCATTTATTACGGTGGCAAGCATTCCCATGTAATCTCCCTGTGCCCGCTCAATACCAGTCTCAGCCTCATTCATGCCGCGGTAAATATTTCCTCCACCAATAACAATGGCTACCTGTACGCCAAGCTCTGTTATTAATTTTATATCCTCTGCATATTGTGATATCACATCAGAATCAAGTCCGAAATTTTTATCACCCATTAAAGATTCACCGGAAATTTTTAAGAGAACACGTTTGTAGCGTGGAAGCATGCAATTGCTGATTTAAGATTTTTAGATTTTTAATTTTAGCCGCTGCAAGATAATGGATAATTATTTATGACACCTGTAGCTTTATCAAAGTATAGAATAAAAAAAGAGCCACCATAAGACAGCTCTGAATATTCTTTTTATAATCCTACTTTGCCGGGATTATCCCAATGCTAACTCTTTTAAAAGCTACAACTTTTAAATCAGCATCTATGCTTTTTAGATAATCGGATACTGATTTATTGTTATCCTTTACAAAGGGCTGTGCAAGTAATGTACTTTCTTTAAAAAATTTATTGATCTTTCCCATTGCTATTTTTTCAGCCATCTCCGCCGGCTTGCCTTCTGCCTTCACCTGTTCAATTGCAATATTTTTTTCTCTGGCAATAACTTCCGGAGCTACTGATGACTGATCAACAGCAATGGGGTTCATTGCGGCGATTTGCATAGCGATATCTTTACCTGCTTCGCCTGCATTTTTATTAAAGCCCACCAATACGCCCATTCTATAAGCTCCATGAATATAAGCTGATACATATTCTGCATCTACTCTTTCAAATTTTGATACGCTTATCTTTTCACCAATTTTTGCAACCTGTTCATTTAATTTATCAGTAACAGTATCATCGCCAATTTTTACTGAATTTAATTCATCAATACTCTTTACATTATTTTCAATTGCAGCTTCCATAATTGATCCTGCAAAAGCAACATACTCAGCATTCTTACTTACAAAATCAGTTTCGCAGCTTACATTAATAATGAAACCTGTTTTATTATCTTCAGTTGTTTTAGCTATTACTACTCCCTCTTTCGCCTCACGGTCACCTCTAAGCGCTGCTACTTTTTGTCCTTTTTTTCTCAGGTAATCAATAGCTGCTTCAAATTCACCATTACTTTCTGTTAATGCTTTACGGCAATCCATCATGCCTGCACCTGTTTGCTGACGTAATTTATTTATATCTGCTGTTGTTATTGTTGTAGTATTCATAGCCCATATCCGCCACAGGCGGACTAATTTTTAGTGAAAAATATTATTTACTTTTTTTATTTCTTTTTTTCCTATACCCCTTTAGGGGATAGGGGTTAACTATCTGCGACCGCCTGGGGCCCCTGGCCTGTTGCCACCGCCACCAGGACCGCCGGTTGTACGACGTCTTTGTGGTCCACCCGGCCCGCCGGGACCTCTTCCGCCGCTTTGTCCACGACGACGACGTTCTCTATCTTCATCGCTGCCAACTTCAAATTTTGCTGCCTTGTTTTCTGTGTCATCCTGGGTTTCAGCGGGCTCATCATCCTTTTGTGCCTGTCTTTCTGCAAGACCTTCTGCAATTGCGGCAACTATATAATTGGTAACTATTGCAATTGATTTTGTGGCATCATCATTTGCAGGAATTGAGAACTCCACTTTATTAGGGTCGCAATTGGTATCAACCATTCCAAATGTTGTAATGCCTAAACGTCTTGCTTCAGCAAGTGCAATATGTTCATGACCAATATCAACCAAAAATAAAGCCGCAGGTACACGGCTTATTTGTGCAATACCTCCTAAAACTTTTTCCATTTTTTCTTTATCACGTGCAAGCGTTAAACGCTCTTTTTTTGTGATGCTGTCAAGCGTCCCGTCATTCAGCATTTTTTCAATGCTTTGCATTTTCTTTACACTCTTACGAACTGTATTGAAGTTTGTCAACATACCGCCTAACCAACGCTCTGTTACATAAGGCATGTTTACACGCTGTGCACATTCAGTTACAATTTCCTTAGCTTGTTTTTTAGTGGCGACAAACATTATTTTTTTACCGCTCTTTGCAATTGATTTCAAGGCAGCCGCGGCTTCCTGTAAACCTTCAACAGTTTTGTTAAGGTCAATAATGTGAATACCTTTTTTCTCAGCAAAAATGTAAGGCAACATTTTAGGATTCCACTTCTTTTTTAGATGCCCGAAGTGAACACCTGCTTCAAGAAGTTGCTGTTGTAAAGAAGTATTTTGTTCCATGTATTACGATTGAATGATTTTATGATTTATTAGCTGTGAGCTTCGAGTCATGAGCTTCGGGCAGAGAACCCAAGGCTTATAGCTCGAAGCTAATAGCTCATAGCTTTTCTTATCTCTTACTAAACTGGAAGCTCTTCCTTGCTTTTTTCTTTCCAGGTTTTTTACGCTCAACAGCACGTGAATCACGCTTTAATAATCCGGCTGCTTTAAGTGCCGGACGAAACTCGGGATTCACCTGCAATAAAGCACGTGCAATTCCCAATTTCACTGCCTCTGCCTGACCTTTTACACCACCACCCTGTGCATTTACAACAACATCAAATTTATCAGCAGCTTCAAGTGTTTTAAAGGGAGCTTCAACCTGATTTTGTAAATAAACCAAAGGAAAATATGTTTTATAATCCTTATCGTTAATTGTTATTTTTCCATCACCTTTAGTGAGGAAAACCCTTGTTACAGCTTCTTTACGGCGTCCTACTGCATTTTTTTGTTTTTCCATTATTTAGAATTAGAAAGTTAAGGTTTGAGGTTTTTGTGCACCATGAGGATGTTCAGAACCTGCATACACAAATAATTTTTTATACATCTTGCGACCTAAGCGATTTTTAGGAAGCATTCCTTTAACGGCTCTTTCAGTTATAGCATCAGGTCGACGTCTTAAAAGTTCCCTGGCAGTCTCTTCTTTTTTACCACCTGGATAACCGCTGTAATTGATATAAAGTTTATCATCCAGCTTGTTGCCGGTGAATTTAATTTTATCGCAATTAGTTACAATAACAAAATCGCCGCAATCAACATGGGGCGTATAATAAGGCTTGTTCTTACCACGGAGAACGGACGCTATTTTAGCGCACATACGACCAACAGTTTGATTAGTACCGTCAACAACGTACCAATTACGCTGCACAGTAGCCTCGTTCGCATGTTTAGTGGTGAAATGTAATTTGCTCATTTATATTTTATTTTTTAAATGATATCCTTTGAAATCCTGAGCGGAGTCGAAAGACCATCGCTATCCCGATGCCAGCCCGACAGATTCATTCTGGCGGGGATTTTTTAAATGGAGTGCAAAGGTGGGATAATGTAATTAATCTACCAAGAAATTAAGCAACTTATTTTGAAGGAGGTGTTATAAGCAACTGATATTCAACAATAATTTTGACTAAAAAAATTTATCACCTAAATAATTATGTATAATTGAGATTTATTTTTATAAAGAAGTGTATTGCGATTATATTTGCGCCAAATTAAAATTATATGAATACTGCAGAAGGTTCAGGTAAATGGTGGTTATATTTTTTTATATCTGCTGCTGTAATTATTATCATGCTTATCATGCCAAATTTAAGACCATGGTTTTGGCTTTCACTTCCTTTTGTGGTAACAACATTTGCTAAGGCAATGAGGATTATGTAAGTACTCAAGTTTAACTTTCCACGATATATTAATAATTTTTTTCCTCGATTCTTTAGCAGGAACTTCCATTTGGTGCACTTAATAAAATATAAGAATGTAATTTTATTTCTTTAGAATTATTTCTCTCATGTATACCAAAGAGCAAACGCAAAAATTACAGGCTGTTACAAAAAAGCTTCTGAAAGAACCTGGAAGCATAAATGAATTGCGGGATATTCTGCGTTTTCATGAGCATAGGTATTATGTTTTAGATGAACCTTTGATAAGTGATTATGAATATGATAATCTGTATAAAGATTTAGAAAAGATTGAAGCGGAAACTCCTGAATTAATTACACCTGATTCGCCTACGCAAAGAGTTGGTAATAGTTTGAATAAAGAGTTTGTAACAGTTCCACACTTAGTGCCAATGCTTAGTCTGGAAAACAGTTATAATGCTGAAGATCTTATAGAATGGGATAAGAGAGGAAGAAAACTTATCAATACAGATGAGATAGAATATAGCGTAGAACCAAAATTTGATGGCGCAAGTATCTCCTTAATTTATGAGAATGATATTTTGGTAAGAGCTGCAACAAGAGGCGATGGCACTAAAGGAGATGATATAACAACAAATATAAAGCAGGTAAAATCCATTCCTCTTTCTGCTAAATTTTCTGATTATGGAATACAAAAAATTGAAATACGCGGCGAGGTATTAATGACAAAACAAAGCTTTAAAAAATACAATGAACATCTCGTAGAGCAAGGACTTGCTCCACTCGCCAATCCAAGAAATGCAGCTTCCGGTTCTTTAAGAATGAAAGACCCTATGGTAGTTAGAAAAAGAAATCTTGAAGCGATATTGTATCATATCAGCTACGTCAATGGTCAATCGTCAGTGGTCAATCGTCAATTGCAAACACATTCCAGTTCTCTTGAAATGCTTTGGCAGCTTGGCTTTAAGAGTCCCGCAAAAGAAAAAAAGGTTTTATCAGGAATAGAAGATGTAATTAAGTTTTGTAACGATTTTGAGAAAAAAAGAGAAGACCTTCCTTATGAAATAGACGGAATAGTAATTAAAGTAAATGATGTGGAACTGCAACAAAGAATGGGAAGTACAACACATCACCCAAGGTGGGCTATGGCTTTTAAATTTAAAGCCCGGCAGGCAACCAGTAAATTAATTAATGTTGAATTTCAGGTAGGTCGTACAGGTGCTATAACGCCTGTTGCTAAAATTGATCCTGTTCCTATTGGTGGTGTAACGGTTACTTCCATTTCACTTTTTAATCCTGATGTAGTAAAAGAAAAAGATGTTAGGATTGGTGATACAGTTTTGGTGGAACGAGCCGGCGATGTAATACCATACATTGTAAAACCTTTGATTGAATTAAGAAAAGGAAATGAAAAGAAAATTGTTTTTCCAACAAAATGTCCGGTATGCGGAGATGAACTGGTAAAGCCGGAAGGAGAGGCTGTTTTACGCTGTGTTAATATCAATTGTAAAGCACAGGTGGTTGAGCGCATCATTCATTTTGTAAGTAAAGATGCAATGGATATCAGGAGTTTTGGAGCAGCTAATATTATTAAGTTTTATGAGATGGGTTTATTAAAAGATATACCCGGAATTTATACACTTGACTATGAAAAAATTTCTCAGTTGGAAGGTTTTGGGCAAAGATCAATTGATAATTTAAAAACTGCTATTGATAATTCAAAATCTCAATCATTAAACAGGTTGATCTTTGGTTTAGGTATCCGTTATGTTGGTGAAGCCACTGCTAAAACACTAGCCAAAGCTGTTGATCATTTGCTCGATTTTGAAAAATTCTCATTGGAAGAATTGCAGAATTTAGAAGATGTGGGAATAAAAGTTGCCGGAAGCATTTACCAGTTTTTTCATCTGGCAGATAATATTGAAATGATAAAAAAATTAGAAAAGCTTGGGGTTAATCTTAAAAATACAAAAAAGGAAGTTGAGATAAACGGCAAACTTGATCAACAAACATTTTTATTTACAGGCAGTTTACCAACTTTAAAACGCAGTGAGGCAGAAGAGCTGGTAGAAAAAAATGGTGGTCGTCTCCTTGGCAGCGTCAGCAGCAAATTAAATTACCTGGTTGTAGGAGAAGATGCCGGCAGCAAGCTTGATAAAGCAAAAAAGATAAGCAGCATTAAAATAATGAATGAAGAAGAGTTTTTAAAAATGATAAAAACGTGAAACATCTGAACCATGACCTGCCTGCCGGTAGGCAGGTTTGGGTAGATTTTTAGATTAATAAGATTTTTTAATTGCAGTTGCTTGCGCATCTTTACAAAACTGGTTTTCCCATAAATCCTGTAATCCTATAAATCATGGTTCAGACAAATTAAATTTTATGCTTCAATCATCAACATTACAATTTTTAAAATCGCTATCTAAAAATAACAATAAGGTATGGCTTGATGCTCATCGTAACCAATACATGGATGCAAAAAGTGACTTTGAAAATTTTGTTAGTATTCTTATTAAAAAAACAGCACAGTTTGATAGTGACGTAAAAGAACTGCAGGTTAAAGATTGTGTATTCAGATTAAACAGGGATATACGTTTCTCAAAAAATAAAACACCTTACAAAATTAATATGGGTGCAAGTATTAATCGTGGTGGTAAAAAATCAATTTATGCAGGATACTATTTTCATGTAGAGCCGGGAGGTAAAAGTTTTGTAGGTGGTGGCTTATGGATGCCGATGGCAAGTGAGTTAAAAAAGATCAGGCAGGAAATTGATTATTGCTTTGATGAATTTAAAAGTATTGTTGAAGGTAAAAGTTTTGTGTCTGAATATAAGGAGCTTGAAAGTACTCCTGATGTAAAACTAAATAACCTGCCAAGAGGATATGATAAAGAAAATCCTGCAGGCGAATATTTAAAGTTTAAAAGCCTGATTGCTACAAAATATTTGTCTGATGCGGATCTTACAAACAATAAATTAACTGAAAAAGCTATCAAAGCTTTTAAAGCGCTAATGCAGCTGGTAAAATTTATCAATAAAGCGCTGGAATAATGAATAGCCCCACATCCTGAACAAAATTACCCTAACAAATTATTTTAGACACTACATCTCCCTTCTCCACAAGTGGAGAAGGGTTAGGGATGAGGTTAAAAAGAATGGCCAGTGATAAATATCACCGGCCTTGCTTACCTCTGAAACCACAAGAAAAAAAATTTTAATCTATATAGTTAGATAAGATATTTTAAAAAGGATATTTTCTTCTCTTTGAAGCTAATTATAAAAATTATACCTCTTCAGGCATTTGATAGTTTTCAATATAGGATTAGGAAAGAGATTTTTGAGATATGCAAATTGCAAATTACTGCTTATTCGGATACAAAGATAATTTTAATTTTTAATTCTCATAGTTTTTTAATGCCTTATTTGCCGCCTTAAAAATTTTATGTTTTTATAATTGTACCAGGGCTTTGGGAGCGTTTTTTTCATAACTGTATCTATTGTTCTCATTTCAAATAAATTCCATAAACCCTTTGCTTTTCCGCCCATAGAACCTTGCAGTGCTCTTAAGCTCATAGCAAAACCGCCATCTAAATATTCCATATGATGCCAATAGCCTGCAGGCATAAACAAGGTATCTCCATGTTCTAAAATAACCTCATATCCTTTTGCATATTTAACTGCAGGAAAAGCTTCATAATCCAGGGTTCCGTTTCCTTCATGGCGGCGAGTCCGGCCGATTCGAAAGACAAAAACTTACAGCTTTAAAATATGCCTTTATATTAGATCAGTTGGGCTGGGAAGAATAAATCATTTTAATTTTTTTGTTGACGGGCATTTGTTCTTTGGTCATCATGGTGGAGTTTATCCTGAGCGAAGTCGAAGGATCACTCACTTGTGCCGCATCTCTTTATTCATCAAAAGTTCGCGGCACCCCGCTGAATAGCGGCGGTACTTGCAGATTCATTATGCAGCTTTTATCTCAGCGTAGATGCTGGTGAAAATCAACATTGGCAAAGATTGGTAGAATGGATTGTACTAACAACAACCTGCCTACCGGCAGGCAGGTACAAAATGTATAATACTAAAAGTTTGATTTTCAATTGTGAAATTTTTTAAGCAATAGCATCTTATATCATATATTTACGTGTTGTGCGTCAAGGTATCGAGCACTCTAATAATTTAACCAACTAACAAAGAAACCGAATGCCTGAAAATACGGATACTGGTGACGAGTCTTTAGAGAATCTATTAAATTCCAGCTCAGAGAAAACATCTGACGAGAATATTCCTTCAATCGAACCTGACATCACAATTCCACATCAAGAAACTAGAAATATGGAAACACATGCCCACCACCTGCACAATGCTCCAGGGAATAAATTCTGGCATTACTTTTTTGAGTTTTTAATGCTATTTCTGGCAATTACACTTGGTTTCTTTGTAGAAAATATGAGAGAACTTAATACAGAGCATCATCGTGAAAATCAATATATGCGGTCGCTGATAAAAGACGTAGAACAGGATATAAGGAACATTGAAACTGATATTCTAAACAGAAATCAAAAAAACCAAATTGCCGACTCACTTGCAAGCCTCCTTCTATCAGATAATTATCAGAAACAGACCAGTTTAATATATTTCTGCGCCAGGCGATTTTCAATTGTTGGTTATGTTTTTCATATGACCGACGGAACATTAATGCAATTAAAAAATTCCGGCGGACTTCGCATAATTAGAAACCAGGATATCGTTGATAGTTTACAGTCATACTATAATTTATATCAGCAGCATGAAGATAACCGGCAATTGGACATGCTTCAACTCCGTGATTATCGTGATATAATGATCCAAGTATTTGACGTAAGGATATTTGATACTATGATTAAGAATTTCCCCGAAACAATAATTCCGATTGGTAATCCACCACTTTTCAGCAATGACCATGTCTTGATTAATGAATTACTGATGCGTGTGCAGCTTTCTAAAAGAATCAATCAAGTAAATATTCAGTATTTAATCGAGCTAAAAGAAAAAGCAGCCAGACTTAAAGAACAGATAAAAAAAGATTATCATCTTAAATAAATATTAAACAACCACGAACGCCCCCAGCTATCCTTAGTATTTTACAATAATAAAAGTATTGATGTCCTGAGTTTGTAACTCAGGACATTCTCCATAATCTTTGCTCTGTTTGTTTTCTTTGTTATTTTAAATAAAAATATTGTTGTTGTAAGTCTGTGACTACGGACTTATAAACTACA